>ENA-ORXM01000408-ORXM01000408.1-marine-metagenome-genome-assembly--contig:-NODE-408-length-78850-cov-5.011565_pt1 | contig 78850 bp, 54 predicted proteins | sample MGYA00237867_ERZ511480 | MGnify/ENA primary metagenome ERZ511480 (study PRJEB26309, sample SAMN06266103) | marine metagenome | isolation source: Algal blade | place: United Kingdom:Sidmouth, United...
TTGTTAAGTTTATAAAATTGAAGCAGGCGATCAGAAGGGTGAAAATTGCAATAATCCCGAAAAGAATTACGTAATCGATACGGCCGCCTACCGCCTTGCCTTTTTCAAATTCAGCGTAGAGATAACGGTCTTCGAACGGCTGTAATGATAAAGTTCTGTAGGTATCTCCGCCAACCTTCTCCGGAATGTCCTTTATCTTTAAAATAAGCTGTTCGAAGTTGGTATTTTGATCATATAGTACAAAGGTTTTCACCCAAGTGTTGCCCCAGCTTTTATTGTTCATAGGCAGAAAATTATTTAAGGGTAGCACGGCATCGAATTGAAGGGTAGACGCTTCAGGTAGCTTTTCGAAAATACCGCTGACCAGAAATGGTTCTGAAGTTTCATCGAGCATCAGGTTTACCGTTTTACCCAAAGCATTTCCGTTGGGAAAATAGATGTCGGCCATTTCTGCCGACAGCACGACATTTTTCAGACCCTTCAAGCAGTTATCGGCACTGCCCATCTTTAGCGGAAAAGAAAAAAGCTTAAAAAAATCGATATCGGCCCCAACCACCTTGGCCCCGATTGTCTTTTCACCTACTTTCATGACCGATTCACGAGGACCGGCCGTTCGCACTACACTTTCAAATTCTGGAATATTTGTGGCCAGGGCTTCGCCAACGGGATATCCCGTACCGTCCCAAGTATTCATAGCACCTTCTTCGGGATGAAAACTGGTCATCACCTGACTTATTCGGTCGCCGTTCTCATGAAATCCGTCCTTATCCAATTCATCGGCAATCCAAATACCGATCAACAGGGTACACCAAAGTCCTAGGGAAAGTCCGACAATATTGATCAGGGCGAACCCTCTTCTTTTAGCGAGACTTCTAATGGCGATTTTAAAATGGCTTTTTAGCATAAATAAACTTTTTATTTTCATTCCCATTCGACTAAACCTGTCTTGATTTTTTAAGGTTAATACGAAATCTTGTCTTAGACCTGTCAGGTTTTTACTTCGACTGCGCTCAGCACAAGTAAAACCTGACAGGTCTTATCACTATTCATCCCGCAATGCATCGACCGGGTTGGCGACCGCAGCCTGATAACTCTTCCAACTTACCGTGACCAATGCGATAATCAGCGCCGTCAAGCCGGCCAAGACGAATATCCACCAGCTCATCTCGGTCTTATAGGCGAAGCCTTCGAGCCATTCGTTCATAGCGTACCAAGAAAGCGGTACGGCTGCGATAAAGGCCAACCCGACCCACTTTACAAAGTCTTTGTTCAAAAGAGTTAAGACTTGGGTAATCGTAGCGCCGTTTACTTTCCGTATCCCGATTTCCTTTTTTCGTTGGAGAATGGTGTACGAAGTCAACCCAAATAGGCCCATGGAGGCAATCAATATGGCTAGGATGGTGAAAACCTGAAAAGCTTTGGCAAACTTTCTATCTTCTGTATACTGTTTTTGGAAGTTTTGGTCTAAAAAGGTGTATTTGTAAGTACTCTCTGGAAATATCTGGTACCAAGTCTTGTTCAATTGTTCCAAGGCCTCGGCCATAGTTGCCATGGAAGCAGCACGTTTATCCAGTTTCACCAAAATATTGCTCAACGGTTTATTATGGGTTATTACCATAGGCTCAATTGAAGATTTTAAGCCGAAATGATGATAGTCTTTTACGACTCCGGTCACAATCCAATCTTGATCGAAAAACTTAATTGGCGTTCCTATCAGACCCTGTAAGTCGGAAACTTCCATAAACTTCGCCATTCTTTCGTTTATGACGATGTTATTGCTCCGTTCCTGAGCTGTTTGTTGAAAGGCGTCTCCTGCAACAAATTCCATTTCCATCAAATCGAAATAATCGGGTTGTACGGAATAATTGTACCAGATACGCTTGTCATCCGTTTTACCATTCGGAAAAGTAACACCAAAGCTCGAATTCAAATCTGAAAATTCCCCTCCGGGATACGTCTGCGCGAAGGTCGCATTAGCTACATAGGGGCTTTTTTTAAGTTCACCAACCAAGGTGCTATAATCACTTTTCAAGACAGAATCATATTCCCTATTCAAAACTTGCCCATTGATAGTAACTACATTATTCAATTCACTACCTATCGGTCGATCTTGAAGAAAACGAATTTGTTTGTTTGCCATAAATGCACCGGTCAACAAGGTAATTGTTGCTAAAAATTGACCAATAATAAGGCCTCTTCTCAAATTCAGGCCTTTCGTAGATTTCTGTAGTTTCCCCTTCAGTACTGTTACCGATTTGTACTTACTCAATACAAAGGCGGGATAAAAAGCCGACAATGTCGCCCCAAATAGGATAAATCCGAAATAAGGTAATAGACCTCGCAGCTGCTCGCTATTCAGTTCGAGTTCTAAGCCAATAAAACCGTTGAATGCAGGAAGCAGTAGATAGGCCCCTATGATGGCCAAGATGATTGCGATAAAGTTCAAGAGACCCGATTCTATTAACGACTGCATTATCAGTTGTGGCCTTCTTGCGCCAACCACCTTACGTACACCTATTTCCTTCGCACGCTCCATCGATTTGCTAGTGGAGAGATTGATATAGTTCATCCAAGATAGGAGAATCGTAATGAATGCAATAATGGCCAAAAGCCGAATGCTATTTGCATTGCCATTCGTCTCGGCCTCATAAGGCTTATTTGAATTGAGATGGATACTTTCTATGGATTCTAGATGATGTCGCTCATTTTTTAATCCTTTCGGCTCGAATGCCATTATCTTCTCGTTCAAAGAAGCGACGTCGGCATTTTCATCCAACTTCAAATAGGTAAAGTACTCATTTTGGTTCCATGTATATTCCCAGTCTCGCGAGAAAACGGGCCAAGTATAAAAGGTCTTAAAAGAAATAAGGAAATCATTGCTGATGTGGCTCTTTACGTCACCGCTCAATACCCCGGTAACCTTAAAGCTTGTATTGCCCCCAGCAGCAATCTTTACCGTTTCGCCAATAGGATCTTCAGCCCCGAAAATCCTTTCGGCCAACGATGCTGAGAGGACCATGGAATAAGGTTCGTTCAAAGCCGTTTCTATATCACCTTTTTTGAGCGAGCGGTCAAAGATGTCGAAGTAGCTAGGGTCTGCCAGTGCACCTGTATTTTCGTCAAAAACAACGTTATCCTGTAATAAAACCAACCCGCTAACGCGCCTTAGGCGGACAAAGTCTTTAATCTCAGGGAACTTCTCCTGCAAAGTGGGGCCGCTCACAATATACGCATTGGCATCGCCAGGTACCCATTCGCCGCCTTCCAAGTAATCCATGTAGACCCGATGTACGTTTTCCGAACCCTCGAAAGTATCATAGCTATTTTCGTAATTCACGTATAGCATAATCAATACGAAGGAGGCCACCCCGATAGCCAGTCCGAAAATGTTTATAAAGGAATACAACTTGTTCTTGAGCAGATACCGCGTTGCGATTTTTAGGAAGAGGGCGTACATGGTGTTCTTTTTAATGGTGTTGCGACAGTAGTTTCGGATATTTGGCTACTTAACGAGGCTTTAAGAACGATTTTCATGCCATATACATAGAATATTGATTATCAATAATTTAATAATTATTAGTCTTCCAAAAATGGCTCTATTTGTCAAATATTTTGACAGTGTATGTACAATATATTGACAGGTTTTTTCGGGTTGTTGTAATGTAGTTACCTTCTGGAAAGGAAGGGCATTATCAATATACCATCCGGCCCTTATCTCCGTTAGGGAAATCAGAACGGAAGGCATTTTCTTAGTCCCTTCTTTTTAAAACCTGTGATGAGGGTAATCGAAGTCAATAGGTTTCCGTTCTCATCGGCTGAAGAACAATTGGATTGAGTACATAAACTTTCTCAAGTAATTTGGAGACAAGGGTAAAGTGAGGAAGTTTACGGGGCAATCCCTACGTCTTCGCTAAAGCGAAGCCACCTCCCTTTTTCAAAAGGGAGGAGCTTTTTCACTCTGTTCGTAAACTCTCAACGGGGTTTGAGTTCGCTGCTTTGATGGCCTGAAAACTGACCGTCAGAATCGTTATCGCCAAGGCGCCTACCACAGCCAATACAAAAATCCACCATTCCATGATAACCCGGTACGGATAGTCTTGCAACCAGCCGTTCATCACATAATACGAAATCGGAATGGCAATAAAGCAGGAAATAGCCACCAATTTCAAAAAGTCTTTCGAAAGCATGTTCCAAACATTGAATACCGACGCGCCCAATACTTTTCGTACCCCGATTTCTTTGGTACGCTGTTCGGCGACAAATGAGGTCAGACCGAAGAGGCCCAAACAACTGATTAAAATGGCCAATGCCGTAAAAATACCGGACAAGGTGCCTATACGTTCTTCAGAGGCGAACTTTTCACCGTATTCATCATCAATAAACTCATATTGGAAAGGAATATCGGGAAAATGCTCTTTAAATACGCGCTCTACGACAGCTATATTCTGGCTCGCACTCCGGTTGGGGTTCAACCGCAGATTGTAGTAGCTTGAGTTATTAAATCTATCGTATACATATACCCCCTGTTTAACAGGTTCATAGGGAGATTGGGTAATCATATCTTGAACAACTCCGATAATCTTTAAGGGGGGATTGGGGTCTTCCTCATCGTCATCTTTGATCAACTTCCCGATTGGATTTTCAAGTCCCATATATTTCTTTGCAGTTTCGTTGATGAGCACTCCTAGGGAATCTGTGGCAAAATCCCTTGAAAAATCCCGTCCCTCGACAATCTTCAGGTTGAGCGATTTGGCATATTCCGCAGAAACTTCCGTCCAGGCAAGATCTTCTTGAAAGCCGTCCGGTTTCCCTTCCCAAGTAAATCCGCCCCTGTTCGACCAAATTCTTGTGGTAGGACTGCTCGATGATGACATTTCGACAATAGCATTGGAATTCAAAAATTCGCTGCGCATCAAATCATACTTACCTTCAAAATCTTGACTGAATGTGGGTATCTGAATCAACCCCTCTTTGTCATACCCGACGGGTCTGTTCTTGGCATGATTGATCTGCTGCATTACGATGACCGTGCCGATTATAAATGCTACGGAAACCGTAAATTGGAGTACCACCAAAATTTTTCGCGGTAAACCTGCGTATTTTCCCGCCTTAAACGTTCCCTTTAGTACATCTACAGGTCGAAACGAAGAAAGGTACAGGGCCGGGTAGCTGCCCGCGACAAGGGAAGTAAACAGTATAAAAAGTATAGAAATACCCCAGAAAACGCCACTGAACCAAGGAAACGCAATCTCTTTTCTAGAGAGCTCGTTAAATCCGTTCAGCGAAATCAGCACGATGATAATCGCTATGAAAAACGCGAACAAGACGACCAAAAACGATTCGCTCAAGAACTGATTGATGAGCTGTCGCCGCTGCGAACCGATAGATTTTCGGATACCTACTTCTTTCGAACGTTTTTCCGACCTTGCCGTACTCAGGTTCATAAAATTGATGCAGGCGAGCAGCAGTACAAAGGCACCTATGATTCCGAAGAGCCAAACGTACTTTATTCGACCTCCCGTTTGTTTGCCATCCTCAAAATTATTTCTCAAATACCATTCTTTCATGGGAAACAGAAAAATCTGGGGATTGAATTCGGCCGTATCTTCGTTCAAGTCTTTTTTGACATTGCGGATGGTCTGGCTTACTTTTTCCATATCGGCATTGTCAGTAAGTTCTACGAACATCTGAAACGAGTTATTGCCCCATTGATCTTCGGCCTCGTTCACCCATTCCCTGGAAGCCAAATATTGTTCCCAAGGGATAATGTACTCGGTATCGTTGAACGTATTATTTACTGGAATGTCTTTGTAAACCCCGGTAACCATCAAATCGTATTGATTGCTGACCTTAACGACTTTCCCGATAGGGTCTTGCTTACTGAAAAGTGCATCGGCCGTTGACTCCGATAACATTATGGAATTCACTTCGCGGAGGCCATCTGCTTCGCCTTTGACAATCTGCAAATCCAATAGTTCCGGTGCTTCTCGTTGCATATAGTTACCAGGTCGTGAGAGATTGGTTTCATCATATTTTAAATAGAGATCGCTAGTCCATGACGACATCATGAGATGTTTGAAATTATCGCCGTATCCATCGCGTAGAGCCTTTTCTAAGGGTCGGGGTATCGCAGGACCCGTACCTGTTCTACCGTTAAATGTTTGGGACTGATAGACTTGTGCGATTTTTTCCTTGTTGGCGAAATAGCTATTGTGCGTCAATTCGTCGACTACCCATAGCCCGATCAATAGCGTGACCGCCATACCCAGTGCGAGACCTCCGATATTGATTGCCGAATACCCTTTGTTCTTTTTTAAGTTGCGCCAGGCGATTTTGAGATAGTTCTTAAACATGATTGTCGTTTTTTGTCCTCCCCCTAGCCCCCTCCAAAAGGAGGGTGAACGGATTTGGAATTGATTTGATTGATTTTTCCTTTAAAAAATAGACCCGTCCTATAGTAAAGACTCACATTTTTCAAAAATGTTTCACTCCGTGCGCAAACTTTTTATGGGATTGGCCATGGCCGCATTTAAGGCCTGTAGGGTTACCGTTATCGCTCCAATTAAGAGAGAAATGACCCCAGCAAAAGCAAACAACCAAAACGAAAGCTCTATGCGATTGGCAAAATTCTGGAGCCAATAATCGGCTATCCACCAGGCAACAGGAGCTGCTATTACAAATGCGATGATGACCAGTCTTAGAAAATGCGTTGTGTGCAGTTTTAAAATTTGCGAAACGGTCGCCCCTAAAACTTTTCTGACACCGATTTCCTTAATGCGTTGATTTATGGATAAGCGGGCCATACCCAACAAGCCGAAGCAGCAGATAATTAGGGACAAAACGGTGGCGATGTTGACCAATTTTTGCCATTGCTGTTCTTGTTGGTACTGCTTCGCGTTTTGCTCATTCAAAAAGTTGTAGGTGAAAACGGCATCTGGCATAATAGTTTTATAGACCTTTTCCAAAGCCATTATCGCTTCTTGTCGTTTTGACTTTTGGAATTTGATCAAAATATTACCAATTGGGGCTTGCAACATAGAAATGAACATCGGTTTAACGGGCTCTCTCAGCGAACCAAAATGGAAATCTTTTACCACCCCGATAATAGTCTTCTTCTGGTCACCTTCCTCATTTTCAACCAATTTTATGGATTCACCCACAGGGTCGGACAAATTGAATTCTTTCACAAAAGTTTCGTTTACAATAACCGAATTCGCGCGGTCTGTTGCGAAATCGGAGGAAAAATTTCGTCCCAAAAGCATTGGAATTTCGACATCGGGCAAGTAATTTTCATCGACCCGCATAACTGAAGCTTCTATTTGTTTATTATGGATAACTACTCCTTCCGAAAAATGATTATGGGCATAAGAGACGGACGTTATCGCCGATTCCTTGGATAATTCTTCTTTTAACATCTTACCAATGGCACCGTGATCCCTGTTTCCTGAAATCGTCGTCGTAATGATCTGATCGGGGTTATAGCCCAAATCTTTGGTGCGTATATAATCCATTTGTGAATGAAATACAATGGCAGCGATGAGTAAAAATATCCCCAGGGAAAACTGAAAAACGACCAGCCCGCGACCGGCAAAATTCTTACCGCTCCATTTCAATTTATTATACAATACCGCAGCGGGCCGTAATTTGGAAAGCACAAAAGCCGGATAAAGACCTGCAAGCAAAATAACAACCCCGAAAATTAAGAGGAGATAGGCCCCTGATTGAAAATTGAGCATTTGCGTAAATACAAACTGTTTGGCCGTTAAGGAATTGAATAGCGGAGTCAACAGCTTTATGGCTAAAAGGGAAACCAAAAATGAAATGCCGCAAAGTAGGCCTGACTCTATCAGAAATTGAAAAATAATCTGCGCCTTGTTGCCCCCGACTATTTTTCTCACCCCAATTTCCTTGGCCCTGTTCAGGGCAGTAGCAATATTAATATTTATAAAATTGACCACTGCCATAATCAAAATAAGTAAGGCAATGGCAATAAAGACAATGGAGTATATCGGGTTGCTGGTGTTTACGACCCCAGACTCAATATTTGAGTTGTTGTCTGCCATTAGAGAATTTAAGTGAATCTCGGTCATATTCTGTAATCCATAATTTATTTCGGAGTCAAAACCGTAACGCGCCAATTTTTGTTCCACTTGGTCTTTGGCATGTATGGCAAACACACTATTGAATTTATCTTCTATGGCCGCTAAATTGGATGTAGGTTCTAAAACCACAAAAGTTCCTAAATAGGCGTTCAACCAATTGGTATCAACAAAAGAAAGTTCAAGAAAACTGAACGGAAGTAAAATCTCAAATTGAATGGAAGAATTTTTAGGAGCATCCTTTGCTACCGCAGAAACTACCATGGGTTTTTTCAAGCGTTGAAAAGAAGGGTCGTTGTTCATACGCAACACTTTACCCACCACATCGGTCGAGTTAAAAAGGCGCATTGCCGTGCTTTCAGAAAGTACGACCGAGTTTACTTCATCCAAAGCCGTATGCACATCTCCATGCAACAATGGAAACGTAAAGACATCAAAGAAATTTGTGTCGGCGAAGAGGATGTTTAGCTTTAGGGTTTTGTCATCGGTAGAAACCTCATTGAAAATTTCGCCGCCCATTAAGCGGGTATATTCCTTTATTTCAGGAATAGCTTCTTTGAATGCTTTCCCCTGTACTTGACCAGTACCGCCGGATGTTTTTGCGATAGCCCCTTTATGCTCTACCATGTTGGTAGTAATCCTGTACAAGTTGGGGTTGTTTGCGTGAAAATCGTCGAAGTTATGTTCCTCGTTCCAATAAATTAGGGCAAAAAGTAAGCAGGTGATAGCCACTGCCATGCCCACAATATTTATGAAGGAATAGAACTTGTTTTTCCAAAGGTTTCGCCACGCGATTTTTAGATAGTTTTTGAACATGGTTATTCGCTTTTTGACCCGCCTATGTTGAGCAATTTGACGACGATTTTTAGTGTTAGACCTATCAGGTTTTTTTCTTTTCTACGATATATTGCATTAAGAACACTTGATGATTTTATAAATTCTTAAACCTAACAGGTCTTCGATTCTTCACGGCTGTCTATTGAAAAATATCCTTGCCATTTTTGATATCAGCTATCAAGCCATCGATATAGGACAGATACATTTTATCGCTCGTTCTTTTCTTTGCTGATTCGCAATATTTTAAGGCCTTTTTCTTATCCCCCAGATAATAATAACCGCTGACCATGCCCAAGTGTGCCTCTACATCATCGGGATGATTATCGTAGTTACTTTTAAAAATTTCGAAAGCCTCTTGATGTCGTTCCATACTATTCAGACCGATACCGTAGGTTGCCAAATCTCGGGAAGTACCCATAGGCAAAGCTTTTTGCATTACAGAATCCGCTTCGGTTTTTCTGTCCAATTTCTCCAATAAACCCGCATATGTAGATAAGGTCTTAAAATTGGCCTCCCCAAAATAGGTATTAATCGAGCGGTCGGCCCAGCCTAGGCCTTCCTCTAAATTAATGTCATTGACCAGGCAATAATTGGCCGCCATTTGTAGGTTCTGCCAATACCTATAAAATATACCCGAGTTGACCTCTTCTCGAAACTTGTCCATTTGAGTCTTTTGAAGGTCTACGGAGACCGTCAATGGCACCTTAACTTTTTCCCATTGCATAGAGAGAACGGCACTATTTTCTGTCTGATTGCCGAATTCGTATTTAAGCCTTTCTACGCTTTCTTCCATCTGCATTACGGGAACTTCCACCCGTAGGGCATCGTCTTTTTCATCGTAATAAAAACTGCCCCAAGCTGTATTGAATTTTGAAAAAACCAAGGTCGCTCTTTCTGGCCCCATGGCAATAAAGAAGCCGTATTTACCCTTGGACAAGGGCTTTTCTTCTATCAAAACATCCGTAGAAAACTCGATAGTGGTATTTTCATTGGCACCGGCACGCCAAGGAGCGGCCTTGCTGGTACCGTAGCCCAAATCGGCAAAGCCATAATGTACTAACTTTCCCCAAATTTGACCCTCCCTGCCATTTACACCCGGTCGGGAATACGTAACAGTTACTTCCGTGATTCCGATATGTTCAGAAACGGATGCTTTTTTATTTCCATCTGGGGGAAAAGTAATTTGGCCATTTACTACCAAAGTGGCAAAGGCGACAAAGAGGGCGGTACAAATCTTATTTCTCATCCTACAAAGTTTATATTTTGGTACTTTATTACTATTCAATTCATTTATTCCGTACGTAAGCTCTCCACCGGGTTGGCCAATGCCGCTCTTACAGCATGAAAACTTACGGTCAAAAGCGCTACCAGCGCAACCAACAAGCCTACCATAATAAAGGTCAACGGATTTATTTCTATTCGATATTCGTACCCTTGAATCCAATTCTCCATAGCGTACCATGCCAGAGGCATTGCAATCAAAAGACCGATCGATACCAGTTTTAAAAAGTGTAATGAAATCATGGAAGCAATACTTTTGATCGATGCGCCCATGACCTTTCGGATACCGATTTCTTTGGTACGCAGCTCGATGACCATTAAAGAAATGGCAAAAAGCCCGAGACAGGACAGAAAAATGGCAAGCGCGGAAGCAATACCGAAAACACCCGTCATGGTACTTTCCATCTCGTACCAGGCCTGAAGATTTTCATCTAAAAACGAGGCGTTGAAGGCTACGCTACCTGTTATCTTTTCCCAGACCGATTCGAGACGGTTCAAGGCCATTTCAGGATTATCGGATTTCACTTTCACGAATATATAATTGATGGCTTCATCGGCCGATAAATGCAGTACTATCGGCAAGGCCTTCTCCGATGGAGAATGGGCATTAAAATCAGGTACGACCCCTATAATCTGACTTCCTGAGGTTTCATCTTCGCCTCCGAAATATTTTCCGATGGGGTCTGATTCTCCCATGACCTTCACAAAACTTTCCGTAACTACGACCGCATTCGTGATATCGGTGGAAAAATTGGTGTTGAAATCCCTTCCTGCTATAATCGGGATTTGAAGTGTTTCCAAATAATCAAAATCCGCTAAAAGCTGGTCGGCCTGAATTTGGTTTTGGTTGTATTCGACTCCGATAATCGACCTGGAGGTCGTGCGATCTCTTCCCCTTCCGAGATTACTTCCACTTCCTGCTACCGATAGTACGTTAGGGTCACTAGCTAGCTCATTGCGCATTCTGCCTAGTACCTCTCGACCGTCGTTTTGATTGCCGACAGGTAAACTGATTACCTGTTCCTTTTCGAAACCTATGGGCTTTTGCTTTAAAAAATTCAACTGCTGTGCAGCGATAAAGCTGATACAGATCAACAAGGTCGAAATTGCGAATTGACCGACCAAAAGCGAATTTCGCAATGCTCCCGGTTTTTTGGTCGAGACGTTTCCTTTCAAAATCTCTACAAGCCTAAAGTTTGCCATTTTCAGCGCGGGATATCCTCCTGCAATCAATGTGACCAGCAGAAAAATGCCCATCATCACCGCTAAAAAAGAAGGCTGAAGTAAGGTGGAGATTTCAATACCCCCCCCAAATTGGGCATTAACCTGGGGTATAAGTTGGGTAGCCAGCGCAATACCGATGACAAAACCGATAAAGTAGATGAGAAAAGCTTCTCCCCATAATTGAAAAAAGAGTTGCTTTCTATAGGCTCCCAATGTTTTTCTCACACCCAATTCACGGCTCCGTTGAAAAGACTGGGCCATGTTAAGGTTTATAAAATTGAAACAAGCAATCAACAGAATAAAAGCCCCCAAGCTCATTAATGCATAGATCAGGGCTTTTGGTGCGCCTCGTCTACCGAAATGGACATCTTCGATATTGATAAGATTCAAACTTAACAATTCGTTGATTTCTTTAGTTTCAGGATGTTCTAATCGAAGTTGTTCCAATTGCTCCGGATAATACTTTTCCACAAAAGGCGACAACTTGCTTTCTACGGCTTGAAGATCACTTTTTTCGAATAGCTTTATGAAGACGTTCGAGTCGTTTGAATTCCAACGGTCTTTTTTTGTGTCGTACTCTTTTACAGTTTCTACTCTGGCAATCGCATCAAAACGAATGCTGGAGTTCTGAGGTGCATCTTTTGCGATTGCGGTTACGGTGTAGAATTGCTCTTCCCCAATTTTTCCGATTTTCAGGCTTTTACCTATAGGGTCGATTTCCCCAAAAATGTCTTTTGCCGTGCTTTTTGCCAAGATTATATGCTGTAAATTGGAAAGTACCGCTTCAGAGTTCCCCTTGATAATTGGAAAATTGAACACATTAAAAAAATCGGCATCCGTTCGTGTAATCACCCGACTAAGGTCTTTCCCCTGATATGAAAAGTTTTCTGGTCTACCCCGATTGATGACCACAGCGGCTTCGACTTCTGCAATATCGGATTTTAAGGCCGCTGATAGGGGCAAGGGCATATTCATGGTTATTTCGGGTCCCTGGGGATTATTTTCAAAACGGGATATTTGAAACAACCGGCTTTCATCCTCATGAAAAGAATCAAAACTCAAATGGAAATATGAAATCAGAAACAATAGGGTACATATCGAAAATGCGACTGCCAATCCCGTTATGTGAATGGTAGTGTGCAGTTTGTTTCGTTTAATGTTCCGCCAAGCGATTTTTAGATAGTTTTTAAACATGATGATTGTTTTTAAGTCCTCTCCCTAGCCCTCCTCCAAGGGGAGGGAACTAATTTGGAATAGATTTGTCATTCCGTACGCAAACTTTTTACCGGGTTGCGAACCGCAGCTCGTATGGCCTGATAGCTTACCGTTATCAGCGCTATGCCCAATGCCAAAATTCCCGCCAGGGCAAAGGTCCACCATGATATGGTTATGCGGTAGGCAAAATCTTCAAGCCATCCGCTCATGAAATACCATGAAATCGGTATCGCTATTGCCAAGGCGATTACGACCAGCTTCAGAAAATCTTTGGACAGTAGCGTTGTAATATTCTGTACCGATGCACCCAATACTTTTCGGATGCCAATTTCCTTGATTCGGTTTTCGGCCATATAACTCGCGAGGCCGAATAGGCCCAAACAGGAAATGAAAATCGTAAATAGGGTGAATAGACTCACGAGCTGTCCGATTCTTTTTTCGTCTTCGAATTTTTTAGCATACGCCTGATCTACAAACTCGTATTCGAACGGGTATTCGGGATTGTACTTGCGAAAAATGGCTTCCGTTTCGGCTAGCGCTTCGGAGGTATCTGAACCCTTATCGAACTTGATGTGAACGACACCGAACCAAGCCTTCGCACCCATGATGGCCATGGGGTCTGTTTTTTGAAAGGGAGAGCGCATCACAAAATCCTTGATTACCCCCACCACATGCCAATCGGTACCATTGTCACGAAAAGTTTGTCCAATAGGTTCCTCGAACTCCATAAGCTCCACTGCCGTTTCGTTGAGTATGGCCGCAGTGGAATCGGTCGGATACTTGTCCAAATCAAAATCCCGACCGGCTAACAGTTCGAGTCCCATAGTCTTTGCGACGGCATCATCGGCAATAAAGCGATAGACCAAAGTTCTATCATCCTCCCTTTTTCCTTTCCATTGAAATTCCATCGAATTGCTTTGGCTTTGGGTAACGGGAGAGTTCGTTTTTGTTACGGATGCAGCTACACCGGAAGCCAATAATTCTTCTTTGATAAGCTCGTAGTTCTTTTCGATATCCCCTTCCATCATCGAATAGATAAGATTGTTCTTGGCGTAGCCCGATTGCCGGTCTTGTACCTTATTCAATTGTTGGCCTACTATAATCGTGGCCGTTATCAGAATAATGGCCACGGAGAATTGAAACACTACCAAAACCTTTCTTGGGGTCACGGGGGAATCCATTTTTTTGAACGTACCCTTGAGTACTTTGGAAGGCCTAAAACGGGAAAGGTACAGGGCAGGATAACTTCCCGCCAAGATACCGGTAAAAAGTATAATGCCTATAGTGGACAACCAGAACCAGGGATTGGTAAAATCTAACGTCAATGGTTTTTCTATTAATGTACTGAACGGTTGCAGGGCTATCAGCACGATGACCAGCGCGAGCAGGGCCGCCAAGAACGATATCAAAACGGACTCTCCCAAAAACTGAACGACAAGAGACCTTTTTTTGGCTCCTACCGTTTTTCTTATACCCACTTCCTTCGCACGTTTTTCACTTCGTGCCGTACTCAGATTCATAAAATTGATACAGGCGATAAGTAAAATGATGGCTGCTATAAAACCGAACATTCGAATGATTACGATGCGACCGCCTACCTCTTCGCCATTTTCAAATTCTGAACGCAGCCAGTATCTTGACCAAGGATAGAGAAAGGTCACCATATCCGGTGAATCTTTATCGTAGCGTTCACGCAGATTGCTTATTTTTTCGGAAAAGGCATCATAATCCGTTCCCTGCTTGAGCATCACATAGGTGCCGACGGAATTATTACCCCAGTACTCATCGTGCCAGCCTTTTTGCTCAAGGTATTTCCACGGCATCAAAAACTCAAAGTTAAAACCGGTGTTCGAAGGCAAATCTTTCAAAATCCCTGTAACCATAAAGGTGTCCGCATTGTCTACTTTTACCGTTTTTCCTACTGCGGATTCAGAACCGAACATTTTTTCGGCAAAGGTTTCGGTGACCACTACGGAATTTACCCCTTCAAGAACAGTTTCGACAGTACCTTCTATCAATGGAAAGTCGAAGATTTTCAAAAAATCAGGGTCGACTACGGTGCCGGTGGATTTTATTCGTTTATCGCCTTTGGAAAAAAGAAACGGGGTATCATAAAAATATCGTGTGACCGCCTCCACCTCGGGATAGTCTTTTTTGATGACCGCCCCATTACTTTGGGGGTGGAATTCCACGTCCACAGTTCCCCGTCTACCGGATACTTATTGTACACCTCGTAGATACGATCTTTATTCGCATGATATTGGTCTACCCCAAGTTCAAAGTTGATCCAGATTACGATTAGGGCCGTGACCGCCAGACCGATGGAAAGGCCAACGATGTTAAGCAACGAAAAACTTTTGTTTCGAAGCAGATTGCGCCAAGCGATTTTAAGGTAGTTTTTGAGCATTATTTACTTCTTTTTTCATTCCCGAGTAGTCGGGAATCTGTTTATTTTAATAATTATTTCTCTATCTGAACCGGAGAGATCGCTCCTTCTCAGATAAACAAGAAATCTAACTTCCATTCGTCTTAGACCTGTCAGGTTTTTTTCTTTTGTAAATTCCAATCCTATTTGAAACGGACGGTATTCGAACAACCGTAAACCTGACAGTTCTGGATTAGTTCATTCCGCACGTAAGCTTTTCACAGGGTTTGCCATTGCCGCTTTAACCGCCTGAAAACTAACGGTCAGTAGAGCAATGCAAATAGCTACAACACCTGCAATTACAAATACCAATACGTTGATTTCGATACGGTAAGCAAAGCTCTCCAACCAATTTTGCATCGCCCACCAAGCTATTGGAATTGCAAATAAAAGTGCGATGATAACCAAGCGCATAAAGTCTTTTGACAATAATTGTACGATACCCCTGACACTTGACCCCAATACTTTGCGTACACCTATTTCCTTACGGCGTTGTTCGGCGGTGAATGCCGAAAGACCGAACAGGCCTAAGCAAGAAATGACTATGGCGAGTATGGCAAATATCTGGGAAAGGCTACCCATCATTTTTTCGCTTTTGAAACTCGAATTAAACGAATCATCAACAAACTCATATTCAAATGGAAATGCCGGGTTGTGAGTTTTTATAACTTTTTCCATAACCGCAAGAACTTTTGTCATGGCGGCGCCTGATTCTGTTTTTACATATAGGTATTGGGCCCATGACGGGTCGTTGAAGAACATAACCGGATCACTCTTACCATACATGTCGCCATATAAGTAGTCTTTGACTACCCCAATAACAGTATAGGTTTCACCATAGCGAAGAACCGTTTTGCCTAATGCACTTCCTTCTCCCATTAACTTCGCAAAAGACTCGGAAATCAAGGTATTCGTACTATCCCTGGAAGCATATTCGCTAAAACCACGACCCTCGACGATTTCCATCCCTGCCGTCTTAAAGAAATCGGAACTGATGTATCTAAAGGAAATTAACACATCTTTTGTATCCTTTCCACCCTGCCATTCCAGATTCGTTCCGTTGTATCCATCAGCCAGAATGTGAGTATTGAGAAGAGCTACGTTCTCGACCATACCCGAAGCGATCATCTCGTTCTTTATAGGGTTGAAATTTTTGAGTATATCCCCTTTTACAGGTATTTTGATTAGATTATTTTTCGCAAATCCCAAATCTCGACTTTTCACATGCTGTATTTGTTGATAAACTATGATAGTACTTATTATAAATACAATAGAAACAACAAATTGAGCGACGACAAGACCCTTTCGAATTATACCTGAATTTCCCTGTTTGGCCCTGACTCCCTTTAGTACTTCAGCAGGTTTAAAAGAGGAAAGATAAAAAGCGGGATACCAACCTGCCAGAATACCGCAAATCAAACTTATACCTAGAAGCGATAATAAATGTGTAGCATTAAAAAGCCGCAGCTCCAGCTGTTTTTCAATGAGAATATTAAACTGAGGCAATAGAATGGTCAAAAAGAAAATACTCACTACTGAGGCCAAAGCTGCTGTTATAAATGCTTCTGCCATGAATTGCGAAATCAACATTTTTTTTCCTGACCCTAGCACTTTACGAAGGCCAACTTCCTTTGCCCTTTTTTCGCTTCGTGCCGTAGCCAAGTTCATAAAATTGATACAGGCAATGAGTAAAATTATAAGCGCAATTATCGCCATTAAACGAACAAAAACAATTTGACCGCCTACCTTTTCTCCATTTTCAAAATTGGAGCGTAAATGCCAATCTTTCATGGGGTGGAGAAAAAAGTAGGAATGAGGATCTTTCACTTTCTCAGAAAGTAACCCACGTACCTTGGCATCTACGGCCATATAATTCGCGTCTGGAGTAAGCTCTGCAAAAGTGTTGGCGAAATTAGCGTCATATTCTTTCATCCACTCGTTGTTCTCGCCTTCATTAAACCGTTCGAAAGGTGCCAACCAATCAAATCCGATAGTCGTGTTTTCTGGAAAATCTTCCACAACACCCGTAACAACATAAGCGTTCTTGTTATTAACTTTAATTGACTTGTTTAAAACTATGGTGTTTTCGCCAAACAGGTCTGAGGCGGTCTTTTGTGTCAGCACAATAGCATCGGGTCGATCAAGAGCACTTTTAGCATTTCCTTCTACAAAATGAAGACTGAAAATATCAATAAAATCTGCATCTACATAACTGCCAATCCTATTCACGGCAGTCTCTCCAATAGTAAACAACATATTACCGTTGGAGGCTCTTGCAGCCCTTACGATTTCGGGTATCTCATCTTTTAAGTCTTGTGCCAAAGGCCCGGGCGTATCGCCGAAAGTGCGCCATTCACCATCAAAATTACTGTTGACCGAGATATGGTATGTTCGGTCTTGTTTAGGGAATATATTATCAAAATTCACTTCGTCCTCAACCCAAAGCAATATCAGACTGGCGCAAGTAATACCAATTGCCAACCCGAAAATATTAAGTGCGCTATATCCTTTGTTTTTCCATAGGTTTCGCCAAGCTATTTTCAAGTAATTTTTGAACATTATTCACATCTTTTTTCATTCACGCCCTTCGACTCCGCTTAGGATACACTTCGTCGGGAATCTGATTCTTACGTCTTATTCGTCTTTAAGGGCCAGTACAGGATTCATGGTTGCCGCTCTAAAACTCTTCCAACCGATGGTCATAAAAGCGATGGCTATCGTAATCAGCCCGGCCAAAACGAACATCCACCATTGTATTTCGATACGGTAGGCAAAACCCTGTAACCATTTATTCATGAGATAATAGCCCAAGGGAAAAGCGACCAAAAATGAAAGGCACACCAACTTCAAGAAATCTTTTGAGAGCATAGTCACAATTCCCGCTACCGATGAACCCAATACCTTTCGGATTCCGATCTCCTTAAACCGTTGTTCAGCCGTAAAAGTTACCAATCCGAAAAGGCCTAAACAGGCCACCAAAATGGTTAATAAGGCGAAGACATTCAGTAAGGTTCCCATTTTATCTTCGGTGACATAGGTCTGCCGATACGACTCGTCTAACAGCGTATAGCCGAAGGTTTCATCACTACCGAAACTGTTCCAAAGACTTTGGGCATCACTTATTAACGCCGACATATCTGACGATTTTGCCTTTATGATAAAGCCACCATAGGGGCCGTACATCATAAATAGAGGGTCAATGGGTTGGTGCAGCGATTTAAAGTGAAAGTCTTTTATCACCCCCACAACGGTTTTTGAGCCTTCGCCTTCAGTGATTACTTTGCCTAAGGGGTTTTCGCCAAGACCCAATACCTTTACAGCCGTTTCGTTGATTATTACATTTGTGGAATCTGCACCGAATTCTTTGGAAAAATTTCTTCCTGCGACCAACTGCATGCCCATAGTGGGTATGTAATTCTCATCAATGTTATAAACCGGCATCCTTCTGCTAAATTGACCATCTTTGTAAACCATGGTCTGATTATTATCGGAAAAACCTGCCGGGGCAAAAGCCGATTGAGAAATGGACGTCACCTTAGGGTTCTTAAGCAATTTATTTTTAAAAGCCTGTTGATCCTTGCCTAATAGATAAGCTTCCCGCAGTACCAACAATTCATTTCTGTCGTAGCCAATATCCTTATTCTGAATGTATTGCATTTGTTGGTTCACAATCAAGGTCGCTAAAATTAATCCAGCAGAAATCACAAACTGAAAGACGACCAACCCACCGCGAATACCTTTATTGTCATTTCCGCCCAAGAATTTATTCTTTAACGCCGAAATCGGTTTGAAAGAGGATAAAAAGAATGCCGGATACCCGCCTGCCAAAAGGCTGATCAGCACCGTTAATAGCAATAAAGACAACAAGACGACAGGCTGCCCCAAATAATCCAGTTGTAGTTCTTTGCCGGATAAACTATTATAGAATGGTAGCGAAACGACCACCAAGACCATTGCGAGCGACATGGCGATAAAAGTGGCCATAAAGGCTTCGGATAAAAATTGATATAGGAGTTGGTTTTTATTCGACCCCAAAACCTTTCGTATACCTACCTCCTTGGCTCTTTTTGCTGCCGTAGCGGTCGATAGGTTCATGAAATTAATGCACGCAATGAACAACATAAAAAGAGCGATTGCACTAAAAACATATACGTATTTGATATCGCCACCCTGTTCAAGCTGGCTATAAGCGGAGTTGTCGGAATACAAATGAATATCGGTCAGCGGAAAAATTCGAAGGCCCAATTGATTTTCCTTAGTGAACTCTTCATAGGGAACTCCCATTTTTTCCAGCATCTTGGGCCCCATATATTTTTCGATGATGAAGGGCAGCTTCGTTTCCAAGCTTTTGTAATCCGAACCCTCTTTTAATAGCAGATAAGTAAAAAAATCGCCCCTGAACCAAGAGTCGCTTTTGGCCTCGTCGAGCCCTTCCATGGAAGCAAAAACATCAAAATGGAAATGCGAGTTTTGAGGCACTTCATCAATAACACCAGTTACCCTGAAAGGTTGCTCTTGCCCCTCTAGATAAAATAATTTACCAATGGGATTTGTTGCCCCGAAGAACTTTTTTGCCTCGCTTTTGGTGATAACGGCCGTATTGGGCTCTTGAAGTGGGTTTTTTGCATCCCCATCAATAATGGGAAGCGTGAAAACATTAAAAAAATTGGAATCAACAAAAGCGAATCTATCTTCGCGATACGCTTGATTATCAACTACGATTTTAGGTGTTCCGAAATTTCTGATACGGGTCGCGTCCAATACCTCAGGAAATTCTCGTTTTAAGGTCTCTCCAACGGGTGCCATTATGGAGCCTTCCTTTATTTCTTCCCCATTGACCTTCGCCCTAAAAACCACATTGACGATTTCATCGGCCTTCTCGTTGTACCGGTCATAACTCAGTTCGTCAACTACAAAAAGAGTGATAACTATACAGGAAGCGATGCCCAAGGCCAAACCAATTATATTCAGAGAGAATATACCCCTATTCTTTAAGATATTTCGCCAAGCAATTTTCACATAATTTTTAAGCATCCTATTCTCTTTGATTCAAAATTTCAGTTTATTGAAAAAGAGGATACTAATTTCATGCCGCGAAATTAACTTATTTAAAATCAGTTATTTACACATAAAATAACCTAGGCGATTTCGTTTTTATGTAAAAAAATTTGACATGCCATGTACAATATATTGACAGTTTTTCGACCCTTTCGTAAATGTGATTTTTCTGGCCTTACTATTACCAGTATGATACATGCCGTTTGTTATCGCGCCTCAACGAGCGTCTGGGCGTGAAGTTGAGGCCCCAAAGGTTTCAAAACAAAATCCAACTTTTGAGCGGGTGGCTTTTTAGTTTTTAATGGACAAAACCTTTGGGGTCTGGGATTCATTTTATTCCGTACGTAAACTTTTTACCGGGTTGGCGAGAGCTGACTTGATACTTTGGACACTTATGGTAATCATGGCGATAATCATCGACATGAAACCTACCAATGCAAAAACCCACCAGTCTATTTCTATTCGGTAAGCGAAGCCTTGAAGCCAATCGTTCATAAAATAATAAGCTATAGGGCATGCAGCCAGCAATGCAATAACCATCAACTTTAAAAAATCTTTTGAAATGAGTGACACTATGGCGATAGTGGAAGAACCCAATACTTTTCTGATACCGATCTCCTTGGTACGTTGCAGTACACTATGGGATACCAAACCGAACATACCCATACTAGCAATAAAAAGCGCCAATATGGTAAAAATGTTAAATGTACTGCCCAGTTTAACTTCGCTTTTATAGAGTCGGGCATAGGTGTCATCCAAAAAAGTAACATCAAAAGGCACCAAAGGAGCTGCCTCATTCATTACGGAAACGATATACTTTTTTGTTGCTTCAAAATCATTGGCGTCAATGGTCATAATTACCTCACCAAAAGTTTTGGTCCATTCAGGCCTCATCCGCATGTAGAGGGGTTCGATAGCAAGGTCAAATTTTTGAATATGGAAATCTTTGACAACGCCTATAATGTGCCCTTCATCGAATTCTTTTCCTACCGATGTTTTCCAACCTAAAGCCTTGGCCGCTGCCTCATTAATAATATAGCCCTCTTTCTCATCTGTAGCAAAATCTTCGGAAAACGCTCTGCCCTCAACGATTTCCATATCCAAAACATCTATGAAATCATAATCTACAAAGGTCATATAAATCCCGAGTTGTTGCTTGGTAGTATTTCCTTCCCAGTTATTAATGAATCCTTGCATATCAAATTCAAGCGGTATTTGAGTACTTATGGAAACCTTGTTTATCTTAGGATTTTTAAGCAGTTCATTTCGTATGACATCTTCATTCTCGGCAATTTCATTGGTCGAATAAGGTACGTGAACAATATGTTCCTTATCATAACCCAAGTTTTTGTTTTGCGTAAATTGAAGTTGTTGGTATATAACTAAACTGCCTATGGCCAGAACGATTGCCGCGGTAAATTGACCTACGACCAAACCGTTTCGCAGCCAAGCATTTCTTCCCGTATTTTTTAAAAAATTACCCTTAAAGGCCTTGATCGGAGAAACGCCCGAAAGAAAAACCGCCGGGTAAAAACCGGAAAGGCTTCCCGTTAAGATAGCCGTACAAAACATACCTAGCAGAAGCCACTTATTACCTACGATATCAAACGGAATGTTCTTGTCAAGCAACTGCCCGAATTCAGGCAAAAGCAAGTAGGCCAAGCCCAAGGCGAGTAAAAAACTAAAAATGGTAAAGAGGAATGATTCGCCCAAGAACTGAGCTATAAGTTGTTGTCTGTTGGCTCCCAAAACCTTGGTCATGCCAATTTCTTTGGCCCTTTGTGCCGACCGTACCGTGGTCAGATTCATATAATTTATAGAAGCCAATAACAAGATAACAATGGCAATCAAGCTGTAGATATATACATATTTCATATCTCCATTGGGCTCCAGTTCAAAATTAACTTTGGAGTATAGGTGAATATCCTTTAAAGGCTGAAGTTGATAAATGGGTGGTTTTAGTCCTTCCTTAGCATACGCTTCTTTAGCATTCTTTCGATATGCCAATAGTTTGGCCTCCAATTTTTTTGGATCGGTTCCTTCGGCCAATTTTACATAAGTGACCGCAACATTATTTCCCCATGCATTTCTATTTTGCAGGTATGAAGGAGCGGCACTTAGCGAGGCAATATAAGAGTAGTTGAAATGTTGATTTTTGGGTGGGTCGGCAATGACGCCTTTAATCGTGAACTCGGTACTACGTTCAAAAGTTATGGTCTGATTTAAGGGAGATTCATTTCCAAAGAACTTTTTGGCCAAGCTTTCGGTAAGTAGAACGTTCAAAGGCTCTTCCAAAACGGATTTTCCCACTCCTGAAATCAGCTCAATCGCAAAAACATCAAAAAAACCTTCGTCAGCAAAAATGCCTTTTTCGCTAAATACCTCTTTGCCTTTGCTTAACAAATTTGAACGCAAGTCAATGCCAGTTTTCGCCTCTACTTCCGGAAAATCGCTGACCATAGCCGGGCCTAACGGCAAAGGCGTACCGGAAAACAGATCGGTGCCCTTATATTCATTACCTGGTTGTTTGCTTATAACCCTGTAAATATCATCTACATTTACATGTTGTTTGTCGTAACTAAGTTCATACTGGACAAATAGGGCTATTAGAATGAAAGAAGTCATTCCAACGGTCAAACCCGATAAGTTGATAAAGGAATACAATTTTCCTTTTTTGAAACTTCTCCAAGCTATTTTAAGGTAGTTCTTAAGCATTCATCCTGTTTTTGTACCCCTCCCTAACCCCCTTTGAAGTAGGGGAACTAGTTCGAAATTAATTTAACTTTTGTTTCTTTTCTCCCCTTAGGAAGAGATATCACTAGGTCAAAGTGGCCTATTCCGTGCGTAAGCTTTTTACGGGATTGGCCATGGCCGATTTTAACGATTGGAAACCCACGGTTATAAAAGTTATGGTCAAAGCAAAGCACCCGGCCAACGCAAATACCCACCATTCGATATCGATTCGATACGTAAAATCTTCCAACCATCGCTGCATGAAGAAGTAAGCGATGGGCGAAGCGATGAGAAACGCAAGGCCGACCAACTTCACAAAATCTTTTGTCAACAATTGAACTACCGATTTAACGCTTGCCCCTAAAACCTTACGAATACCGATTTCTTTTTTCTTCTGTTCGGCAACATAGCTGACCAGACCGAAAAGGCCAAGACAGCTGATGAGAATTGCCAAAAAAGTGAATACAACGGAAATCTGACCTAAGCGCTTTTCTTCTTCATACAATTTCTCGACTTCCTTATCGACAAAAGTATAATCGAACGGCACATTGCTTACCGTTGCTTTCCATTGTTGCTCCAAACTGGTAAGCAACTGCTCGTAATTTTGTGTTTCCGTGCGAAGAAAAAGCCAATTAGGATCTTCTTCCTTATATAAGAACAAAGGGTCTATTTTATTTTTTAGGGAAGCAAAATGATAATCGGCGACCACACCGATAATTTCATTCTCGTAAGTCTCGTCTCCGAAACTGTTCATTAGTGTTGAACTCAAGGCCAGTTCCTTCTTGATATTGAAGGCTTTTAAGGTCGACTCATTGACTATGATTTGACCGAGGGTATCCCCTTCCCTAAAATCTCTTCCCTGTAACAAAGGTATATTCATCGTCTGAAAGTAGCCCTCGCTTACCCCGTTACGTTTTATGACCGTGGTATTTTCTCGATTTCCTCCGGGCAAGTACATGCCATTATCGGTCAATACAACTTCCGAAGGCGCGTAACTACCGCTCGCTACGTCGACCACACCAAGAACGTTTAAAAAAGCGGATTTTAAAGCATCAAACCTACTGGAAGCATCGGCTGTACCGATACGCAGAGCCAACAAATTATCTTTTTTGAAACCGAGATCCTTGCTCTGGGCAAACCGAAACTGTTGGGTAACGATTATGACAGTTGCCACTAGACTGATCGACACTACAAATTGAAAAGTGACCAAGGCCTTTCGGAACGTACCACTGCCAGACTGCAAAATCGTACTGCCTTTGAGTGCTTTGACCGGCTTTATCGAAGAGAGAACAATAGCCGGATAAATACCTGCCACAAGTCCCGTAAAAATGCCCAAAGAAAGTAGCAAAGCTCCGATTTTAAGACTAAAGACATCTGTGTAAGTCAACGATCCCTGCGTAATCTCATTAACGAAAGGCAAAAGTAAAATTGCCAATGGAATGCTGATGAGCACTGCAAATAAGGACAGCATTAGAGATTCTCCCAAAAATTGCCGCTGCAAGGCACCCTTACCTGCACCGACCACCTTGCGCACCCCAATTTCCTTGGCCCGCTTACTCGCCCGAGCCGTGCTCAGATTGATAAAATTGACACATGCTACCAATTGGATAAAAAAGGCCAACGTCAATAAGAAATACAGGTATTTAATGTTCGAGACTTTACCGATCTGGTTCTTGCGCCCTGCGGAATACAAATGGATATCGGTAACCTTCTTTAACGTTAAAATCTTATTATCCATACCTGCATCGGCCAAATCTTTGCCACCGCGTGTTTGCATAAATTTTGGTAGTTTTTGTTGAAGGCGACCGGCATTACCATTAGTCAAAAGCTTTACGTAACTATATACAAAATTATTGGTGGCGAAACTCTCGAAGTTTTGTACAAAGGTTCCCATTCCTGGGGTACTCATGCTGACCAAATAGTTCGGGTTCAGGTGCGATTTTCCGAATTGATCGTCAAAAACGCCGTTAACGGTGAGGGTCTGGGCATCTTCGCCACTTCCCCAGACAACCGGCTTCCCCAATGCGCTTTCCGTACCGAACATCTTTTCGGCCAAAGTAGCGGATAGCACCAAAGCATTAGGTTCGTTCAAGGCGGTTTTGACATCCCCTTCCAAAAGATTATACTTGAATACCTTGAAAAAGGTAGAGTCTACCATGTAGGCGCGAGGTTCATAATAAGCCTCGGTATTCTTTGCCGCCCGTATCAAATTGACAAAAAATACATCGGTAAGTACCACGCGGGTAGCTTCAGTCACTTCGGGAAAATCTTCTTTCATTGCGAAGGCTATCGGAGGCGAGGCCGCACCCGTATCAAAGCTATCTTTACCCTCTCGTTCAATGGTAGTTTCTACCCGGTATATCGATTCCGCTTCCTGATGATGTTGGTCATACCCAAACTGGGCGAAAACGTACAATAGAATGATAAGGCAGCTTACCGTACCTACGGTAAGACCTAAAAGATTGATAATTGTCTGTTGCTTATGCTTTGTGAGATTCCGCCAAGCGATTTTTAGGTAGTTTCTGAACATGGTTTTTGTTTTAAAGTCCCCTCCCTATCCCCCCAGAAAGGAGGGAATTCTTTTGGGACAGATTTATCATTCCGTACGCAAACTTTTTACGGGATTTACGTTAGCGGCCTTAATGGCATGAAAACTGACGGTCAGGAGTGTAATCAATAAAGCTCCGAGAGTGGCAAGGCCAAAAGTCAACCAAGAGATTTCCATGCGGTATTCATAGCTCTGTAGCCATTGGCCCATAAACTGATAAGCGATGGGAATGGCGACAAGACTCGAAATAAGTACCAACACCACAAAATCTTTAGAAAGCATTTTCCAGATGTTAAGTATGGTCGCCCCCAATACTTTCCGAACACCGATTTCTTTCGTTCGCTGTTCGGCAACGAAAGAAGCCAAGCCAAAAAGACCAAGGCAACTTATCAATATGGCCAATAGGGTGAAAACCCCCGCCAGATTGCCCAGACGTTGCTCCGACTCAAACTTGATATTATATTCCTGATCGACAAACTTATAATCGAACTGGGCCGACGGCACTACATCGGCGAACACAGTCTCAATTTTCGAAATGGCCGCGCTGGCACTTGATTGCGGTTTTAACTTAATATCTATATAATCTACCCTGTCGTAATCAACGAAGAAAACGGCCTGTTTTACGGGCTGATAGGGTGACTGCATAACCATATCCTTTGTTACACCGATGATCTTCATTCGGAATCCGCCCCCACCGGTCACAAATTGCCCGACCGGATTTTCAAGCCCCATATACTTTTTGGCCGATTCGTTAATGATTACGGCCGCAGAATCTGAAGCAAATTCCCTAGAAAAGTCTCTTCCTTCAAGTAGTTGCCATCCAACTGTTTTTCCGTAGTCGTGCGTTACACGGAGAATTCCGAAATCAGGTCGCATCTCGGGATCTTTACCTACCCAATTTATGCCTGTACCACCATTACTGTATACGCCGATCAATGGAGAGGATGATTGCGTCATTTCTTCCACCACTCCGGTATTCTTCAACTCGGCACGCAACAAATCGTATTTTCCCGCATATTCGGGGTTGTTCATCTGAACCGATATCAGATTATTTTGGTCATATCCGATTGGCCTATCCTTGGTGAATTCAATCTGATTGAAAACAATAACGGTACCCACCGCCAGCATTATGGAAACCGCAAATTGAAATACGACCAGTACTTTTCTCGAAACGGATGCATACGGACCGGCCTTAAAAGTACCCTTCAACACTTTGATGGGACTAAAAGAGGAAAGATATAATGCCGGGTAACTGCCCGCTAATATTCCCGTAAGCAACGTAAAAAAGAGGATTGCCAACCAAAAGAACGGATTACCAAAGGGAATACCCATCTCTTTTCCGGCGAGATCGTTGAACCACGGCAGGGCAAGTAAAACCAGTAAAAGGGCCAGTATCGTTGAAAGGCTTGAAATCAAAAGGGATTCACTTAAGAACTGAATGACCAACTGTTTCTTTCTAGATCCCACGGTTTTTCGAATTCCCACCTCTTTAGACCGTTTTTCAGAACGGGAAGTGCTCAAGTTCATAAAATTGATGCATGCCAAGAACAATACGAAAATGCCAATCGCAATAAAAAGCCAGACAAAAGTGATACGGCCTTTGGTGGGCTTGCCTTGGTCATCAAATTCAGAATAGAGATGCCACTTTTCCATTGGGTAGGCGAACGGATGCAGGTCCCGTTGCCCAAAGATTTCGAGTTCATCGGAAGGTCCGTACTGTGGGTACAAATCGCGCAAAGCGGCATCTGCCGTTTCAAAATCAATGCCCGGTTTCAATTGTACATAGAGCTGAAAAGACCAATCGTCCCAGACCGTCTTGATTCTTTCGAAACGTTCGGGTTCGGCAGCCTCCATCAAATTCCAGTTTGCAAAAAACTTTACAAATTGAAAACTATTGTTCGCCGGTAGGTCTTTGTAAACCCCTTTCACCACGGCATCCATTTCATTATTGATCTTGATGGGTTTTCCCACGGGGTTTTCACGACCAAAAATGGCCAAGGCCGTCGATTCCGACAAAACCACCGAGTTCAATTCCTCCAAACTGGAATGGGAGCCATGTACCATTTCCAACGAAAGCATGTCGAGAATGCCGCCCTCAATTAATTGCCCGGTCTCCGTAAAGTTTTCCCCGTCATTGGTAATAACGTAATTACCGCCCCAACTTGATCTTAGAACGTGCTCAAAATAATCTGAATACTTCTCTTTGATTACGCTACCCATGGTGTACAGCGTTGAATTGAACGGAACTATTTCCCCGGTATCCAAATTCTCCCCACGGTTGTAGATTTGGGCGATTTTATCATGGTTCTTATGGTAGGTGTTAAAGGTAAACTCGTCTAGCACCCATAGCCCGATCATGATGACCACGGCCATACCCAGAGCCAGTCCACCAATATTTATAGCAGAATAGCCTTTGTTCTTTCTTAGGTTTCGCCAAGCGATTTTCAGATAGTTTTTGAACATTGTTTTTGTTTTAAAGTCCCCTCCCTATCCCTCCCCAGAAGGGAGGGAATTCTTTCGGGACAGATTTATCATTCGGTGCGCAACGATTCTGCAGGGTTCGAATGTGCTACTTTTAGCGATTGTGAGCCTAAGGTCAAAAACGCTATCAGGAATGCTACCAGCCCAGCTAGCCCGAATATCCACCATGACAAATCGATTTTATAGGCGAAGCCCTGCAACCAACGATTCATAAGATACCAACCCACGGGCGCGGTCACAAAAAAAGCGAATCCGATCAGTTTCATTATATCTTTTGAAAAGAGACCAATGATATTGGCTATGGACGCCCCGAGCACTTTGCGGACAGCAATTTCCTTGATTCGCTGTTGAGCGGAAAACATAGCAAGACCCAGCAATCCCAGACAAGATATCAGAATTGCCAATACTGAAAAAATGGTGGATAGCTTGGCGATAACCTGCTCGCTTTGGTACATCGCCTGATATTCACTGTCAGCGAATTGAAAATCAAAGGGACGCTTGGGGTTTATTTTATTGTAAAGGGTTTTCAGACCGGCCAGGGCTTCTTTAGTCTGCCCCGGCCTGGTACGAATTAGTATGAACCCAAAATTTAGATTTTCCTTTACGTCGACGATGACCGGTTTTATTTTTTCATGCAGCGAGGCAGTATGATAGTCTTCAAGTATGCCGATGATACGTCCTTTTTTATCCCACGCCGATACCCATTTACCTATTGGGTTTTCAATACCCATTTGTCTTACGGCTTCCTGATTGATCATAAAGGCATCCGAAGAATCAGTAACGACAGCCCTTGAAAAACCTCGGCCTTCGGCTACTTTTAGCTCCATTATTTCCAAATAGTCAAAACCTACGGATTTAGGCTTGAAACCAACGGACTGACCGACGCTTTTACCCTCCCAATCAATCGGGTCCGCAACCTCAAAAGTCATGGAATGTGGTGCTTCGCTACTACGATCGACCATTGCAACACCGGATAATTTTGACGCTTCATTTTTGAACACGGCATATTTCGAGGCATCCATCAAATCGCCCTCGATCCGTACGTATACCAAATTCTCGCGGTCGTATCCCAAATGAGAGTTTTGTAAGTAATCGGTTTGTTTTGAAACCACAAAGGTGGCGATCAACAGCAAAATGGATAGCCCGAACTGGAAAATGGTGAGCCCTTTTCTTAACCATTTCGAGGATCCGGAAAACCGCAGCGTACCTTGTAATACCCGTACCGGTTTTAAAGAAGACATGAAAAGAGCGGGATAACTTCCCGCGACAAACCCGGTCACTAGAATAAGGCCTAATACGGCCAACCAATAAGAAGGTGTCGAGAAGGGCAATTCTATTTGCTTTTCGGTCAATGTGTTGACATAAGGCAGTAGAAATCCTGTAAGGGCTATGGATACCAAAACGGCAAAGAGCGAAATCAACATCGATTCCATCAAAAATTGTCTGACAAGATGCGAACGCGAAGATCCTACTACTTTTCGTACTCCGACTTCCTTTGCCCGTTTTACAGAACGCGCCGTAGAGAGGTTCATATAATTGATGCATGCTATAATCAAAATGAACAGCGCCACCGCACCAAAAAGCTCCAGATAGTCTGCCCGCCCCCCAGCAGGATTCCCATTTACAAAATTATTGTTCAGATATCGGTTCGTGTAGGGTGCCAGCCTGGCCTCTATTTTAATAGGGTTGTCGGGATTGCGCCGTGTCTGGAAATACGCGTTGATGTTTCTTTCAACCTCTGCGATGCTAGCGTTTTCGGCAATTTGGACGGTCGTGAGTATATTATGGGATGCATTGTTTATCTGCAGTTTGGCGTAGGCTTCCCAGTCAATGAGGTAATCGAATACCAATGAGCTTTTAGATGAAAGATTTTCAAAGACCGATGTTACCTTAAGACCAATAGTATTCTCGTACGTTATAGATTTACCTATTGCCTGCTCAGGACTGTCAAAAAATAGTTCGGCCATTTTACGGGAAATAGCAATAGATCTGATTTGGTCTAGCGGAGTTTGCGAATTACCAGCGATGATTTTGTAATTGAACATTTTGAAGAAATCCCTTCCGGCCCTTGAGCCTTCAAGCTTATACTTTTTATCCCCTACTTCGAAGGTCTCCGGATAGCCCCACGGAAGTTCATAGCCGGTAGTGTAAAAATTGATGTGTTCAATGCCTGGAACTTGTTCGTCGACACCCTCCACCAACGGGTAATAACGGTCGTTTTCCTGATCAAAATTCACGGGGCTGGCATAGGTGCCGTCAATATCATCCTCAGAGGTTAAGGTGTAGTAGATATTGTATAACTTATTAGCGTTGGTATGGAAATTATCGATGCTTTTCTCGTCTCGAATCCAAAGGAAGATAAAGAGAAAACAGACCATGCCAAGTACCAATCCCAGTATATTGATTGCGGAAAAGGCCTTGTTTCGGATAATATTTCGAAAACCTACTTTTAGATAGTTTTTGAACATGGTTTACTTCTTTTATGTCATTCCCGCGGAGGCGGGAATCTGTTTATGTTAACAACCATTTTTCCTTTCGAGCAGTTAAGGCAGCTCTGTCTTAGACCTGCCAGGTTTCCTTTTTTTGGGCATCTGTCGCCTGTTGAAACTGACGATTTCTTAATCGGCCGCAAACCCGACAGGTCTCTTACTTCTTTTGACCAACCCTTAGACTCCAAAGGTCTTCTTTCGAGAAAATGTACGCCATCCCTTTGCCCGTCAAAACCCTTAACTACGACACACCTTTGGGGTCTTTTTCATCCTATTCCGTACGCAAACTTTTTACCGGATTTGCACTTGCCGCTTTGATGGCCTGAAAACCCATGGTCAGCAATGCGATGGTCAGGGCCGCAGCGCCAGATAGGGCGAATACCCACCAAGGAATATCGATTCTATACGCGAAGCCCTGCAACCATTTGTTCATGAAATAGCCGGCTATGGGCGATGCGATCAGCAGGGCAATCAAGACCACCTTTACAAAATCAACGGCCAACAAGCGAACAATTTCGGAAATGCTCGCACCCAAGACCTTACGGATGCCGATTTCTTTCGTTTTCTGCTGTGCGGTAAAAGCGATCAGGCCGAGCAATCCCATACAAGCAATGAAAATGGTCAAAAACGCGAAAACCCCGAAGAGACTGGCCTGCCTTTTGTCAGATATATAGGCTGCATTCAAATCATCGTCCAAAAAAGAATATTCGAAAGGAACATTCGGCTGATAGGTTTTCCATTTGTTCTGTATGGCAGTAATTATTTCTTGCGTATTTCCACCTTTAAGTTTTAGGGTGATGTAGGAAACCCCAGTATCATAACTTTCAGAGGAATTTGAAAATAGGGCAAAGGGTTGAATGTGGGTATGAAGCGATTCCAAATTAAAATCCTTTAACAAGCCTATTACCTTGTACGATTCCATTTTTCCGCCAGGATAGCGTATCATGCTCCCTATTGGATTTTCCCAACCTATTTGTTGCGCAGCAGCTTCATTGATGACCACGGACAACGAATCGTTGAACCGGTCTTGGAACCCTCTCCCTTCGCGTAATTCTAAATTCAATGTGGGAATAAACTCGTCATCCACCAAATAGGATTGCAAGGTGATGTCTTTGGCAATATGTTCATTAGGTTTAATGGTTTCAGGAACATAAAAGTCTCCAAAAGAACCGTTTGTAAGCATCCCAGAAGAAATGGTAGCGTTCTTCACTTCGGAAAGGGATTTTAACTCTTTCCTGAAGGTTTCTTCACTTTCGCCCAACTTTTCGGTATTGCGCAACACGACTAGATTTTCCTTATCATACCCCAGATCTCTGTTCTGCGCGTATCTCAGTTGCAAGTAAACGATCGATGTGGCCAGGATCATAATAATCGCTATGGTAAACTGAAATACCACCAACCCGTTTCGTATGAAACCTCCTTTTCTATTCGGTATTCCGCCATGCCCTTTAAGTATATTGGCAGGTTTAAAGGATGTCAGATAAAAGGCAGGGTAAATACCTGCTAGCAGTGCAGTACAGATGCTCAAACAAAGAATAAATAACCAAACGCCCCCTTCAAAGATGGATTGAAGCGGCAGGTTCTTGCCCGACAGTTGATTAAAGAGCGGTAGTACGGCCCATACCAAGAAGACTGCTAGAATTGTAGATGCCAAAGTGTACAAAAAAGCCTCTGCGAGAAATTGCTTGATGAGCTGCGATCGAAAAGAGCCTAAAACTTTCCTGATTCCTATTTCCATACTCCTTTTGGCAGATTGCGCCGTCGCAAGGTTAATGAAGTTTACGCATGCCAATACGATAATGAAAAAAGCTATTAGACCGAATGTGTATAGGTTTTTGATATCGTTCTGTTCGGTAATTACCGATGTTACTTGCCCCGAACGTAAATGGATATCGGTTAAGGCCTGAAGGTGCAAATCCCACTTATTACCGTTCTTAAGAAACTCATCGTAGGGCTGACCAATTCGCTCAAAGGCACTTGCAGCATGCGTTCTCAGCATGGCCGGAAACTGACCTTCCAGGTGACCGATAGCATTAGGGTCGGCCATCGCCTTTTCGGTGAGTTTTATATAGGTCACCATATTCAGCCATACCCAGCTCCAATCGAAGTAGGCCACCTGTTCAAAATTTTTGACGGGCATCAAGAAATCGAACTTTACAGATGCCGGTAAGTTGACCATATCTTGAAGTACACCGGTAACTTTCAAAGGAATCCTGTTCGTTCCGTAAAAAAGGGTTTTATCCATAGGATTTGTATCCCCGAAATATTTTTCTGCAGTCTTTTTTGTTATGACCACGCTGTTGAGATCGGCAAGACAGGTAGTCGGATTTCCTTTTTCCAAAGGATACTCGAGAATTTGGAGAAAATTCGGGTCAACGGCGTACACTTCACTTTCATTGAAGGTGCGCTTTTCGGCACCGTTCTCATATTCAAGTACATCGACGCCAGGTCTATAGATTCTCGTATAACTTTCGATTTCCGGAAAATTATCGGCCAAAGTCTTACCTGCCGGGGGAGGTGTATAACCCGCATAAAACTCCCCATCGCCCATCTTTCCATTTATATTTACCCTATAGACCTGATCGGCATCATCGAAGAAACGGTCATAACCCAATTCATCATTGATAAATAGGGCTATTAAAATCACACAGGTTAGCCCAATAGCAAGACCGGAAATATTGATTATGCTGTTGCCTTTCTGCCTCAAGGCACTTCGAAGCGCTATTTTTATGTAGTTTTTGAACATTATTCTCTTTTTTATTTCATGCCGGCCTTGCGGCTTGGCCAGTCTCGAGCACAGTCGAAAGGCTCATGGTACACTTCGTTGGGAATCTACTTATTTTAGTAACTATTTTTCTTTCCAAATCGGCAAGGTAGCTCCATCTTAGACCTTTGGGGTCTTTTCTTCTTACTCCGTTCGTAAACTCTTGACTGGGTTGACAATAGCTGCCCTTATACTTTGATAACTTACGGTAAGAACAGCAATTACTACGGCCAAAAATGCGGCCAGGCCAAGTACCCACCAATCGATTTGAATGCGGTACGAGAAATCTTCAAGCCACTTGGTCATGGCGTACCACCCTACGGGAAGGGAGATAAGAATTGCGATTGCAACCATTTTCAGGAAGTCCGTTGTCAAGCGATAGGTAATCTGTGCCACGTTGGCCCCGAGCACCTTTCGTATGCCTATTTCCTTGGTTCGTTTTTGTGCATTGAATGCCGCAAGGCCAAATAGACCAAGACATGCGATTAAAATTGACAATACTGTAAACACCATGAATATTTCGCCCAATCTTTGTTCGGTGTCGTAAGTGGTATTGAACGATTCATCCATAAAGCGATAGGCGAACGGTTGGGCAGGTGCTACTTTTTCCCAGCTATTTTTAATACCGGCTATGGCATTTGAAAAATCTCCTGCCTTTAATTTGACGGCCATCGAGCCTCTAGAATTTCCAAGAACAAGGCTCAGGGCTCCGATATTATTTCGAAGCGATTCAAAATGAAAGTTCTTGACGACCCCGATGACGGTGAAATACGTGGGGTTCTCTTCCCCTAAATCGCCCGAAATACGCATACCTAAAACTTCTTCGAGCTCCACGCCTAAAGTGGCAACAGCCGATTCGTTCAAAACGATTGCCGTAGAATCGGTCGGAAATTCTCTGCTGAAATCGCGTCCTGCAATAATTTCCATATCCATCGTGGAGAGATAATCGTGGTCAACTGTCCAGTTCTGCATTTGTAGGGCGTTTTGCTGTTCCGTAGCACCTTCCTTAAAAAAAGAACTATCGGTTCGAAAGGAAGGTGTTGGCAAAAAGCCCGTCAAAGTGACACTTTCAATGCTACCGAGTTGTGCCACTTGCTCCTTAAAAGCATTGATCTGGTCGCCGGCCGCAAAAACATCATCAATAATCAAAACTTGATTTTTGGTATATCCTAAATCTTTCCCTTGGATATAATTTAACTGTTGGAACACGACCAATGTGGCAACAATCAAGAAAACCGAGATGGCGAATTGAAATACGACCAGGGAATTTCTGATCCTTCCGCCACCGACATCACTGCTACTCGCTCCTTTCAATACTTTCGCCGGAACAAACTTCGACATGAAAAATGCAGGATAACTGCCTGAAACAAGGCTTAAAACTATTGTCGAGGAAAAAAGCAGCAACCAAAAAAACGGGTTGGTAAAAGGTATGCCAATCGACTTACCGGAAAGTTCATTGAACAATGGCAATACGATTATGGCGACAGCGACGGCCAGTACCATCGACAAGAAAGATATTAGGCCCGATTCGGTCAAAAACTGCCGTACCAATGCCATTCTATCGGAGCCTAAAGTTTTTCTTATTCCTACTTCTTTCGCTCTTTTCAAGGAGTGGGCCGTAGATAAATTCATAAAATTTACGCTTGCCAACAAAATGAGAAACAGACCGATAAAGGATAGTATGTACACATTCTGCAAGCTACTATTCGGGCTTAGCTCCGTCTTCTTATTCGAATGAAGGTGGATGTCGGTCAGGGCAATCGTACTATATTTTAAATAATTGCCCGATGCCTCAAACGATTCTGGCGTTATACCGGGATAAAAAGTCTGTACGTATGGGAATATGTAGGTTTCCAACATAGATTCCAACGGCGCTTGAAAATCGGCAATGTCCGCATTAGGTATCAATTTGATAAACGTAAAGTAGTTATGGCTGGTCCACAACATTTGTTGTGCATCTTCATTTCCGGCCATAGCCAAAAAGACATCATGATCTCTGAGAAAGGAATTCTTTGGGGCATCTTCCATGACACCGGTGACCGTATAGGTATTGTTGTTGTTCAAAATTAGCTGTTGCCCGAGCGCATTGCCCACCCCAAAGTGTTTCTCTGCGGCGGTTCGGGTCAAGACCAAGGTATTGGGTTCGGTCAACGCGGTATTGATGTCGCCGACAATCAGTTCCATTCCAAACATTTGAAAGAAGTTGGCATCGGCAAAGGCCGAATTCAACTCTTTTGTATTGGCCTTAGTACCTTCTTTTCTGATCAATAAAGTTCCTTGATTGCGTATTCGGGTGGCCATTTCTACTTGGGAAAAGTCGCGTTCTATTGCTGCTGCCATTGGGGCCGAGACTTCTGCCGATTCCATTTCGGCGCCCCCGAATTTGATATCGGCATTTAAACGGTAAATGCGATCGCCGTCGACGAACATTTTATCAAAACTCAGTTCATCATAGATATACAAAGAGATGAGTAGCCCCCCGGCCATGCCTATAGCAAGGCCAAAGGTGTTGAGAAATGTAAAAAAGGGTTGTTTTTTTAGACTTCTCCAAGCGATTTTTAGATAGTTTTTGAACATGGCTCTCGTTTTAGACCTGTCGGTGGCGTAGCAGTAGATGAATCTAGAAATACAACTTTTAACCGACGTAATTTCAATTACTACCACCTATATTTATGCCAAGAAAATAAGTGCCTTATAATCAACGTTTTACGTACTTTTTATTTTAGCTGAATACTACAAAATGTAAAATAACTGTACAGTCTATGTCCAATATTTTGACATCTTTTTGCGCGATATCTTAATTTCAAAAACTCCTTTCACAGCTGCTACCTTCAAAATTGATCATCGTAAACGATGGATAGCCTAAGTATTTAAAAAGTGGTTTTTAAACATGGTTGTTGTTTTTGGCCTCCCTGTAGCCCCTATGTCTTCCTCTAGCTGCGCTGGTCGTAGACATAAGGAGGGGATGAACGGTTTCGGAATTAATTCAATACTTTCTTTTCGTCCTAGATCTGTCAGGTTTTTTTGCTTTTGCCCATACGTTGCTTTTGGAACTAACGGTGCTTTAATCGAACCCAGACAGGTCTATTGCTTCAACCCCATGGAGGAGTTCGAGAGGGTAAAGACCGCAAAGGTCTTTTTTCGAGAAAATGTACGAATGCCTTTGCACCAAAACCCTTAAGTAGGGCAGACCTTTGAGTTTTTTTCAAGCTATTCCGTACGCAAACTTTTTACGGGATTAACATTGGCCGTTCTGATACTTTGATAACTAACTGTGACAAGCGTAACCAATAAAACAACCCCAGCTGCTAGTGCAAACATCCACCATGCAATATTGATATGGTAGGCAAAGACCTGTAACCATTCATTCAAATAATACCATGATAGGGGTGTAGCGATTACAAGTGCAAGAAATATAAGCTTAAAGAAGTCTTTAGACATAAGGTTTACCAGACTTAACGTAGTAGCGCCTAAAACTTTTCTGATTCCTATTTCTTTGATTCTTTGCTCTGCCATAAAAGCGGACAGTCCATAAATGCCCAAACATGAAATAATAATGGCAAGTAAGGCCAAAACATTAAAAATCACACCCATTTGCCGTTCACTATCGTACATGTTTTCTAGGTCGGCGTCTAAGAAAGAGTACGTAAACGGGAAAGCAGGATTCAAATCCGCATAAATAGTTTCAAGAGCGTCAATACTCGCTTGTGTTTGGTCCATAGTCGTTCGAATAGCCAAAAAACGTGGGAAAGTTTCAACTTGCCTCAAAACCAATGGTTCAATATCATATTGCAAAGGTTTAAAATGAAAATCTTTAACTACGCCTATCACCTGCGCATCAACATTTTTGTATAAGAGCTTTTCACCAATAATATTATCAAGGTTCTTTCCCATCAGTTTCATCAGGGTTTCGTTGATTATTAGATTATTATCGTTTTTGGGATATTCCTCGGAATAACCTCTTCCGGCTAATACTTCAATACCAAATAAATCTATAAATCTATCGTCCATTCCTAAATCAGGGACCACTAGGCCGTCATTTTCATCTTTTCCTTCCCATAGAATGTCGATAGTGCCCGTATCTAGATCTGTGGGCATACTTTTGAAAATCGAATAATTATTTAAAAGCGGATTCTCGTCTAATGATGCACTCAAAGCATCTTGTTTTTTGAGCAGTTCGCCTTTAAAAGGAACAATAATCACATTACTTTTATCAAAGCCCAAGTTCTTATCTTTAATAAAGTTCAATTGTTTGTAGACCACCCCCGTTGCAACTATCAAACTTGCTGAAATAACAAATTGCAATATCACCAAGCCGTTTCTGAAAAGTAAATTCCCCCCTGATTTTTTTAAGTTACCTTGAAATACTTTAATCGGATTGAAGCCGGATAAATACAATGCCGGATAGCTGCCCGAAAGAATGCCGGTTACTAAAACTATGCCCAATAGGCCCAGCCAAAAACTACCATCCGCTATATCAATGTTCAATGCCTTTCCTGAAACTTCATTAAAGAACGGCAGGGCCAAAAAGACCAAACCGACGGCAAGTAACAACGAGATACATGAGAGTAAAGTAGATTCACTTAAAAACTGCAGTACCAATTGACCTCTTTGAGCACCTATCGATTTGCGCAACCCGACTTCTTTAGCCCTTTTAGCAGAGCGTGCGGTAGAAAGGTTCATAAAATTGATACAGGCCACTACCAAAATAAATAGGGCTACGATAAAGAAAATGTTGACATATTGGATATTTCCGTGCCCAGCAACGTCTAACTGCAGATTCGAATGCAAGTGAATATTTACGAGGGGCTGTAACCTAAAATTAAACGTCTCGTTGTCTAATCTTTCATCTGCAATGGCATTGATTTTCTTTTCCAAATCGGCAACACCCGTATCTGAAAAGGCTACGTTCTTGTTTAATTTAAAGTAAGAATAATAGTCAAAATTGCCCCAGGTTTTATTCGCGAAATTTTCATTCTCTGCAATTATGCTAGAGATGGGAGCTATAAAATCGAACTTAAAGTGTGAATTTGGCGGTAAATCTTTCAGTACGCCGGTAACTTTCCAGTTTTTAGAATTATTGAATTTAATCGTCTTACCCAAAGGGTCAACTTCGCCAAAATACTTTTTGGCCATAGATTCGGTTAATACGACGGTATTCGGCTCATCAAGTACTGCAAGCTTCTCACCTCGTACTAACGGAAAATCAAAAAAGGAAAGAAAATTATCATCAACATACATGAAACGATTTTCTTCATAGACTGCATCTCCAACATTAAATACTACATTCTCAAATTTTGTGGTTCTGACTACGGATTCGATTTCTGACAGTTCGTCTCTTAAATCAGGTCCCATTCCGGCGGAAGAAACCGCAGTCTTAAAATCTCCCGAACTGACAATAAATCTGTAAGTTCTATCAGCGTCGGTATGAAATTGGTCATAACTAACTTCGTTTTGAACCCATAACAAAATAAGAATACTGCAGGCCATACCTATTGACAGACCAAGAATATTAAGAATGGAAAAAGATTTACTTTTAACTAGATTCCGCCAAGCGATTTTTAGATAGTTTTTGAACATTGCAAGCTGCTTTTAGGCCATTCCCGTGAACCTGCCTGTCGGCAGACAGGGTCGGGAATCTGTTTTCGTTTCTGTTCTTCCCCTTAGCTACTTCTTAAGGAGATGCAACGGTTTCAGAATTATTTCAATCTTTCTACGAACAGCTTTATTTGGTTCGTTATACTTCTGCAAAAAGAGTTAGAGAAGTATAGGTCTATCTATTCCGTACGCAAACTTTTTACAGGGTTTGCCATCGCGGCCTTTACCGCATGAAAACTTATGGTCAGTGTTGCAATTAAAAACGCGACTAGACCGGCTATGCCAAAAACCCACCATTTAATTTCTACGCTATAGGCAAAATCTTCAAGCCATAGGCCCATAGCGTACCATGAGAATGGAACCGCAATGACTACGGCGACCAACACAAGTTTTAAAAAGTCTTTGGAAAGTAAAGTGACAATACTCGAAACTTCTGCACCCAATACTTTTCGAATACCAATTTCGCGAGTTCGTTGCATCGCACTGTAAGTTGCCAAGCCAAGCAGGCCTAAGCACGCAATAAATATGGCCAAGAACGAAAACAGAGTAAAGAGTTGGGTAAACCGGGTATCGGCCTCGTATTGCTCATTGAACGATTCGTCTAGAAAACTCGATAGAAATGGACGATGTGGTGCGAGCTCGGCCCATTTTGTTTCTACTTCTTTTAGCGTTCTTTGGAAATTGTCTGATTTTATTTTAAGCGATAAATACCTTCCATATGGCACTTGCCGTATTGTCAAGGGTGCCACTTGTTGATGTAGAGAAAGATAGTTGAAGTCTTCGACCACCCCGATTATCGTTCCGCTTCTGCCCCACTGCTCGAACTTTTTTCCGATAATCGCATTCGGATCGCTATAACCGAAATCCCTAGTGGCCGCTTCATTGACAATCAACGAAGAAATACTATCGGCTGGAAAATCAATGGAAAATGCTCTTCCCGCCACGATTTTCATGTCATAGTGAGGTATGAAATCCGCATCCACTTCATAGATAAACGGCTCGAAATGTTCCATTTGGCCCTCGAAGGTCTCGATTTCGGTGCCAGCCGCTGGAAAGTGGCTACCTGGAACCGTTCTTGAAAGTGATACCGACCTCACGTCGGAAAGGTCTTCAAACGAATTTTTAATTACTTCAATATTATTAAGAACGTCACCATCCCAATTAAAATCTAATATCAGCTGTTGTTCCCTATCGAACCCTAGATCTCTACTCTTCATAAAATCAAGTTGGTAATAAACGAGTACAGTGCTTGCGATCAAGGCAATTGAAAGGCTGAACTGAAAGACCACCAAACCTTTTCTTAAATTGGCACCATGGCTCGAGGTCTTAAAAACACCTTTGAGCACGCGACCTGGTTGAAACCCTGAAAGTACAAAAGCGGGATAGCTGCCGGAGACGATCCCGGTCATCAGGGCCATTGCGAAAAATAATAATAGCATAGTAGGATCGAGCACATCCATCCTCAAAAACTCCTTTCCAGTAATATTACCTAACCAAGGCAATGTCAAAAATGCCACAACCAGTCCAAGAATTGAGGCAAGAAGCACCATAATCAGTGACTCACCAAGAAACTGATAGATGAGGCCCTTACGATCGGCACCGATTACCTTTCTGATACCGACCTCTTTGGCTCTTTCTAAAGACCTTGCGGTGGCCAGGTTCATAAAGTTAATCGAAGCAACCACAAGTATGAAAAGGCCAATGACGATAAAAATGTAAATATTACCTAAGCTACCGGTGACCCCCGGTTGGCGTGCCGCTTTCGAATGAAGATATACTTCATTCAGAGGCTCGAAAGAAAGATTATAATAGTAAGCCTCCCGTTCCTCGGCATCGATATGTTTGTCAAGAAAGTCGGGCATCTTTGTCTGAAAGGCTTTTTGGTCAAAATTTTCAGAGACCAAAAAATAGGTGTAGAAATCTACGTAACCCCAAGCATCGAATATACCGGGTCGTGATTGTTCGAAACTGCTCATCGACATGAGCGCATCGAATCTGAAATGCGAATTCGCAGGAATATCCTCCATCACACCGGTCACCGTATACGTACCGTCGTTTGCCCTACCCCCGATTCCCTCGATAGGTTTTCCGATAGGATCTTCGTTTCCAAAATACTTTTTCGCCGTAGTTGCCGTGAGTACGATCGAATACGGCGCTTCCAATGCGGTCTTAGGGTCTCCCTTCTGCAATGGCCAGCTAAACACCCCAAAGACCGATGCATCTGCATAAAAGGTATCACCTTCCTGAAAAACGTTTTGCCCGTTTTTGAGCAAGATATCCGAACGTCCTGAAAATTGTACTTTTTCGAGTACTTCGGGAAAATCAGATTTAAGAGCCGGGCCTACAGGAGCATTTCCCCAAATCCATCTATCGGCCAAATTATCGGGACTACTATGATGTACTACCCTGTAAATATTCTCGACTTTTTCGTGATAGGTATCAAATGAATACTCGTTCTGAACATAATGGGCAATCATTAGGCAACAGGCCAACCCGATGGCAAGACCTCCTATATTTATTGCCGCGTAACCTTTATTCTTCAGTACGTTTCGCCAAGCGATTTTCAGATAGTTTTTGAACATTGCAAACTGCTTTTATTTTATCCTTGTGAACCTGCCTGTCGGCAGACAGGGTCGGGAATCTGTTTTCGTTTTCGGCCTCCCCTTGGCCCCTTGCCCTCCTCCCGCTGCGCTCGTCGGAGACATGAGTAAGCGGAACGGTTTTAGAATTAATCCAATATTTTTTTCCGCCTTAGACCTGTCAGGTTTTACCGCTTTTGCCCATCTGGTACTTTTGAACGAACAGTACTTTTATTAACCGTAAACCTGACAGGTCTAGCTTAAGATTGATGAATAAACTCCTGTCTATTTACATTGAAGCACCTACTGCCCTATTCTGGCTTTCGGTAACGATTTGGCCATCGAATAGATTGATTACGCGATGGGCATAATGGGAATCGCGATCAGAGTGTGTTACCATAACGATGGTTGTACCTTCTTGATTCAGTTCGGTCAACAGCGTCATCACTTCGATTCCGTTTTTGGAATCGAGATTACCGGTAGGCTCATCCGCCAAAATCAATTTGGGGTTGGTGACAACCGCCCTAGCAATAGCAACACGCTGCTGCTGCCCACCCGATAATTGATGGGGAAAGTGTTTTTCACGATGTGCAATTTTCATCCGCTCCAAAACCTTCATGACCTTTTCACGACGACTACTTTTGTTTTCCTTTAAATAAATTAAGGGAAGCTCTACATTTTCAAAAACAGTTAATTCGTCGATAAGGTTGAAGCTTTGAAAGACAAAACCTAAATTACCCTTTCGCAGTTCGGTACGTTGACGTTCCTTCAGACCGCCTACTTCATGGCCGGCAAATTGATAGCTACCTTCCGTTGGATTATCCAACATGCCAATAATGTTGAGCAGGGTAGATTTACCACAGCCCGAGGGACCCATAATTGCGGCAAATTCGCCCTCTTCAACTTTTAGGTTAACCTTGTGTAAGGCCAAGGTCTCAACTTCCTCCGTTCTAAAGCTCTTTTTCAAGTTTTGTATTTGTATCATAATTCAGTTGTTTTCATATTTAAGACTCCATTGAAACACTCCCCTGCGCCCCCCTAAAAGGCAGATTTGTTTTTCAGGTTTTGAACCCGTACCATTTTCTGCATTTAAGTTGTTATAAATTATAGACTTGCAAATTCTTGATTAGTGACAGTTTTTACTTCTTATTTTTCTTCGACCTTCCATCTGGATACCACTAAAATTGTATAATCCTTTTCGTCTTGCCTCTTCGTTGGTTTCATAAATGGGATTATCCACTATACCCAGCATCTGAGTAAAATTCTCTCCCTCTTGTCTCCGACGAAGGAGGTACGATTGAGAGGAAGACCCAGTAAGGCGCTTCATTTCAAAACAATTTTTTCAGCCTCCCCGAAACTATCGTAGTTCGAGGTAATTACTTTTTCGCCAGGCTCCAAACCTTCCAAGACCTCATAGAAGCGCGAATTCTGCTTGCCGATACGAATGTTACGTTTCAGGGCTTCGTCACCGTCAGGGCCGACAACGAAAATCCATTGGCCGCCGGTACTCTGAAAGAAACTCCCTTTTGGCAACAACAAGGCATCGCTGGATTCGCCCAATTGTAGTTTGATGTTATAGCTCTGACCGGTACGGATGGTACCCGGTTTTTTATCCGTAAAAACAAGATCGACCTTAAATTTTCCATTACGAACTTCAGGATATACCTTTCGCACGCGCAGCGGAAACTCATTGCCATTGCGTTCCAAAACTGCTACCAAATCGCGCTGTACCCTATCGATATAGTGTTCGTCGATACTCGCCTCGATTTTATAATCGGTCAGCACATTAATCTGGCCGATACGTTGGCCTTGAGTGATATTCTGACCGATTTCGGCATCTAGAAACCCTAATTGGCCATCGGCCGGGGCACGTACGTTCAGGTGGTCCAAGCGCTGATAGACCATACTCAAGGTTTTCTGCATACGAGCAAGATCGGCATCTAAGCCGGTCAATGAAGTTTCCCGCAACTGATCGTCGTTTTCGGTCTGCAACTTTATAATCTCATACTGCTTCTTTGAAAGCTCATAGTTTTCTTTTGAGGTCAGGTACACTTCCTTTGAAATCAATTCGTCTTTGTAGAGTGCTTCGTTTTGCTCGAAGTTTCTTTTTAGGCGCTGTAGATCGGTACTTGCCGTGGCCAATGACCTTCTGCCTTCTACTTGACGCGCATCAAAACTGATCTTGGTCGAACGCAGGTCGTTCTGTTTCAGTGCCAGATTACTTTCGCTGGTCATAATCTGCTCATAGAGATTGATGTTTTCCAATTTGAGAATGATATCTCCCTTTTTAACTGTTGCACCCTCTTCAATCAATTTCTCTTGCACACGACCGCCCTCGTAGGCATCCATATAGATTGTCGCTATCGGGGCAACATTACCGTTAATCGTGATGTAATCGTCAAACTTACCGGCTGTCACATCGGCCACCGAGAGCTTTTCTTTATCGGTTCTGAAAGTTGATATCGAACTGGCGAATATCAGCTGATAGCCTACAAAAAGTAATAATAGGCCAAGGGCGATGTAGCCATAGTGCTTGGGCCGTAATCCTTTTTTCTTTTCTAGTTGTATGTCCATAGTTTTATTATTCCTTTATTTTATTGGATATCGAATACGGGTAACCCTCTATAAAAATCCAACGTTCTTTTATTTACTTCCGAGCGTAAACGCACCTGAAGATTTTCGTTTTGGGCATTTGCAAAAAGATTCTTTGCCGTAAAGAGCTCAATGGCATTGATCAGCCCTTTTTCATAGCGTTTTTGTGCAATGGTAAACGATAGGCTCTGTGCTTCAGCATTTTGGGCACTTTGTTCAAGCTCTACCAAAAGCGAGTTATAGTCTTGTACCAATTGCTGTATGGTCTGAAAAAGTACCTGTTCTTGTATCTCTAGATTGTTGCGCGCCCTTTCACGTTCGATTTTCGCTTGCTTGACTCGAGACCGCCCAGACCATCCATTTGTAATCGGCACGCTCAAGCGTACACCGATAAATTGCGATGTATTGTCCCTGAACTGTTCACGAAAAGGCAATGTATTACCTAAGGTGTCCCTATTTCTCTCGAAGTAGCCAGTACCTACACCCGCAAAAGCAATTAATGACGGAGACAATCTTCCCCGCTCCACGGCAACTTGTTTGTTGGCCGCCTCTGCACGTAATTCTTGAGCTTTGATCAAAGGTAAAAAGTCTTTGGCCTCTGAATAGATGGAATCTGAATCAACAATCATAGCATCGGTCGATTCCATTTCATCCATAAGTTCGGACTGAATCTCAATATTTGCCTGGTTCTCTAAATTCATCTCTTGAATAAGTGCCAACTTTGCGGCCGCCAGCTGATTTTCACTCTGGGTCAAGTTCAGTCTGTCGGTCAATAACAAAGATTCGGCTTCATAAAGATCCGCTCCCGCCATCAAACCAAGTTCTATTTGCCTTTCAACCAAATCGTAATTCGATTGTGAGACGGCCAATTGCTCTTTCGAAACAGTTACCAAACCTTCAAAAAATTGAATATTCGTAAAAGCCTGCATGACCCTGAAAGCCAAAAGGTACTTTTCTTGTTCCGTTTCTTCTTGGGTAGCTTTATACAAAAATTTGGAAGCCTTGATCGAATTTATTTTTTGAAAACCCTGAAATAGATCAATCGAGGATTGTAATGAAAAAGAGTTCTGAAAAAAGTCGGTGGTGACAACGTCATTTGTAAATGGGTCTGTACTCCTACCAAAATTTATGGTATATGAAGACTCTCCGTTTACGTTCGGAAGTAGGTTTCGAATCGATTGCCTATAGTTCTCTTTGCCTGCCTGTGCGCTGTATTTTAAGTCTTTGAGCTGCAGGTTGTGATTTAAGGCATAAGTCACGCACTCGTCTAAGGTCCATCTATCTTGGGCCGATAGCTGCAGAGTGAGCAAAAGCGAAAGAAAAACTATATATTTTAAATTTTTGTTCATATTGCATTTTGATGTGCCAAACTATAAGCCACTCTTGTGCCAAGAATGCAACTAATTGGTTATTAACTAGTTATTACTAATTATGAATTGAGGCATAATACAAAGTGTAAAATAATTATACAAGAGCTGTCAAAAATATTGACACCTTGGCGAAATTGCCATTTTTGAATCGTAGCTTTAAAAAATCTTTAAATGCCGTGAATTCGGTATCGGACATTCCATCTGCACTTTAATTATTGTAAATGGAATGTTTTTTGGTAGGAAAGCCATCAATAAACAGGTTCACTAATCCACCATCATGTTAGACGCAAAAATCTTGGTCATCGACGACAACAAAAGTGTGTTGAGCGCATTGGAAATTCTCTTGCAATTCGAATACAAAACAGTACGAACGATTTCGAACCCGAACCAGATATCCTCTTTCCCCAATCTTAAGGATTTTGATATCGTGCTGTTGGACATGAACTTTTCAGCCGGCGTCAATACCGGAAACGAAGGTTTGTACTGGTTGCGAGAGCTACATAAAAAAGTACCCCATACCTCGGTAATCATGATGACGGCCTATGGCGCCGTTGACCTTGCCGTCAAAGCCCTGAAAGAAGGCGCCTCCGATTTTATTCTTAAGCCTTGGAACAACGACAAATTATTGGCCACAGTAAAATCGGCCTATGAGCTGCGGAAATCCAAAAAGGAAGTCACTAAGCTCAAACAGAAGGAGACCCATCTTAAACAGGTCATCAACCAGAACAAGAACCATATAATCGGTGACTCGAAAGCGTTAAAAAGCGTTCTTAACCTCGTATCAAAAGTTGCAAAAACCGATGTGAACGTACTTGTCACCGGCGAAAACGGTACCGGAAAAGAATTGATAGCGCGTGAGCTGCACAAGCTTTCAAAGCGTAGCGATGAAGTCTTTATTTCGGTAGATATGGGCTCTATCAGCGAAAGTCTCTTCGAAAGCGAACTTTTTGGGCATATGAAAGGTTCGTTTACCGATGCAAAAGAAGACCGCGCCGGAAAGTTTGAAGCGGCCAATGGTGGCACCCTGTTTTTAGACGAGATAGGAAATCTTTCCCTGCAGGCACAGGCCAAACTGCTATCGGCCATACAAAACAAAACGATTGTTCGGGTGGGATCTAATAAGGCGATTCCCGTTGATATTCGATTGATATGCGCCACCAACGAAAACTTGGATAAAATGGTCTCTAAAGGACTTTTTCGGGAAGACCTGCTCTACCGTATCAATACGATTCGGGTCGAAGTGCCGCCCCTACGGGAACGTGATAACGATATTTTGGTCTTGGCGGACTTTTATCTCAAAAGATTTTCCTCCAAATATGGAAAACAAGGCCTTCGCATGAACCAAAGTGCCGAAGAAAAACTGATGACCTATAGTTGGCCCGGAAACATTAGGGAACTATTGCACACCATTGAAAGAGCCGTTATTCTTTGTGAGGAAGACATATTAAAGGCCGAAGACTTTTTGCTCAATGCAAAATCAAAGGTAGCTACACCCCAAGGGCCTGCCACTTTAGAGGAAATGGAGCTGCTCATGATTGCGAACGCCCTCTCGCAGCACGAAGGAAACTATAGCGCGGCCGCAGAGCAACTTGGTATTTCGAGGCAGACACTATATAATAAGATGAAGAAAAAGAAGAGGTAGCGGCAGTAAAATTTAAGGTTCAATTACGCCCGAAGGCGTTCCAAGGTTCAAAGGGCTTTTTTGTAAGATGTTGAAAATTGAACTTTGAACAGCTAAAAAGTAGCGATTGAACCTTGAATTTGTATTTCTATTTGAACTTGTCACTTGAAATTGAACTTGCGCTTGAATTTGATTTTTGTATTTGAACTTGATACTTGAACTTCTAGAATGGTAAGCAGACATATTTATTTGCAATTGGTCTTTCGCATTGTGCTGATTTCGGTTACCGCCATCGGAATTAGCTTTTTGTTCTTTGATGGCCAATACATACTGACCGCCCTATTATCGGTACTTTTTATTTTTCAGATTTCTTTCCTTATCCATTATGTGAATCAGACCAATCGAAAGATCGCGTACTTTTTTGACGCTATCAAAAATGAGGACTTTACCCTGAGATTTCCTGAAAAATTAAGTGTGAAATCTTTGGAAGAACTGAACCACAGCCTCAATATGTTGAATTCAATGATCCAGGAAATACATTTAAAAAAACAGGCACAGGAACAGTACTACCAAGAAATATTGAAACAGGCCGATATCGGTATCCTGACCATTAATCCCAAGGGTCATATTCTTTATGCCAACCCTACCGTCGAGCGACTTCTGAACTACCATCCCTTAAACCATATCAAACAGTTCAACCAAATCGACACGAAACTCTATGATAAATTTGCCGACCTCAAACCCTTCGAAAGCAAGACACACCAGTTGGTCAACGAACGTGAAAAAACAGAACTATCCCTAAAATCAACCGCCATATCGGTCGATAACCAATCGCTATTGCTGGTCGTCGTTCAGGATATTCGAAAAGAACTCGACGAAAAAGAGACCGACTCTTGGGTAAAACTGATCCGAGTGCTTACCCATGAAATCATGAATACCATCACCCCGATTACCTCTATTTCAGAGTCGGTGCTGAAATACTTCAAAAAAGGGGATAAGATGCTACCCCCCGAAGAATTTGCCGAACATCATATTCACAGTACTGTAAAGGGCCTCGAAGTTATTCATGAGCAGGGCAACGACCTGATGAGTTTCGTGCAATCGTACCGTACGTTCCTCAGCGTTCCAGAACCGGACAAGCAACTCATTCCGGCCCAAAAATTATTTGAAAAGGTAAAGCTTTTGATGGGCGAGCAGACCGATGAGAACAACGTAAATATCGAGATTACCGTAGACCCTCAAGAGCTTGAACTGTATATTGACGAGAAGCAGATCACACAGGTTTTGATCAATCTGGGCAAGAACGCCAAACAATCTTTGGGAAACCAAGAAAACGCGGTCATCAAGTTACTTGCGGGCATCGATAAAAAGAATAAAAAGTTCATTAAGGTTTGGGACAATGGCCCTGGCATTCCCACTGATCTTATCGATGAAATATTCGTGCCTTTCTTTACCACGAAAAATACGGGTACCGGTATCGGGCTTAGCCTCTCAAAACAGATTATGCGGCTTCATCGGGGAAGTATTCAGGTCGTTTCAAACGAGAGCACCGTCTTTACCCTGACTTTTGATTGAAACAGACCTTCGCGACCTGCAATATATTCGCGACCTTCCGCAACCGACCTGCAAGGTATTACCGACCATAGGGAGGGTTCCTTGTAGATCTGAACCTTGTGTTCCTAAGCAGTTCAGACCTACAAGGAGGTCGCTAACGCGACAACACCTTGCAGGTCTAGCCCAGCTCTTTGAACGGATCCCAAAAGTACTTTTCAAAGTCGACGATCTGATTATCGACTACTTGAATTCCTTCGTTTTCCAGAAGCTGTTGCATCAAATTAGTGCCGTCAAAATGATGTTTCCCCGTAAGGAGACCTATTTTATTGACGACACGATGTGCCGGTATGTCATCCATACCTCCGGATCCGTTCATGGCCCAACCGACCATTCTGGCGCTGCGTGCGGCACCAAGGTATTTGGCAATGGCCCCATAAGAAGTGACCCTTCCTTCGGGAATCTGTTGTGCTACCCCGTATACTTTTTCGAAAAAGTTCTTGTTATTCGTACCCACACTAATTAATTGAAAAGTCTTACGAATGTAATGACCAGTAAAACGACCATCAAGGCACTTAAAATATAGTCGCTTTTTTTAGAAAATTTATTGGTTTTTTGTTCCATTTTATCAAAATAGAATACATAAAGGTACATCGCCAAGAAAGTACCGCCACCCGCTGCCATGATAAAAATGACCTCATCGATAACTTCATAGAACATAAGGCCCTGCCCGTGAAACAAAGTATTCAACCCGCTGTAATAGGGAATGGCCAAAAGGTTTATCGAAGCCAAAAAAGCACCTTTTGAAAAACTATTTCGCTTCTTGGCCGTTACAAATTCATTGGGCTCGCTCGCTTGTTTTCTTGCCTTGCGAAAGAAAAAGATGGCCAAAAAGGCAAAAATTACGCAAGCAACTTGAAGAAGGGTCTCTATTACTTCAGGATGCCTTGAAAGGTATTTGGCAATGCGTACGGAAAGATATACTTGCACCATGACCGTAAAGGCAACGCCAAATCCGAAAATAATGCCGTTGTTTTTGCCTTTTTTAACACCTGTTTTCGCGGCGTTCATATTCAGCAGCCCAGGGGGCAGTGACGCGAAAAAAGCGGCAGCAAAGGTTATTACGAATAAAATCGATAACTGTTGCATGTTTCAGTCTACCTTGAATTGGATGTAGGTAATGGGTTTTCCCATTTCAAGGTACTGTTTTTCGTAGAAAGTCTGAAGCTCCAATACCTCTTTCGGGCTTCCTTCGTTTTTGTATACATCGTGGTTGGCATAAATGATTTCAAGGCCCAGCCCTTGCAATAACCCTAAAGTATAGCCATGCATAAATTCACTATCGGTCTTGAGATGCAATTGTCCGTTCGGCTTTAAGATTTTTCTGTACTTGTTCAAAAAAGCCTTGTTGGTCATTCGGTGCTTCGTACGTTTGTATTTGATCTGGGGATCGGGAAAAGTTATCCAAATTTCCGAAACCTCGTTCTCTTCAAAAAGTTCGTCTATAAGTTCGATCTGTGTACGAAGAAAGGCGACATTTTCGATATGTTCCTCCAAGGCGGTCTTTGCCCCACGCCATAATCGTGCGCCCTTGATGTCTATTCCGACAAAATTTTTAGCTTCATTTTGTTTGGCGAGCCCCACTGTATATTCTCCCTTACCGCAACCGAGTTCCAAAACTAGTGGATTATCGTTTCCGAAATGGGCGGCCCAATTTCCCTTTAACGAAAATCCTTTTTTGATTTCTTCCCTTTTGGGTTGAATAACGTTTTTAAAGGTCTCATTTTCCTTAAAACGTTTTAGTTTGTTTTTACTTCCCACTCGACATCTATTAATTTATTATCCGTTTTCACAAGTAGACCTGAATTTTGAAAAATCACATTCCGTATGATATCCCTAAAGTAGTGCAATCCTCTTCGCCGTGCCTACTCGTCGGTTGCAAAAAGGGAACAATCCAGACCTATAACCAATCGAAAGCAAAACAAGTTCGCTGAAGTGGTAAAATTCTGTAGAATCAATTTCTTATTGAACTGATTCGATATCCGTTTTTAAAAATTACGGCATCTCCGCCGCGCTCTTTTCCAAGGTAAAAGAAAACTCAGAGCCTACACCGATTTCACTTTCCACATAGATTTTTTCCTCATGTGCCTCAATGATATGTTTTACAATGGAAAGCCCTAGACCCGAACCGCCTTCGTTTCGGCTACCACTTTTATCGACCCTGTAAAACCGTTCAAAAAGGCGAGGGATATGCTGCTGTGGAATCCCCTCTCCATTATCGGTTATCCGTACGATGACCTTGTTCTTGATCAGGTTTTCAACACTTACCTCGGTCGTACCGTCTGGATACCCGTATTTGATAGAGTTTACCAAAAGATTCGTAATCACTTGCTGTATTTTTTCTTTATCGGCATGTACATAGATCGGGGTACTATAGTCCATATCAAAAGTCAGCACGATTTTCTTTTTTTCCGTTTTCATTTCCAACAAATCGAAAACGCTCTGAATAAGCTCTATAATATCGAAGTTTTCTTTGTCAAGGTTAAGGTCACCGACCTCTAGCTTGGTAATCAAATCGAGATCTTTTACGATATAGATGAGCCGATCTACGCCTTTGTTAGCGCGTTGCAGGTATTTTTTCCTTACGTTTTTGTCATCGATCGCCCCGTCGAGTAGTGTTTCGATATAACCTTGCACCGTAAAGAGCGGGGTCTTGAGTTCGTGGGATACGTTGCCCAAAAAGTCTTTTCGGTACTCCTCACGAATTTTGAGGGTATCGATTTCCACGCGTTTATCCTTCGCGAATTTTTCGATTTCCTCCGTTAAGGTCTTCATGTCTGTGGTTATCGGACCTGTAGCAAGGGAAGAAGATTCCAGTAGCGCCACATCGTCATAGATCTGCTTGATCCGTCGATAGATAAACTTTTCTATTCCGATCTGTAGTACAAAAAAAGATAAGGCAAACAGCGATACGACGGATACGGCCATTACTTTCCAATCAAAAAGGCCCAAAAGATATAAGATTCCGAATAAAAGAAATGCGAACACCAAAGAAATCAGCAATGCAGAGCGCATTGCAAATCGATAAGACCTTCTTAACTCTATGGGCATCGTTGACGCTTAAAATTCAAGATTTCGGCCTAAAATTAAGGCAAATAACCCGAACTCTTTGCAAGAACCTGATCAGAGCACGAATTTATACCCTACGCCTTTTACGGTCTTGAAATGTTCTTCCCCGATTTTTTCGCGAAGCTTTCTGATATGCACATCGATGGTGCGGCCGCCAACAACTACTTCGTTGCCCCAAACACGGTCTAAGATGACCTCACGTTTAAATACTTTGCTGGGCTTCGAAGTCAATAGGGACAAGAGTTCGAACTCCTTTCGAGGTAGCACAATTTCCTTACCGTCGTTCACAATTTTATATTCCTCCCTATCGATTACGATATTGCCGACTTTTACGATATCTTCCTGTTGGCCGTCGTTCTCTTTTAGGCGCCTGAGCAAGGCCTTCACCTTACTTACCAATACTTTTGGGCGGATGGGCTTGGTAATATAGTCGTCGGCACCGGCGTCGAACCCGGCCACTTGCGAATAGTCTTCTCCACGTGCCGTAAGAAAGGTAATGATCGTATTTTCAAGACCGGAAGTATTACGAATTACCTCACAGGCCTCGATGCCATCCATTTCAGGCATCATAACATCTAGAATGATGAGATGTGGGCTTTTCTTCTTGGCCATGGCCACGCCATCTACCCCATTTTTGGCGGTAAAGACCTGATACCCTTCCGAAGTAAGGTTATAACCTACGATTTCCAAGATATCGGGCTCATCGTCTACGAGCAATATCTTAATCTCCTTTTTTTTCATGATGCCGTGGTCTACAGTTCTCGATCGAAGATAAAGATAATACCTATACACCAAAGGCACTTAACATTGATTTAATGTAGTAACGTTTAGCTAACATTATTGCAATAAAGGTTTAACATACACCTAACTCGATCTTTACAGCTGCTCTCGTTCTTTGCAGCGAATTTTTCAGAAGATTGTCAAAAAGAATGAGAAATATACTGGTTTTGCTTTTGTTACTCTCCCTTTCTTTTACGGGTTTTGCCCAGAGCACGGGAAGTATCGTTGGAAAGTTGACAGACAAGGAGGTAAATGATGAGCCCTTACCCTTTGCAAACGTGCTCATCAAAGGTACTACGAAAGGTACCACATCTGACTTCGATGGGCTATATGAAATTGCTGGTCTAGAACCGGGAAGTTATGCCGTAGTATTCAGTTACCTCGGTTATGAAACCGTCGAAATACCAAGCGTAGTTGTTGAAGCAGGAAAGGTGACAACCGTGAACGTGCCTATGAGTGCGTCGGAAGGTGTTTCATTGGACGAAGTCGTGGTAACGACTACTACAAGAAAAAATTCTGAAATATCACTTTTAATCCAACAGAAAAAAGCCTTGGTCATTCAAGAGGCCATCAGTTCGGAGGCACTTACCAGAAAGGGCATCGATGATGCAGCAGCGGCCGTTGCCCAGATATCAGGGGTTTCAAAACAGCAAGGTTCGAGCAACGTATATGTACGCGGACTTGGGGATCGCTATCAAAGCACTACACTCAACGGTCTTTCGGTGCCATCAAATGATATTGACAAAAAGAATATAGATTTATCATTGTTTTCATCCGATATCATAGAAAATGTATCGGTAAGCAAAACATTCTCGCCTTCAGCCTATGGTGACTTCGCAGCGGGTAACGTAGACATAAGTTCGACACAATATTTCGGTGATGGTTTTTTTGAAATATCCACAGGGGCCAGCTTCAATACGCGAGCTGCCGGAGAGTGGAATTTTTTTCCGGTACACAACGGTGTCAATTCTCTGGGTTATTGGAAACGTTCACCCACTTCGCAATATTCCCAAGTCGTTCAGCACGGTGTTGATCCGCAGCAGATTGGGTTTCCAATGAACAGTTCAATGAGTCTCGCGGGCGGTATCTCCCTTAATTTGAGCGAATCGTCACGGTTCAGCGTATTCGGAAATTTCTCTTATTCGAATTCCTTTGAATTTTTACAAGGTCTTTCGGCGAATTACTCGGCTACAGCTGACATACTTTTTCCTAACGTCGATCGCTACCAATACAATACGAATACCACAGGCATCTTGAATATGGTCTATCGTATAGACGACAAAAACAAATTAAGGGCGAATTCTATCGTTATAAACGATTCGAAAAGTGATGTGGGCTACTATGGTACAGAAGGAAAAGGACTTGAAATCGATTTGGCGGACGACGGCTACTATCAACTGAACTCCCAATTCGATCAGAATATTATTTTCATCAACCAGCTCTTGGGCGACCATAAGTTAACCGATAAGCTCAACCTTTTTTGGGGTACGGGCTACAATCTTTCCTATGCCGACCAACCTGATCGTAGACGCGTCACTCTAGATATCGGTGAGTTTACGGATGAGGCCCGAACGAATTTCGTACCGAACGTGCGATTTATCACCAATAACAACTTCGATAGCCAGCGCTTTTTTCAAGATATCGATGATGAAGAATATACCGGAAATCTGTCGTTGAGTTATGACTTTGAGAACGAATCGAAGTTACGTGTAGGCTACTCGGGAAGAATTAAGACAAGAAGCTTTGAATCTATTCGCTACGGATACAATACCAGTATCAATGACAATCTTGCTTCGAACGGCCCTATCGATATCGATAATTTCGATGCGCTTTTTAATTCCGATAATTTTGGTCTGAGTTTAGACAACGATCCGTCAAATGACGTGTTCAACCTTTTTGTACTAAAACCTGCACTTCAAACTAACGACGTAATTTTTCCTCTTGGGGGGGCTCGAGACAACCTTCCGGGACTACCCGAAAATATTTATTCGGGCGAATTGAACACTCATGCCGGTTTTGTTGATTTTCAATGGCGAATCAATGACCAATGGTCGGTCATACCGGGTATTCGGGTCGAAAACTATGAACAGAACGTTTCGTACGACGTAATTAACGTAAATCCAGGGACTGTAGAATTTTCACAGACCGAGTTTCTTCCCTCTTTCAATCTGAAATATTCACCATCTGAAAACAGTAACTATCGGCTTGCCTTTAGTAGAACAATTTCACTTCCTGAGTTTAAGGAAGTCGCTCCTTTTGTCTATGAGGATGTAACCCAACAAATTGGTGGTAACCCTGACTTGTTAAATACACTTTCATCTATTTACAATCTTGATATTAAGTGGGAAGCCTTTCCTTCGGAAGGTGAATTGATATCGGCCGCGGTGTTCGGCAAACTCATCTCAGATCCGGTAAACTTGGTCATCGCAAATGATGCGGCGAACACAAGAAGGTTCTTTCGTACAGGAGATCAAGCGGAAGCTGTTGGCGTAGAAGTCGAAATCGCCAAGAGCATTGCCAAATACGGCGGAACTGGTGAACTTAGGATAGGGGCAAATGCAGCTTACTTGTATACGCACCAAGACCTCAAACCAGTTGACGGAATATTCACCGCCAGTTTTCCCGACCGTACCGAAGATCAGCTTCAGGGAGCCTCTCCTTTTTTAATTAATGGGGACGTGACGTATAAGGGGGACTATGAAAACTACAATACCTCATTGACTTTATCGGGAAGCTATTTCTATGACAGAATATTTGCCTTGGGATCATCGGGCCGTGGAAATCAAATTGAAAAAGCCGTTCCGACCTTAAATTTTTCTTGGTTGAATAGAATCGGAGATAATTTTCAAATAGACCTTAAAGCCTCTAATATTCTTGACCCAAATATCAAAATTGTGCAAGAGAACACCAATGATGGTACTGTAGACATCGAAACATTTAAAAGAGGGATGTCAATTGGCATCAGCCTAAAATATAAATACTGATACAAATACTAATATTTTAAAAATTTTTAAACCAAGAATCATGGGTAATTCACTTAAAATTTTTCTATTAGCAGTTATACTAACGGTCTTCGTCGGCTGTGATGATGACTCTAGTGATATCGTTTTTAACGTTACAAACACTACGAATAATACTTCAGGAGGCGATGGTGAACCTGATGGCGGAAGCACACCCACGGTAGTGGAAATCGGAGGAGAGCAGAGCGCCGACCTGTCGTTAGATGGTCCCGGCAACAATGAAGAATACCTCCTTACAAGTCCCTTAATCATGCAAGCAGGCACCACTTTATCAATTTCCGCAGGTACCACCATTAAATCGAGTGCCGGTACTGATGGATATATTGCCATTTTACAAGATGCCGAGATTCAAGCGGCCGGTACGCCAGCGAATCCGATAGTGATGACCTCGAATAATGCGGCACCTTCAGCGGGTGATTGGGGCGGCCTGGTATTACTCGGAAATGCACCGATCAACTCGGGCGACACCGCCACCTCCGAGGTAGGCAATTATACGTATGGAGGCTCAGATGCTGTTGACAGTTCCGGTAATATACAATACGTACGCTTGGAATATACAGGGGCAGCAATCAATTCTGAATCGGAGTTTAACGGTTTTTCTTTCTATGGCATAGGTAGCCAGACGAATGTCGATTATATCGAAGTTTTTGAAGGTGCCGATGATGGTGTCGAATTTTTTGGAGGCACTGTTGAAGCCACTCACGTGATTCTTAGAAACGCCCAAGATGATTCTTTGGATTGGACCGAAGGGTGGACAGGTAGCATTACGGATATCTATATCGAGACCAGTTCAGATTCGGATAAGGTTATCGAGGCCGACGGTAACGAAGATAATAACGAAGCTACTCCACTTTCCTCTCCTACCATTACGAACTTTACTGCAGTGGGCCAGGGATCTGCACAAGGTGCTGAAGCCATTAGATTGCGAAGGGGAACCGAGGCAACTTTTGTGAACGTGCTTTTAGAAGGTTTCGAAGAAGGTTTTGATATTGACGACCCTACAACCATAGACCATATATTGAACGATGCGACAAGTGTATCGGATATCACTTTTATCGATATTACCACTCGACTGGTCAGTGATATGAGCAGTGCGGCTACCGAGGCTACCGAGGCCGATCTTTTTACCGGAATCTCAAATGGTACGGGAACAGATGTTTCGACTTGGTCAAGCGGTTGGTCTACGCTTTCAGAACCTGCAACCTCAACGGCAGAATTGACCGAATTAGGCGATGGTTCGTCTGATATTGTCTTGAATGCCGGGACTACCTATACGCTTTCCGCGGCACTTGTTATGCAGGCTGGTACTACCCTAACCATTCCCGCAGGTACCGAAATTCGCGCTAATGCAGGAGGAACGGATGTGTATATCGCAATTTTACAAGGAGCTCAGATTGATGCACAAGGTACTGCCGAAAACCCAATTGTAATGACATCCAATGCGAATAACCCTGCGGCAGGTGATTGGGGCGGTCTAGTTATTTTGGGAAATGCGACCATAAACTCTGGTGCTACCGCTACATCTGAAGTCGGAAATCTCACTTACGGTGGTACCGATGACGCAGACAACTCTGGAACCATACGTTATGCGCTCTTGGAATATACTGGAGCCGCCATCAATTCTGAATCGGAGTTCAACGGAATTTCATTCTACGCTGTGGGCTCTGGCACTACTTTAGAATTTATTCAAGTCAACGAAGGTGCCGATGATGGTGTGGAGTTTTTTGGGGGTACGGTAAGTGGCACTAACATCGTAATCACCAATGCTCAAGACGACTCGGTAGACTGGACCGAAGGTTGGAGAGGTACGTTGACCGATGTCTACGTAAAGACGAGTGCCGATTCAGATAAGGTAATCGAAGCTGATGGCAACGAAGACAATAATTCGGCTACGCCTTTATCAAGTCCGACTTTGAATAACTTCACAGCCATCGGCATAGGTTCAGCACAAGGTGCTGAGGCCATTCGACTGCGAAGGGGTACAGAAGTCGTATTCAATAATGTTTATTTACAAGGATTTGCAGAGGGCTTTGATATCGATGACCCGCTCACCGTAGATGCAATTATCAATGATGTGTCAAACGCAGTAGATGTAACTTTCGACGACATCACGACAAATTTCAATAGCGATGCCGGAACCGGAGGTGGCACTCCCGTAGAAGGAGATTTCATCACCGGAACCGGAAATGGTACCCAGACCGATATTGCAACTTGGGGCGCATCTTGGACCGTCGGAATTAATTAAGTCGTTCTTAAAAGTATTAACTAATGTCACAGAGCCCTAAACACATGGGCTCTGTTTCATTTTAACCCGATTTTCCTACCGTATATACATTCCTAGGCATACAACATACAAAGAATTGCTATATTTGTGGTATCTTTTTTGCTAACCCTACTGTATGAAGCACCTTTACATTGTTATTGCTTTTTTATGTATTTCCTTTAGCTATGCACAAAGTGTACCGGCCAATGGTGATATTGCTGGGTTCAAGCTCTACCCGAACCCGGTTACCGATGGTAAGGTATATATCAGTACTTCGGAAAACGGCCCAAAACAAATTGTTATTTATGATGTATTGGGCACTCAGGTATTGGATACCCGTATTTCGGGCACCGAACTACTGCTGACCGATCTTGATGCCGGCGTTTATGTACTTCGGGTCTATCAAAACAACAAAGTGGCTACGCGAAAGTTAATCGTGAAGTAGGCCCCCTGGCTCCCGAAGGGGATTAGCTTGTTTGCGGTGGCCCCCTAGCCCCCAAAGGGGGGATTAGCTTGTTTGTGGGATTACTGTTAGCGTATCGGGTAAACCCAAATATCTACAATACCTGTTTTAACAAAGACTTTTCTACATTTTCCACTTTTTGCATCCGATGATATACCGATTCTATCGTTAAAAGGCAGGTTGGTATTTTTTTACCTACAACTTATCGAATTTCACAACAATTTTATCGTGTAAGAAGTCCCTTTCGCTATCTTTAGGTCATGAACCCGCTCGAGATTTTGGTTTTACCTACTATTTTCACGTTTTGAGCCCCTAATTTTGTCTTTTTCTCGCACCGTCTGCCCGAGGCGGATACTGCTCTAAAAAGCCTTCATTAGCTCTCAAAAGCCGAAAATCTCGGTTCCAAACCAAAACCCCGAACAGGTTCAATTGATCCCAAATCAATACCTATGCGAATTCACTACTTCACACTGTTTATGGTGCTTACTTTTGCGCTTTCCGCTCAAGAACCTGTTGATTTACAGAACCCACAAAAAGAAGAAATTTCTGGTTTTAAACTCTATCCAAATCCCGCTACTGGTGGTACGGTCAACATTATCACAGAAGACAATGATTTGAAAGAGATTACAGTATATGATGTTTTTGGTGAAATTGTGCTTACCGATAAGATAACAAGAAGCGCTATGAATATTTCCCGTTTGGTTCCTGGGGTGTATGTACTTCAGGTAACGGAGAACAAAAAAACGATTACCCGTAAACTTGTTGTGAAGTAGGTTCACTTTCCCCCAACGTTTCAGTTTAAACGGATTACTTCGCTGCGCTCGTAATGACGTTTTGATTTGGTTATTTTTGCACGTGGCCAAATATTCCCAAGACATCTTTTCCATCTCCTCTGAAACCGAATTTGAATCGATTGCTTTGGAGACTTTTCAGTTCCAATACAGAAACAATAGCGTATATCGTGAATTCTGCGAACACTTGGGCACGAATGAATTCGATGTAAATCGAATACAAAAAATTCCTTTTCTACCAATTTCCTTTTTCAAATCGAGAAAGGTAATTTCCGAAACGAAAACTCCAAAAACAGTATTTACCAGTAGCGGCACGACCGGTAGCCAAACTAGCCGACACTTCGTTAAAGATCTTGGGCTTTACGAAAAAAGCTTCTTTATAGGCTTTGAGCATTTTTATGGCAGCCCTACAGATTACTGTATTCTCGCCCTGCTGCCCTCTTATCTTGAACGGGAAGGTTCTTCTCTAATTTACATGGTCAATGACCTGATTCTAAAAAGCGGACACCCACAAAGTGGATTTTATCTCAATGACCTAACGGCACTGAGAACCAAATTAATAGAGCTTGATGACAAGGGTCAAAAAACACTGCTCATAGGTGTATCTTTTGCCTTGTTGGATTTGGCAGAAAAACACCCGTTCCATTTAAAAAATACAATCGTAATGGAGACTGGGGGCATGAAAGGACGTAGAAAAGAACTTATTCGTGAAGAACTTCATAACATCCTTAGAAAGGGCTTTGGTGTCGATACCGTTCATTCGGAATATGGTATGACAGAACTTCTTTCTCAAGCCTATTCCAAAGGAAAAGGAATTTTTGAGACACCACCTTGGATGAAAGTCATCATACGCGATACCGAAGACCCAATGACTTTAAATACGACGGGAAAAACCGGTGGTATTAACGTTATTGATCTAACCAACCGATATTCTTGTGCATTTATCGCTACTCAAGATTTAGGAAAGGCCCATGCCGACGGTACTTTTGAGATTTTGGGCCGTTTTGACCATTCCGATATTCGGGGATGTAATTTGATGGTACTTTAAATTCTAAAGTCCTAAAATCTTGGCATCTACAAAAAAGGTAGAGTTCACCTCGATTTGATGGTCGGTACTTATAACTTCATCGGTAACTGTTTTCAACCTGAGATTGAAATTGTCTTTTTTGATGTACTCCTTTAAATCGACATCGAAAACATCAACATCTAGGGTATTACCGGCATTTTCATCGACCTCTTCTTTTTCTGCAATTTTTATTTCCTCCAGTCCATCTGCAGCGATATAGACTTCAATGGAATTCAGAAAACTAAAATCCGCATTGTCTGGAGATGTAATTACCAAATTCAATTCGGTCAGTTTAATTTCTTCGATCAAATCTTTTCGGGTATCGTTTACCTCGAACTGTGATTCGGAGTCAGTTTCCATTTCAGGAGTAAACACATCGAAAGGCAAATCGATGCCCGTTGAAGCAGGTATGACCACACTACTTTTATAGTTTAGGTTAAATTTGGTAAGCTCATCGATTTTGTCGCAGCTAATGGTCAAGAAAAGAATACTTAGAATCAGAATGGAATTGCGCATAAATCAGTATTTCAGGTTTACTATCGATGTACTAACGCACATGAAGCTGAAATATTTGAAAATTACAGCGATTAAGAAATCCAAAGGTGAACAGTCTGACGAACCTTCCATTCGCCGTTTTTATTCTCGAGTACAATCATTAATCCATCCGCTCCCAGGCTACCATAAACATGGGCTACCTCTACGATTGCTTCCGTCTTCGAATCGTTGTAGCCAATACTACCGAAAATAATGTATCCTTTTGAATCGGGATAAGCGGTATAAAACGTTTCCCAGCCATTGATTACCCCATCTTTTTGAAAGATTTCATCGAATCTTTCTTTTGTAATCAATTCTACTTCTTTGGGAGCTACGCTGAAGTTTTTTTCCAGACTGTAAATACTATCGTTGGCCGCGATGTAATTTTCAACAGTAGAGGAATCCAACGCTTTCAGTGCTTCACGGTCGCCGTAGAACCCTTCTTCAAAAGGGCTGGGCTCGTACTTTGAAGTCCTCTCGGAAATTACATAATAGTCAAAATCACCGAATCGGTCTTTTAAGATCAAGGAATAAAGGTCATAATTCGCCTGAGCCGAACTATCAAGGTCTTGGGGATTGGTATCATCGTCAGAGCAGCTACTGATAAGTATCGATAGAAATAGCGCAACAAAAAGGTATCTCAGTTTAGGCTCCATAGGTTTTGATTATATACCCTAAGGATGCCGAAATATGAAAAAGTTGCGTGCTATATGCACTAAAATTTTCTGACAGTCAGGAAACTATCAATACAAAATAGTTCTTCTTGCCACGCTGCAGCAAGATGAATTTGTCATTGATCAGGTCGGAAATGGTGATTTGATAATCACTTTTCACCTTTTCCTTGTTCACCGATATGGAATTCTGCTTCAACTCTCTTCGTGCCTCACTGTTAGAGGCCAAGAAACCGGTCTTATCAGAGAGGGCACCGATCATGTCTAGTCCGTTTTCAAGTACTGACATAGAAATTTCGGCTTGCGGCACACCGTCGAAAACATCTAAAAACGTCTTTGCGTCCAGCTTTTTTAGGTCTTCGGAAGTCGACTTTCCGAAAAGAATGTTACTCGCCTTTTGGGCATTGGCCAAATCTTCTTGCGAATGTACCATAACCGTTATTTCTTCGGCCAACCGCTTCTGCAGGCTTCGTTGATAGGGCGCCTGCCGATGTTCCTCGACTAACGCCTCAATTTCGTCCTTAGCCATGAAGGTGAAAATCTTGATGTATTTCTCGGCATCTTCATCGGAAACATTCAACCAATACTGGTAAAAGCGATAGGGCGAAGTGCGCTCTGCATCCAACCAAACATTTCCGCTTTCGGTCTTTCCGAATTTAGTACCGTCGGCCTTGGTAATCAGCGGACAGGTCAGGGCAAAGCCTTTTCCACCGCCAATACGCCGAATCAGTTCCGTACCGGTCGTGATGTTGCCCCATTGATCACTACCGCCCATCTGCAAGGTACAGCCATGGTTTTGGTAGAGATACAGAAAGTCATAGCCTTGTACCAATTGATAGGTAAATTCGGTAAACGACATCCCTTCCTTGGCCTCGGAGGAAAGTCTTTTTTTGACGGAATCTTTGGCCATCATGTAGTTGACCGTAATATGCTTGCCTACGTCGCGGATGAAATCCAGAAAAGAAAAATCTTTCATCCAGTCGTAATTGTTGACCAAAACGGCAGAATTTTCACTGGCATTATCGAAATCGAGAAAACGGGACAATTGTTCTTTAAGTGCCTGTTGATTACGGCGTAGGGTCGCCTCATCCAAAAGATTGCGCTCTGCGGATTTACCGGAGGGATCCCCGATCATACCGGTAGCACCTCCAATAAGTGCAAAAGGCCTATGCCCGGCCAATTGAAAATGGCGTAACATGATCACAGCTACGAGATGGCCGATATGTAAAGAGTCCGCCGTCGGGTCAATACCCACGTAAGCAGATTGCATGCCATTCAATAGATGTTCTTCAGTTCCGGGCATTGCATCGTGAAGCATACCCCTCCATTTCAATTCTTCTACAAAGTTCACAGCCATTTTAAATGTATTCTGAATTATCCTGCAAATATAAAAGTAAATCTAAGCCTTGCTCTTTCTAGCCAAGGTAATTTATCCAACTCCATTCCCTAACTTCGCTACATGGTCTTAGTAACGGGTGGAACAGGGTTGGTAGGTGCACATCTTTTGTTGCGATTGGTGGAAAAAGGCGATTCCGTAAGGGCCATCCACAGAACAGGAAGCAATCTTGAGCGGGTAAAAAAAGTGTTCGGCTATTACTGCGAAAACGCTAATGAACTGTTCGAAAAAATCGAATGGATCGAAGCGGACCTTAATGATATTCCCAAATTGGAAATCGCTTTTGAAAGCATAACGCATGTATACCATGCGGCGGCCTTGATTTCCTTTGACCCCAGTAACTATAAAAAACTTCAAAAGGTAAATACCGAGGGTACCGCCAATATCGTGAACCTATGTATTGCCAACTGTATAGAGAAACTGGGGTATGTGAGTACCATAGGTGCCATCGGCAAAAGCCCTGAGGGTGTAAAAGCGGATGAGGAGAATGAATGGACACCACAAGAGGCCAATGTCTATGGACTCACGAAACACGCTGCAGAAATGGAAGTCTGGCGCGGTTCTCAAGAGGGGCTTGACATCGTAATGCTCAACCCCGGTGTTATCATCGGCCCCGGATTTTGGGATACCGGTAGCGGTGCACTGTTTACCATCGCAAAAAAAGGGCATAGTTATTATCCGCCCGGCGGCACCGGATTTGTAACCGTTCACGATGTTGTTCGACTATTGATCCAACTCACGGAGTCTAGCGTTAAAAACGAGCGTTTTATTACTGTAGCGCAGAATCTGACCTATTTGGAGATACTCACCAAAATCGCAATTGAATTTGGCCTGAAACCTCCAAAAAGACAACTTAAATTTTGGCAATTGGAAATCGGGCGATGGGTCGACTGGTTAAAGCATCTTATTACCAAAAAAGGTAGAAGAATTACAAAAAGCTCTATCCGTTCTTTAAAACAACGGCAGATTTTTGATAGCCGAAAAGTTAAACGGGCATTACATTTTCAGTTCGAGCCGCTAGAGGATGTTATTGCATTTTCTTGCCGGAAGTTTGAGCAAGAGAATCCTTAATTTTTTGTTTTTTCGCGTTATCCATTTCCCTTTTTCGTTCGGTTTCCAAGAGTTTTAGACTATCTCTGACCTCCTTTGCCTTTTTCAAAATATTTTGTTCTTTTTCGAGTCTTGACTCTACTTCTCGATAAATGCTTTCGTATTGAACAGGCAACGATGCGTAGTATTTATCGCTTTCTACAAATTGAACGCTATCGATACCATGCTTTTTGAAAATATAGTCCATGGGTTTTACATTGTTCTCACGCATCAAACCTACGTTTGTTGTTTTAGCCGCGTTTACAACCGCTAAATCTTTAAGAATGGTTACCATTTTATCACGAGCAATAAGGTTTTCAGGTTTTTCCATTAACTTTTCGCTGCAACAAGTTAAGAGAACCAATATGGCAGGTAAAAAATATTTTTTCATTGTGTAACTTGAGTTGAATTGCTTGAAATTAGAGGAAAAAAAATAGAATTAAAGACTTACCGCTTCTTGTTCGACTTCGCCCAGTAACTACATTTAAAATAACCAAGAAGACCGAAAGCCTAACCTTTTCTTTTGTCTCTTCCCTTTATTCTATTTTCTTTTATCTATTTTTTTACCTGTCAAAAGTCAAGCGTTTCCCTCGACATTCTTCGGAGAAATTTCCGTTTTCATAGGCCAAATGACCGTTCACAAAGGTATGGGTGATTTGAGACTGAAAAGTGTTTCCTTCAAAAGGCGACCATCCACATTTATAGGCAATATTTTCTTTTGCCACTTTCCATGGCGTATTAAGATTAGCTATAACCAAGTCTGCAAAATAACCTTCGCGCACAAAACCCCTTTTCGCCAGATCAAAAAGTTTTGCGGGATTATGACACATTTTCTCCGTTATTTTCTCCAAGGATATGACGCCCTCATGATACTTTTCGAGCATTGCCGGAAGCGCATGTTGCACCAAGGGCCCGCCTGAAGGTGCACTGGTATATACATTATCTTTTTCCTGAAGGAGGTGCGGGGCATGGTCTGTAGCGATAACATCCAAGCGATCGTCTAGCAGGGCTTCCCACAATTGTTGCCTGTCGGTGGCGGTCTTGACCGCAGGGTTCCATTTGATCAACGTGCCTTTGGTATCATAATCGGCATCTGAAAACCATAAATGGTGGATGCATACCTCGGCCGTAATCTTTTTTTCTTCTAACGGAATATCGTTGCGAAAAAGCTCGGTTTCCTTTCCGGTCGTCAAATGGAAAACATGCAAGCGCGCACCCGTTTTTTTAGCTAGGGCAATGGCTTTGGACGACGAAAGGTAACAAGCTTCTTCACTACGGATCAAAGGATGATACTTTACAGGAATGTCATCGCCATATTCTGCCTTGTAGGCAGCTAGATTCGCCCGAATCGTACCCTCATCTTCGCAATGCGCGGAAATCACCATTTCGGTATTGCTAAAAATCTTTTCGATTACGGCCTCGTCATCGACCAACATATTTCCCGTCGACGAACCCAAAAAAAGCTTTACGCCCGAGCAGGCATTTTTATCGAGGCGTTTGATTTCCTCTAGATTATCGTTCGTACCGCCAAACAAAAAAGAATAATTGGCAAAGGAAGCATTCTCGGCCATTGCGAACTTTTCCTCCAGCTTTTCCAAGGTAGTCGTCTGTGGATTTGTATTGGGTTGCTCCATATAGGTGGTGATCCCACCCGCAACTGCTGCCCTACTTTCAGAAGCGATGTCGCCTTTGTGGGTCAGGCCGGGCTCTCGAAAATGGACCTGGTCATCTATAACACCCGGTAATAGATAATTACCTTGTACATCTACAACTTTGGCAGTTGCATCCGAAATATCGGTATCGATTCTTACAATGATATCGTCTTTTAAGATCACATCGCTTTCGAAAATGGAGTTTTCGTTAACGATTTTGGCATTTTTAATCAATATCCTCCCCATATAAAACCTTTTTAAAACCTGTTTTTTTGGAACAGACTACGCATTTTCATCATAAACACTCCAAAAATGGCCTCTTTAATAATAGATCCGGTCATTTTTGATTTGCCCCTCACCCGGTCACGAAAGACTATGGATACCTCTTCAATTTTATAATTTTTCAGATACGCCCTAAACTTCATTTCTATTTGAAACGCATACCCGATAAAGCGCACCGAATCTAAATTAATATTTTCAAGTACATGGCGCCTGTAGCAGACAAAACCTGCTGTCGGGTCGTGTACACGCATACCCGTTATCATTTTTACATAAAAAGAGGCACCATACGATAACAGCACCCGGTATAAAGGCCAATTCACAACGTTAACCCCTTTTTTGTATCGCGAGCCGACAACAACGTCGGCACCGTTGACACAGGCTCTATACAACCTTTTTAAGTCTTCAGGATTATGCGAAAAATCGGCATCCATCTCGAAAATATAGTCGTATTTTTTGGCAATGGCCCATTTGAAACCGTGAATATAGGCCGTTCCAAGACCTGATTTTTTCATTCGTGTTTCCAAAAACAACGCCTCCGGAAATACTTCTTGCATCTCGGTCACCTTTGCCGATGTACCGTCGGGTGAGTTATCGTCGACAATGAGAACATGAAAAGCTCTATTAAGCCCAAAAACCGCATTGATGATGGCCTCAATGTTCTCAATTTCATTATAGGTGGGTATGATGACTATACTGTCTGACATCAAACGGTTTCGGTTTGGGGCAAAAATAGCATTTTAAAAACTGCACGGAAATGACAACTGTTGAATTGTGAAATTTTTAAACATCGGGTGTTTATCATAATTCGTAATTTTGCTCGTTGTAATAGCAAAGCCACTTCCCTCAATTGAGATACCCACCAACAATGAAATCTAAACTACCGCGGATTTTCCTACTGTTATTGGGGGGCTTTTTTTTAATCAATCTACTTCAATCCTATTTCACACCTCTCATTTTTGACGAGGCTTACTATTGGCATTATGCGAAAAATTTGGCATGGGGTTATTTCGATCATCCGCCTTTAGTTGCTGTATTGGTCAAATTAAGCGGCCTTTTTTTTGACGGAGAGCTTGGGGTTCGATTTATGACCTGTTTGGTCTCGACCGGAACGCTTTTCGTGTTATGGTCGATTATTGATATTCCCGAAAAGAAAGATAACGTCATCTATTTTTTTGTGCTGACGTTTTCAATGACACTGTTTAACGCCTACGGGTTTTTCACTTTGCCCGATACGCCTTTATTGTTCTTTACCGCGTTATTTCTATACGTTTACAAACGGTTTCTCATTAATGAATCCTTGCTTTGGGCGTTTCTCTTGGGTCTTACCATGGCCGGACTTATGTACAGTAAGTACCATGCGGCATTGGTCATACTTTTTGTTCTACTGTCAAACCTGAAGCTGGTCACGAACAAGTATGCTTGGCTCGCGGTCATTACGTCTTTAATATGTTATACACCACATTTTATATGGCTATATCAAAACGACTTTGTTACTATCAACTACCATCTTTATGACCGCCCGAACAGTCCATACAATTTTAATAAGTATACATTAGGCTATCTTCTGAATCTTGTTGCCATTTTCGGTCTTACTTTTCCGTGGATTTATTGGTCATTATTTAAAACAAGAAGTTCGGATAAGTTCACAAAAGCACTTTTATACCTGACCTACGGCGTTATTCTCTTTTTCTTAGTTTCTAGCTTTCACCGTCGTATACAGGCGCAATGGGCCATTATTATCTGCATTCCATTAATTATTATCGTCTATCGCTACATGATGCAAAACGATAAAGTGAAAAGATGGATCTATATTACAGGTAGTATAAATATTCTGATTATTCTTTATTTGAGGGTGGGCCTTATACATGAACCGCTATCTCCTGTTTTTTATGAGACCCATGGTAATAAAAAGTGGGTCGAAGACATTCACTCTCGGGTCGGTGACACGCCTCTGGTCTTTGAGAACTCGTACCGAAATGCCCCGATGTATTCCTTTTATTCAGGGGGAGTACCCACCTATTCGTTCAATACCGATATCTATCGCCGCAACCAGTACTCCATCGACAATTCAGAGTCTAAAGTGCAGCATAAAGAAGTGCTTTATGTTTCTGGGCGTTACAAGAACGAAGACCTCAATCTAATCAAAGAAGATGGCAGCCAGTATTATGGTAGGCTCATTGATGACTTTGAATCTTTTCGAAAACTACAGACTTTGGTCGACGGGCCGGTTAGCTTCGATTTGAAAAAAGAACAACTCTTTAAGATATACAACCCTTACGATGAAGACATTGATCTTGAAAAACTGATATTCAATGTGGCATATATGAGCGAGTTTAAGGTTCTTCAAGACCGAAGGCTTATACAGCCAAAACCCATAGATTCCACTATTTCTGCCTTGCCAGCGAATGATACCATAACGTTTCGGTTTAAATTTCCAGAAACCAAAGCAAAGGATGCCAAATACTTTAGAATAGGTATCGCTGAAAACGGATTACATTTTGGAATCAACGGAAAAAATACTAAACTAGAATAATGGAGCCTATTCTAAGAACATCTGAAACAGCAGATTGGATCACCCTGATATTGCTGGCTAGTCTTATCTTTCTCGTACTTGCGAAAAGTTTGTTTTACAGCCGTTTTCTCAATTTCATCATCCTTCCATTTAATAATAAGTACATTTTTATGTACAATAAAAAAGAAAAACTGATCAATTGGTTCCATATTTTTTTCACCGTTTTTCAGATTATCAACTTTGCACTTTTCGTATTCTTGGCCAAACAAATTTTGGCCACTACCACACAAGACCCTTATCCTATGATGTTCCCCATCATATTCGGGTCTATTTTGCTTTTTATTTCTCTTAAGGTAGTAGTACAATTGGGCAACGGATTCATTTTTGGCTCGGGCAAAGCGATCGGCGAACTTATCTTCAAAAAACTTTCTTATTTGAACTACAGTGGTATCGTTATGTTTTTGGCAAATACCATTTTGGTATACGTACAAAGAGACTCGGAATTTGTTGTTTATGTGGCAATTTTCCTAATTCTCTTGATTAATATAATCGGTTGGGTGACAGTGCTAAGGAATCATCAAAAATTCATCACAAATTATTTTTTCTATTTTATTTTGTACCTTTGCGCACTTGAAATTTCCCCGTTCATCATTATTGGCAACTATCTCAAACAATAAGCGCAGTATGAAAGTAAAGACGATTTTGGTTTCGCAGCCAGAACCGAAGATGGAAAACTCGCCTTATTCAAGGCTTATCGATAAGGAAAAAGTAAAGGTTGATTTTAGACCTTTCATTCACGTAGAGGGGGTCGATGCAAAAGAAGTCCGCCAGCAAAAAATTGATTTAAAAAAGTATACGGCCATCATTTTGACCAGCCGGAATGCCGTTGATCATTTTTTTCGAATTGCCGAAGAAATGCGCTTTAAAGTGCCCGATTCAATGAAATACTTCTGTCAATCAGAGGCCGTGGCCTATTACCTGCAGAAGTACGTGGTGTATCGAAAGCGAAAAATATATGTCGGCAAACGAAATTTTCAGGAATTAGTTCCCCTTTTTAAAAAGTATAAGAACGAAAAATTTCTATTACCTTCTTCCGATGCCCTCAAGGATATCATTCCCGAAATCCTGAATGACTTAGGCATAAACTGGAAAAGAGGCATATTTTATAGAACAGTTATCAGTGACCTTTCTGACTTAAGGGACGTCTATTATGATATTTTGGTGTTCTTTAGCCCTTCAGGTATAGAATCATTGCTAAAGAACTTCCCTGATTTTGAACAAAACGATACCCGTATTGCCGTTTTTGGCAATTCAACGGTTTCCGCTGCAACCGATGCCGGACTCCGAATAGATATTAAAGCTCCGACTCCGGAAACGCCGTCGATGACCATGGCGCTTCAAAAATATATTACTACGGTGAATAAAAAATAGGCCCCCTAGCCCCCAAAGGGGGAACGCCACTGTTGAAAAAATATAAAAAATACCTTCCTTTGGAAGGTATTTTTTTGTGAATGAGTGAGTATTCTCCCCCTTGGGGGGAGCTAGAGGGGACCATTACCCCTTTGGGGGCTAGGGGGTCTAAAAAGCATACCGCTGCGGGCCACCGCGACGGATTTCTTCGCTGGCGTAGGTCTCGAATTTCTTGAAATTTTCCCGAAAAGCGTTGGTTAGCTTAAAGGCCGTTGTGTAGTAGGCTTCATCATCGTTCCAAGTAGCACGTGGACTCAGCACACTTGTCGGTACACCAGGGCACTCCCGAGGTTGGGCCACGCCGAAAACGGAATGAATATGATAGTGGTCATAATCATATAGACCTAGGTCTCCGTTCAAAACGGCATTAATCATGGCACGGGTATATTTAAGCTTCATTCGTGTACCAACACCGTAGGGTCCACCCGTCCACCCCGTATTGACCAACCATACGTTAACACCGGCCGCTTGCATCTTCTTGCTCAACATTTCGGCATATTTCGCGGGATGTAAAGGCATAAAAGGAGCCCCGAAACAGGCCGAAAAGGAAGGTACAGGTTCAACCACCCCGGCCTCCGTACCGGCAACTTTAGCCGTATAGCCCGATATAAAATGATAGGCCGCCTGCGCAGGGGTCAACTTTGAGATCGGCGGGATAACCCCAAAAGCATCCGCCGTCAAAAAGAAAATATTTTTAGGATTTTGCCCAATAGAAGGCCTTCTAACATTTTCGATATGATAAATGGGATAACTGACCCTAGTATTTTGGGTGATGGAAGTATTTGCAAAGTCAACATTACCCTCAGCATCCATCACTACGTTTTCTAAAATTGCCCCTTTTTTAATGGCCCCATAGATTTCGGGCTCGTTTTCTTGGGATAGATTGATGACCTTGGCATAGCAGCCGCCCTCGAAATTGAATACGGCATTTTCATTGTTCCAACCGTGCTCATCGTCACCGATCAATTTTCTTGACGAATCCGTAGATAGCGTCGTTTTTCCGGTACCCGATAATCCGAAAAATATGGCTGTATCACCGCCCTCGCCCACATTGGCCGAACAGTGCATCGGTAACGTATTTTTTTCAACAGGAAGTATAAAATTCAATGCCGAGAATATGCCTTTCTTGATTTCGCCAGTATAGCCCGTGCCACCAATTAAAGCGATTTTCTTTGTGAAGTTCAAAATGGCGAAATTATGTTGTCGCGTACCATCTATCTCCGCGTTGGCCATAAAGCCGGGGGCATTTACGACCGTCCATTCCGGTTCGAAGTTTTTCAATTCTTCTTCCGTAGGGCGAATGAACATGTTATAAGCAAATTGATTCGACCATGGATATTCGTTGATCACCCTTATGTCCATGCGATAATTGTGGTCGGCACAGGCATAACAATCACGAACATAAAGCTCTTTGTCATTAAGATAGTCGATTACCTTATGGTACAGTACATCGAATTTTTCAGGCTCAAAGGGAATATTAATATCACCCCACCAAATCTTATCTTCGGTAACGGCATCCTTGACGATAAAACGATCTCTCGGCGATCGCCCTGTAAATTCTCCGGTATTTACCGCAAGTGCACCCGATGCCGCTTCTTGGCCCAGACCCTTCTCGAGTGTAATGGCGTGCAATCTTGAAGCTGGCAACTGATAGTTGATATTCTTATGCGTAATCCCGTAGGTTTTTAAGGAGATTTCTTTTTTAATATTTTTCGAATTATTCATTCAACGTCTTTTTTTGAAGGTCAAAATTATCAAAATAATATTTTTTTATACCTAAAAATGATAATTTATTAGTCGAACCGTTTATACATTCGATAACCGATTACCGTCCAACCAAAAATTAGAAGTGTGCCACCAATGGGAGTCAAAAATCCAATAGACCTAAAATCAAAACCAGTTAAGCTATTGGTCGCTAAAAGATAGATGGAGAAGGAGAACAATAACGTTCCGGTAACAATCAAATAGAATGTGTGTTTTTTACTTTGTTCTGAAACTTGCCTTATGTTTCCCAATATCAACAAAAATAGGGCATGGTACATTTGATAACGTACACCGGTTTCAAAAGTTTGAAGGGCATCCGCCTCGACCAACTTCTCCAAGCCATGCGCACCAAAAGCGCCAAAAATAACAGCGAGTACGCCAAAAAGTATCCCAGTCAAAAATATTGTTTTATCCATAACTTAAACTTCTTATTTTTTTATATATACAACAATCGATACCTTAGTATTCCGTTATAAAATCTAGAGTCCGTTTCAAAATCGTTCTAAAATTACGAAACTAAATGCCGCGTAGAATTCTCGTTTTAGGAGCGGGGAAATCCACTTCCTACCTCCTTGATTATTTTTTGGAAAAGAGTAGCGCTGAAAATCTGCATTTGACCATAGGCGACCTTCATCCCGAGAATTTATCCGAATCTGTCAAAAATCATACGGCATGTTCAGTGATACAACTGGATATTTTCGACGATAATACCCGTCGAAAACTGATAGCGGAATGCGACATCGTGGTTTCTATGCTTCCGGCGCGGTTGCATATCGAAGTGGCCGAAGACTGTATCGTTTTTAAAAAGCACTTGGTCACGGCCTCATATGTAAGCAAAGAACTTCGATTACTTAACGAAAGGGTAAAAGCCAAGCATCTGGTATTCATGAATGAAATTGGTCTTGACCCAGGTATCGATCACATGAGTGCCATGCAGGTTATCGACCGTATTCGCGAAGCGGGAGGAAAAATTGTATTGTTCGAGTCTTTTACGGGCGGCTTGGTCGCCCCCGAAAGCGACACCAACTTATGGAACTATAAATTTACGTGGAACCCAAGAAACTTAGTAACTGCAGGTCAGGGCGGAGCCGCTAAATTCATACAGGAAGGCACCTACAAATACATTCCCTATCACAAACTGTTCCGCCGCACTGAATTTTTTGATATTGAAGGGTATGGAAGGTTCGAAGGCTATGCGAACCGCGATTCATTAAACTATAGAGAGGCATACGGACTTCAAGATGTACTGACCCTCTATCGGGGCACCATGCGCCGCGTAGGCTTTTCAAAAGCCTGGAACATGTTCGTACAGCTTGGCATGACCGACGACAGCTATAGTATTCAAAATTCCGACGGCATGTCATACCGGGAATTCACGAATCTGTTTCTGCCCTATTCACCGACCGATTCCGTTGAATTGAAACTACGCCATTACCTGAAAATTGATCAAGACGATATTATGTGGGGAAAGTTAATGGAGCTAGACCTTTTCGACACCCAAAAGACCGTTACCCTAGAAAACGCTACCCCCGCCCAAATACTACAGCAAATTTTAGAGGATAAATGGACCTTAAACGAACACGATAAGGATATGATCGTGATGTACCACAAATTCGGCTACGAACTTCATGGCAAGAAACTACAAATAGATGCCAATATGGTAGTGACCGGTGAAAATCGAAGCCTGACGGCGATGGCAAAAACCGTTGGACTGCCCGTAGCAATTGCTACTTTAGCGATACTTAACAAAAAAATCGTTACACCCGGCGTTCAAATTCCGATTGCCAAGGAAGTATATGAACCCATTCTTACCGAATTACAAGATTATGGTATCGCTTTTAGGGAATATGAGGTGCCCTACCTCGGTTATAATCCCGATTCTGTGGCGAGTTAGGTCTGCCCATTCTAACTGTGTCTTCCTTTCAGTCGTACCTCCTTCGTCGGAAACGAGAGGTGGGAAACCCTACTTTCTTATACTAAATGTATTAGTCAATATTCAAAAAGTTCCTTCCCCTGCTAGAGGAAGGAACCTTACATCATATTTCAAACTCTAATAAAATCCATATTTTTACCTCGGAACTGAAATAAAAATCATGAAATCTGATAACGAAAAAATTAAAATTGACGGTATCGACAAAAAAATCTTAAGATTTTTGATGGAAGATGCCCGAAAGCCTATTCTTGAAATCGCTCGGAACATTGGAATATCAGGTGCGGCTATTCACCAACGTCTTAGAAAACTCGAAGCATCGGGACTACTGGCCGGCTCAAAATTTGTTATCAATCCGAAAACCATGGGCTACACCACGATGGCCTATATCGGGATTTATTTGGATAAGGCCATGAGCAATCCCGTTGCGGTCAAGCAATTGGAAAAGATTCCCGAAGTGCTGGAGTGCCATTATACCACGGGCAATTGGTCCATCTTGATAAAAGTATTATGTCGTGACAATGAACATTTGATGCAGGTACTTAATAAGGAAATTCAACAAATCGAAGGGGTCTCGCGAACGGAGACTTTTATTTCCCTAGCGCAACAGATCGATCGCCAGATAACTATATAAGTCAAAAAAATCCAAAAGGTATTTACATCTTTAACTCTATCATCCTAAAACTTCCTCCATCTTCTACGCCTCCTGCTTTTTTATAAGCCTTTATCGCTGCAGTATTTGTGCTTTCCGTGATTACCCAAGCGGCAGTACAACCTAGTTTTTTTCCGTATTCGCTTAAACTACGTACCAATTCGCTTCCTATCCCTCTTCCTTGCAATTTTTCCAATACACCTACCTCATCAATAAAAAGCGCAGGATCCTTATCGGGATGTACGTGATGAAATCCGGAAGCCATTCCAATTATCTTATCTTGATGGATGGCCACAAATAAATGATGCCGCGAATCGTTTAAAAATTCGATGGCCCTATTTTGTTTAATAGGATGGTCGAACACTCGGTCACCCACTTCCTCTAAAGCGGAAAGGTCGGCGATATTCGCTTTTCGTATTACAATCTCTTCCAACATAACTTTTAATAAAAAAACCTGCCATTTCTAAGTTATAGCAGGTTTTAAAATAAGGATTTGTTTTGTTCAGTCTCTCCCTCCGAAAACCTGAAGGCCCCAGTAGACCAATGTCGCTAATGAACCGATAGCAGCTACCAAATAGGTACGAGCAGCCCATTTCAAGGCATCTTCGGAACCTTTATACTCTTCCTGCGTTACAATATTTTTAGCTTTCAACCATGCTAGGGCGCGATTACTCGCATCATATTCCACGGGTAATGTTATAAAACTGAATAAAGTAGCCAGCCCCATCATTACCAGACCAGCGACTGCAATCCAATATCCAAGGCCCACACCCGCTGCCGCACCGAGCATCAATCCCCCGAAAACGACCCACATCGACATACTGGATGTAATACTTACTACAGGTACCAGTTTTGAACGCATAGTAAGCCATTCATAGGCCTGTGCATGTTGTACCGCATGGCCACATTCGTGTGCAGCAACTGCAGCTGCTGAAGCGTTACGTTGATTATACACCCCTTCACTTAAGTTTACCGTTTTGTTCTTCGGATTGTAATGATCCGTTAACATCCCCGCAGTAGAAACTACTTTCACATCGCGAATACCATGGTCAGCCAACATTTTTTCGGCAATTTCGGCCCCGCTCATACCATTGCGCAAATGTACCTTTGAATAATATTTAAACTTACTTTTTAGTTTACTGCTCACTAGCCAACTCACCAAGGCGATAGCTCCTATTAATATATAATAACCCATCATAATGTTTCAATTTTTAGAATTTACTTAAAGATATTAAAGATTCTTGTCTTTAATTTAAAAGAATTTCGTCTTCCTTTAACGGATTCTCAGTTTTCTCTAACGGATTCCCGTCTTCGTTTTACAGATTCCCGTCTTCACGGGAATGACTTTTGTTATATAAAAGCAAAAACCCCGCCATTTACGGGCGAGGTTCTGTTTACTGACAAAATGTACATCAATATTTTTTAGATCGATTTATGCCAAGGCACTTTCCCAGCCAAAGGTTTCGACAATCTCTTTGTATATGATTTCGCCCGAAGCGATATTCAGTCCCTTTTTTAAGGAGGCGTCGGAAGCGCAGGCCTTCTCCCAACCCATATTGGCCAATTTTAAAACATAGGGTAAGGTTACATTGGTCAAGGCCACGGTAGACGTATAAGGAACTGCCCCGGGCATGTTCGCTACCGAGTAGTGCACCACGTCATCTATAATATAAATCGGGTCTTCGTGTGTAGTCGGCTTCGTAGTCTCGACACACCCGCCTTGGTCAACGGCCACATCTACGATTACCGTTCCGGGGCGCATTTCCTTGAGCATATCTTTGGTAATCAGGTTCGGTGCCTTGGCTCCTTTGAGCAAAACACCACCCACGATCAGATCATGTGTTTTGATGTGCTTTCGGATATTATACTCGTTCGAAAATTCAGTGACGACATGCGGAGGCATTACATCGTTTACATAGCGTAACCGTTTCATGTTGATGTCAAGAATGGTTACATGGGCACCGAGACCTGCTGCCATTTTAGCAGCTTGTATTCCCACGACGCCGGCACCGAGCACCAAGACTTTTCCCGGAGCGACCCCGGGCACACCGCCTAAAAGTACCCCGCGACCCTTTACCGGTTTTTCCAGATATTTCGCCCCTTGTTGTATTGCCATACGACCCGCGACCTCTGACATTGGGGTCAGAAGTGGTAAAGTACCCTCTTCATCTTCTACGGTTTCATAGGCAATACAGACCGAGCCACTTTCCATCATGGCTTTGGTCAGGGGTTCACTCGACGCAAAATGAAAATAGGTAAATACGACCTGATCTTTTTGGATTATATCGTACTCCTTGGCAATCGGCTCTTTGACCTTTACGATCATTTCACTGATGCCGTAGACCTGTCCAATCGTATCAAGAATAATGGCGCCCACTTTTTTGTAGTCTTTATCGAAAAAACCACTGCCTTCGCCAGCCGTGGATTGTATAAACACCTCATGGCCATTCTTAGTCAGTTCATACACGCCAGCGGGAGTCATACCTACCCGGCTTTCATTATTCTTAATCTCTTTGGGAACACCGATTTTCATTTTTATCCGTTTTGAATTACATCTCAAAATTGTAACAATTAGTGGGACAAAAGAAATAAAATCGACAAAAAGAGGGGTTGACAGTTAAAAAATAACAATTATGGAATATATACCCCTCTTTTTTTAGGGGTTCATTCAAATATTTTACTTTTAGAATGGAATACCTTAATGACTTTTAATGAGGTTTTGAAGGTTGACATGCCCACTTAGATCTTTCGGAAAATAATCAACGGACTGCTTCGCTTCGCTCGCAATGACGTTATCCAACAATATTTACGATTTTGCCAGGTACGACAATAACCTTTTTCGGGGTACGGCCCTGTAATTGCTGTTGGGTCTTTTCGTGAGCCATGACCGTAGATTCAATTTCGTCTTTAGCCATATCCAAAGGAAGCTCCAAGGTAAATCGCATTTTGCCGTTAAAGGAAATAGGGTATTCCTTACTGCTTTCCACCAAATACTTTTCTTCAAATTTTGGGAAGGGTACCTCGGAAATCGATTCGCTGTGCCACAATTTTTCCCAGAGTTCTTCGGCAACATGTGGCGCATAGGGCGATACCAAAATAGCCAAGGGCTCTAGAATGGCCCTGCTGGTGCATTTTTGGGCAGTCAGTTCGTTCACACAGATCATAAAGGTCGATACCGAAGTGTTGAAACTGAAGTTCTCAATATCTTCCTCGACTTTTTTGATGGTTTTGTGTAAAGTCCGTAGGTTTTCGGCTGAAGGGTCCTCCCCCTTGCCCCCTCCTGAGGAGGGGGAATCAGTTACCGTAAATTCATCGTTGGCACCGGTGTGGTACAAACGCCATAGTTTTTTTAGAAAACTGTGTACGCCGGTGATGCCTGCCGTATTCCAAGGTTTGGATTGCTCCAAGGGCCCTAAGAACATTTCGTACATACGGAGGCTGTCCGCCCCATATTCTTCACAAATCGCATCGGGATTAACGACATTGTATTTCGATTTGGACATTTTTTCGACTTCGCGATTGGTTAGAATTAAATCATCCTGTACCTTTTTACCGTCATCATCTATAAATATGGCATCCTTTAGTTCTCTGTTTTTTGAATCCTCTACAAGCTTGCTTATAACAATCTTATTACTTTTAATATTTTCTAAATGTTTCAAATCTATTCTAGTCGGTATAAGTTGATCAAAAAAATCAAAACTATCCGAATTAAGAATAAATCGGCCTTTTTTTTCGGCTCTATAAATTTCGTTCTCCAATAAACTAAGAAATGATATAATGACCTCTTTTTCATTATCATCTAAATACTCTCCGTTGGTATACTTTAAGTATATATCATGAAATCTTCCTGAAACAATAATAGACGGTAAATCCTCAGCGTCGGGTAATTCCAAATCTTTGACATCATATCCTGTGGCAGCATTTTCTCTAAATCGATATGCTTTCTCGAATCTGTTGATTATTTTATTTGAAAATTCTTTCTCAGCTGAGCTTCCAAGTAACACAAAGGAGAGCTCTGGGTTTGACTTAGCAAGTTTATTTAATATTTCGGACCACTGTTCTGCAAATAGTAGCTTCTCTGATGTGCTACCACCAATATGGACAGACAAATACCTCTTAGGTAAGTTTGTTATTCGCAGTGCGCCTTCAGCTAAAATAGCCTCAGAAACTCCCCAGTCTTCTTCTAATAAATCAACTCCAGCTACTGCTGAAAATAACCTAGTTAAATGAATTCTATTGAATTTATAAACACCTAACTGTCCATAAATAAGTGCACTAGGGTCATCCGGGATATCTAAAGCTCCGTCCTCGTGGCGAGTAAAGCCTCTTACGTCCGTTTTTTCATCTGAGATATAACTAGTTATATAACTAGATAAGGGCGAGTAAGATAAATTAATTATTTGATAATATTTTTCATCTTTCAAGCCATCTAGGTAATTAGTTATCTTACTTGTATCAGGCTCATTAGAAGTGCTTTCTAATATAAAATTTATATTATCTTCAACATCTAACTGTAGAATTTTATCTAAACAATTTACCGGGCTAATAGCTCCACTAAAAGTTTTACGACATAAAAAATGTAATTCAGCGTTTGGATAATTTCTTTTTAAACTTTTTACTACTGGCCAAGTCTGAAAGATATCACCGAATCTTGCTAGTTGCATAACTAATATTTTCATTTGTCAGCTGCTCCCTTACTAATTCTTGTAAAACTAATACTCTTTTAGCCTCTTTAGTGTACCCACTGGTCTCTAGTATTTTCTTGGAGGTCGTTTCCAATTTTTCTAATTGATCCCTAAGCTCTTTCTCTGAAAAACTACTTAACTTCATTAGATAACCCCTTTTTATACTCTATCATTTCAATAGATTTTAATTTAAATTTATTAACGAACGTCTCTTCTTTTAACTTACCTTTAAATAA
>ENA-ORXM01000410-ORXM01000410.1-marine-metagenome-genome-assembly--contig:-NODE-410-length-78627-cov-22.948211_pt1 | contig 78627 bp, 71 predicted proteins | sample MGYA00237867_ERZ511480 | MGnify/ENA primary metagenome ERZ511480 (study PRJEB26309, sample SAMN06266103) | marine metagenome | isolation source: Algal blade | place: United Kingdom:Sidmouth, United...
AACAACATCCCGAACAATCGTATAAATCATGTTTGGGCGTACTTCACTTAACTAAAAAGGTCGGTAACGTTCGATTGGACAATGCCTGTAAAAGGGCTATGGATTATGGTGCGTACAATTACAATATCATCGAACGCATCCTTAAAAAAGGATGGGACGCTCTTGATGAGAACATCGAACAAGAAATCGATATGCCGAACCACGGTAATATCAGGGGAGGTCATTATTACAAATAAAAAAGAAACTCTAAAATCATAAATATGAATACACAAACATTGGAACAGATGAAACAATTAAGGCTCCATGGAATGATTAGGGCCTTCAACACAAGTCTATCTCTCAAAGTATCGACTATACCAATGATGAGCTAATAGCTTATCTAATGCAGTCGGAATACGACGATAGGCAGAACCGTAAGATCGAGCGCTTGACCAAATCGGCCAAGTTCAGGTATAGCGCTGTCATGGAAAATATCGATTATGCACCAACAAGAAACATTGACAAGAACCAGATACAACGTTTTAATAGTTGTGACTTTCTTAAGCAAAAAGAAAACATACTCATCACGGGGAGTACTGGCGTAGGAAAAAGTTATATGGCTTCGGCCATAGGCCATCAGGCCTGTTCTTTAGGCTACAAGGTCATGTACTTCAATACGGTCAAACTCTTTACAATGCTAAAGACATCCAAAGCGGATGGTTCTTACATAAAGCAAATAAACAAACTCGAAAAACAAGATCTGCTCATACTTGATGACTTTGGCCTAAAAGGCTTGGACAACATCAATAGACACTCTTTTATGGAAATAATCGAAGACAGACATGGAAAAAAATCGACCATTATAGCATCTCAACTACCTGTCGAGGCATGGCATGAGATCATAGGGGAACAGACCATCGCAGATGCCATTTTAGATAGACTGGTTCACACAGCACACAGAATAGATATCAAAGGAGAATCAATGCGTAAAAAAAAGAAAAATAAACAGTAAATTTAACCACAAAGGAATCGACTTTGAGCACTTAGTTTGCTATGCTCACTTTCATCCGGCGCACGTGGTTCACTTTGACCGGCTCATCCACTTTATTGGGACAATACTGTTCAGGATTGGGATTTAATCAATTCTGATCCTAGTAGTATTGATGCTTTCTTAAGGGCTTATAAAAGTCTTGAAGATGATGATGAAAAGTTTGTTTTAATGCAACTAATTGTTGCTTCCTTTGACGATTTTGAAACCACCAAAAAATTAGATACTACTCTTTGGGGCAAGTGTAAACTCATTTTGGAAAAAGAACATGCTTTGCATATTCATACAATATATTACTGGTCTTCAAAGGAAAAAGACTTAGATCAATTTTTTTTATCACCTTACATGGATAAGGTATATAAAAAAGTAAAATACTATTACAGCTAGCAATGGAAAAGAAATATCTAACCTAAAGACTCAAATATGCAAACTCAAGATTTAAGGGGAAGAATTATTGGCGCAGCAATTGATTTAGAAGACAAAATGGACTTTCTGATATTAAATTTCCTTAATCCAATTGTTGGACAAACAGCTCATCAGCAATCTGTAAATAAAATTATTGACAAACATTTCATACAGGGTAAGACTTTTGGTAGCAAGATAGGTCTTTTGAAAGATTTTTTTAAATCAGAAGTTTTCAAGGAAAAGTACTTTATAACCATTGATAATTTTGAATTATTCAAAATAATTTCAAATACCCCGGGATATACATCGTATGAAAAAGCCATAGACCATTTACTTGAAAAATTTCGTGGAGTATTGGAAATCAGAAATACCGCTGCGCATGGTAAACTAAATTATGACATAATCAAAAAAAGTCCAGATGAAATCAAAGAAGTGCTTAGAGACAGAGAATTTTTAAATAAAGGAAAACTCTATACCATTGACAAAAGCAAAGAAAATCAATTCTATAAAGATATTGATGATTTGAAAAGACTTGTTGACCACTGTAGTATAGTTATAATGGCTGCACATTTACAACTGGATTAAGCACTAAATCGATTATTTTTCTTTATTAGGACTGATTGTACCATCTTTGTAAAACAAATGATACCGCGAAAGTTACATATCGCCCAAGAAATACGGCTCAGCCGCTATGATTTTTGTTCAAAATCGATTGAACAGAGACGGACGCATTGTGAGTTTTTCAAAGTATTGATTCTATGAATTGATCAGATAAAACGATAAAATGAAAGCGTCCAAAAAAATGGACGCTTTTTTTATGTGAATTTTTAAGGAAATGTATGCAAAGTAAAATGACATAAACATAAGATAGTTGAAACAGAAAACAATTGGTAGACAGACGATTGTACAAAATGTTCAAAATCCGTAGGAATACGGACAGGGATTCTATTATCCAATATTAACATAACTATTTGATAATCAACATATTAAATTGATATTTTATTTGTGTAATTCAAAAATCGTTTTCATCTTTGCAGCGTTAATAAACGAAATCGTACAAATGAAACATTTAGTAAAACATATAAGACAATCTGAACTCTGCGATCAATCGCCGAGAAGTTTTGAGCGGTTGTATTTTCATGAACTGTCCATTTGTACTAAAGGGAGAAATACTGTTGTTATGCGTTGATATATAAATTCTATATAAAGCGATACAGAGCATCTCCCGAAAAGAGATGCTTTTTTTATGCGCATGATTTCGGAAGAGCAAGCCAATGGGCGGTGGCCACACTCTTGAAAAGTGTTCGGAGTAACCAGTCTCGTGTGGGTTCGACTCCCACCTCTTCCGCTTTTGGAGGGTAGGCAAATACTGGTTTGTTGCGCTCGCCTGCTAAGCGAGTCTACCAATGGTAGTGAAGGTTCAATTCCTTTGCCCTCCGCCAAATTGACAAGGTGGCTGAATGGTTAAGGTAGTGGACTGCAAATCCGTTTTGTATGAGTTCGAATCTCATCCTTGTCTCCAAAAATTATGGAAGCATTGAGCAATTGGCTGGCTCGCCTGACTGTAAATCAGGTCTCTTCGGAGCATGTAGGTTCGATCCCTACTGCTTCCACAAAGTACCGTAGTTCAAAGGCTAGAGCGCCCGACTGTCTATCGGGAAGGTACGGGTTCGAGTCCCGTCGGTACTGCAAAACTGAGAAGATAACGGTGGTTGTTTACCCGCTTTGGAAGCGGGAGGTCGCAAGTTCGAATCTTGCTTCTCAGACGAAATGCTCCATTAGCATAGTGGCTAGTGCATCCGACTTTCTATCGGAAGACAAGGGTTCGATTCCCTTATGGAGTACAAAGTGAGGTATAACTCAGTTGGTAGAGTACCGTGCTTTTAACACGGGAGTCTTAGGTTCGAGCCCTAATGCCTCAACAATTTGCAGGGATGGCCAAAATGGCAAAGGCGCCTGACTTAGAATCAGGTATTTGAGAGTTCGAATCTCTCTCCCTGTACGATGCCCCACTAGCCCAATTGGCAGAGGCAAAGGACTTAAAATCCTTAAAGTCCAAGTTCGAATCTTGGGTGGGGTACAGTATAAGCTTATGGTGTAATGGATAGCACGCAAGGTTTCTACCCTTGAGGTAAGAGTTCGAATCTTTTTAGGCTTACGACTAGACTCGTGATGTAACGGTTAGCATACAAGGTTTTGATCCTTGTTGTAAAGGTTCAAATCCTTTCGAGTCTTCAAATGGTGTCTCTAGCTTATCTGGTAAAGCGTCCCACTGTGAATGGGAGGAACAGGGTTCGAGTCCCGGAGTACACCCAAAAATGGAACAGTAGCAAAGATGGTCAATGCTGCGGATTGAAGATCCGAAGATACAGGTTCGAGTCCTGTCTGTTCCACAGAGAAGTATAGTTCAATTGGATAGAACGCTGGGCTACGAACTCAGAGATGCGAGTTCGAGTCTTGCTACTTCTGCTAAAAACAAAAGAAATCTTAACTACGCATAATAATTGCGTAGTTATGTTTCAGTTTTGTGGAGTAATTAGAAAATACCTCTTTAGCTTAAAAGGAAGAGCTGTGGTAAAAGATATTGATCGTAGCCACGGAGTGATTGGAAGATGTTGTTAGCGGCGTGCCTGCTAATGAATAGAATTTGCAGAAGCACCGAAATGGTCAAGAATCAAAGTAGGGAAGCGCATTTATAGCCAATCTGTTCGTTTCGACGAAAGTGTCAGTTCGAATCTGGCAAGAGGTACAAAGTTCATTGAAATTAGAAGTTCCACAATGGAGCTTCATCGTGTAAATCGTCATTTCTTTTAAATGACGGGGCGGCTTATCGTCCTTAGATAAACTTGGTAACAAGGATAAATCTGTTAGCTGGCACAGCAAGCGGAGACTGTTTTTTGCAATACAGTACAGGTAAGCAAGCAACCAACATAAGTCATGATTTGCCAGGGGCGACCGCTTAAGCAGATTAGGATTTATAGCCAATACTTCTGGGTAGGCTTGAGATGGAGACATCAATAGGTGAAGTTGTGGTAATGGGTTACGTATAGGTCATCCAACCTAGCGGAGCTTATTGCAGCAGTAAAGGTACCCGATAGGAAACTGTTCGGTAGCTTAAAGTGCGGTGTGTCGGGAGACATACAAGAAGAAGGTTGGTATTTTGTAGGCAAAATCTACGGAGCCATTCTCGAAGCCCTTCTTCTAGGCCAAGTATGTTTAGGTTCGAATCCTAGAGAAACACCTTTTAGTTCTTTTAGCTCAATTGGTGAGCAATACAGCAAAAGACTTCGAGCATTGTGGCAGTTAGTAGTTGCCTAAACCCATTGCGATATATGGGGTGGTAGAGGTCGCAAGCCTATACCATGCGGTGAACATTCTAATAGGTCGCCCTAAAAAGGGACACCTATGAACGGTGGGGGAGCCAACCCCTGTAATTGCAAAGCGTGACAAAACAGTCACTATGCAAACCAAGTCTAAGTTGCCGAACAGTTACAATGAATTATGGCATCGGATGAATACGTAATTTCCAAAGCAACGGAGAGAACGTGGAAAAGTAGGGAAAGCTTCGGCCATAATCCTACGAAAGTTCATCCATAAGCGTGGGTATTCCCAGTACGCTTTTTAAAATATTTTCAAACCAAGAACAGGTTTGCAGGAAGTTCCCACAACAACAAGGAGTGTTGTGGGAGTATCTCAAAAGTTCATTGAAACAATTTCTACTTAGGTAGAAACTAAAATATCAAGCTGGTCTTGTTGGGTGTTTCTGTATAGCACTATTGTATGAAGTTTTACTGAGAAGTATAATGTCTTCATATACAACTTGACTTGAAGGTTTCGGCTGTTTTCCAAAAAATAGTCCCGACTCTATAGGTCGTGGGTTCGATTCCCACCTTCCCCTCAAATTATTCATAAAAAATGGGGAAGTAGCTCAGTAGGGTAGAGCGATAGACGTAGGTGTCGCGGGTTCGACTCCCGCTCCTATTATACATAGGATAGCTCAGTTGGTTAGAGCACTACACTTTTAATGTAGGTTGTGGACTTAAAATCCATTTTCAACAAGTAGGTCACTTGTAAAAAGACCACCGGACGGTCACTCCGAATAATTGACAAAGAGCCGTAGGTATAGGTCGGTTGGTTTTTCTTCAGATAAATCAACAGTCTTGAAACTACTTTGAAATACTGAATTTTTGATGTGAAAGGCAATTTCTTTTTGAATATCCTTCCTTCGGAAAAACCAATAAATAACATTGGTAACACTGACGGAAACATACCGAAAAACAAATCGTGCAGCCCTTCAAAAATCAATATTTCCGTAACGGATAGATGAGTTATAGTTGCGGTTTTTTTAAAAAGAAAACAAATAAATAATAAATGAAAATAGTTTAACCCGTTCGTCCGTCACTAGACTGGCGGACACAAATTTTAAGTAATGAAAAGAGTAAGAATCAATGCAGGAAAAGTAGGTTTGGTCTTCAAAAGAGGCGATTACCAAGGAGTAATTACCCAAGGTACGCATTGGGTAGGCTTCAGAAATATGGTTAAGGTCTATGACCTAACCAAATCCTTTGTGGCACCTATAGCATTAGAGATCTTGCTAAAGGACCAAGGTTTGGAGGCGATGCTACACGTAATCGATGTTAAGGATGCCGAATTGGCCCTAGTTTCTGAAAACGGAAACTTGAAAAGTGTATTGACCGCTGGTAAATACGCTTTCTGGAAAGGTTTGATAAAATTCGAATTCGTTATGGCGGATTTGAGCAAGATCTATATCACAGAGGCCATCCGCAAAGCGATGTTGGGTCATGCACAACTACGTCTTTATGTACGTACGTTGGAAGTTTCAGCTTATGAAAAAGCGGTCCTTTTGGTCGATGATGTTTATGTCAAAACTCTGGATAGTGGTACGTACCATTTCTGGAAGAATGACATCTCCGTCAAAATTGCTAGAGCGGATATGCGACAGTTGCAATTGGAAATCTCAGGTCAAGAATTGTTGACTAAAGACAAAGCTGCAATTCGTATCAACTTCTATACACAGTATAAAGTTGTTGATATCGAAAAGGCTTTGCTAGGCAGCAAAGACTATGAAAAGCAATTGTACATCGCCATGCAGTTGGTATTGCGTGCCTACATTGGCACCTATACCTTGGATGAGCTTTTGGAACGTAAGGAAAGTATTTCGGAAGCCGTTTTTGCAGATATCAAAACAGCCGCTACCCAATTGGGTGTTGAAGTTTTGAGCTGTGGTATCCGTGATGTAATCTTAACTGGGGAAATGAAAGATATTATGAACCAGGTTCTAGTTGCTCAAAAGAGAGCCCAGGCGAATATCATTACCAGACGTGAAGAGACTGCGTCTACCAGAAGCTTGCTGAACACCGCAAAGTTGATGGAAGACAACGAAATGCTCTTCAAGTTGAAGGAAATGGAATACGTTGAGAAGATCGCCGAAAAAATCGGCGAGATTACCGTCTCTGGAAACGGAGGTATGGTAAAACAATTGAAGGAGATTTTCTCCGTCAATAAGTAGGTTGGTTAGAATGCGTCAGTGAGAGCTGGCGCATTTTTTATTTGAAATTAAAAAGCAAGGCAATAGAAATTTTAAAATTTTGTATAAGGAGAAAAAGTATGAAATTTTCCGTTTGCTTTTGGGTAGTCCCAGTGTTTTCTAATTTCCAAAGAAACTAGGGATAATTTCAGAACTATGCAAAGTTTAATTGCTGGCCATAGTCAGCTAAATGCTGGTAAGCAATATCGACATATTCTCTGGTAATTAAAGACTTTTTTCTATTATTCCACTTCTTGATTTTTTCAACCATTTCATCCAATTCGATTTGAGGGTCTTCATTGATAATATAATGAACTGAGGATAGAATTTCCAAAGATAGGGTGGATTCAAAACCTTCTATGGCCTTAAATAAATCGTTGAGACGTTGTTTTTGATCTGGCTTTAAGTTTTCAAAAATATACTTTTCTATTTCATCGTATCGTGTGTAATTTAGGGCTAACGGCTCAAATGGCCCTGCTTCCATCTGCTCCATTCCCTTAAGGTACTTGCCATTTAACCTATAAAGAACTTTATCAACTGCCTGAGCATATGGACCATAAGTGTATGGTTCAAATTTTAATTTTAAATTTTCGCCGCTTTGTTGCAGAAAATAAGCCAATTTGTTAGCGGTAAAAACAGTAGCGTATTCGCCAAATCGTTCATATTGGAAGAGAGCATATAATAACATTGCCCTTGCAGGTGTTAATTCTACTTGTTTCTTCTTATTCTCTTTTTGTAGTATCTTTTTAATTTTATCATTGGGCTCATAGATAATCACATTAACGTCTTTTAGACTCCCTAGGTATTTTTCCATTAATGCCTTTACTTTTTCCCATTTTAAGCCTCCATTTCCGCATCCCAAAGGCGGAACGCTTATTGAATTGATTTTATTTTCCTCGATAACCTTGACTAAATCTTTAAGTCCCTCTTCAATATAACTATACTGGGACTTCCGATACCATTCTTCTTTGGTAGGAAAATTAATAATCAATTTGGTTTCCTCAAGATTCGATTCTGTAAACACGAACATCAGGCCTGTTTTAACCAAACCATCATCACATGCTTTTTTATAGGCCTTGAAATTTTGAGGATACTTTTCTTTAAATTGTAATGCAATCCCCTTGCCCATAACTCCAACTGTATTTACGGTATTAACGATTGCTTCGGTAGTTGCCTCCAGTAAATTTCCTTTAGTGAATTTCATAGTTCTAAAAATAAAAATCCTTCTTAATCTTAATCTCAATTTCCAAATTGAGTTGCTTTGTCAAATTATCAACCTCAGTTTTTACTTTATTATCAAAAACTGCAATTCCCCTTAACTTATTGCCAGGAACATAATCTTTTACAAGGAATTCAGAATGCTTTTTTCTAATTCTATCTTCATCACCATCTGCATTATCAATTCTAAAATCATCTGTTTTTATTGAACGCCAATCAATATTCTCTATGTCAGCCAAATCTGTATAATATTTGGTAATCCGTTTTGCCGCATTTCCATTTGTAAAACACCACTGAAAATCCTCGTTTGCGAGATCAAGCATTCGTGTACATAAATATACTATATCCTTTTGAGCTTTAATTGGCACACCGCGTCCAGTATAAATATTATAGAGCATTGGGGTTTTTATAGAAAAGTAAAAGGGAACAAAATTGTTGACTACAGTACCTGGAAAACAACTAACATTTCTTCTATCTCTTTCGCTGATAATTTCGTTATTTCCAATTTCTTCCCTTAAAGGATTGGCCGGTGCATTAAGTTTTGAATAGAGCCCATTGGTAAGGTCGGATTCCAAATTGCTAAGTGCAATCATTCTAAAAACCCATATATCTTCGATATTAATCACTCACTGCAATTCTTTATTGATTATTATGAATTAAAAACCAAGATAAGGAAATTATACCAATCGTTCCAATCAAACAAAACTGAATAATAGAGATAAATTGCTATGTATTAGTTATAACGAACTTAGTTCGTGATTTAATCTTTTCCCCTTTAGGAAAAAGAAAAATAAATGCATTGTAAGTGCTATTAAAAAAATGATACTTAAAATCAGAATTTCCATCATAAGTAGAGAGGGTTATTTGTCCGTCCAAATGATATCTTCTGCCATTACAGTATTCTTGTACAAATTTAAACGTATCATCCAATTCCTTTTCCCACGTTAGAGTGCCAAAACTTTCAGAGAAACTTTTGGATTGAAAATAATTTCTCAACTCACATTTTTGAAATAGCCCATTTGTTGAGGCATTTTTAAGAACCAACAATGCACATCTCTTATTGGAACGTTCGACATATCTTCTAAACGTTGCGTGAATGGATGCTCCAAATTTTTGCGATAAATGTTTAACCGTTTCCAAGCCCAAAGGTAAGTTGGCTATTTGCGAATCAAATCTATCTAGCTGAAACAGAGTAGAAGAAGCGAAAAAGTTCGCTTCAGCCTCAAATTCCTCATCAGTCAAAGGATCTAAAGTAGAGTCGTCATCCATAAACTCCATGATTTCTCTTTGCCATGGCAAAATACCATGGCCAGTTTCATGAAGTTTCACGAAATTCTTTCTATTGGTAGATTGGCTCAAATCTAAGTAAATTGTTTTTTCTCGTCTATCTAAAAACCCTCTTACTTTTTCAAGTATATTAAGGGTTTTAGAAGTTGTCTTTTTAAAAAAACTATCCTCAACATGGGCTAAATCAACCTCATGTGCAATGACTAAATCAGAACATTGGACTATTAGGTCAACGGGAGTTGGAAATTGATCGATAGCCTTACTCTGCTTAAGAAGATCTAACGATATTTGTTCAATATCGCTTTTCGAATGGATATCTGTCATTTACTTTTCACTTTGAACTTCACAAAGTCCAAGATTTCTTTTTTTTGTTCTGCACTAAGATTGTCAGCGTAAAATGCAATTCGATTTGTCCATTCATTATTTTCTGGGTTCTCGGCACTCGAAGATTTTTTAATGATACCTGCAGCAGCCAGAAGAACGTTCAGATCAAGCTTGTAAACATTGGCAAGTTTGTATAGAACGTTTGCGGAGGGTTTCTTAATTTTATCATTCTCCAGTTGACTAAGGTAAGCATTAGAAATTCCAGATGCCTCTTCTACTTGGCGCAAAGTCAAAGCGATTGACTCACGCGTTTTTTTTAAGGTGCTTCCTAAAGATTTCATGATTTTTGTGTAATACAAGTACAAAGATACACTATTTCACTAAGTTTATCAAGCATCATTCTAAATAAAAGATTGATATATTTAGTTACTTGCTTGTTATATTTAGATTTTTGATTATCTTTGCTTTTAATATTAAATAAAAACGTAATGGGGAAAAATCAACATGTTGTTAAAAATGGTAAAGAATGGGCAGTAAGAGGAGCGGGTAATCAAAAAATCACCAAGACAGTAAAGACCCAAAAGCAAGCAATTGAAATCGCAAAGGAAATCGCTAAAAATCAGAAATCAGAAGTTGTGATTCATGGAAGAAATGGAAAAATAAGGGATAAGGATAGCTATGGCAACGACCCACATCCTCCAAAAGACAAAAAATTTTAGTATTAACCTAAACTATTAGAGAGATTAAAAAAACCCAATTAACGTCTGGTACATGTTAATTGGGTGAGAAGGGAAAAGTTTTGATAGACTTTGTCGAGACTCATCATCTCGAACACACTCCCTTATGTTAAGAAGTAAATGTATGCGTTTGTAATGAACAATGCAAGCTTCGGCTTGTACCTGCAAGAAATGGATCCCGAACATTTCCTAAGATTAATGGGATAATTTAAAATTAGATTTAACATGCAAACGCATAAAAACGAAGAAAAATCTTCAAAGAAAAAGAGGTTCCCAGTAATTGTGGACGGTAGTAAATTGATATTTGAAAAGCCAAAGGTTACAGGCGAAGAAATTTTGGTAAAAGCTTGTAAAACACCAAAGGAATGCTTCACAGTATATCAAAAATTTAAAGGTTGCGACTTTGAACGAATTGAGCATAATCAAATCGTGGACTTAGCAACTAAGGGCTTAGAGAAATTTTTAATTAAGAAATCTGAAACATCTCACTATACTCTGGATGATGAGCCTGAATCTACCGATCGCAAATCATTATCGGCCAATCAAATTCTTGAAAATGGTGGGATTAAGCCGGTGGCTGACTATTATCTAATGGAAATCGAAAGTGATGGAAATGAAATCTCTCATAAAAACGCTCCAGATGTTCCAATAGAAATGAAATGTCCGGGTTCCAAATTTGTATCAATCTTTAGGGGTGCTATGCCTGTTTCTTAAATCAGGAAAATGGCTAGAGTAGATTTTATTAATCAATTGGATGCCTTGGGTTACACTACCCAAGAAGAAGCTAACGGGATGGTTATGTTCACATACGCCATCCCTTTAGGAAAGAATATTGGGAAAAAGTTAAGGGTGGCTTTACAGGTGGGTAACGATTTCCCCATGAACTGCCCACCAGGACCACATTTCGAGTCTCGAAATATTGAAGGTTGGGTTGAACCAGGAACTAACATTCATGGAAGTCCTTTGGGCACTGACTGGCGTTATTGGAGCCGTCCTTTTCCAGATTGGAATCGGACAGAGAAAACAGTCAAGGTGTATTTAGCACATATTAAAAACCTCTTAACTACTGCCTGATGAAAAGATATAGCGTAATAATGACAGATGAGGTCCATGAGCAACTGTTTACTCATTTGGTAAGAAAAGATGGGCAAGAAGATTTGTGTTTTGCAACCTATGTACCTAGTGTGGCCACCAAAAGGTTTACTGGAATACTGAACGAAGTTATCCTTCCTGAAAAACAAGATAGAGAAGTGCATGGAAATGTAAGTTTTAACTCAATCTACCTAGAGAGAGCCTTAAAAATAGCTAAACGAAAGAAGGTTGGCCTGGTTTTTTTACATTCTCATCCCCATCCTGGTTGGCAGGGTATGAGCATGGATGATATCATTGCCGAAAGTACAATGGCGCCAGCCGTACGTTCTGTGACATCATTGCCTTTATTGGGCATGACTACCGGAGATGACGGTGCGTGGAGTGCAAGGTTTTGGAAAAAAAATAAATTTGAAAAAAGAAAGTATGACAGATTATGGTGTGAATCAGTACGAGTACTTGGGACAAAATTATCTATTACTTTCAACGACGAATTGTTGCCCCCAAGTTTTGATGTAAATAAGCAACTACGCACTATTTCTGCTTGGGGAGGGAAAACCCAAGAGGATCTTTCCAGATTAAGAATAGGTATTGTCGGACTAGGAAGTGTGGGCAGTATTGTTGCCGATATACTAGCTCGTAGTGGTATTTCCAATATTACTCTGATAGATTTTGATTCCGTTGAAGAAAAAAACTTAGATCGAACTAACGTATTAAAAAGTGATATAGGCCGATCTAAAGTAGATGCTATTAAGGATATGATTATGAGAAGCGCAACATCTCCTTCTATTGATGTAACGACTTGCGAATATAGCATTTGTGAAGAAGAAGGTTTTCAATTAGCATTAAGTTGCGATGTGCTTTTCAGTTGTGTCGACAGGCCATGGCCAAGACAGGTGTTGAATTTTATTGCGTATGCCCATTTAATTCCCGTGATAGATGGTGGCATTATGGTAAGAACCAATAAGACTAATACAAAGATGATAGGTGCAGATTGGAAAGCTCAAACTATCGGATATAATAGGCCATGCTTAGAATGTTTGGGTCAATATAAAACGGAATACGCCAATCTCGAAAAGTCTGGCCTAATGGATGACCCTAGTTATATGAAAGGAATGGAAGATTCAGGTTTTAAGGAAACTCATGAAAATGTTTATCCATTTAGTGCCAACCTTGCGTCATTGGAAGTTTTACAGTTCTTAAACCTTTTTATCTCTCCTTCAGGAATAAGTAATGTTGGACAACAAATGTATCATTTTGTGATAGGTTCAATAGAACAAGACAAGCTTCAAAAATGTGAACCTAGCTGTTTTTTCCAAGCTATTATTGCCATGGGCGATTGTGCAGGTGTAACGGTTTTCGGCGAGCACGAAACAGCAAAAAATTCAAGAGCTATGAGAGCCTATTCAAATGATAAATCATTAGTAGAGTAACCTTTTCAATACTATGTTTTATCCCTTTTTATTAAACAGCAAGCGGGTTAAAACTAAAATTATGACGTATAGATAAAAAGGGAAAGGCTTCGGTTTTCTCAGAAACTTTATCATCGTTGATTAAAGTGTACGTAGACTTGAATAACAAATTCTTGTTTGGCAAAAGTATGATTTTAGTATTTAAAATTAAGTTTGAAAACCGCGTGCAATCTGCGTGCAACACTAAATTAAAAAAGCTCCCAATTTCTTGGAAGCCCTGTCATAGTTGGTGGAGAATACCGGAGTCGAACCGGTGACCTCTTGCCTGCCAGGCAAGCGCTCTAGCCAGCTGAGCTAATCCCCCGTTAAAGCTTGGCAAAGGAAAGACATTTTAATCAAAGTATCAAAAGAAATCGAAGTGTCAATCCTTCTTTACACGAAGGATCAAAACCGGTGTTCGCGCCGAAAATTCAGCCTTGGGAATAGTGTTTTTTTCCCAAAGACTTTTGAAGAACCCCCGTTTCCTTCTAAAAACACATAGAAGATCAGGTTGATGTGCTTGAAAATGTTCAATAACCCCTAAGTATGTGTTGGCATGTTCGGTAATGGTAACATTAGAACTTATATCAATTAATGCCGTGTTGATTTTGAGGTCATCTTTGGTATGACCTGGTCTTTTCACCAACAATGAGTTCACCTCAGACTCAAACTTTTCGCGAATTATCAAAAGAGGTTCTAATGCACGATTCTTTTTTAGAACTCCTGAACCAAATGCGATTAAAATATTTTTATAGGGTTTATATGTAGTTCCTTTCGGAATCACGAGGGAAGGTATATTGGTCTTCTTGATTATAGATCCAGATGCCGGGCCCAAGTAAAGTTCTTCATTTACGTCTTGACTACGTGGCGCCATTATCAGCAAATCGATTCCCAGCTCTTTATCTATTTCTTTTATACCATCAGTCAAGTCGCCTTTATAAGTGGCCACTTTTATTTCGACATCTTTTGAATCGACTTGATCGATAACTTCCCTTAGGTGTTCTTTGACACCTTTCGCAATTTTTTCACCAATGTTGGCCATGCTGCCAACTCCTACGGCAACACTGAAAACCTCCATCACATAAACACGAGCAGAAAAATCAGCAGCGAAATCCACTGCATACTGCAACGTTTCATGAGAATTCGGCGATGTTCCTATAGGAACCAGTATATTTTTCATTTGATACTTTGTTAGTTTCTATATCCCTTTCGGATATTTTATCGATGACCACCTTCTTTAAGGTCATTTAGGAACACGAATCTACATTTATACTCTAAATTTACAATTAAATTGAAATCAGAGTAATGATTAGACACGCAAAGATATCGGAAATTACCGACATTATTGCTATTTCAAAGGCTTGTGCACAACGCATGATTGCCAATGGAATCCATCAATGGAACGAACACTATCCGTCGGTGCAGCATTTTGAAAAAGACATTGAACGCGATGAACTTTTCGTCTTGGAGCTAGGAAATAAAATCATCGGAACCATTGTTCTCTCAACCTATATGGATGAAGAGTATCAAGACATAAAATGGCTAACACCCAATGGTAATAACATTTATGTACATCGACTCTCAATACACCCGGAATATCAAGGTCGTGGTTACGCTCAAGAACTAATGGATTTTGCGGAAAACTTCGCCAGGGAAAATAAGTTTGATTCCGTTCGGCTTGATACTTTCAGTCAGAACGAACGAAATCAAAGATTTTACGAAACCAGAGGGTATAAAAAATTGGGGAATATTTATTTTCCCAAGCAAAGCGAGCATCCTTTTCATTGTTATGAATTCCTCTTATAAACCGTCTCATTGACCAGCGCAATCAATTTCAAGAACATCAACAAACTTGCTATTCCCGCCACAATAGCCGGTATTGCAGAGCCTTTGCTATCTATTACAGATACAGCAATTGTAGGGAATATTCCGGTTGACGGCTTGGAATCTCTGGCCGCTGCTGGTATCGTAGGTTCATTTCTGTCAATGTTGATCTGGATTTTGGGTCAAACACGAAGTGTTATTTCGGCCATAATTTCGCAATATCTAGGAGCGGGTAAATTGGATGAAGTTAAAACACTTCCTGCCCAGGCTATTTTTCTAAATATCAGCTTAAGTATTCTGATTTTGCTTTCTACGATCTTCGTCGTTGAAGAAATTTTTCAGCTATTAAATGCCTCAGGGAAAATTCTGGACTATTGTATTTCTTATTATTCCATTCGTGTATGGGGGTTTCCATTGACCCTTTTCGTTTTTGCGGTAATGGGTATTTTCAGAGGGCTTCAAAATACTTTTTGGCCCATGATGATAGCAATTGTAGGAGCTGCCTTAAACGTCATTCTCGACTTGATTTTAGTATACGGTATCGAAGGTTTCATAAGCCCTATGTATTTAGATGGTGCCGCATGGGCCAGTCTAATTGCTCAGGCGGTAATGGCGATAATGGCCTTTGTTCTTTTGGTGGTAAAAACCGATATCAGTCTAAAATTGAAATTACCGTTACATCCTGAATTGGGTCGTTTGGTGATAATGAGCCTGAATCTTTTTGTGAGGGCTTTGGCGTTGAACACCGCATTGATCTTAGCGGTTCGGGAGGCCACTAGTCTAGGGGATAGATACATAGGCGCACATACTATAGCAATTAATCTTTGGTTGTTCTCGGCTTTCTTCATCGATGGCTACGGCGCTGCCGGTAATATTATGGGAGGCCGTTTACTGGGGGCCAAAGATTATAAAAGTCTCTGGAAACTCGCAAAGAAAATAACCTTGTATGGTTTTTTCGTAAGTCTATTTCTGATGGTATTGGGCTTTGTTTTTTATCATCCTGTCGGAAGAATTTTCTCTAATGAAGAAATCGTACTGAAAACTTTCTATTCCATCTTTTTTATCGTAATTCTGATGTTGCCAGTGAGTACTGTGGCATTTGTTCTCGATGGACTTTTCAAAGGATTGGGAGAGATGAAATATTTAAGAAACGTCTTGCTCTCGGCTACATTTTTAGGTTTTGTTCCAACAATCTACTTTGGAAAATTTATGGGATGGAGCCTCACCGGAATCTGGATCGCCTTTACGGTATGGATGGTGATAAGGGGCGGCGCATTGGTGGTTAAATTCCGTCGAAAATTTAGACCGTTGCTGGCCTCCCCTAGCCCCCCCAAAAGAGGGGAATGCCAATAATACCTTATTTTTGAAAAAAGTTGAGATAAACCTCTCTTCAACCTATTAACTTTTAACTTCTCTACATGGGAACTGACCGACCAAACGGAAGTATCTACACCAATATAAAAAATAAAGTAGCCACAGTCGAATTTGGCCATCAGGCGAGTAACTCTTTCGTAGCTGAAATGTTGGATCGCCTTACCGCCGAATTCGATAAATTATCGAATGACGATTCGATTTCAGTCATCATTTTGAAATCCGAGGGAGATCGTGCTTTTTGTGCCGGGGCTTCCTTTGATGAATTGATGGCAGTATCTACTTTAGACGAAGGAAGAATATTTTTCTCAGGTTTTGCAAACGTTATCAATGCGATGCGTTCATGTAAAAAAGTTATTTTAGGAAGGGTGCAGGGTAAAACGGTCGGTGGTGGTGTGGGCCTTGCAGCCGCCTGTGATTATGTCTTTGCAACCGTCGAGGCTGCTGTTCGTTTGTCTGAATTGACCATCGGTATTGCGCCATTGGTCATTGGCCCGGCGGTGCAACGCAAGATAGGTACGGCGGCGATCTCAGAAATATCGTTGGCTCCCACCGAATGGAAAAACGCCTATTGGGCCAAAGAAAAAGGGCTTTTTTCAAAAGTCTTTGATGATTCCAAGCAAATGGATGAAGAGCTTCACTTTTTCGCAAAAAAATTATCATCCTATAATCCCGAAGCGCTTGAAGAATGGAAAACCGTACTTTGGGAAGGAACTTCTCATTGGGATAAACTACTTACCGATAGAGCTGAAATTACAGGAAGATTAGTGCTTTCAGAATTTACAAAAAACGCTCTTGCAAAGTTCAAAAAATAGACTATGAAAAATTTTCAAATCGAGTTTAGATGGGCCTTGATTTTTTCAATAGCCCAACTATTCTGGACGTATTTGGAAAAGGCTGTCGGCCTCCATGACGAGCACATTGGTCAACACGCCATTTACACAAACCTCTTTGCTATAATTGCAATCATTCTTTATGTTCTGGCGCTACGGAATAAAAAGAATGATTTTTTCAAAGGATCCATGAACTGGAAACAAGGTTTCGTATCCGGCATGATCCTAAGTGTATTCATCGCTATCATGAGTCCATTGGTGCAATATATTATCAGTACGTATATCACACCGGACTATTTTCAGAATGTCATCGATTTCGCTGTTGAAAATGGAAAAATGACGATTGAAAACGCACAAGGCTATTTTAATCTTAAAAGCTACATGCTGCAAAGTGCTTTCGGTGCATTGGCAATGGGGCTGGTCACTTCAGCAGTGGTGGCTTTCTTCGTGAAAAGTAAGACCCAATCTAATTAATATTTACCGATATGGATGATTTGGTTTTTCCTTTGTTGGCTTTGTTTGTTGTTATTGTCTATTTAATTAATCGTATTCGAAGAAGAAATCGGTTCAAATAATAAAGCGATATCAATTTTCGTTCTATCTGTCTAAACTGAGTTTGATGGACATTTTGAATTTCCTTAGCGGCGACCTTATCTTTCCTATTTTGGCCTTTTTTGTAGTCGTCATCTATTTTGTAAATAGAGTTCGTACAAGAAGAAGGTTCAAGAGGTAACTTTCGGCCCACCCTAGCAACAATATTTTTTATCTTTGACCATTAACTTCATAAAATGGCCAATATCAGAATAACCAAAGAATTTACGTTTGAAACGGGTCATGCCCTGTACGGGTACGATGGCAAATGTCGTAATGTTCATGGGCATAGCTATCATCTTTCAGTTACCGTCGCTGGCATGCCGATAGTCGACACATCTAACGTGAAATTAGGCATGGTCATCGATTTTGGGGATTTAAAGACCATTGTAAAGGAGGAAATCGTAAATCCGTTCGATCATGCCACGGTTTTCAATAAAAATACCCCACATGTAGAATTGGCCAAAGAATTGAGTAATCGGGGCCATAAAGTGATTTTAGCCGATTATCAGCCCACAAGTGAGAATATGGTCATCGATTTTGCCGAAAAAATCAAATCTAGACTTCCTTCGACTATTCAATTACATTCGGTGAAACTCCGTGAAACGGGTACCGCCTTTGCCGAATGGTACGCTGAAGACAATGGGGGCCTCTAACTTCCAAAAAAAGGGGAGAACTTTACTCAAGTGGTAAAACTGGTGCTAATTCCGATTTCTTGAATATGTCTATCCATCATTAAAATTAGAATTTTGCTTTTATTGTTCCCCCTTTGGGGGCTAGGGGGCATTTCCTATCTTTATAATCCAAATGAAACAAATTTCCATTCCTGAAGGCAAAAAAATCTACTTTGCCAGCGACAACCACTTGGGCGCACCGACGATGGAGCAAAGTCGACCCCGCGAAAAGAAATTCGTCGCTTGGTTAGATGAAGTCAAGCATGATGCGGCCGCAATCTTTCTTCTAGGGGATCTTTTTGATTTTTGGATGGAATATAAGACCGTGATTCCCAAGGGTTTTACACGAACTTTGGGGAAATTGGCAGAAATTTCCGATTCAGGCATACCCGTCTATTATTTTGTGGGAAACCATGATCTGTGGATGAACGGTTATTTCGAGGAAGAGCTAAATATTCCCGTTTTTCACGAACCTCAGCAATACAAGCTCAACAACACTTCTTTTTTTATTGGCCATGGCGACGGGCTAGGTCCCGGAGACAAAGGTTATAAGCGTATGAAGAAGGTATTTACAAACCCTGTTTCAAAATGGTTTTATCGGTGGTTGCACCCAGATTGGGGGGTGCGACTGGCTCAATATTTCTCGGTAAAAAATAAAATGATTTCTGGGGATGATGATGTCAAATTTCTTGGAGAAGATAAAGAGTGGCTCGTTCAATATGCGAAGCGGAAATTAGAAACCCAACACTACGATCATTTCATTTTTGGCCACCGCCACCTTCCCATGGAAATCGAATTAAACGAAAAATCAAGATATACGAACCTCGGCGACTGGATTTCATATTACACTTACGCGGTTTTCGATGGAGCGAAGCTTTCTTTGGAAAAATTCAAGGACAACTAATCGCTTTTTAGAATTTGAACCAATTGGTCTGTTACTATCGCACCCTTCAGCTTTAAAGTCTTGAATTGCAACTTCTAGAAAACAATTACAGACTAGACAGTCTGTTTTTATTGAAATACTTTTTTTGCTTATTTACCTGATATCTCGCAATTTCAATTGCAAACTCACATTCCCTTGCCATTCATTTTCATCCAAAGAGAAAACAGCATCAAAAGTTTGATTGTTTTTGACCAAAGGAAGCTTTTCTCCAAGATTGAATCCGATAGCGCCGATGGGTACACTACCGTTTTGGGTCACCGATAGCTTAAGGTGCTTTTCTTCTTGACCCACTCCCTTGGCGTAACCGGTATCCTTCAAATTTTCAGCCATAAAAATAGGGGTCATGTTGCCTGGTCCAAATGGGGCAAATTGGTGGATGATCCGCATTAATTTTGGAGTTATTTTCTTCAATTCCAATATTGCGTCTACTGTAATTTCAGGGGTCAATAAGGCCGGATCAATAGTCTCGGATACTACTTTTTCGAATTGTTCTTTAAATGTCTCGTATTGTTCTTCTAAAAGCGTCAACCCCGCGGCATATTTATGTCCGCCAAACTGTTCGATACAATCCGCACAACCCTGGAGGGCATTATATACGTCAAATCCCTTTACAGACCTGGCAGAGGCCGCCAACTTATCGCCACTTTTTGTAAAGACTAAAGTCGGGCGGTAGTAGGTTTCCGTGAGTCTGGAGGCCACAATACCAATCACACCTTTATGCCAAGTGTCTTTGTAAACGACTGAGGTAAAACCTCCTTTTTCGTCATTGGCCTCAATCTGGGCAAGTGCCTCCGTGGTGATCTCTTGATCGAGTTCACGACGATCATAGTTGAACTTCTCTATTTCGGCAGCGAATTTTGTTGCCTGTTCAAAATCGGTCTCGGTGAGCAAGTTCACGGCATGCTGCCCATGTTTCATTCGGCCAGCGGCATTAATTCGCGGTGCGATAATAAAAACGACATCGGTAATCGTCAGTTTTGTTTTCTTGGTTTGATTGATAATGGCCTGAAAACCTATCCGCGGATTCGAATTGATGACTTTTAGACCATGATAGGCCAAAACTCGATTTTCGCCGGTCATCGGAACGATATCTGCACCAATAGCGGTAGCTACCAAATCTAAATAGGGTAACAAATCATCAATAGTCTCCCCATTTTTAGAAGCAAGCGCCTGAACCAGTTTGAAACCTACACCGCAACCACACAACTCATCATACGGATAGTCGCAATCCTGTCGTTTGGGGTCAAGAACAGCAATGGCATCGGGCAATTGATCTCCTGGTCGATGATGGTCGCAGATAATAAAATCGATACTTTTTTCTTTGGCATAAGCGACTTTGTCGACGGCCTTCACACCACAATCCAACGCAATTATCAACGAAAACCCATTGTCTTCGCCAAAATCGATACCCTGTGTAGAAATTCCATACCCTTCGGTATATCTATCGGGAATATAAGTGGCAACATTAGGGTAATAACTTGATAAATAGGAGTATAAGAGAGCAACTGCAGTTGTGCCATCGACGTCATAGTCCCCAAAAATCAGAATATTTTCATTGTCAGAAATTGCCTTTTCAATGCGCTCAACGGCAACATTCATATCCTTCATCAAAAAAGAGTCGTGTAAATCGGAAAGCTCAGGCCTAAAAAACTTTTTGGCCTCATCATAGTTTGAAATTCCACGTTGCAAAAGAAGTTGCGCAACCAAGTCATCGACTTTTAGTGCATCGGCCAAGGCATCAATTTTATTTTGTTCCGGTTTTGGTTTGATGGTCCAGCGCATTTTAAAGTTCAAGTTCAAGAGTCAAGTTCAAGTTCAAAGGAGCTAATCCCTTGAAAAAATTGAACTGATTGCTTCACTTTTTGTTTTTAATTATGGTTGCAATGATTTTTATCAACTGTTCTACTTCATCCAATAAATGAATTCTTTTAGCGTCATTGCCATAATTGACTTTAGCTAATATTTTTAAGTTAACCCTTGATTCTTTTAGCTCTTTTAAGCTAATTCCAGCTTTATTGATGTAATCCCTATCTGAGTTTGTTCCTTGAGCTTCTCCAAAATTCAAAGCAGAACTCCCTCCCGACCTTAATAACTGATTCCCGTAATAAAGTCCGGTCATATCGTTTGGAAGGTCTTTGCAAAAAATCACTACTGCAGCAGCAAAGTTGACTAACCTATCTTCTAAATCGAACTTTTTACCCGCCATGCGCTGAACTTGAACTTGACTCTTGAACTTGCACTTTTTACTTGTGATGAAAAACTGTCTTGATCTCCAACTCGGCGAACCTTCTGAACATCTCCATCACTCCGCAATATTTCTCCACAGAGAGGTCAACTGCTTTTTGCAATTTTTCCTCTTTTAAATTGCTGCCATGAAAATGGTACTCAATTGTAACAGAATCATAATATTTTGGGTGTTCATCAGTAAGATTGGCAATAGATTCGATCGTAAATTCGTCCACATCCAACTTCATTTTTTTTATTAGTGAAGCTACATCCAGACCTGAACATCCTGCCAAACCTGAAAGCATAAGGGCTTTAGGTCTAAATCCTTTTCCTTCTCCTCCATCATCTGGCCCCGCATCGATGGTTAGGTCCAAACCAGATGGATTATTACTTTCGAAGGCCATATTACCTAGCCATTTGGTCGTGATATGATTTGTTGATCCCATATTTTTTCGTTTCTTGTGTAGTATCAAAAATACAATAATCTATAGTCACATTCAGCGGAGTCGAAATGCTCGTTCCAAAGTTCTCGACTGCGCTTGAAATGACAGCATAGTTTAAATAAACCAAATAGCAATTTCGTACTTCGTACCTATAACTTCAAACCCATAAACATGCCCTTAGTAACTCCTCTAGATCCAAGACATAGTCCCGAAACCGCAGAACTCGCCAAATTCTTTAATGAGACCTTGGGTTTCTGCCCGAATTCGGTCTTGACCATGCAACATCGCCCTGCCATTTCAAAAGCCTTCATTAATCTGAACAAGGCGGTTATGGCCAATGAAGGGCGGGTAACTTCAGCATTAAAACGGATGATTGCTTGGGTGAGCAGTAATGCCACGGGATGCCGCTATTGCCAAGCACATGCCATGCGGGCAGCCGAACGGTACGGGGCAGAACAAGAACAATTGGATAATATCTGGGAGTATCGTACCCACTCCGCTTTTTCAGAAGCTGAAAGAGCTGCTTTAGATTTCTCTTTGCAAGCTTCACAAGTGCCTAATACAGTTGATGCAGAAATCAAAGCAAGACTATATGAGCATTGGAACGAAGGCGAAATCGTTGAGATGTTAGGTGTTATTTCTCTATTCGGGTATCTCAATCGATGGAACGACTCTATGGGAACCTCAATTGAAGAAGGCGCCGTGGAAAGTGGAAACCAGTATTTAGGAAAACACGGTTGGGAAAAGGGGAAGCACGATGGCTCCCAGTACTAAACCTAATTACTGTCCCGATAACTATCGGGGGAAGCAATCTTTTGATCAATTGTTCATTTGAAACAATGGCCAGACTATTTCTCATTTGATAATTGTGGAAACCAATTCCTTTAGCTCCGGCACTACTTCCCTCTCAAACCAAGGGTTCTTGGCCCTCCAAAAGCGATTGACCGGCGATGGGTGCGGCAACGGAAAATACTTCGGTAAAAAATCTTGATAGTTCGCTACATTTTCAGTAAGATTTCCTTTTGAAAATTCTTTTAGATAGACATCTTGGGCATATTTGCCAATGACCAAAGTAAGTTTTATGTTTTCGAATTCGTTCCAAATCAAATCATGCCAAAGTGGGGCGCATTCTTTTCTAGGTGGTAAATCACCTGTTTTCGCTTTTCCAGGGTAACAGAAACCCATCGGTAGCACTGCAAAATTATAGGCATAATAAAATTGTTCGTCGGTGACTCCCAACCATTCCCGTAATTTTCGCCCGCTAGGATCATCCCAAGCCTTGTTATGTTCGTGGGCCTTTCTGCCAGGCGCCTGACTGACCAAGATTATTTTTGATTTTGAAGAAGCTGCTAGAATCGGTCTCGGGCCAAGAGGAAGATGTACTGCGCATACTTCGCATTTTCTTATTTCGGAAAGTAGTTTTTCCATTATTTTTTACCTGCCACTACAATTACTATTTCTCCCTTAGGAGGTTTATCGGTATAGTACTGCAGCACTTCCGCAGTTGTTCCGCGAATGGTTTCCTCGTATAATTTTGTCAACTCCCGAGACACAGAAACAAGTCTATCCGCTCCAAAATATTCCACAAAATGAGAAAGAGTTTTTATCAGTTTATGGGGCGATTCGTAAAAAACCATCGTTCGGGTTTCTTCGGATAAAAATTTCAAACGCGTCTGCCGTCCTTTTTTAACGGGAAGGAATCCCTCAAAAACAAACTTTTCGATTGGCAACCCACTGTTGACCAAGGCCGGAACGAAAGCAGTGGCCCCGGGAAGACATTCTACTTCAATACCATTTTCAAGGCAAGCTCTGGTCAGGAGAAAGCCTGGATCCGAAATTGCCGGAGTGCCGGCATCAGAGATCAGAGCCATTGTTTCTTCCGCTTCCATCCGTTTTACCAAACTATTTACTGTCTTATGCTCATTGTGCATGTGATGACTCTGCATAAAGGTCGCAATTTCAAAATGTTGTAAAAGCTTTCCGCTGGTGCGCGTGTCTTCCGCCAAGATAACATCGACCTCCTTGAGCACACGAATCGCGCGCAAGGTCATATCCTCTAAGTTTCCGATCGGCGTAGGCACTAAAAACAATTTACCCATACGGTAAAGTTACGGCCTAACTTCCTTTCCTAAAAAATAAGATATCAAAACAGCTATAAAAGCGATTGTCGCAAACGAATGTTGACCATCGTTTACCATGTAATGTGCAAAGAAAGCCAAAAGCGTATCGAAGAAAAATCCGGCATACGCCCACTCTTTAAGCCATCTAGAGAAATTTCCCCAAATAGCGATCAAACCAAGAATTTTTGCTATTGCAAGTGGGTAAATCAAATAGGTGGGGTAGCCCATGTTTACGAAAAATCCAGCAATCATCCCATGATTAAAAAAGTAATTATAGACGGAAAAAAACATAATCGCCGTCAAGATTACGGTTACAGCATAGAAAATAATTTGTTTCGCTTTCATACTATTTTAATGAAATGATTATCGCACACTCGGTAGTCGTTAAAAAACAAAAAACCCGACATTACTGTCGGGCCTAGTCTTTAAAAATAAGTTATTTTACGCGAATTTATGTTCTATTAAGGCCATAAGGCGCTCCTCGTATTCTTCTTTGCCCACCCAGTTGTTATATTCCGGTTTGACCATATTATTTATAAAGGCGATCGACCTTTCTTCTGATTCTATTGTGGCCAATTGCGACATTACGCGCTGGTAATCTTCAGAATTACCATCAAACAAATGCTTGACAAATGCCAAACGATCATTCAGACCCACTTTGATGTCTTTTTGAAGTTTGTCGTTCAAAGAACGAACTTTCGTTTTTGTGGCAACTTCTTTTTCTTTCGGTTCAAAAAATTCTTTGTCGTTCTTCATCAACTGAGGTTTGCTCAAAAAATCAGACAAAACCTCATCAACGGGTGCATCTTCAGACATTTCTGAAACCATGTCCTTTATGGTCGCCATACCTCGATGATTGATAATATCATCTTCATGCGGATTATTCTCGGGCACAGTCGAATTTTCCCTCAAAACCGCATTTGCAAGTTCTTCAAATTTCGCCGCAATGACATTTTTTGAAACATCGACCTGAACATCACTCAATTTTTCATCGATGAACTTTAAAACAGCCAGTTTTTCATAAAGATTTCTGGCAGCTTCGTACATTTCTGAAATATCGTTCATATCTCTAGAAGTGATGATATCGGTAGACAATTTTCTAAGCTCTTCTTTCAGTTTTTTCTTCATCGCTTTTATTTTATATCACTGCAAAAGATGTACCTTTTTGAAGAATTCATTTGAACTTCTTTGCTTGGCTAAAAATTATCTTTCAACACCCACTTTTTGTCTTTTTCTTCTTGCATAACACCGCTATGCAAAGCAAAAAAGTCTTCAATTGAGCCCAAAGGCTTTAATTTTCACTACAATCCCAAAAGTTCAAATGAGTTCACTAATTTTATGGCTCTCTATAACTACAACGAAAAACACCTTATTTTCGTCTACAAATTACAAAATGTTTCTCGAAAACACCGTTAATCATAAAGAACAGTTCGGATGGATCGAAGTCATCTGTGGTTCGATGTTTTCAGGAAAAACCGAAGAATTGATCCGCAGACTTCGAAGGGCGCAATTCGCAAAACAGAAAGTCGAAATCTTCAAACCCCTGGTCGACACCCGCTATCATCAAGATATGGTGGTCTCTCATGATTCGAACGAGATTCGTTCAACTCCCGTTCCGGCGGCGGCCAACATTAGAATTTTAGCAGATGGCTGTGATGTCGTTGCCATCGACGAGGCTCAATTTTTCGATGATGAAATTATTACCGTTTGCAATGACCTCGCCAATAGGGGAATTCGCGTGATCGTAGCCGGACTCGATATGGATTTCAAGGGAAACCCGTTTGGGCCGATGCCCGCGTTGATGGCAACTGCCGAATATGTTACCAAGGTACATGCGATTTGTACCCGTACCGGAAATCTCGCCAATTACAGTTTTAGAAAATCAGATAATGACGACTTGGTATTGTTAGGCGAAACAGGGGAATACGAAGCTTTGAGCAGAGCTTCTTTTTATAAGGCCATGTTAAAAGAAAAAGTAAAGGAGATAAATGTCGAGTCGGAAGTGGTCAATGGAAAAAAAGGTGCAGCTAATGCGTAAAACTTCAGAAACCGTCTTAGAAATCGATTTAGACGCCCTTGAGCATAATTACGAATATTTAAGATCTAGATTGCTCCCATCGACCAAGTTTTTGGCCGTTGTAAAAGCATTTGCATACGGTAGTGATGCCATATTTATTGCCAAAAGACTAGAAAGTCTCGGTGTAGACTATTTTGCCGTCGCCTATGTTAACGAGGGCATAGAACTGCGAGATGCCGGAATAAAAACTCCGATTTTGGTTTTACACCCACAACCGGTGAATTTTGGCGTTTTGATAGATCGCTGCCTTGAACCCAGTTTATACTCTACCACTATTCTCGAACTGTTCTTGAAAACCGCTTCGGAGAAGAATCAAAAGAACTATCCCGTACACCTAAAATTCAATACGGGCCTGAACCGACTCGGGTTTTCTAAAAACGACATTGATTTTCTGTACAAAAAATTAAAGAGTGGAATAGAACTCAAAGTGCTATCGTTGTTCTCTCATTTAGCGGCCTCAGAAGATATTAAAGAACAAGACTTCACCTTGGCCCAAATAAGATCGTTTGAAAAAATTTGTGCTGAATTCGATAGCAGATTGCCCTTTAAAACTTTCAAACACCTGTTAAATACTTCAGGAATCATTAATTATCCGCAAGCGCAATTCGATATGGTACGCAGCGGTATCGGTCTTCACGGATACGGAAATGACAATGAAATCGACAAGGAACTCCAATTAGTGGCGAGCCTTAAAACCATTATCTCCCAAATTCATAAAATAGAGCCCAATGAAAGTGTGGGCTATAACCGCAAATTTGTTTCAAAAAATGAACAGGTGATAGCCACCTTGCCCATAGGCCATGCAGATGGCATCGGTCGCCAATACGGCAACGGAAAAACCTATGTTTCGATAAACGGAAAAAAAGCCCTGATCATTGGCAATGTCTGTATGGATATGATCATGGTCGATATCACAGGAATAGATTGTAAAGAAGGTGATGAGGTCGTTCTCTTTGGAAAGGTTCTTTCCGCCAATGAATTTGCTGTCTCGGCAAATACGATCTCTTATGAACTACTTACCGGCATTTCAAAACGGGTCAAGCGCCAAATCATCGGAAAATAAATACTATTTAACATTTTGTTAGGAATGTCTTTTTTCACTACATTGCAGCACACTAATTAATAACCATACAAAAAACACTAAATCATGTTGAAAGAGTTTAAAGAATTTATTATGTCTGGCAATGTCATCGATTTTGCCGTCGCAGTAATATTAGCAGGGGCTGTTGGCCTCATGGTAAACGGGTTCGTCAATGACATCGTCATGCCAGTTGTTGGTCATTTCGCCGGAGGAATGGATTTTGCAAGTATGAAACATGTACTTTCAGCTGGTGTTGGAGTTGAAGGGGAAGAAGGTTTCGTACCAGAGAATGCCATTCGATATGGTGCTTGGATCAACACTATTATCAATTTGATAATCGTTGGTTTTGTCTTATTCATGATTGTTAAAGGATACAATAAAACCAAGGCTCCTGTTGTTGAAGAAGCAGCCGGACCAACTGCAGAAGAATTATTGGCAGAAATTAGAGATGCCCTTAAAAAGTAAAGGCTTTGTTTTGCCTGTAAAGGCTGGCTAAACCCTAACACTAGCTAATTAACCAACCTTGACCGCCATTCATTACTAAAATGTTTGGCGGTTTTTTTATTTCTACTTGATTTGTTATATAATTAACTTTTTGTTATATTTTTATAATTTCTAAAAATTGTCTTGGCAACCAGTATTGGTTGCGCTACATTTGCCCTTCTAAACTTAGATTAAAATGAAAGTAGCGGTAGTGGGTGCAACAGGAATGGTGGGAGAAGTCATGTTGAAAGTATTGGCGGAGCGAAATTTTCCGATTTCAGAATTACTCTTGGTCGCTTCGGAGCGTTCGGTGGGTAAAAAATTAATTTATAAGAATCAAGAACATACGATTATCGGCCTGTTTGATGCCGTGGAAGCGAAACCTGATATTGCCATTTTTTCTGCAGGAGGTGATACATCTTTAGAGTGGGCGCCGAAATTCGCTGAGGTCGGTACTACCGTAATCGATAATTCTTCTGCTTGGCGAATGGATGAGAGCAAAAAACTGGTCGTGCCCGAAATCAATGCCAATGCCTTGACATACGAAGATAAAATTATCGCAAACCCAAATTGTTCAACGATTCAATTGGTAATGGCCTTGGCCCCACTTCATGATAAATACAAAATGAAACGTGTTATCATATCAACATACCAATCGGTATCCGGTACTGGTGTTAAAGCGGTAAGACAATTGGAAAATGAAATAGCCGGTATTGAGGGCGAAATGGCCTATCCGTACCCCATTAGTCGCAATGCCCTACCGCACTGTGACGTTTTTTTAGAAAACGGCTACACCAAAGAAGAAATGAAATTGGCACGTGAGCCCCAAAAAATACTGGATGATCGCACCTTTTCGGTAAGTGCAACGGCTGTTCGTATTCCGACCGCGGGCGGGCACTCCGAATCGGTCAATGTGGAATTCTACAATGATTTTGAACTAAACGAGGTTCGCCACATCTTAAACGATACCCCAGGGGTTACGGTTCAAGACAATCCGGATACGAATACATATCCTATGCCCATCTACGCACATAATAAAGATGAGGTCTTTGTAGGGCGTATTCGAAGAGATGAAACCCAAAGAAACACCTTGAATATGTGGATCGTCTCCGATAATTTGAGAAAAGGGGCTGCCACCAATGCCGTTCAAATTGCGGAATATCTGGTAAAAAATCAGTTAGTTTAAGATTAATTTTGTAATGTTAAAACCTTCAAAACGATATCGTATTGGAGGTTTTTTTATGGTATTTTGCCTTCCGTCAATAAACTAGATGCCATGAAAAAAATCATTCTGTCGTCCTTGATCGTGTTATGCATAATTTCTTGTGATACCAACCCTAAAAAAGAAACCTTGGCCGTGAACTATCCAACCACTGTAAAAGCTGATTCAGTAGATACCTATTTTGGAACGGAGATCAAAGACCCTTATCGCTGGCTTGAAGATGATAGAAGCCCTGAAACAGAAGCTTGGGTGAAAGAACAGAACACTGTTACTTTTGGTTATCTAGAAAACATTTCATTTCGTAAGTCTTTGAGAAATCGTCTTGAAGAACTGTGGAATTACGAAAAACTGGGCGCTCCATTTAAAGAGGGTGATTATACCTATTTCTACAAAAACGATGGTCTCCAAAATCAATATGTGGTCTATCGACAAATAGAAGGCGGTGAACCGGAAGTTTTCCTAAATCCCAATAAATTTTCAGATGATGGGACTACCTCTCTTGCCGGACTTAGTTTCACAAAAGACGGTTCTCTGGCGACCTTTCTAATTTCAGAGGGCGGAAGCGATTGGCGAAAAGCAATCGTTATGAAAACCGAAACGAAGGAAATCGTTGAAGATACTTTGGTCGATATCAAATTCAGCGGAATTTCATGGAAGGGCAATGAAGGTTTCTACTATTCAAGCTATGATAAGCCAGAAGGTAGCGAACTTTCTGCAAAGACGGATCAACATAAGGTCTATTACCACAAGTTGGGTACACCACAAAAAGACGATCAAGTTATTTTTGGTGCTACTCCCGAAGAAAAACATAGATATATTGGGGCATCGGTTACCGAAGATGAGCAATACTTGCTTATCTCGGCCTCGACATCTACTTCTGGCAATAAATTATTTATCAAAGATCTTTCAAGACCGAATAATGCGTTAGTAACGATTTTAGACCATACCGAGACCGATAGTTATGTAATTGAAAATATTGGGTCTAAACTATATATCGTTACCAATATGGATGCCCCGAACAAAAAGATAGTTACTGTCGACGCGGCTAACCCAAAGCCCGAAAATTGGGTCGATTTTATTTCTGAAACCGAATACGTACTTTCTCCAAATACAGGGGGAGGCTATTTCTTTGCGGAATATATGGTAGATGCCATTTCGAAGGTGCTACAATATGATTACAATGGAAAATTAGTCAGGGAAGCAAAATTACCTGGCGTCGGAAGTGCCTCTGGTTTTGGAGGGAAAAAAGAAGACAAAGAATTTTATTTTTATTTTACCAACTATGTAACCCCGGGCTCATCTTATAAATACAATGTTGAAAGCGGGGAATATTCATCGTATTGGAAACCTGAGATTGATTTCAATTCTGGAGATTATGAATCAAAACAAGTCTTCTATAGCTCGAAAGACGGTACGAAAGTACCTATGATCATAACACATAAAAAAGGGTTGGAACGCAACGGCAAGAACCCGACCATATTATATGCTTATGGTGGATTCAATGTTAGCATAACACCTTCGTTTAGTATTGCAAATGCCATTTGGATGGAACAAGGCGGCATTTATGCCGTTCCGAACATTCGTGGAGGCGGGGAGTATGGAAAAAGGTGGCACGATGCAGGCACTAAACTTCAAAAACAAAATGTATTTGATGATTTTATAGCCGCAGCTGAATATTTGATTTCAGAAAAATATACATCTTCAGATTATCTGGCCATCAGAGGTGGAAGCAATGGCGGTCTTTTGGTCGGTGCCACCATGACCCAACGACCCGAATTAATGAAAGTCGCCTTGCCCGCCGTAGGTGTTATGGATATGCTGCGTTACCACACTTTTACCTCAGGTGCTGGTTGGGCATACGATTATGGCACATCAGAAGAAAGTGAAGCAATGTTTCAATATCTCAAAGGCTATTCCCCTGTCCATAATGTAAGAGAAGGTATCTCTTATCCGGCAACTTTAGTAACCACGGGCGATCATGATGATCGCGTAGTTCCTGCCCATAGTTTCAAATTTGCGGCCGAGTTACAGGAAAAACAAGCTGGAAAAGCTCCCACGCTTATTCGAATAGAAACCAATGCGGGGCATGGCGCAGGCACTCCCGTTAGCAAAACAATCGAACAATACGCTGATATTTTCAGTTTTACTTTACATAATATGGGGTATGAAGAACTTCCGAACAAATCGGTTTTGAAAGAGTTTAAAGATTAATCCCTATCAGACATCAATAATATGGTATTATATCCGTTCTATTTTTAGAGCGGATTTTTACTTCACCACGACCAGACTCTAAACCGAAACCAAATTTTACACCCCGCGGAAAATAGATATAAAAATTGTCAATTAAAGAATGCTACAGGTAGATCATGTTTCTTTTGCTTACGATGAACATTCGGTACTCGAAGACATCAATCTTAAAATTGCCAAGGGCGAACATGTCTCGATAATCGGCGAGAGTGGATGCGGAAAAAGCACCCTGCTTAAAATAATATATGGCTTGTTACATATAAAGATAGGTGAGGTCTATTGGGATCAAAACCCCGTTCTTGGGCCGTTGTACAATTTAGTGCCAGGCGAGTCTTACATGAAGTACCTTTCGCAAGATTTTGATTTGATGCCCTTTACCACAGTGGCGGAAAACATAGGTGAATTTCTCTCCGTTTTTGAACCGGAGCAAAAAGAACAAAGAACGGCCGAGCTTCTTGAGATGATCGAGATGACCAGACTCGCCGACAAAAAAGTTAAATATCTCAGTGGTGGACAGCAGCAGCGCGTTGCCTTAGCACGTGTTTTGGCACAACAACCTTTGATTCTTTTATTGGATGAACCCTTTAGCCATATAGATAATTTTCGCAAGAACGGTCTCCGCAGAAACCTTTTCGCGTTCCTCAAAAAACATGAGGTTACGGTGCTAACCGCAACGCACGACCACAACGATATGCTTCCTTTTGCAGATAGGGTCGTAGTTTTAAAAGATAAACAGATCATTGCCAAAGACACTCCCAAAAATCTGTATGAGCATCCAAAAGACCTTTATATCGCATCTCTTTTTGGCGAGGCGAACAAGATCCCCATTAATATCGTAAAGACATATGCCGATACCAAACGAAGAATTATCGTTTATGCACATGAGTTCAAGGTTTCGGGTAAATCGGGGCTTGAGGTCAAGGTTACCAATTCGTACTATAAAGGAGGGCACTATCTCATCGAAGGCATATACGAAGATCAAAAACTATATTTCAACCATCATAAACCGATGGATTTCGACCAAGAAGTCTTTTTGAATATTTCCATAGAGACCATAAATCAACGTCTTGAAATTTAACCATGGATAAAGATCAGATTGTCCGAGAACTAAAATTCAAAGCGGTACGAAGTAGTGGGGCCGGTGGCCAACACGTTAACAAGGTTTCGACCAAGGTTGAACTTGTGTTTGATGTACAAGGCTCAGCTGGGCTTTCTGCGGATGAAAAAGATAGGGTTGCAAGAAAATTGGCGAAAAAGTTGACTAAGGAAGGAATGCTTTTGTTGCAGGGTGACGATACCCGAAGCCAACATAAAAACAAGGAGCTCGTAATAAAGAGGTTTTTGAAAATTTTAAAGGAAGCTTTGAAAGTTCCAAAAAAAAGAAAAAAGACCAAACCTTCAAAATCAGCAATCGAAAAACGCCTCAAATCAAAACGTATTTCTTCTCAAAAGAAAGCAAATCGGGGCAAACCTGATTTGGAATAAAAACAGACGAAAGCTGCACATCAATGTGCGTAAAACAACTCAATTAATCATCAGGTAAAATTCACCCTATTATTTTCTATTGGGATTAACCTAAAATCATCAAAACTTTGTAATAACCTATCTCTTATTGGGCCGAAAGGTCTATTGGTCGGTCTTTCATTTTTGCAGGGTCAACCTTTAATCGCAGTGCGCTAAGGACAGTAGGTGCGATCATACTATTATAAAACTGCTGCTGCTTTGAAACTTCTCCAAGAGGCGATACAGTTTTACCGAACACTACCATCCACACCTGACCTGCGTCTTTTACATCACTGCCATGTCCTCTCCAATCTTTTAAAGGCACAGTGCCTCTACCGTGATCCGTGGAAATAATGAAAAGGGTATTGTCTTTGTAAAAAGGGTCTTTTTGGGTAAACTCCCATACTTCCTTGATCATCGCATCCGTATTGTTAGCCGCTTTTAAATAAGCCTCGTAATCACCATCATGGGCAAAATCATCAGTTTCACCATAGGCGATATAGATTAATTGGGGGTACGCTTTTTTCATATGTTCTAGGGCATAATAATGCGTAAAAGCGTCCAAACGAACCGTACCCCACGGACTAGGAACTTTCGGCTGTAGCTCGTTCAAGAACTTTTCCCTTTCCGTTAAATTATTTCCTTCTGCACGGTCAAACCCAGCATTTACAGGCACTCCCGAACGTTCTTCATTAACGATATAGGGGAAAACATCCCAACTGGCGAAAGCTGCCACCTTGCCCCTATATCTCGAATCTAAATTAGCAATCTCTAAAACAGTTACATTGGGATTGTTCATTTTATCATTGCTGTCGATTCGTTTGTCATCGGCACTGCCGGTCAAGATTTCGTTATAACCGGGATAAGAAAACCACATTTTGTTGGTCAAGTCCACTTTACTGCCGAGATTGCGATTACCATGTATCTGGCCCATGGTCGAAACTTCCTTCCAAAAAAAGGGCATCAAAGCATCGCGACGTTCTTTCGGAGAATCTCTCCAAAAGCGATTTTTCAAATCGGTAGTATCGTTTACATATTCTTTGTTGGTAATCAAAAGTGAATCAGCCCCTGAAAAGAGTTCTTGCCAACGAAGCCCATCTAAAGTAATAAGTACGACTTTGGTATTTTCCGATTCTTGTGCTCCAACCGAAAACATGCAGAGGGCTAAAATTAGTATCGTTAAATTCGCGGTCTTCATTTGTCAGGTTTTTCTATAAAAGGCTCTTGACTATCGAAAGGTAATTAAAATTCCCCGGTAGAATCTCTAAAATATACTTTCTGTAACGGATAGTGCCGTGTACTAGTCTATTCTTAATATCTCGATTTTCTAGTCGTTGAAAACGAAATTATCCCCAATTGATTTCCCCAACAAAAGTTGCCCAATAGGTGTTCCAACAGAAATACAGAAAACGGAATTCGAATCATCTTTGAATTCCCCTGCCGATATTGACAAGAAGTAATTTGCTTTGTTCGTTTTCACCAAACTGCCCAATCGGATTTTCTCTATAGGCAAGTTGACATTGATTTTTGAAAGCACTTGTCTTATCGCTTCTACTTCTGCAAGTTGTTTGCCAAGTTTTTCCCTCTCAAGCTGCAACATTGCACGACCCGTTTCATGTTTATCTCCTGCACTGCTCTTCGTTTCGGAACTTAAAGATTCTTGAATGGTTGCTATACTTTTTTGAATACGGTCAAGCCTGTTCTCTATAAAAGAAGCGCAAAAATTATAAAGAATTTCTTTTTGATTCATTTACCATCGACAATAAGGGAATTTAGCTTTCAAAATGATAAAGATCCGCCAATCTATAAATAAGATAATTGATTACGACGGATTCTCCCTTACCCTCGTCTATCATTTTTTTGACGACTTTTTGATTCTCATCTTTAAAAAATTTCAAATCGTCGGTGCCATATTCGCTAGTGATGTTCCAAGCTTTCAAGCCCTTTAGCATTTCTCTGTGGGCATGATAGCGTTTATTGACTGTTTCAAGTTTTCTGTCGAATTCTTCACTTCTCTTTTCCCCTTTTTTAAGAGCGGCCGCATTTCTGAGAATATACTCCCGTTCGAGGCGATTATCAACCTTCTCAGCCTGAGCTATGATTCTGATATAGGCCTTTTTTACAAGAGCATCGTACTTGGCTTCAAATGTAGGTTCAATTTTAGTTTTCCTTCGGCGGTTTTCAACAACCAAAACAACATCTTCAGATGTCACATAAAAATCTTCCGTTTCATCTGATTTCTTGGCCTCTATTGTTACCAAGTCATCGAGCCAAGCCTGAGAATTAACTACTTTTCTCCAAGTCTCTTCATACATAGCATCAGAAGTTGTCTTCATCGAAGAACAGCTGCTCAAAATTAACGTACAGAACAATAGCGCTAATTGCGCAAAAATCTTCATCTTTCTTTTCATTTTCATCTTGTGTTTACCACTAAAGTATTGTCCTAAAATACTTTATGGCCAACCAAAAACACAAGCATCTTAACCCCGGTAAAACCAGAAGGGGCCAACGAATTAATTCAAAATAGATTTAGGGGCAAGGGCAACTTTTCCACCCTTTAATTGTGGGGAAAACAATATAAGAAGAATACTAAATAGAAAAAGGAAAAACTCAGAAAACTTCAATACTATTTTTGAATTAGGTAACCAAATCTGATAATTCTTTGCCGATAGAACTGCCGATGGCTATGCCCATTCCTCCTAGCCTCACTCCACAATAAACGTTATCGGAAAGTTGTTCGACAACTGGTTTTTTAATAGAGCCCACCCCCATAATACCACTCCATCTACAATCAATTTCAAAAGCGGTCTCGGGTAAAATAACCGTTGACAACAAGGTTTCAAGTTTATTTTGAACAAGATCGGTCACTTCAAAATCAGTGGTTCTTTCCTTTTCGAAATCTAGGTTTCGACCACCCCCAAGTAAAATTCGATTGTTTATATTCCTAAAATAATAATAGCCCTCGTCAAGATGAAAAGTTCCATGAATACGTAAGCCTACAAGCGGTTTGGTAATCAAAACTTGTGCTCTGGCCGGTTCTATTTTTTGATCCAACAGATTAGAGGCAAAACCGTTAGTTGCAAAAAGAAGCTTCTTTGTTTTGAATTCGAACTTGTCAGTCTTTATGGCCACTTCGTCAACATTATCAGAAAAATCTTCTACCAAAACTGCGTTTAATATTGAAATATCATGTTGTCGTACCTTCTTCAACAAAGCATCCATCATTCTACCGGTATCTATTTGCGATTCCAAAGAGTTACTGATGTATTGCTCTTGAATGCCTTGAAAACCAAAACTATTCGATTGCAATCGGAAGGCATCTTGATGGAACACAGAGTATAATAGTTCGTTTATCTCCTTCAAATTTCCCTTGCACTCATCAAACAATTGTCTTTGATGGTCTAGAAAAACTTCATGCCCGCCATAATTCTGAAATCCTATACAGTCATCCCCTAGATTTTTTCGCAACAATCGTATACCTTCCCACCGCCTTTTGACCAAAGCCAACACCTCATCTTCTGAAGTCTTTCTTAAATCGGAAAGAATCTCTGAGATACTACCAAAGCATGCGAACCCTGCATTTTTAGTGCTGGCGCCCTGCGGCAGCGCCCCTTTCTCAAGAATCAAGATTTTGGAATCAGGAAAACGTTTTTTCAGATAAAGTGCACAATTTAGACCAACAATCCCACTGCCGACAACCGTATAGTCGATGTCGGAAAGCCATGATTTGTATTCCCAATAACTGAGGTTCATGAGACGGCAAAAAAAACTCCGATTGAATCGGAGCTTGGTTTTTATTCCTCTGGCTGAGGGTCCATTTTAAAATCATCCATAAAGGCCGTGGTATAATTCCCGGCCAAATAATCAGGATGGTCCATCAATTGTCGATGAAACGGAATCGTAGTTTTGATTCCTTCGATTACGAATTCATCCAAAGCCCTTTTCATTTTATTGATGGCCTCTTCTCGGGTCTGGGCAGTTGTAATGAGTTTAGCGATCATCGAATCGTAATTCGGCGGAATGCTATACCCGCTATAAACATGCGTATCCATTCGTATTCCATGACCTCCGGGGGTATGTAGGGTGGTAATCCTTCCTGGAGACGGTCTAAAATTATTATAAGGATCTTCTGCATTGATCCTACATTCTATGGAATGTAATTTCGGCACATAGTTTTTCCCGGAAATGGGTACGCCACCAGCCACCAAGATCTGTTCTCTTATCAAATCATAATCAATGACCTGTTCGGTAATCGGGTGCTCAACTTGAATACGGGTATTCATTTCCATAAAATAGAAATTTCGATGCTTGTCGACCAAGAATTCAACCGTACCCGCACCTTCATACTTTATAAACTCCGCAGCCTTTACTGCAGCTTTGCCCATTGCACTTCGCAACTTGTCGGTCATAAAAGGTGATGGTGTTTCTTCAGTCAGTTTTTGGTGCCTTCGCTGAACCGAGCAATCTCTTTCCGATAAATGACAAGCTTTGCCGAACTGATCCCCGACAACCTGTATTTCGATATGACGCGGCTCTTCGATGAGTTTTTCCATATACATTCCGCCGTTGCCAAATGCCGCGGTAGCTTCTTGTACCGCACTGTCGAAAAGTTCTTCCATCTCCTCTTCTTTCCAAACAGCTCGCATACCCTTACCACCGCCACCCGCAGTCGCTTTTATCATTACCGGGTAGCCCATTTTTTTTGCAATTTTTTTGGCATCGGCCACATCGTTCAATAGTCCTTCGGAACCTGGCACACAGGGCACACCGGCTTCTTTCATGGTTGCTTTGGCAGTCGCTTTATCTCCCATTTTATCGATATGATCGCCAGAAGCTCCAATAAACTTTATCTCGTGCTCGGAACATATCTTAGAGAATTTCGAATTTTCGGAAAGAAATCCATATCCGGGATGAATTGCATCGGCATTGGTGATTTCGGCGGCGGCGATAATATTCGGAATCTTCAAATAAGATTCACTACTTGGTGCCGGACCGATACAAACCGCCTCATCTGCAAATCTTACGTGAAGGCTTTCTTCATCTGCCTTTGAATATACCGCAACAGTCTTTATACCCATTTCTTTGCAGGTTCTGATAACCCGAAGTGCGATTTCTCCCCTATTTGCTATTAATATTTTTTTGAACATCTTCAGAAATTTTAAATTTTAAGTTCTAAGTCTTGAATCATCTGTTAAACCCAAATTCGGGCACATAACATTTATAACTTAAAATTCTTTTAAGACGGATCTACCAAAAACAAAGGTTGGTCAAATTCAACCGGTGAAGAGTCTTCAACCAAAATTTTAACGACTTTTCCTGAAATCTCCGATTCGATATCGTTGAACAATTTCATCGCCTCGATGACGCAAAGTACATCACCCTGACCAATAGTATCGCCAACATCTACAAATGTTGGTTTGTCTGGAGAAGGTTTCCTGTAGAAAGTACCTATAATAGGAGATTTGATGGTAACATATTTCGAATCGTCAGCAGCACTTTCAGCTGCAGGAGTTTCAGCTTTTGCAGCCTCAACTGGAGCAACTGGCTGCGCAATAGGCTGAGCAGCAGCAACCGGAATTTGCTGAACTACTGTGGTTTCACCTCTTGAATAACCATCGCCTGTACGAATGGTGATTTTAATATCGTCGGTTTCCAACTTGACCTCACTTGCGCCAGATTTGGCAACAAATTTGATTAGGCTCTGAATTTCTTTTATATCCATTTAATTTAAGTTTTAGAATCGTTAGTTATAGGCCCATTTTAAAAATATAGAACCCCAGGTGAATCCACCTCCAAAAGCGGCAAAAACCAGATTATCACCCTTCTTGAGTTTTTCTTCATAGTCCGCCAACAAAAGTGGTAGTGTGGCCGATGTAGTATTTCCGTAACGTTGAATGTTCATTAGCACCTTGCTGTCATCAAGCCCCATTCTTCTTGCAGTAGCATCAATTATACGCTTATTCGCCTGATGCGGCACCAACCAAGAAACATCTTCATGGCTCAAATTATTACGTACCATGATTTTCTCCGCAACATCGGCCATATTGGAAACGGCGAATTTAAAAACCGTTTTCCCATCTTGAAATATAAAGTGTTTTCTTGCTTTGACAGATTCCATAGTTGCAGGCATTATAGATCCTCCGCCTTCCATTCCAAGAAATTGTCGGCCACCGCCATCTGATCTTAAATACTCGTCTTGTAGACCAAGCCCCTCTGAATTGGGTTCAAATAGAACGGCTCCCGCACCATCTCCGAAAATAATGCAGGTAGTTCGGTCGGTATAATCAATAATAGATGACATTTTATCAGCTCCGATTAAAAGTACCTTATTATATCTACCAGATTCGATATAACTAGCTGCAGTCGACATTCCGAATAAAAAACTAGAACAAGCTGCTAAAAGGTCGTACGCAAAGGCATTCGACGCTCCAATTTCAGATGCTACAAAGGCCGCTGTTGAGGCGACCATACTATCTGGTGTTGCAGTAGCAACCATTACAAGATCGATTTCCTTGGGGTCAAGACTCTTTTTTTGAAGTAAATCTTGGGCAGCTTTGATGGCTAAATAAGAAGAACCTTCTCCCTCTTCGGGTTTTAAAATTCGTCTCTCTTTGATACCCGTTCTTGTGGTAATCCATTCATCATTGGTCTCCACGAACTCTTCCAACATTTTGTTGGTCAATACAAAGTTGGGGACGTAGGATCCTACAGCCGTAATAGCTGCCGTAAGTTTGTTCATGCTAAAGTTGCTTTTGTATCAAAAACGCCTCGAAATTCGTGAAAATTACTCAATTTTTGTCATTTTATGAGCAAAATCAATCCGATTTTAGAAAAATAATGTGTTTTAGGTAATTACCTGACGAATCAAAAATAAAATCCCCATTCAAGCAATATTGAATGGGGATTTTATTCTTTTCAGATCAAAATTAGAAAAGAAAATATGATAGACTACTATGCTTCGACTTCTTCGGTCTTATCAATCAAAACCTGGCCTTTGTAATACAATTTTCCTTCGTGCCAATGAGCTCTGTGAAATAAATGCATCTCACCAGTAGTGGGATCCGTAGCCAAGGTGGGAGCCACTGCTTTATAATGTGTTCTTCTTTTATCCCTACGGGTTTTCGATATTTTTCTCTTTGGATGTGCCATTATCGACTATTTGTCTGTTAGTAAATTCTTTAATTTATCCCATCTGGGATCATTTTCTTCTTTATTCTCGCTTGTTTCTTTTGGTTGAAGTTCTGCCAACCTATCAAGAGCCTTGGATTTTAAGGAGCCATCAGCTATACCGGGATGAACCCTTTTCTGAGGAACCGCCAAAACCAGCATCTCGTAAGCATATTGTGCAATATCGACTTCATGCGAACCATGCGGTATTATCAATATCTCATCATCATCGTTGTTGAATTCGTTTCCGAATTTAACAACGAGCTCCATATGGGTTTTGATTTCTTGATCAAATGGTTCATTTGTGACATCGCAATCTACATTCACAGTACCTTGCGCTTCGAATTCAAGCTCCAACACTGTTGAAGTTTTGTTCAAATCAACCCCCAATTCAATGTGGGCCTCGTTAAACTCTTCGTATTCAAAAGATTCAAAGAACGTATTGTCAATTTCAAATCTAAAATTGTGCTTTCCTTGCTTCAATCCCGAGAAAGGAATGCTAAACCCCTTTTGCTTTATCATGGCAACACAATTTTGTAATTCCTCTGAACGGTGATAAAACCTTTCTGTTCAGGCGGGTGCAAAGATACTATATTTTTATATATTGACAACTCTGGAATGGACAAATCACTGAATTAAACCCCATTTAACGACGCGTCTTTTGCCTTTGTAATTGGTTCTCGGTAAGCTGTTTGAACTCTTGTCTATTCTTAAAGATACTGATTGCAGAAAAGACAGCCTCTTTGAAAGAACTATGGTCGGCCTTGTTTTTACCGGCAATTTCATAGGCCGTGCCGTGGTCGGGCGAAGTACGCACTTTCGATAGCCCCGCGGTAAAATTTACGCCTCGACCGAAAGAAAGGGTCTTGAACGGTATCAAACCCTGGTCGTGATATGCGGCAAGTATGGCATCGAATTTTTTATATTCATCAGAACCAAAAAAACTATCTGCCGCATAAGGCCCAAAAACCAAGTGCCCAGCATCCGACATTTCCTTAATAACCGGTTTCAAGATTTCGTCATCTTCTTTTCCAATTACCCCGTTATCTCCGCTATGCGGATTAATCCCTAACAAAGCCACTTTCGGTCTTCGAATACCAAAATCCATTTCCAATGATTTTTCAATGGTTCTGACCTTCGTACGAATCAATATCGGATTTATGGCAGCCGGAGCATCTTTGACCGCGACATGATCGGTCAACAAGCCTATTTTCAAATCCTCCGTCACCATAAACATAAGGCTTTCACCTTCCAATTCTTGGGCCAAAAAATCGGTATGGCCGGGAAAGTTAAAATCCTCATTTTGAATATTATTCTTGTTTATAGGAGCCGTAACAAGCACGTCTATTTGGTCATTTTTTAATGCCTCGACCCCAGCTCTTAACGATAGAATGGCATACTTGCCTGCCTCTTCGGTTTCTTGGCCAAATTCTGTTTTTGGTACTTCTTTCCAAACATTGACAACATTGATTTTACCATCCAAGGCTTTGGAGGCATCCGATATGCCATTGAAGTTTATGTTAATGCCGAGCTCGTTTTTTTGAAAAGAGACCGTTTTGTTCGAAGCAAATAATACTGGGGTACAGAAGTCGAGCATTCTAGAATCGGCAAAAGTCTTCAATATGACTTCGCAACCAATACCGTTGAGGTCACCAACACTTATGCCCAACCTGATGTTTTTACCTTCGAACATGATATTTATGACTAAATTTACCGCACAAAACTACTCAATTTCAACGACAAGTGTTCACCGGAATTATCGAAACTTTAGGCAAAGTCAAAGGGCTGCAAAATGAAGGCGGAAACCTTCATATTACAATCGATTCCGATATATCGGAAGAACTAAAAATAGATCAGAGTATCTCACATAATGGGGTTTGTCTTACCGTCGTTGCTCTAGATGAAGGCTCACATACAGTGACTGCGATAGAAGAGACTTTAGAAAAATCAAGTTTGAAAAATCTTGAAGTAGGTCAAAAAATCAATTTAGAACGCGCCATGATCTTGGGTGCACGTCTAGACGGACATATCGTTCAGGGCCATGTGGATCAAACTGGAGTCTGTACCGAGATTAATGAAAAAGATGGTAGCTGGATTTTCTCTTTTGAATACGACACATCGAAAAATAACGTGACCATTGAAAAAGGATCGATAACTATTGACGGTGTGAGTCTTACGGTGGTCGATTCAGGTAAAAACAACTTTAGTGTTGCGATTATTCCTTATACCTATGAACATACGAGGTTTCATTCTTATACCGTCGGTCACATTGTAAACTTGGAATTTGATGTTATCGGAAAATATGTGGCCAGATTATTAAGTTCATAAGGCTAATTCGCAAAGTCAAAACCATTAGTCATTTTAAAGGAAATGGAATCTGGGGAATCTGGCACTCCAGAACCCAAATCCAAGATTTTTTCCATGGTTCCCGAAACAACAGTAAAATGGTACTTTCCATTGCTATCGATTATTACGGAAACAGAACCTGATTTCATCTCGTAAGCTGAGCTCGCCAAAGGGCTAACTTTTTGCGTACCTACCGTACAAGCGATGGTTGTGACCTTCGCCATGGGGTTATCGTTCAATCGACTGACCAAATCAGCCTTGGATACGACCTCATAAGAACCACCGCCATTCGCTGCATAGGCCATTGTTATCCCTGAACCTGCATAATCGCCGTTGGGACCGTTTTCACCTGTAGTGCTAAGCACCAGTACACCCACCCCATTATCACCTATGTTTCCTGAAGAAGTGCCACCAGCGTAATCATTATCCCCCATTGACCATTCCGGAGTCTCGCTATTATCCATCGTTGGGGTATCATCACTGTCTCCTCCGCAGGAAGCAAGGGAAAAAATCAGTACACAGAAACAAAAAAAATAAAGTAGTGACTTTCGCATAGCGAATGTGTTTAGAACATAAACTTAATGCTAAACCTTTATAAAAATCCGCTTTTTGTATAGAAAATAGGCAAGAAGACAATAAAAGGCGACAACCGACAAACCGTAAAGTAATGATGAAAGTTGCAACGACATTCCATCATGTGCGTAAATTGTACCAAAGAGCCATCCGTGAAGCGAGGTATCACCGACTTTGATCATACCCATGATTTTACTGATAAAGCTTGACAAGAAATAAAGTGTAATTGCATTCGCCCCAGCATACTTAAAAATACCACCAAATTTCATTTTCTTTTCATCCGTCAAATAATAAATCAAAGCCAAAATCAAATTTGCCCAACCAGCAGTGACCAATACGAAACTACTCGTCCATAATGCTTTATTTATCGGGAAGACCAAGTCCCAGAGGTGACCTACAATCAATAATGCACCCCCTAAACCCATAAGCAAGGTTGCCTTCTTTTCTTGCTTTGAGGTAAGTATGAGACCGGTAAAGATTCCCAATAACGAACTACAAATCGAAGGGATGGTACTTAATAGACCCTCAGGATCATAATCGGCCTTATAATTATGGGTGCCGAAAATCTGAACATCCAACCAATTTGCCAAATTGTTCGGGGCCCGGTCAAGGGTAGATTCCATCCCGTTTACGGGAATCATTACCATCAAAAGCCAGTATCCGATTAAAAAAAATATACAAATACCGATCAGTGTCTTCCAATTGAAATTGATGAATAAAATAGAGGCAAAAAAGAAAACCACGCCAATGCGTTGCAATACACCGGGAAAACGGATGTCAGCAAAATCTTTGAAAAAAGGAAATGAAAGTGTGAATGCACCAAGAAATAAGCCAAGGCCTATCAATTTTAAAGTACGAATCGTGATTTTTTTATAGGTTCCCGAGTTCACCACTTTATTCTTATAAGCGAATACGATCGAAGTCCCTACGATAAACAAAAAGAAAGGAAATACTAAATCTGTTGGCGTATACCCATGCCAAGGCGCATGTAAAAACGGTGCGTATACAGCAGACCAGGTACCCGGAGTATTGACCAAAATCATCAAAACAATGGTTGCGCCCCTAAAAATATCTACGGATTGTATTCTGTTTCCTAAACTGCCCATGACTATAAAATATGATCTTTCATTCTATTCCAAGCTCTAATCAGTAGAAGGCCTGAAACAATGGCGACACCGGTCAAAATCAAGGCTGATGTGGTGCGACCATAAATCCAATATCCGGTGGCGAACATCATGGAATAAACCAAGGTAACCCCTAAAAGCATTGCAGTTATACCGGACGGTACATTCCATTTTTCATCGGTGTTCATAATTTCAACATTATCCGCCTCGGCCTCTTTCACCACTTTGCTCCATCCTGGGCCGCCAGGCTGTATTTTTTTATAAAAGCTCTGTAATACTTCTTTTGATTCGGGCTGCGTCATAAAGGTCGCAGTTAGCCAAATGGCAGTGGTCACAATCATTATAAAAGGAAGCTCGCCCCAATCGGGCAATAATCCGTTTTCTGCATCGAAAAGAAAAGACTTTAACGATGTTGTCGCTATTAAGATGGAAAGAATTCCCGATGCGAACATCGCCGTAATCTCACTCCAAGCATTGATTCTCCACCAGAACCACCGTAGAATAAATATCAGGCCGGTACCGGCTCCGAAAGACAAAAGCAAATTGAAAACGTCCATCGCATTTTGCATTGCCAAGGCCAATAATGCACTCAACACCATAAGTAGAACAGTCGATAACCTACCAAAAGCGACCATTTGCTTCTCCGTGGCATTTGGGTTTATCTGCTGCTTGTAAAAGTCAAACACCAAATAGGAAGACCCCCAATTCAACTGTGTCGAAATCGTACTCATATAAGCAGCGACCAAAGAAGCCAAAACAATCCCTAACAAACCACTCGGCAATTTGGTAAGCATAGCGGAATACGCTAAATCATGCCCCAATTTATCAGCTGGAACGTTCGGGAAAGCTTCTGAAATACTAGCGATATCAGGGTATACCACCAAAGACGCCAAAGCGACCAAGATCCAAGGCCAAGGTCGAAGGGCATAGTGCATGATATTGAAGAAAAACGTTGCGCCAATGGCATGGTTCTCATTTTTTGCCGCAAGCATTCGTTGCGCAATGTAACCTCCACCACCGGGCTCACCGCCCGGATACCATGAACTCCACCACTGTACCGCCAAAGGAATAACGAGTATAGTAATGACCAATTTCGTATTGCTCAAATCAGGCAAAATATCCAGTTTTGCCTTTACAAGGTCATTATTGATAACTGCTTGGATTCCTCCTACTTCTGGAATATTCACCAAATAAAAAGCCGCGCCGATAGCACCGGTCATAGCCACAAAGAATAATAGAAAATCGGTATAGACTACTCCTTTAAATCCGCCTAAAGCACTGAAGACCACAGTAATCAATCCGGCACCGACAACGGTTTCCCATGGTTCAAGACCGAGCATAATACCCCCGATTTTTATAGCGGCCAAAGTAACCGCCGACATCGTAATTACGTTAAAAAGAATCCCAAGATATACCGCTCTGAATTTTCTCAAAAAACTTGCGGGTTTACCGCCGTATCGCAATTCATAAAATTCTAAATCGGTCTTTACATTCGATTTTCGCCAGAGCTTTGCATAAACGAAAACCGTCAACATTCCGGTCAGCAGGAAACACCACCAGCCCCAGTTGCCCGATACTCCCGTGGTTCTTACCAAATCGGTTACAAGGTTGGGTGTGTCGGTAGAGAAAGTAGTTGCGACCATCGATAGCCCTAACAACCACCAGGGCATTGTTCTTCCTGAAAGAAAAAATTCATTGGAATCCTTACCAGATTTTTTTGATACGTAAATTCCGATTCCCAAGACAAGGGAGAAGAATACTATAATAAAGCTATAATCGAGCGTGCTTAATTCCATTGTTTGGTTTTTGGCTATTTGAGAGCCAATATAACATTAAAATAACACACGCAATTCGTTTCTTTTCGGCCCATATTTCGCAATAAAATTTAACCGTAATCCGGCTATGCCTAAATTTTATTCAATCATCTGAACCAAAAATAATTCAAATTGACCATGTGCCATTTCAAAATCATATTGACACTAAAGATATTATTTTTTAGTATACTTTTGAGATCTGTTCAACAAACGTCCTTTGTGCCTTTACTATTAGCATCTGAAATTTCTTATTCTTCTTGGATACTTGCTTTTCTGGCAGCGTTCGTTATCGGGCTATCAAAGGCTGGCATAAAAGGGATTGCTATCGTGAACGTCACTTTGATGGCATTGGCCTTTGAAGCCAAAGAATCTACAGGTCTTGTCGTTCCGTTATTGATATTCGGTGATTTATTTGCCGTTGTTTATTATAATCGACATACGCGATGGTCATACATCGTCCGTTTTTTACCATGGATGATCTTGGGTATCTTGATAGGTGTCTTTGTGGGCAATGATCTTGATGAAAACACCTTTAAAATCTGTATGGCCATCATTATACTGACAAGTGTTTTTATGATGTACTGGTGGGACAGAAGGAAATCGGCATCCGTACCGACACATTGGGCATTTGCAGGTTCAGTTGGAATAATTGCGGGTATAACAACGATGATTGGTAATTTAGGTGGAGCTTTCAGCAATATTTTCTTTCTAGCCATGCGCTTGCCCAAAAACGAATTTATCGGCACTGCAGCTTGGCTTTTTCTAATCATCAATATTTTTAAGTTACCCTTTCATATTTTTGCTTGGAATACTATTACCACAGATTCTTTTATCATAAGTCTAAAGCTGATTCCCGGAATTATCTTGGGCATACTAATAGGTATTCGAGTGGTAAAACTAATTAAGGAAAACTTCTACCGAAAGATGATTTTGGTCTTGACCGCAATAGGAGCGGTACTTATCTTTTTTCGATAATATCATAATCCCTTATATTTATACAGATTTGTTTAACATCTGTTAAATTATATACGCCGTATATAGACATGGGATGTTCACAATACTAAACCCAAATTTGAAGCGTTCGCTATTTATGAGACTTATTTCAGGACTGGCACTTATACTTTTTCTCGCGACTGCGTGTGGCTCATCGAATCTTTTTAATAAGGGAGCCAATACCGAATTAGGGAAAGAAAAAGTTATCTCAAGGGCAAAGGCTTATGACCGATTGCTATCAGAGGATGCAGTAACCAAAACCGGCCTTTTCGATGTTCACAAAGTAGATCAGAAATTTTATTTTGAAGTGCCTGACTCTTTATTGAATCGAGAAATTCTAGTCGTTACGCGTTTTATTAAAACCCCTTCGGGCGCAGGCAATTACGGAGGAGAAAAAATAGGTGAGAATACCATCGTCTTCGAAAAAGGCCCAAACAATAATATCTTTCTGAGAATCTCGACACTTGTCAGTTCGGCAAATGAGGAGGACGCAATTTCTCGAGCCGTCAACAATTCGAATATCACTCCGATTTTAGAATCCTTTGAAATCAAGGCGAATAACGAAAAGAAAAATTCATACGTCATCGACGTTACCAAATTCGTCAATAGTGAAAATCCGCTGCTGACCTTGAGCGGGGCGCAAAAGGAATCCTATAAATTGTCTTCCTTAGAAAAAGACAAATCGTATATCAAAGAAATCAGTACGTTTCCCATGAATACCGAAATACGTTCGGTGAAAACGTACAAAGCAAAGAGCACGACCAAAAAAAGAAAAAAACAACTTCCTGCTGCAATTTTAGCGGGGGTGGTCACTTTGGAAATCAATAACTCTTTTGTTTTGTTACCGAAAGAGCCCATGAGAAAACGCTACTACGATTCAAGGGTCGGATATTTTGCAAGTTCATATCTTGAATATGGAGATGATCAACAAAAAGTAGATCGCAACACCTACATTCACAGGTGGCGTTTAGAGCCAAAGACGGAAGATCTTGAAAAATGGAAAAACGGTGAACTTGTCGAACCGAAGAAGCCGATTGTTTATTACATCGATCCGGCAACGCCCGAAAAATGGCGGCCTTATCTAATTCAAGGAATCAACGACTGGCAAGTTGCTTTTGAACAGGCTGGTTTTAAAAATGCCATTGTTGGAAAGGAGTGGCCAGAAGATAACCCCAACATGAGTTTGGAGGATTCAAGGTTTTCTGTACTTCGGTATTTTGCTTCTCCTTCAAAAAATGCATACGGTCCAAACATCGTCGATCCACGAAGTGGCGAAATCTTGGAAAGTCATATCGGTTGGTATCATAACCTTATGAGTCTTTTGCACAGCTGGTATATGGTACAGGCCGGCGCAGTAGATGAACGTGCCCAAAAAATGGAATTCGATACCGAACTAATGGGTCAATTGATACGTTTTGTATCTGCGCACGAAGTCGGCCATACCTTAGGGCTTCGTCATAATATGGGATCCAGTTTTGCGACACCCGTAGAGAACTTGCGTGATGCGGAATGGTTGGAAAAAAATGGACATACAAGCTCCATCATGGATTATGCGCGTTTCAATTATGTGGCGCAACCGGAAGACAACATCCCCGTAAAAGATTTAATGCCACGAATCGGTGACTATGATAAATGGGCCATACAATGGGGCTATTCAAGAATGCCAGGAGATTTGGCTCTAGTTGATGAAAAAGAAATCATGAGCCAAATGGTGACGGATAGTATCGCTGCCAATAAACGTTTATGGTTTGGTGGTGAAGGTCGCGATTTCGATCCACGCTCTCAGACTGAAGATTTAGGTGATGATGCCATGATTGCAAGTAATTACGGTATTTTAAATTTGCAACGAATCGCGCCCTGTGTTCGCGAATGGGTGAAGGATCGTGATAGTGACGATTTTAAAAATCTCGATGATATTTACAAAGCACTGGTCAATCAGTACAGTGATTACATCTTTCATGTCACTAAAAATATCGGCGGTATCTATGTAACCCCGAAAACCATGAGTGAAGCGGGTGAGGTATATCGCCTCGTTCCCAAGCAGACACAAAAACAGGCTCTGGCATTTCTTAATAATCATATTTTCAAAGAACCCAAATGGTTGCTGCGGAATGATATTTTGAACGCCATTCAATCGCCACAATCAAAAGAATCGGTGACCAAGACCATGGAAAGTATAATGGTCAATCTTTTAGGCGGTAGTCGTTTGAGCCGGATGACATTCATAGCCGAACGCTACGAGAACGAGAATCCGTATCGCCCTGAAGAATACATAGACGATCTCACACAACTTGTTTGGGGGGAAATGAATGTGTTTTACCAGACCAATGCCTACAAAAGAAAGTTACAGAAAGCCTACGTAGCCAACATGATCAACCTTTACAAACCTGAAGAAGCACATGGATTGGTAGAGGGAATCTTGGCAAAACTATCGGAAGGCTATACCGTAAATACCGATGTTCGTTCGCTGGCCTTGGATAATCTGCTTTCCCTCCAGGGAAATATCAAAAGAACGCTACCGGTAATGACCGATCGTTTGACCATTGCACATTTGCAGTATTTGAAACGTGAAATCGAGAACGTTGTAGGCGATACCGAAGATGCAAAACCCTTGTTTGTTCCGCTTATTCGCGATACCTCGATCAAAGATGGTGGCGAAGACAACTAGTTGCCTTTTTATTCCATCAAGCGTTCAGAAGTAAAAAGTTCAGGCTGGCCTCCCCGATTACCACATCCCGAAGCTATATAAAGTGCCCCGTCATATTCTAACAAGCCAGTACCATGCCTGCCTTCGATAAGCGATGGCAGTTTTTCCCATTCATTGGTAGCCAAATTTAAAGCCTCGACTTCTGAGTGCGCTTTTTCTTGCGTTGGCGATTCTCCCCCCGCAACTACCACCTGATCATTAAAAAGTATGGCTGCATTGCCTGCTCTTTTTGTCGGAATAGTATTTGGTAAAGTCTGCCAGGTGTTCGTAGCAATATCATAAACATCGACCTCGGCTATCGTTCCGGCAAAACCATCATCCGGATCAATACCTGTATTCCTTCCAGCCGGGGCATAAATTTTTCCATCGGCCAACACGGCTTGAAAATGATCTCTCGTGCGAGGTGCATCTGCTAAAACTTCCCACTCTCCGGTTTTCGGATCATAACGGTCGAGCCAATTTTTATGGTCGCCAATATGTCCGTTTTTTATCCCACAGGAAACATAAATCTTGCCTTCATGCAAAACATTTCCGGTAGAGCCTCTTCTACGGTTTTCAGGAATTTCATCACCTTTAGACCATGCGTCAATTGCAGGGTCATAGATGTAAATATGTTCAGTGGGAGTCTCATCGGGCCAGCCACCGGTCAAAGCTGAAATAACATAAATTTTATTTTCGAAGACCACCGGCTGAAAATGGTGCATTTCAATAGGTGGTTCGGCCCCGACCGACCAGCTCTCAGTCTTTGGGTCGAAAATGCTTACCGGTCGAACACTCCTACCTCCGAACAAATAGAATTTTTCACCCACACGGGCAAAAGCCGCTTCATGGCGTTTCACCGGTTTGCTTCCATCTTTTGATTCTAAAGATACCCACTTGGGTTCTGTGGCCTCGACCTCTTTAGCCGCAATTTCCGTTGCTTCGGATTTTTTTTCTTTGCATCCTACAAAAAGGAAAAAGCATACGATCGGAATAAAATATTTCATCATCTTTTTTTAAATGGATTCCCCATAATTTTTCCAAAGTTAAAAAGAAAATCAAGGCTCTGGGTATATGGCGATCAAATGGGTTCTGATATAAAAAGAAGTCTCCAAACTATCCTTTTCGTTCAATTGAACGGTCATCGATTTTGAAGGGGAAACCGGCATATGGCAGGCGATGCAATTATTAGACATATGATTTACTTCAGATTCATCTGCGGCGCAAACAACCAAGCCACTGCTGTGACAAGAAATACATTTGCCATTAAAATTTTCTACTTTACCTCTTTGGTTTTCATGTGGATCATGACAGGTGCTGCAATCCATCATTTCGGTTTTCTTAAAACACTCGCTCTCGATCAATAGTCCATATTGATTGCCATGTACATCTAAAGTCGCCTTCGAAGGCACCTGATGCGCATTTTGAACATACTCGTCCAATATTTCTCCTGAAAGAAAAGAAAAAGAATTGCCCTTCAAAATTCGCTCCCGAAGTCCGGAATGACATTGTGCGCAGACATCCAAGCGTTCTTGTCTAGGCAGGGAACCCAAGGGCATCATGAATTTTGAAACTTTGGCTTCAGGGTTCTTTCGATGGTAGTCCACATGTTTTGCAGACGGCCGATGGCATCTTTCGCAGTCCACCCCATAAATCATTTTCTCTTTATCAAATTGGTTGCCTCGCGAGGACTCATAACTTTTTGCAAATGTTACGTGGCATTTCAAACAGGCATCACGAATCGGTCTGGGGTTATCGTAATACAATGGAAATCCCGGGCTGTTGACCCAACTATCGGTGGGAGCATAATACGATGTCTGCAACTGAAATAATTTATCATTTTCCCAAGTGCCATATGATTGCCCTCGTACCCCAGAACCGATTACCATATCAAATTTAGCTGGTGCGACTTTAGAAGTTCGATTCTTTAATCTGGTATGTTGATATAAAGAATCCCCTTCAGATAACATTTTAAATTCGACTTGATCCAAATCAAGAATGTTGTCGCCATCTTCAAAACTTCCTTTTACCTTTTCAGCATTGGCCACGGCAGAAGTATTGAAATGGGCGGTTTTCAAATGTGACTTATACATATCGGCATGACATTCCATACAAGTTTCGCTACCTACAAATTGCTCCCCATTTTCGTGGGTTGCCAATACAACAGGATTATCATGGGTAGATTCTATTTTCGGATTTTTGCAACGATAAACGACTGCCACGATCAAAATGGCCGCGAGCACTATCAGTCCGTTTGAAAAAGCCTTTTTATTGATCATGTCTCATGAATGTTCGGTATTTTGCGGCATCTCCTTTTATTCAAAAAAATAATATCTTTCAATGATTGAAAATTACAACGCCCCAAGATAATTTCAACAATGAACAGCTTGATTTTTTCGCTACTTTTTGAGTTCGTTCCAAAATATGTCATTGCAAATTACGTTATATACTAGTAGCCTCTTAATATCCTCTTATTTAGAATTTTTACTTCAAAATCATTTAAGAGACCGTTTTGAAATTTGTGATTAGAATTTTCATAGGTCATTTTTGATGCCGTTCTAGGCAAAATTTTTTAGCATAGCTTTAGCTACGGTATAAAATTTATACGACGAACGGTGTAAAAAGGAGCATTAAAAAATAATCGACATATTTCAAAACGGTCTCTCTAGAAGCAATTTCTAGAAACCATTAGACTAAAATCTAATCATGGGGGCCAAACCATCATATAACTCATCTTGGGATATTGTTTTTGCATACCTGCAAGAACCAAGCAATGCCAAAAAACACAAACGCTTTTACAAGGTCGTGGAACCGCTTATAAAACACTGGTTACTTCGTGTTGGGCTAAAAAACGATATTGACGGCCATGCCCGAAGTATTTTCTGCGATCTATATCTCAAAGAACAAAAAAGACATCAATCAGGGCGGTTGTCACCCGAGAAGTGCACTGCACAAACTACTACTTACTATTTTCCGGTAATCAAGAATTTATGTTTGGACTATTCAAAGGTACTCGGCCACAAAATACCTTTTGCAACAGAAGTTGCGATTTCAGAACGTGAATCGATACCTGGAGTCTTTGAAACCCTATGGGGGGAACACAAGAATACCTTGTTGTTGGAAATGGGTCGCAGCGTAGAAGATTATATTGAACTCTCCGATTTTGAACAACAGAAAAAGGAAGTCCTCCGCAAGCGATTCATCGAAGGTTCGAAATTCCCAGAAATTTTTAAAGGTGCCGAAAAAAAGGAATTCGAGGCACAACGAAAATGGGCTTGCCGACAGGGGAAAAAAATTGCGTTGAAAATTGCAAAAAAAATACTTCCGGGTATCATCGATTGCTATCGCATTCCGATTAGTAAAAAAGTTGACCCGAAAATAATTGAAAAGTACTTGTTGGGCTTGCGAACGAAGTTAGCACTCTAGTAAAAATCCTCTATCAAGAATGTCTAATTCTTGAAAAACGAGCACTGTCGACTTCTTTGAAAATATCTTTGGGCTCGTGGCCCAACTTTCAAGTAAATTTGTTCAAAACCCTTGTAAAAAGCCCAATTCAAGGCAAATGACACCGAGATGACATCTAAATGTCGTGCAGCTAACCGAACGATATCGATAGCTTTGTATCAACAAATTTTAATTCAATGGAGAATCGTTCAATAGCAAAAAATCTAGTCTATCAAAGAAAGCTTAAAGGCTATACCCAAGAAGAGTTGTCGGAGAGAACAGCGGTAACAGTACGTACTATTCAACGTATCGAGAAGGGCGATGTCAATCCGCATTTACAGACCATAAAATTGCTTGCCGCGGCACTGGAAATAAATGTCGATGATTTATTGAATCTGGAAAACCCCAAAGAAGAAGCCATTCAAAAAAAGTGGTTGCTGCTTTTACATGGAACTCCTTTGATTGGGTTTGTAATTCCTTTTTGTAATGTGCTTTTTCCCCTATTTCTGTGGATACACAAACGAGAAGACAATGCGCTTTACGATAAACATGGGGCCAAGGTTGTAAATTTTCATATTACCGTACTAATACTTTACGTGTTTTCATTTATTTCTCTGGTGACTATCGAAAAATGGGGGTTCTTTATTTTCATTTCAGTAATTCCGATTTGTGTTCTAATTGTGTTGGCCAATATCATCTACGCTGTAAAAAGCTATAAGTGTTACTATCCGCTATCATTGCCCTTTTTGAGGAGCAAAGCAAGAAACTCGGCAAAGTCCATCGTCATTTTGATTTCAGTTTTAGCCTTTACAAACTGTACCCCTCAAAACGAAAGTGTAGTCTCCCGTCTTGACAGCTCGAAGATCGCCACCGAGGTATTGACTCAGAAAATTCAAAAGCTTGTTGACACGGCCAATGTTACCGGACTTACGGTTTCCATTTTCAATCAAGACACCCTTGCCTATCAAAAGGCATTCGGTTACGCCAATTACGACCAAAAAGATAGTCTACAGGTAGATCAGGTTTTTTATGGAGCCTCTTTGAGCAAGTCCGTTTTCGGGTATTTGGTAGCACATCTTGTCAACGATGGAACCATTGATTTAGACCGGCCCCTACAAAGTTATTTGGACACCCTTATTCCAGAGCTTCATTTTGAAAAGGAATGGAGGGGTTTTAAAAATCTCAAAGACGATAAGCGATACGAACAAATCACCGCCCGCATGTGTCTTTCGCATACCACGGGTTTTCCAAATTGGCGATGGATCAGTAGAATTGGAGAATTCGACCGAGAGGGGGAAATCAAAATCTACTCTGATCCGGGTACCCGCTACAGTTATTCGGGGGAAGGCATTCGTTTGCTACAAATCGTGATTGAAAAAAATATGGGCAGAGGACTGGAGGAATTGGCCAGGGAAATAGTTTTCGAACCCTTGAAAATGAACATGACCAGTTATGTCTGGCAAGAACGCTTTGAAGGGAAGTATTGCCTGGGTCATACCACAGACCAAAAAACCATTCCGAAAGACACTGAAGACGAAGCCGGTGCGGCAGGTTCAATGGAAACGACTCCGGAAGATTATTCAAAATTTTTAGAGCACATACTGACTTTAGAATCACAAAACTCCCCGATTACCCAACTCATGTTTTCTCCCAACATCGAAATCACCTCAAAAATGCAATTCGGACCAAAATCCCTGGAAAACACAACCGAAAATGAAATAATCGGATTGAACTATGGAATGGCGTGGGGATTACTGACAAAAACGCCCTACGGAAAAGCCGTTTTTAAAGAAGGTCACAGCGAGGGTTTTCAACATTATTCCATACTATTCCCAGAGCACGACCTAGGAGTGTTGCTGATTTCAAATAGTGATAATCCGGAAAGCATTTTCAAAGAAGTATTGGAAGTGACTATTGGAGATGTTTATACACCTTGGGAATGGGAAAACTATATTCCTTTTGATAACGAATGACAATTGGTCTCTGGTAAAATCTACTCTCAAGATCGAACTACTGAAGTATTCCTAATAGCTTGCTTCCATTTATTAAATTAATAGTAATACTATTATATTATGAAAGTTTAACTATTGTTTATGAATAGTTATGCTATTAAAAATGATAAGGTCTATTATATTTGCTTCGAATTTTAAAAACGTTCATAATGAAAAAGCAGATGATTTTACTAGTAGGTTTATTGACTTTAACTTCAACGGTCGTTGCCCAGGATTCGGGCACGACAACCGTCGAGATAGATAAAAGCAAAATTCTGATCGAAAGTGTATTGACGAAGGAAGAGCAAGCGGCTTTATCCCCCAAAGAAGTGCTAGAAAGTTTGATGGCCGGCAACGAAAGGTTCGTACGCAGTGACCTCACTGCAAGAGATCATTCATCACAGATAAGAGAAAGTGTAGAAGCTCAATATCCGAAAGCGATCGTGCTCTCTTGTGTCGATAGCAGGGTCCCGGTAGAAGATGTATTCGACAAGGGAATAGGCGATATTTTCGTCGCACGGGTGGCTGGTAATTTTATTAACCAAGATATTCTGGGAAGTATGGAATTCGCGACCAAAGTCGCTGGCGCCAAGTTAATCCTGGTTATGGGTCACGAAAATTGTGGCGCGATACATGCTGCAATCGACGGGGCCGAGTTAGGCAATATAACCGGTATGCTCAAGAACATTCAACCTGCCGTCGAAATGTCGACCAAGTCTGAAGGTCCGAGAACATCAAAGAACCGATTGCTGGTTCATGAGGTAAGTGAAACCAATGTGCATAACGCCTTGAACAAGATAGTCAGTGACAGCCCCATTTTAAAGGAAATGCTGGACAAAGGTGAAATCGATATCAAAGGAGCGGTGTACGATATGGATACGGGAGTCGTGAATTTCTTGTAGAAACGGCCATCATAAAAAAGCCTATCTCTTTTCGGAGATAGGCTTTTTTTGTTTTTATTTTGACTTCAGCAAGCTAAAGATTTCATCTCTATATTCTTGTATTTTCCTTTTCCGTTCTGCGGATAAAGAATCTAAAACCTCATCATCTTTTATCGGAAAGAGACTATCTTTCACAGCATCCCATTCCCCAGCAATAGTATCGGTTTCAAAGCTTAGATAATCCAATTGCATCATTCGGATTTTCATGGGGAAGCCTTCTTGAAACTGCACCATTCGCCACAATGAAGCTTTTATTTCAGGCTCGAGTAACGCTTCTTTCTGTAAATAGGCCTGATAGAGCAACAACAGATTTACGCTTAACTTCTTGTAACGCAATTGCGTTTCAGAATCGCGAATGTCATTCTCCTTCTTTTCGTGCAAATCGTTCATTGTCTTGATTTGTCCGATTACCTAAAAATAATTTCTCAAAAAGGATAACACCACACTCTCTTTAGTTTGCGGTTTGGCGGTAGTAAGGAAAGAGAACGTAGTTTTATCTCGAATAGGTGTCGGTTTCTATTTTAAATTGGTCAAATTGAGCTATTTCAAACCTATCAAAAATTTGATTTAAACGCAAGGTTCGCAATGGTTTACGCAAAGGTCGCAAAGTTTTTTTGTTTTCCGAAGCCCGTTGCGGCCTTAGCGCCTTCCTTATGTGCTTTGCGGTTAAAGAATTCGAATCGAACACACCCCTTACCAGTACAATCCTATCAAAAAGCACAATGGCTTAGTCATACAATTTGGAGTAGGCCATGGCGGCGAGAATTCCAGCAGAACCTCCGCCCGACTTTGAGGGAATAGCGGGAGCACCTTTTCGAATCAGAACCCCATCGTCGTTTTTCACATAGCCCACCCAAACCACCACTAATTTTTCTCCGTCACTCAGCACCGTCCAGCCGTCTTTGGCTTTTCCGGTGGTGCCGGTTTTGCCGTAGTACTGTCTTTTTTTCGGTAGAAAATCAACTAGCCTGTGACAGGTACCACCTTTTTCAAATGCGCCGGGCAACAAACTTTTTATACCGTTCGTTTTTTCTTCGGAATACAACAGCTTTCGCTTTCTTGAACTGCCATCATAAATCGTATCCTGCAAATGTGGGTCGATGATATATTTCCACGGACTCAAAGGCACTGCCTCTCCTCTGTTAAAAAGCATCTGATAGGCTTGGGCGACTTCCCAAGGGGTCATGGTTTTGGTGCCCAAAATATAGGATTCCCCCAAACTGTAAGAGGGGTTTGAAGAAACCTCCAATTGCGATAATTTCGTCTCCACCGACCTTGCGACTTTCATCGGATCCGCCTTTGTTCTATAATTTACGGCAGCTTTGTTCAGACTGTATTTCATTACATCACCGACCAGAACTTCTTTGTTCAACAACTTCTTGCCGGTATTGCCGGGGTTGTATTTGTAGTCCTTTAAATCGCCATTGAATAAACTCTTTGTTTCATCAAAATCATGGTTTTCAAAAAGTTCTAAAAACACCAGCGGCTTTAAAACGGAACCACATTGAAAGCCTTGCCCGTAATCAATGAAATTCGCCATGGCTCCGCTGTTTTTTCGATTGCCCAGTGTAGCTTCTATCTGTCCTGTTTTGATATCGACAGCAATCACCGACATTTCGAGCTCAAAGCCATTGACCGACAATTGCTTTTGAAAACGCTTTGAAAAGCGTTGCACGGCTGCTTCGAGTTTCTCTTGTCTATCTTGTGAAATCGAGGAGACATATTGAGTGGCAAAACGAGTGGACCCCTTGCCGCGATTGCTTTTGAGAAAATGGGTAAAGGCGGTACTGCGTCGTAATTTGTTGCTTTTACTAAAAGCAAAATCCAGCTTTCGCATTTCCGTCAACTTTGTTTTGTCGGCCTCGGACTCGGCGATCAATTCGAAAAAATTCAAAATATGCTCTTTAATTTCTTTTTTATTGGAAAATCGATTGTTACAGAGCCATCGCAAATCGCTTGCGCCTTTCAGGGTCTTTACGGTCAACAACATTTCAAGGTCGTTAAGGTCATTGGGCGACCGCCCAAAAATGGCATACGAGGCCAATATCAATCCCGAGAAATCGCGCTCGTACCAAAAGTTACCGGAGTAGTTGGTATAGGCCAACAATATTTCCTCAGGGCTGGCCGATTTCACCATTTGAAAGGCCGCCAATTGTTCTCCATACTTGCGCGATAGATAAATCGTGCCCAGGCCTTCCTTTTTATGGATTGCATTCTTCAACAACTGTTGTGGAATATTCGAACCGCCACTGGCCTTCCCCTTGAACAAACGAGCCACACCCGAAAAAGACATACCATAGAAATTATCCTTGCCGATACCGAAGAAATTCTTGCTCTCGACCTTGGTCAGAAAATAGACATAGTTTTCTGGGAGTTCTTCATAAGACATTACGGGAACGATGGGGAACTTGTTCAACTTGCCTCTCGAATCAAGTTTTTTCAATTCCTCTGCCGTGAGATTGTTATTGAGAATGGTATTCTCGCCAAAAACGGTCAAAAGTTTATGGTTTTCATCCCGAACCGCGGAAACAAAATTCGCATGCGGCTCCATCTTCATCTTTAAGGGCCACGCAATATGGAAGAGGATCAGCGCCAAAAAAACACCCCCCACAATCTTTATTGTTTTTAACCAGTCTTTCATTTTTTAATTTTTGTGTTTTTTATTGCGGTAATTGAAAATGGTTGAATTAGTTTCTACACCTCCCTCAATCCCTCCTTATTAGAATGGAAGCCTATGCGCAACAGTTTCCCCTCTACGACACTGCGCCAGCAGTGGGCGAGATGCAGCGTTGGTGGGATTAAGGGGTGTGTACCCATCTTCCAGCTCCCATCTCACGTCTAACTTCCCACATCGTATTTTGTATTATTCCAATACTGCGCATTGATGGCTACCGTATCAGTGCGTTTAGTTTTTCAATTAACGCTGCTGGCAAATCCGAAATGGTTTTAATATGTCCAGTATTTGTTTCCCAAAATGTTTTTGGTTCCTTGGCTGATTCAAAAATGTTTTTCCCTCTTGCAAATGGCACAGCTCTGTCTTTGTTGCTGTGAATAATTAGTTTCGGAATATTCTTTATGTCCGCGATATCCCTAATTGCGACATAGTCTTGGTTATACTCCTCTGGCTTTTTCATATTGTTTGAATTATGTTCTTTTTCCATTGCTGAAAAAGAACCAAAAAATCTAGACTGACGAAACTGTTGCTAAACTTTTCATTCGCTTTCTAAATAATCGCTAACTTCTTCGTCCCGATAGCTATCGAGATCGAATTCATCACAAGACGGATTATTTTACGAAAACTCATTTCAAGTTTTACGCAACCCTTTCGTAGGTCGCCGCTCAATGCTACGCATTGATTAAATGAACTCATTTACTGCAACTGCCACTTCGTACTTTATACTTTTTACTTCAAACTTCGTACTTTGGCCCTTAAACATTAAACCTTGAACCCCTCCTCATGCTTTTCTTTTTTCAAAGTCCACAATAAATCGAATCAAATGATAGATCGCCGGGGTCACCCATCGCCAAAACACAAAAAGCAACCCGCCATTGAAAACGACCGCTACGAACAATCCGAAATTCGAGGGGGCGTACATTCGCAGGTAGGCTGGCAACAAAAACAAAGACCCCAGGGTCACGAAAAACGCAATGACATTACGAGGCAAAGAAAATACGCCCGAGAGCCAATGAAACTTTACCGACAGCACCTGTGATCGCAAGGCCATTTTGACCCAATCGTAATGAAAATGAATCCAAGCGGCGATAAACAGACAGGCCGTAAAATGAAGCCTTGCAATGAATACCGCAAAGAAATTATGGAAAATACGCCAGCCACTATCGAAGGTTTGAAACGGATACGATACGTACAACAAGGTTTCAAAAAACAAGAACAGCCCCAAACACATAAACTGCAATTTTAGCCTATCGTGCGATAGATTGTAACTCGAAACGATGTTCAGTTTGCTCAAACAAAACAGCACGGCATACAGGCCCGAGAAATACGAAATGGCATGCAGTCCAAAATAAGAAAGTGGGTATTTGATAGACCGCAGGGGCGACAGCATTTCGGAATCGTACCAATACACATTGTTCATCAAAATATTGTACTCAATCACGCTTGACGAGATGCTCAGACAAAAGGCGGAGAACAGCAACTTGCTAAAAACGAAACAGAGAAAAACGCTGCCCATACCGATCAGCAGCACTTTCAAGGTCCCCCAACCTTCATCTTTGGCCGTTTGAATATTGAGCCAATTCTTTCTGGGGATATAAAACAGCACGCAGGCGACCAGCGCCAAAAACGTCAGCAAGATGTAAACGACGACCGCGGGCATGGTTATAGGGTTGTGATTCCGTCTGCGAAGGAAACTTTGAGTCCGAGATGTTCTTCCAAGGCGTATCGCCAAAAGGCACGCGCCTTGTGCACGACCCCGGAATCTTTCGGCTCCGACATTACAATAAAGACCACCTCTTTTTGGGCGGTCTGCGAAACACGGTCGGGCAGGTAATAGCCCATCATATCGTTATAGGTCTTTTCCATTTGCTCAGGCGTCGTAGGCGGATTTTTATAAAAATTCACTACGGGATTGTTCTCGATCAGATCACTGACTACGATTACGGTACCCTCCGTTTTATTGATCGCCTTCATCAAGGTAGGGAAGAGCGAAGTGCTTTCCATCAGTCCTACGGAATCCAAGCTATGCAGGTTTTCTTCATGGGCCGCGTAGAAATCACGCCAGCCGATTACCAATTTGTTACGTGCCTGCCCCCAATCGGTATGGGAGAGCGCCGTAGAAGTCGGATTGTAATAACTCCGCGTCGAGATGATACCGAAGTCATAATTCACCTTAAAACACTTGGGCGTTTCGGTCAGCCCGAGTTCTTGATTGACCAGTTGTTCGAAATTCTCCTTGCGCAATTCGTGTTTCGCCCTGTCAATCAAGGTCGAATCGGTCGCATCGACCAAAATGGTGATGTTTCGAGTCGTAACGGTTTCACATTCGGTGTTGCAGCTGGTAAAAGCCAGTGCAACTAACATTAAGACCAATAAGATTATTCCTTTTTTCATTTTTGTGTTTTATAATTAATTTCTTTTCCATTGATGAAAAAGAAACAAAAAATCTAGACTGACGAAACCGTTGCTAAACTTTTCATTCGCTTTCTAAATAATCACTAACTTCTTCGAACTACGTTCGAATTCATCACAAGACGGATTATTTTACGCAAACTCATTTCAAGTTTTACGCAACCCCTTCGTAGGTCGTCGCTCATTGCTTCGCATTGATTTAATGCCTACCGCCACTGCCAACTGCCAACTGCCAACTGCCAACCTGGAACCTGAAACCCGGAACCCGGAACCTAAATAGCCGTAAAATCATAATCCTTCCAGCTGATCGATTCATTGTCGCTATAGTTCTCAAAATGCTCGCGGTATTTGTTGATCTCTTCAAAAGAGGCAAGCTCTAAAGTGCTCATCTCCTTTTCACAAGTACCGATCTGTTCCGAAATCTCCGCAGCTTTCGCCTCCAAAACTGAAACATCGCCTAAAATTCGTTTGAATTCGTTCTTACCAGCCGCATGTGATTCGATAAGTTTGTTTTCCAACTTTCGAAGTCGCTTGTAAGAACCCTTGAGTTCCTTGAATTTTAGATCTAGGTCCAACTGCTGCGGAGATAGGTCCTCTCTTTTCGGAACAGGCTTTTCTATTACTTTTGTCGCTTTTGTTTTTTTCGTTTTAGGGCCATAGATACTTTTTACGGCGTTCGTAAGAAAGAGCGCCAAGGTGACCATCATCACGGCGCCCAGAATAAGAAAGCCGTTTTTGATAAAGAAGTCTTGAACCGTCAAGGTTTCGTCAAGGGCCTGCGACTCTAAAAACCATTCGATCACTGTAAAGGAAAGTGTGGCATACACGCTTAGAATCAATAAGGTCGGTAGCCAAGCCCAGCGTAAGGAGATTCGTCTTGAGGTCAAAAAACTGGCTGCAAAAACAATGGGAATAAAAAATACCGAACGTAATATAATCTCTGGTAGGTCATGGGTCTCCGTAAGGATGTTGTAAAATAATACCCCCTCGCCAAAGATGAACAGCACCTCAACGAGGTACAGGGCCCAATACGGAAACCGTTTGGGTTTCTTGTTCTTTGTTTCGTCTTTTTCGGGTTGTGCCGCTACAGGTTCAAAATCATCGGCGTCGATGATCTCGTCAACATTGTAGCGGGGTACAAGAATGTCGCCGTTCAATTGGCAGCGGCGAATATGGGTTTTGATGTCCGTTTTTTGATGATTAATGTGTTGTTTCGTTTCCGAAATTTCTTCTTCGATAGAAACGCTTTTCGCCTTGCTGAGCGCAACCACTTCTTTTGATAATTGCCCTTTGACGACCTCCATTTTATGAATGTGGTCTGAGAGCGATTCGCCCAATTCGCCTATCCGTTCGTTCAGACCGTATTTTTTGTTTTTATAACCGTAGATGATTTTCTTTTCGTCAAGAATAAAATCTTGTCGGGGCAGCATGCCCAGGTTGGCCGAACGGTAGGCCATATTCTTTAACTCTTTATTTGAAAATACCATGTTGAAGTGTTAAGTTCTAAATGTTAAGTGTTGAGTTGCAGGTGATGAGTATTTAGCACATAGTACTGCCTACTGCAACTGCAAACTGCTTACTAGATCAAGAGTGCAGCATCAGATACAGCTCCGTCTCCAAGGAAACCTCAGGGCCTCTCTGTTTAGAAAACACGGCCTCGCCGTTTTCAGCTTGTTGGATCTCTGAAAAGAGCGTATCCATTTTGGTGTTGTCGTAAGCGATCAAGGGTTTGCCCCAAATCGACTGATCCTTTTTGAAGAGTTTTTGTCCCAGTTTCATAATATGTACTTAAGTGGTTTATAAGTATATCTGTGAAACAGAATTTTGGGGACATTTTGTTTTGAAGTTTTTTGTGGGAAGTGCTTTTTTGAACTTGGAACCTTGAAGTTTAAATCGTGAACTGCTCCTGCCTGCCTTCAGGCAAGTGCCCTCAGTGCGACATTTAGAATTTTATTATTTCTTTTTCCATTGATGAAAAAGAATCAAAAAATCTAGACTGACGAAACCGTTGCTAAACTTTTTATTCGCTTTCTAAATAATCGCTAACTTCTTCGAACTGCGTTCTAATTCATCACAAGACGGATTATTTTACGAAAACTCATTTCAAGTTTTACGCAACCCTTTCGTAGGTCGCCGCTCAATGCTTCGCATTGATTGAATAAGCATATTTACTACTCACTGCTACTGCTCACTGCCAACTTTAAACCTTGACCTTTGCACTTCGACTGCGCTCAGTGTGACAATCCGTATGATTTCAATTCTATTCTTTTAAGACAACAACTACCCAATGCCACTGATCACTGCCAACTTCCAACCTTGAACCTTGAACTATGAACTATGAGCCTTGAACTTGGAACATTCCACAACACCCCTGGTCTTCATTCTTTTCCTCGGTCCTAAAGGATGGAATGAAGATTTCTCTGATTCTCCCTTTAGGGCTGGGGATAAAATCTGAGAAATCCGATTCGACTTCGTGCTTTAAACCTTGAACCTAAGCCTACCCCTTTCCCTTTAAGAGCTTAGCCAATGCCGCGGCATAATCTATAAATGCCATCGTTTCGTCGGTACGGGCCAATTTGATCTTATCAAAAATGACGATCGCCTCACCATTACTTTCCAAATGATAAATGTGGTGATCTTCGAAAAAGCGAATGATTTCATCTGTAAAAAATGACCGAATCTCAGCTTCATTATTCCCCATAAGTAGGAATTTCTTAGAAAAATCCGGGTACATCTCAAAATCAATGTCTTTATAACCCGTAAATGCCATCACTCGGTCAAATAGTTTTTCCAATACCCCTTCTTTTTCCATGGTAAAGACCGGTATTTTCTTATTCAAAGTCAAGACCATCAAGGTTGTATTAAAGGTCTCTGCTGTAAAAGCCTGGCCTTCATTGAAGGTTACATCCGCAATTTCCCAAGAGACATCCAAATCCTTAAATTTTCCTTTCAGACAATTCGTTTTACGTTCGATGGGCCGAACTTCAAAGAAGTGGAAATTCTTTAGATACGACGTATTCCAATTGACTTGATTCGCGTATTGATAATCGCGTTCATTGGCAAGATTTTGCAATCGCGTTTGCCGAGGTGATAATTTTGGCACAGCATTGTGCAAAGAAATTTTTAAGGCCCTATTGTATGTGGATGATGAAACGTGCGAATCCAATCCGTTTATGACGACCTTGCCACCGGTATCATTTTGCGTTTTTAAGTAATCCACCAGAAAATCCATATAGGTGATACCCACCAATTTCGTTTCCGATAGGTCGATATTGACATCGGCCCCTGAAGGAATCTGAGCCACCAACTTATCCACTTTCAAAATACCCAAAAAGTTCGCGATGCCTCTGATATTCAAATCGTAACTGCCATCTGAATTCGTCACCAAATTCGAACCCGATTTATAGATCATTTTAAAGAACTGCGGAATAGACACTCGTGCCAATAGCATATGACTGATCATTGCCAAAACCAATCCGCCGAGCAGTCCGATCAATAGATTCGTATACAGGGTCAAGACCATGGTGGCCACAAAGAATATGAGTTGCTCGGTGCCTTGACTATAGATTTGTTTGAAGACGGCGGGCGACGCCAATTTAAAGCCCGTATAAACCAATAAAATAGCAAAAGCACATAGGGGTACTTGGCTCATTACGGGGCTCAAGACCACAATAAAGAGCAACAACAACAGCCCTTGGTACATATTCGACCATTTCGTCTTCGCGCCATTGTGGATGTTGACCGTAGAGCGAATGATCACGGCAATGATGGGTAAGCCCCCGATCATTCCTGCTACCACCGTACTCATGCCGATACCGATCAAATCTTTGTTCAGATCGGTCTTTCGTTTATAGGGGTCGATTTTGTCAACAGCCTTGGCGATGGCCAATGATTCGATACTGGTAATGATCAAGATGGAAACTACGGTCGTCCAGAATTCTAGCGTATTGATTTTCCCAAAATTCGGGTGTAAAATGGAATCCATAATGTTATCGGGAATGTCCAACAGAAGTGTAGGCCCTACCTCGTAAGCCTTTCCAAAGAAGGAAAGCGTATGTTGGTCAAAGAAATTGAAAAAATAAACAAAGGGAATGGAAAGCATAACGACCCACATCGGCGCCGGTAAAATGTGGAAAAACCGATTGGAAATCTTGGAATGAAACAATAGTAAAAGTAAGCCTGTCAAAGCAATGATGACCACAAAAGGATTGGCTTGCGGTAATTGAACGACCGCATCAACAAGGTTTTGAACAATACTTGGGCTATCGGAATGCGTGCCCAGGGCCACATGTATTTGTTTGGCAAAAATGATAATGCCGATGGCGGCCAAAAGCCCATGAATCACGGAGGAGTGAAAGATATCGGCCAGTCGCCCCAATTTCAAGACGCCCAAAAGTACTTGAATGGCCCCTGAAACGACTATTGCGGCCAATACATAGTTAAAGGCCTGCCCGGTACCATCGTCCATCAGGGCGATCCCCAAAAGAATGACCGCGATAACTCCTTTGGCTGGGCCGTTGACCGAAATATGGCCCCCGCGATAGAGGGTGGTCACAATTCCCCCGACAACCGCTGAAAGAATACCCGACATGGCCGGTGCCCCTGCTGCCAAGGCAATACCCAATGAAAGTGGTAAAGCGATAAGCGATACACTGGCCGCGGCGATCAGGTCACTTTTCCAGTTTTGTAACAAACCTTGAAAGCCTGTTTTTGGGGCAATTTCCATAGGTAAAAATTCAGTGGTTGTTCGGCAACGAAATGCAAACGCGCAAAATAGTGATTATCTACATACCGTGTGAGATAAACAAATCAAAAAACTTACTTAAAAGGCCATTCCTCGTAACACCACATCACCCCATCCTTTTTTCAATTATCTTTAAAAGCCAAAACCGCTTTTACATGAAAATCAGGCCTAACTGCTTTCTGCTGTACAAGAATTCAATGAATACCACGGCCATTCGATTATTAGTATTTGCCAGTGTTTTTGTGGTTATTCTTGGGATCAGCGCCTGTACAGAAGAAAAACCAGCTTCTGTCGAAACCGCGGCAACACCTACAAAACCCGTTGACCTCGTCTACCCCCAACTCGATACCGAAAACTCGCGTTGGTTTTTGTTCTCCTCGGCCTGTCGGCCGTTTGGTATGGTGAATTTGAGTCCTGATACGCAATTGGGCGGCGCATGGGGCAGTGGCTACCGTTACAAGACCGATACCATCAAAGGCTTTAGCCATGTGCATGCCTGGCAACTGTCTGGGCTATCGGTAATGCCGGTAACGCTAAACGAGGCAAATCAAAAAACGGTTTTCTCCGACTTTGAATCAAGCTTCAGTCACAAGACCGAAAAGATTGCGCCCGGTTATCACTATGTCGAACTCGATAGACATGCTATTACAGCCGAACTGACCAGTACCAAACGGGTCGGCTTTCACAAATACACTTTTTCAAAAAACAAGTCGCGGGCCATACTCTTCAACCTCAACACCATACTCGGGCCATCGGCCAACACCGAAGGGCTGTTGGAGCCCAAAAACGATACCACCCTCGTCGGCTCGCTGAACGCGGCACCTACCATTCGCAGACCAAAGCCCACCCAACTCTTTTTTGAAATCAGCTTGAATACGCCGATTCAAAACCTTGAAAAAGATGCCGAAACGGGTAATTTTTTGGTACGGCTACAAGAATCCAAGGATCCTGTTTTGATGAAGGCCGCCATTTCGTATACCTCGATCGAAAATGCCACTGCCAATAGGGCCGCCGAACTGCCGCATTGGAATTTTGAGCAAACGGTCACCGAATCAAAAACCGAATGGAACAGCTTTCTCAGTCGCATCAAGATCAAGGGCGGTGACGAACAGGCCCAGCGCCGTTTTTATACCGATCTCTGGCATGCGCTGCAAGGGCGACGCACGATAAGCGATGTCAACGGCGCCTACCCCGACAATACGGGCGATGCGTTTCGCATCGGGCAACTGCCGCTCGATGCCGAGGGCAAACCAAAATTCAATCACTACAATTCCGATTCGTTTTGGGGCGCACAGTGGACGATCAATACGCTCTGGGGGCTCGTCTACCCCGAAATCATGGCCGAGTTTACGCACTCTTTGTTGCAATATGCCAAGGATGGCGGACTCGTACCGCGAGGGCCATCGGGCGGTAATTATACCTATGTGATGACCGGGGCCTCAAGCACCCCGTTTATCGTCAGTGCCGTTCAAAAAGGACTCGTCACGAATGAATTGGAGTCCGTCTACCAGGCCCTCAAAAAAAACCATATGCCGGGCGGCATTCTGGAAAAGGCCGGTTATGAACACCACACGAATCTCGGTGGCGGTTTTCAATATTATCTGGAAAAGGGCTATGTGCCCCACCCTATACCCGAGGGCAAATTCGGCTTCCACCAAGACGGGGCCAGCTTGACGATGGAGTACGCCTATCAAGATTGGACCTTGGCGCAGCTGGCCAAAAAATTGAGCCATATCGAGGATGCCGAATACTTTCTAAAGCGATCAAAAAACTATGCGAATGTCTTTAACCCAGAGTCGGGTTGGATGCAGCCCAAAGATGTGACCGGTAGCTGGAGGGCGAACTACGATCCCTATCTGTATGAAAACGGCTTTAACGAATCGAACGGAGCACAATCGACCTGGTTAGTACCGCACGATCTTAAGGGCTTGGCCGAACTGATGGGCGGTACCGAAAAGGCCATTGAAAAACTGGCCGGCCAATTTGAAACGGCCGAAAAACTGGGCTTTACTTCGGGCAATTCGCACAATCAAGAACAGCATCCCGAGTATCGACGCATCCCTATAAACTATGGCAACCAACCTTCGATTCAGACGGCCTTTGTCTTTCATAAATTGGGGCAGCCAGACTTGACCCATTCCTGGTCGCGCAAGGTGGTCGACTTGGTTTTTAGTGGCCTATCACCTGCTACGGGTTACAACGGTGATGAGGATCAGGGACTCATGGGCAGCTTGGCGGTCTTATTGAAAATTGGCCTGTTTCAAATGACGGGCGGCACCGAAGAGAATCCTGTCTATGAAATCGGGAATCCCGTTTTTGACGAAATCGAAATCGAATTGCATCCCGAGTATTATTCCGGTGAATCCGTACTAATCAAAAAGGGCGGCAGTGCCGCCCATGGGGTAATCGAGAACGCCCAATTCAATGGAAAGACTTTGGAAGATTTTACCATCCGTCATAATGAACTAGTCAAAGGTGGGGTGCTGTTGCTGGAAATGGAGAATCAAGAAACTGGGAAGAAATAATTTGCTTGTGTTGAGGAAGTTAGAATTTTTCTCATCCCCGGCCCCCAAAGGATAGAAAAATTCTTTACAATTAGTAGTGTTTGTAGAAAATCCTTCCCTTTAGGGTTAGGGAAAGGGATTTTCAAAATCAACACCTCGCTTTTTGTTTATCGCTTTCTTTTTCCATTGATGAAAAAAATGAGCTCTTCTAGCAGGCAAAAAATATAGACTGGCGAAACCGTTGGGCAAATTCGTCACCATGAGCTAGTCAAAGGAAGCGAACTGCTGCCCGAAATGGAGAATCAAGAAAAATAGCAGGCTAAGCGATACTAACTTTTTTTGGGTAGCTTAGGCCCTAATGAACGGCACAAAAAAAATAGGTTGGAAAACAGCAGCGGCCCTAGTCATCTCCAGTATGATCGGTACCGGTGTCTTTACCAGTCTGGGCTTTCAATTGACCGACATTCAAAATACTTGGAGCATTGTGTTGATTTGGGTCTTAGGTGGCATTTTTGCCCTAATCGGAGCCTTTACCTATGCCGAGCTGGGCACCAATTTCGATGAATCGGGGGGCGACTATATTTTTCTTTCGAAATTGATACATCCCTTGGTGGGCTATGTTTATGCATGGACATCGCTCACCGTTGGTTTTACGGCACCCATTGCCATTTCGGTGATGGCAATGCAGAGTTATCTGAACCCTATCAATCCGGCGATTTTCAATGATTGGTTCGGGGTGGCTGTCATCTTGGTGTTGGCGTGGGTGCATTCGGTCAGTATCGGTCAAAGCGGGAAGTTCCATAACATTTCCACTACCATAAAAATCGGATTTATTCTTGCCTTGATCTTTTTGGGTTTTTGGTATCTGCCCGTGCAAGAAAATGCCATTGACTTGAGTAACTCGTGGCAGCAAGAAATTATGTTGCCCGGCTTTGCAGTAGCCTTGGTTTTTGTCAGCTATGCCTATACGGGTTGGAACGCCGCCGCCTATATTGTCGATGAAATAAAAGATGTGCGCCGTAACCTGCCCAAGGCCTTGATCGTTGGTTCAGCGATAGTTACCTTACTCTATGTGCTGGTGCAAGTGGTATTCTTAAAACATGCTTCGGTCGACCAGCTCTCTGGCAATGTGGAAGTCGCCTTTATCGCTTTTAAAAACCTCTTCGGTACAGAAAAGGGCAATTGGATTAGTTATTTTATCGCGATTCAATTGATCGCCACCATCAGTGGCTATTTATGGACGGGCTCCCGAATTACTTTCGCCATGTCAAAAGACCATTCGTTATGGCGCAAACTGGCCGTCAAGAACAGCAATGGCATACCGGTACGGGCACTTTGGTTTCAGGCCGTGGTCAGTATTTTGTTGACCTTGACGGGAACTTTCGAGGAAGTACTTTTATACGCAAGTTTTGTATTGCAGCTGATGGGCACCTTGACCGTGGCCTCCATCTTTTGGTTAAGGGGAAGGAAGGGTGCTTACCGCAGTCCGTTAAAACCTTTTCTGCAAATTGCCTTCATACTTTTCAGCCTTTGGATCTTGGGCTATATGCTTTTTGAACGGCCTCGGGAAAGTGTAATCGGGTTGGTTTTTGTTGGAACTGGAGTGATTACTTATTATCTGTCAAAGAAGAAGGGTTAAGGATTACTATCCGTTGCTTCTTTGTTTATGTTTTTCTTTTTTCATTGCTGAAAAAAACCAACCCAGCCGACAGGCAAAAAAATCTATACTGACGGATCGGTTGCTGCTGAATGCTGCCCATTGATGCATTTAATCGCATGAAAAAAGCCTTCACTTTGGCGAAGGCTCTTATTTATAATGGATAAATAAATCAGTTATGTGGGAAAAATAGTTTAAATACAGAGCCTTCATTCACTTTGCTCTCCACCTCGATTTTACCTTTCATGAGCTCTATCTGATATTTAGCAAGATATAGTCCCATACCTCTAGATTCATGGTCATTACCGAGGGAAGACCCCATTCGAAATAATTTACTTCCCTTTTTCTTTAAGTTCATACCAATTCCGTTGTCTTCAATAAGAATTATGGTATGCTCTTTTGTAATCTCCGTAGCAATGGATATCAAAGGAATCTTATTTGGCTTTTTGAACTTTACGGCATTGGAAATAAAATTGGTCATTATATTTTCCAAATAAATAGGATAGCCCTTGATTTTTAGTGTATCGGGAATTTCATTAATGATTTTCGCCCTTGACTTTTGCAACTCCCCTGAAAGATTCTGTTCGGCCTTGAATATAAAATCGTTTATTGAAACACGCTCTCTTTTAGCTTTTACTCCTTTACCGATTGAGACCATTTCCCTTAAATCATAGATTGTCTCAGATAAATGGTCGGTGCTTTCTTTTAGAATTTCGAGAATGTTTTTTCTTTCTTTCTCATCTTCGACCTCTTCTAAAAAGTCTAACATCAAAGCATAATTGATAGCATGACCCTTTAGATTATGCGAAATCATATGGGTGAAATTCACCAACTTATCGATATGTTCTTCTCCTCTCTTAACTTTGTTTTTCAGGCCAGTGGTTGCTTTGACGCTATTGGTGATGTCTTCTAAAACGCATAATAGGCCCTCCCCATTATTGGTCAGTTTACCCTTGATCGACACTATTTTTTTGTTTCCGGTATTATCGGTAAAATCAAGGCTGGTCTTGAGGCAATTATTTTTCTCGTTCATTGCCTTCGCCGAAAAATCTTTGCGCACACTGCTTGAAATGAAGGCCAGGTATTTTTTTCCGACCAATTCTGATTCTTCAAAGCCAGATAACTCAAGTAATTCTCGGTTTACCTTTAAAATGCGGCCACTGCTGAAATCTACTAACGCCATAGCGACCGGCGCATTTTCTAGGAAGAAATTCTGATTGCCCCCGTTACTTTCTGTTTTGACTTTTGTCTTATCGTTTACGATTTGTGCCGTGCCGATAATTCTTCTGCACTTACCGTTTTTGAACTTTGGTCTACCAATGGTATTTACGGTAATCGCATCGTCATTTACCGAAAGCATGGACAGTGTTTTGTTCCAAGGCTTTCCTTTTTCGATAGCCTCTTGAACAATGGCTTTTAAATTCTTCGCGGTACTTTTATCGCCACAAGACCTGATGATGTCGATAATCGATATTTTGGAGGTCTTTTTTAGTTTGAATATTCTTTTCGTCGCACTTGAAAGCTCGAATACCTGTTTCTCAACGTCATACTCCCAGCTTCCTATTTTCGCGATTTCACCTTTTTCCGCTAGCAAATTCTTTGTGGATAGCAACTCAAATTCAAGTTCTTTTATTCTGGTCACATCTTCAACGTTGAGAACCACCCCAACGACGGCTCCCTTACTGTTTTTCCATGAATTGAGGTGCCAGACAACTTTTTTGGAACTACCATCTTTCAAATCGACCTCATCGATAATTTGAATGTCTTTTAGACCTTCCTTTGCAAAATCCAGTTTTGTTTTCCAATCTTTTGAAAAATTCGGGAAAATCTCAAAAATTGATTTTCCGACAACTTCAAAATCATGAAAAAGGAATTTACTTTTCCAACTGGGCGAGGCGTCGACTAAATGAAATTTGTCGTCTAATAATGCGGTAGAAGTTGTTAATTGTTTAAGCCAAAAGGCGTTTTCGGCGTGTACCGAATTCGTCGAAGTATTCATTGTAGGTTTGATATTTTTAAAGATTTTAGGTTATTCAGGGTGTAAATTTGAGCAATAAATTGTACTCTATCACTTATTTGTTGTGAACAAGGCCAATGCTGTTGTGAACTTTTTGAATTTTGTGGTTTACTTAATTTTTTGTTACCGTTCGTCGGATTTTTTTGCCGAAATATTTCTCTATTATTGCTGTAATGCCTTCATTTGTCAAGGGTTTTAACATTACCTCTTTGATCAGCTTTACCTTATCGGCTTTTTCTTTATCGGCTGGGCTTAAAGAAGTAGATAACAAGATTACGACCGATTCGTTTTCGGCAAGTTCATTTAGTTTTCCATATTCTTCAAGAAATTCCCAAGCGCTCATAATCGGCATATTGATATCGACCAAAATCAAATCGGGTTGCGTTATACCTTCTTGCGTCAGATATTTCAAGGCATTGGTGCCACTTCTAAAATCGACGATTCGCTCGGCACATTCCGATTTTTCAAGAAATTTTTTGTGAAGAAAGTTCGTGGCAAGGTTATCATCCAATAATAATACTGATTCAAGCTTTTTGGTCATAATTGTTATTTTTTCAAAGTGAAAGAAAATTTGGTTCCTGTTTTTGTGGCGCCGTCGATCCAAATTTCGCCTTGATGTAATTCTACTATTTTTTTACATTGTGCAAGTCCGATTCCGGTACCTTCATAGCTATCCATATTGTTAAGTCTCTGAAAGATATCGAACACGCGTTCTCTATTCTTCTTGGCAATACCGATACCGTTATCCTTGATCGTAAACTGCCAATGGGTATCCAATTCTTTGACGGATATTTCTATTGTTGGCGAATATTTTTCCCGTCTGAACTTGATAGCGTTCGAGATAAGGTTTAAAAACAGTGAATGTAATTCAGGGGCATAGCCATTGACCTTGGGGAGTTTTTGATACGTAAGTTTTGTTTTTGTCTCGACAATTCTCTTCTTCATATCTTTTTCAAGATTCTTCATAACCTTATTGCAATCGACCAGACTTCTTTCGTCGTTTCTTCCAATTTTGGAATAACTCAATACACTTTGTACCAAGCTTCTCATTCTTGAAGATGCCTCTAAGGTGAACTGTATGTATTTATCGGCCTCATCATCAAGTTGTCCTTCATATTCTTCACCCAGTAACTTCACGAAATCGGTGATGGTATTCAAGGGTTCTTGAAGGTCATGACTAGCGACGTAGGCAAATTGCTCCAATTCTTGATTGCTGCGAGAAAGCTCCATTTCAATGGTCTTGATAGGCGTAATGTCAACATGGCTACCTACCATTCTAATAGGTTTGCCATCATCGGACCATTCAATTATCTTACCCCTGCAGTAGATCCAAACGATGCTTCCATCTTTATGATAGTACCTAACTTGGTTAGAGAAGGGTACCTCTCCTTTAGATTCGACGTGTTCTTCGAAACATTCAAACACGCCCGGAAGATCATCTTGATGAATTATCTTTTGCCATGATTCGGGCTTGTTCTCCATTTCGTGGTCTTCGTACCCGAACATTTTCTTGAAACTTGGGCTTAAGTATTCGGTGCCCTCTTGAATCATCCAATCCCAATATCCGGCCATGGTGCCTTCCAATAATTGTTCAAAAGCGCGGTTTTTGTCAATATATTTTTTCTCCGCTTTTTTCAATTCCGAGACATCGCGAAAAGAACAAATGCTGTACATTTCCTTATCGTCTTCATCATATAGTATCTGCGCATTTATACTTACTTGGATAAAACCTTCTTCTTTGGTTTTTAATTTACGCTCTTCGTTGTTCAGTTTACCCGTTTTCTTAAATTCTCTAAATCGTTTGGCGGCTTTCGATTTTTCTTCATTGGTGTAAAGATCTGAAAATTTCATGCCGATCAGTTCCGATGCCTCTTGGTAGCCGAGCATATTTATCATGCGCTCGTTACAGTTTATCAATTTGCCCTTGGGGTCGAAAGAAGCGAACATATCAGGGGCGTTGTTGTAGAGCAATCTAAATTCTTCTTCACTTTTCTTGATAATGGCTTCCGATGCTTTGAGCTCGTTGATATCGATAAAACTGACTACTGCCCCATCAATGCTTCTTTCGTTGTTGTAGTACGGCGTAATACGCTTTAAGAACCATTTGCCGTTATCGGATTGTAACTCTTTAGACAACGTCTTGCCTGTATCAAGTACTTGCTTCACGCGCTCCAACGAAAAGGTCTCTGTACCGAAGCTATTCGCAAAATGACCGATCGGTCTGCCGATATCGGTTTCACGTAAGCTAAAATGCTCGCCTATGGCAGGGGTGAATTTTCGAATTCGCATATCGGTATCGAGAAAGATCGTGCCGATATCGGTGCTTTTCAAAAGATTGTCCATATCGCTGTTCAACGCTGCCAGATCCTCTATTTTCTGTTGCAATTCGGCATTGACCGTATGCAGCTCTTCGTTGACACTCTGTAATTCTTCATTGGTACTTTGTAATTCTTCGTTTGCCGCCAAGAGCTCTTCGTTGGTAGCTTGAAGCTCTTCGTTGCTGGTTTCTACTTCTTCTACAACGTTGTTCAGATTTTCACGGGCCTCTTTAAGCTCCTCTTCAAGTTCCAATATTCGAGCTCCTTCAAATCCCGAGATACTACTGGTCACTACTTTAGCCGAGCCTTGCTGCTCTTCTTTAGGAATAAAAAGCAATAGGCAGCCATTCGAATGGGTAATATTGTTCATTTCAAACGGGTTTGCCAAAAGGTCGAACGTTATCCGCTTGCCCTGATTTTTCAGGGACATGGTCTTGTGGAGTATTTTTTCTTTTTTGGAAAACGCCTTTCTGACGGTGGCCGCTACGGAAATCGCGATACCTGGCGGCAGCATTTTAAGAAGATTGATGCTAAAACCGGTGTCCGGAAGTTCGACAAATTTTTTGAACTGGCCTACGGCGTGCAATATATTGTGCGCTTCGTCAATATAGACCCCGGCCATTCCCAATTCTTCGGCCACGGTCTGGTTCATCACATCGGCCATCTTGGTTTCGGCCCTTGATTTACCGCTTGCCAAATTGTTAAAGGAGGCCGCTTTTTGCGCATCGGGGTAGTTCAATGGTTCTATGCCCAATGACTTTGCGGGTTTGATATTGCGAAATATTTTAGATTTGCGATCAAACTCTTCAAGTACACTTGAATAGTCGCCCAATGATTCACTGCTGCCCAAGACCAAAATTCCTTTGACGTTAAGCGAATAATGTAAAAGCCCGATTATCTTTCTTTGAGCCGATTGTTGCATATAGATAAGCAGGTTTCGGCAAACCGCAATGTCCATCTTATTGAAAGGGGGGTCCTTTAATATATTGTGCTGGCTGAAAATCACCATTTTGCGCAAAGCATCGTTTACTTGATACTCATCGCCCCTTTTCAAAAAGAATTTCTTGAGCCTATTGGGCGATACATTGGCGATAATGCTCTCTGGGTATAACCCTTTACTTCCAATCTCAAGATGGTTGTTTGCCAGGTCTGTTGCGAAAATTTTGACCTGTAGCTTTTTATCTTGGCGTTGCAGTTCTTCTGAGATAAGCATGGCCATACTATAGGCTTCTTCACCGGTACTGGTGCCAACACACCAGACTTTCAGAACATCATTGTCCTTTTTCGACGCAACCAGTTCAGGAATGATTCTAGACTCTAGATTTTCCCAAACATAAGAGTCCCTAAAAAAATTGGTGACTCCGATAAGAAATTCACGTGCTAAAATATCGGACTCTGTTCGATTCTCTCGTATGAATTCTAGATACTCCCGCTGATTGTGAAGCTTGTTTACACTAATTCTTCTTGCGATGCGCCGCACAAGAGTAGGGCGTTTGTATGATTCGAAATCTAAAGTCGTCTCTTTTCTGATTACCCGTAAAATACCTTTGATCGTATCTTCATCTTCCTCTATCTGAAGCACTGACTCCCCATTTGTCGTAGGGTGTTCTATGTAATGGAACAGTTCAGCGGGCAGCGATTCTACCGGCAGGGTATAATCGACCAGACCCGTATTGATCGCGCTACGGGGCATACCGTCGAACTTGGCCTGTTCAGGGTCTTGAACCATTACCATACCACCGAATTCCTTTATTGCACGTGCGCCACTGGTTCCATCACTACCTGTGCCGCTCAGCACGACACAAATCGCTTTCTCTTTGTACTCTTGAGCCAACGACCGAAAGAAAATGTCGATTGGTAGATTGAGATCATGCCCCTTTGGTTTGTTCACCAAAAGCAACTTGCCATTCATTATGGTCATGTTCTTTTTTGGAGGAATCAAGTATATCATGCCCTCGTCGACAACCATATTATTCTTCACTTCATGAATAGGAAGCACCGTGTTCTTTGCCAGTAGCTCGGCCATCAACGACTTATAATCAGGACTCAGGTGCTGAACGATGACAAAACTATGCCTACAATCATGGGGCACGTTGTTGAAAAACTCTTTCAACGCCTCCAAGCCTCCGGCACTGGCACCGATTGCCACTACTCGATGTGCCTGGTCTTGCAGTTGAACTTCATCTAAGGCAACGGTTTTATCTGATTTGGGAGTTTTTGGTTGGCTCATTTTGTTGTTTTTTATTTTCAGATACGACCTTTTCGACTAATCCATCATAACTTGAAAGATTCCGTTTCGAGTTATATAAATTAATCAGATACTATTTTGGAAACAAATTTTCCGATTAAGTCACATTTAATTGTAAAATTAATTTTTTATCGCGTATTTTGTAGTATTTTTATGTCTTTTTTAATAAGAAAGAGCTTAAATTTTCATTTTTTTCCTTTGTCATTTATCCTTTCGGCCAGATTATCATGAACCTCACTATATCGAACTTGTTCAAGCCATGATTCACAAATAGTACGATATCGCCATTTTGGAAAAACAAAAAGCAGGTACATAAAAACTTCTTTTTGAACTGGTTTGGACTTTTCGTGTACCCTCGGCATAAACTTCTCATTGCATTCATAAAAAAGCCCTCGCTTTCGCGAGGGCTTTGCAGCTTCTCTTTGTGGTCCCGCTTGGGCTCGAACCAAGGACCTTCTGTCCCGATAGCTATCGGGAGAGTCGGCTGTCAAGCGTTTCTTCGAACACCTTCTATCTTAGTTCTGGATATTCCTTTAGGTCAAGAATATATTTTTTGCTCTTCATCGCCTTGACCTTACGTTCCAAACGGACAGCATGGGAATAGTCGTTGCAGTCGAACTTCAGGAACAGAAGTCAATCACCGGCTTTGGAAGTATACGTCTTTTGGCCGTATTTCCCATTATTATGATTTTTGATTCGTCGGTCCAAATCTTCATGGCAAGCACCGATATAGAACCTGTCCAAACCCTTGCTGTGTAAAATATAGGTATAAGCCATGACGATAAACAAAAAGAGAAGCCTTGCAGCTTCTCTTTGTGGTCCCACTTGGGCTCGACCTCGGCCCAATAAGGGTTTGATTTCCAACTATTTGTCAACTCGCCAACTTAATGGGTAACCGAATTGTATGCCTTAATAATGTATTTAACTTTATTTACTTACCCCTTTCCGAGCTTTTTTATCTTTATCCGTTAACCATATTAAAAACCAATTGTTGCAGATTCTTTCCTTTTCCTAAGAAGAAAAAGTTTTCTTTCATACTCACTACCTTCTTCCGAAAAATTCGGCGAAATATTCATAACCTTCTGCCTTCCTGGGGAAATTGTAATCATTGACTTCTGTAAAGGTTTTTCCGTTGATCTAAAATTATTAAACCTTAAGTCATGGGTGCTAATACCACCTAAGAAATCAAAGGTAATTTTGAAATAAAGATCTCTCTTATGGTTTATTGGTTCAATACTTGCAATAGATAAACGGGAATTCTTATTTATTTCTTGAACGTAAAAAATTGTTGTGCTATTTGTGTTTAATCTTATATCCTTATTATAATCTTCATTCAGATTCCAACTTCTATTTTTTCCAGTGCCAGCCAACATGTCTTGTATTGTAATCAGGCAACCTTTCTGAGGGGAATTTCCAATAAATTCCGCTTCAAGATAAATTTTCTTCGTCTTTTCATCATAAACTAAATCAAATAATAAATAACTATCAGATCCTTTCTGATATGAGTCAATACCCCTAACTTGTTTTAAGGTAGAATTGTTAGAACTCAAAATATTTTCGGAAGTCAATAATAAATCAGTATTAAGCTTCCTTACTTTTTTTAAATTCCTGTCAAAGGTAATTCTTGTATCCAATAAGTTGCTATCCAGAACGTCTACGCTGTTAGCCAAAGTTCCAAGAAGTTTAAAGTTGGAGTCGAAACTGCTGGCTAATTGTTGAAGGTTTAATTCCAATAAACCGTTTGCTGATTCAATCTCAGTAATTACTGTCTTGGTGTTCGATAAAGTCTCATTAAGCTTATTCGTGGCCGACTCAAATTTAGTGATGCTACTATTAGTCTCAAACATTTGAAGAAAAGCGAAGAAAACGAAGCAAACAGTTAAAATAACCTTATCTGACTTTTGCATTTTTTCAAAGTTCCTAAAAAGTGGAATAGCAATTATTATTAAAGCGAAAATTTGAAATAAATATTTAGGGAATTCCATAATAATCAGATTTCTAATTACTAAAATTAGGATTTTAAAATCAAATCAGTCAAGATATTAGCTGTTGATTGACTGGTATTGAAATGTTTTTTAAGTTAAATCTCATGGTCTAAAAAAAGAGCAATTTTATGATACCTCTTATCAATCAAATTATGATTTTTGGTATTCCCAAAAAAAACCTCCACTCTTGTAGCCTTACCCGTTTTAGGACATCGCTAAATTCATAAAAATATCTTTATCGTTGACCGTTTCGGGGAAGAATTCT
>ENA-ORXM01000412-ORXM01000412.1-marine-metagenome-genome-assembly--contig:-NODE-412-length-78077-cov-15.932731_pt1 | contig 78077 bp, 53 predicted proteins | sample MGYA00237867_ERZ511480 | MGnify/ENA primary metagenome ERZ511480 (study PRJEB26309, sample SAMN06266103) | marine metagenome | isolation source: Algal blade | place: United Kingdom:Sidmouth, United...
TGATTCTATCTTCAAGCTTATTATTTCCGTTTGATTCGGTATTTACATTATATATCTGTGCCTTTTGTTCCTGCATTTGGAACATTCTATTTGGGTTAAAGTCAACTAATAAAGTTTGAGGTTTCATATTGTATTTTACAACATCACCTTCTGGTTCTTTGTAAACTTTTACGAATTGACTTTGTAATCGAAAAATTGCTTGGTCATATTCTTGAGGTGAGGCTGTGTCTTTTAAATATAGCATGGTATCCCATTCAGGAACAGTACTCCCGGTTAACATTCTATTTACTGTTAAAGTGATAGTCTTTTTATTTCCGCTTTCACATGTAGTTATTTTAGTTTTAATTGATTGAATATCTTTGTAAACCTTATCGTTATCAACACCAGAAATATTAATTATTTCATAAGAATTCAAATTTTTAAATTGATTAGATTTAATTAACCCTTCAAAAGCATCACACGAAGCACGATAAGGTAGAACACAAACTATATGTCTACACATTTTACCATCTTTCAACTTTGCATAATCTAGAAAACTCAATAAATTATCATCTTCTTCTGTGCCATCAATAACCTTTAACAAGTCTATTATTTCCTGTTCGTATATAAATTTTTTATGTAGTTTGCCTGAGTTGTCTTTAAGTATGGATTTGGGTTTTAATAATTCAGAAAAAGTATAGGTAATTCCATTCTTTCTCAGTTCTTCCATTCTTATTCTAGAAGATTCATTAGGATTAAAGGCAAATCTTATCATTTGAGGAAAGCCATAATAGGGATTATCCCATTCTTTAATATCGTCTTTTGTTAAGTGTTCTTCATTCCATTGTCCTTGGTCTTCTGCAATATTTGTAAACTGGTAGAAAGCTATTATGTCTTCATTGGTAAATTCACTATTCATTAAAATACGATAAGGTGTGCCAGAAAGATGTAAACGAACCTTAGCATTTATTGACTTAGTTGTGTTGTCTAAATCGTCTATTGAATTGTCGTTAAGCTTTAGTTCACTTTTAATCTCTTTAGACTTAAAGTCTTTTAAAATTTTACCATACTTCAGTGCTCTTGCTCCAAAATGTGTTTCATCAATCAGTAATAAGTCAATTTCATTCTTAAATACTTCTTTATGTTTAGATTTTATTGCATCCCCTTGTAAATCTTGAAGGGTTAGAAATAAAGCAATCTTTTCACCTGCTTCAATCTTTTCTTTAATTATGGTATCACTTTGCAAAAGTGAATGGCTATCTAAAAAACAAAACCCATCAAATTTATTATGGCTTTCGACCGTCTTTTTCCATTCTTCCTTTACGTCTTTTTTTGCAGATATTATCAACACAATTTTAGCATCCATTTCTATTGCGCAACACATAGATGTAAAAGATTTACCAAAACGCATTATCGCATACATCAATAAGTTATTTCTGCCTTTTTCTAAGGCTTCTTTAAACTTATCAATAGTTTCTTTTTGGTTTGGTCTTGGCTCATAATTTTCATTTCTATTGTATGTATAAACTTCCGGAATATGACTATCATCAAAGTTGTAATATTGATATTTTGAATTATTATTACGGTACGATAATTTAATGTCAATAATTGCATTTTTCAAATCTTTTGTTGTAGCGTCTTTAAAAAATTCATTTGAGTAATAAGGCATACCAGCTATTGAATTAGGCAGTAAACGAGCCTTTTGGACTTCATATTCTAAGTATTTATGTAGAGCGAAGTCTCTAAAAAACGTTTCTTCGTCGACTTTAGCAACTTCTTGAAATCTCTTTTTTAGATTAGGAAAATGTTTCCTCCATTCATTAAGTCTTGTTTCTAATGGTCTATATGTGTCGCCTACTTTTAAATAATTAGGAATTGTTTCAGTTGTGAAAGCATAAATTTGTGGTTCAACTCTTCCTACGATTAAATCGTTTAGTAACTCTATATCAATTCGGTTATCGTCTGCCATATATTGGTGAAAATCTTATTCTTCAATTAGGTCAATAAACCTTAGTTTTCTTCCTGGCTTTCCCGTAATCTTGTCCTTATTTGACCAATCTTTTACTAAACAATAAATTCCATTGTGCTCAAACATATTATTATTAATACATCCTGAGCAAAAAGAGTTATCAGTTTCTACTTCTCCAAAAAGGTTAACTTTTTTTGTCTGAATCTTACTACAAGAGAATGGGATAACACCCTTTAAACCGTCCATTTGCCAAACATTCCAAGAAATAATGTAGGCAATGTATTGTATTGATTTAAGTAAAGGTGCTTTGTCAAATTTAAACTTAAAGTTTTCAATAAACGTAAATAACATGGACTCTCTTGCTAAGAGCAGATTATCTCCTTGCCATTCAAAAGCATAAGTGTTTTTAAATGCTGTTTCCGTTGCTTTTAACCATTTGTCACAGGTATTAACATTTTCATTTATGATCCTCAATTTTCGGTCTAACAACCCAATTCTATCCTCAACTTCAATAAACTTACCACAAGTAGTATCATATCTACTAATAATGTAAGGTGCTTCCCCGCAGGTAATTTCAAGTCGTTTTTCTTTTACGTAATCTTTCCAAGTTTTGTTTTTTGGAAAATTGATTTTTTCTTTAATTGTTTCCCATCTATTCTCATCTATAATTTCTTTGTTAAAAACGTTTTTTTGTTGAAACCATGCATTGTCAATTATGTTATTTTGAGCATTACAAACCCAAGATGGAGTAAACACTTCAGCCATATTTTTGACTCTCGATTGTTGTAAGATTGAGTCCTTCTTAATCCTTGGCATTATTACGTTTCCGTTAACTCCAGTAATAAGTGTAGATTTTATTTGCTTAATCTTATTATAATTTTCTCCCAAGTATTCATAATTATTTGTTGCCCAAATTATGTTTTTTTTGGTAGTATGATCACGTAAAAGAATATCCATTACTTCGGGATACCTTTCAAGGATTTTATTTTCTAATATGTCAATTTGAGTGTTCAATTCAGTTCTTTAATTGATAGTAAGAGTTCTTTGCTTTCTATATTCAAGATTTTAGCAATCTTATGTAAGTCTTCTAAACTTCTTTTGTTTTGAGCATAAGAATGAATCATATTGTAACTCATACCAGCCTGTTCAACCAACAAGATTTGCTTTATTCCCTTCGGCTCTAAAACCTCTTTTATTCGGTTCATTTTAAATTTGTTTTTATAATCCACTAAAATAGAGAACATTTTTTAGATGCTCACTAAATGAGTACAAAAAATTATCATTTTATATAAATGATTTGTGGGAGGAGGCAAGAAATCGTTAACTATCATCATTTTTCATAATTTCGTATTTAATAAATATTAATTTGTATTACTGTACTTGTTATTTTAAATTTTATTACAATTTTAAACAGATTAATAAACAATATCAATTTTAGGTGATACATAAACAGCGGTAACTAAACCAGTTTCGGCGTGTTCGTTTTTATAACATATACCTCTAATTCCTTTTAAAAAAGTTGTCCATTTATTTTATAATAACGGTCAAAAAAACTGCATAAAGTATCGTTTTTATAGTTTTTTATTAAGATGGATCGTACTGCCTTCAAATACCTTTCAAACATGAAATCTTACAAAAAAAGAATAATAGTAATGATATAACCTACCTTTATAAACAAGTATATCTATAATGAACAAAACCATTCTTCGGCTTGCCATTCCTAATATCATCAGCAACATATCTGTTCCGCTATTGGGCTTGGTAGATACTTATTTAATGGGGCAATTAGACTCGCCAATATACTTAGGCGCAATTGCTATTGCAGGCATAATATTTAGTTTTATTTATTGGGGTTTTGGCTTTTTGCGAATGGGTACTACTGGCATTACCGCACAAGCTTCTGGCAGAAATGATGAAACCGAAGTTTACTACACTTTTTTAAGAGCTTTAATTATTGCTATTTTGGTGGGCCTGACACTTATTGTTGGTCAACAACTGGTCGCTCTAATTGGGTTCAAAATTGTAAGTGCCTCCACAGAAATTGAAAGCATTGCTAAGCCTTATTTTTATATTAGAATTTGGGATGCACCAGCTGCCATTGGTTTATATGCCTTAAACGGTTGGTTTTTTGGTATGCAAAACGCCAGATATCCTATGATAATTACGGTAACGGTAAATGTTTTAAACATTGTTTTAAACTACTTATTTGTATTTCATTATGGTATGAGAGCAAATGGAGTTGCACTTGGTACCGTAATAGCGCAATACAGCGGTTTTGTTTTAGCAATTGCGTTGTTTTTATGGCGATATAAGCATCTTACCAAAAAAATAAACACCAAAATTTTTCTAAATGCAGCAGCTTTAATTCATTTCTTTAAAGTAAATTTCGATATTTTTCTACGCACCCTTTGTCTTATTTTTACGTTCAGTTTTTTTACTGCCCTAAGTGAAAACGAAGGTATTATTTTGTTGGCCGTAAATACTATTTTACTGCAATACGTAAGCATTATATCTTATGGTATTGATGGTTTTGCTTTCGCTATTGAGAGCATTGCAGGCAAATATTACGGAATGAAAAATAAGGTGTTGTTACAAAAAAGTATTCGGTATGCCTTTTATTGGGGCTTTGCTTTATCCTTACTTTTAATTGTAAGTTTTGCTTTGTTAAGAAATAATATAGTAAGTTTTTTTACAGATGATATAGCCGTAATTTCAGCATCCAAACCTTATATTTGGTGGTTGTTAGTATTGCCCTTACCTGCAATGGTAGCCTACATTTGGGATGGCATTTATATAGGCTTAACAGCCAGCAAAGCAATGCGCAACGTAATGTTTGTGGCTACATTTTTATTATTTTTACCAATATATTTTTTGTTGCAACCTGTAATTGGTAATCATGCATTATGGTTGGCCTTAGTCGTTTTTATGTTGGGCAGAGGTTTGGGTTTAAGTTTGTTAGCAAAAAGAAATGTTAGTTTATAATGGAGCATAAAATTTTTGAAATAATAGATCAATTAGAAGATGTTTTTCTTCATTAAGGTCTAATATTTTTTCTTCCAATAATGTTGAAACGCATTAGTGCCTTGGCTTTTAAATTTACTAACGGTTTGTGGCACAAATGATTAATATGATAAACCTTATTCACATACTAATTCAAAAGCATCGTTTCTTCTCATTAGTGTTAAAATAGATTTTATACTTTCGCCACTTCCGTTTACTATAGCTGCCCCACCATAAATAAAATTATGTGATGCTAAAAAAAAAAGGAGTGTTGCCAAGTGTGGTAATATTAATAAATCGGATGCCTTAATTGCTCTAAGTAAAAATTAAAGATCTTAAACGGTGAAACTTATTCCGCCAGCCAATGAATTTTACAAATGAGGGTTATTCCTCTGCATAATTGGGCTTATGCAGTATGACTGCCTATATTCGGAACAGTTTGATAATTCATATAATAAATTATGACTATATTATTGAAAACGTAATATAGCTGTTAAGATGAAACACCAATAATATTATCAGAATAATTTGACTTTATAAAATAAGTTTAAGCTTACATTTGCAACATCAATAAAAAAGTTAGCAATATTATAATTGGTCCGGCCTATCCTTTAAGAGGAGGAATTGCTGCACACAACCAATTGTTAAGTCATCAGTTAAATTTATCTGGCCATAAGTCAAACATCTTTTCGTATACATTGCAATACCCTGCTTTATTGTTTCCAGGTAAAACACAATTTGTTGAGGGTGATGCTGGTGATTTAGTGAACAGTTTAAGTATTGAGCAACAAGTAAATAGTGTTAACCCAATTAACTGGTATAATACTGCAAACAAAATAAATGCAATGCAGCCTAATTTGGTGATTTTACGTTTTTGGATGCCATTTTTTGGGGCAGCCTTAGGAACCATTAGTCGGTTAATAAATAAAAGAACTACAAAAATTATTGGCTTGGTTGACAATGCTTTGCCACACGAACCTCGCATTGGTGATCGCTCTTTGACTAACTATTTTTTAAAAAACTGCGATGCCTGTATGGTAATGTCAAAAGCTGTAAAGAAAGATATTATAACGATGAAAAAGGATATGCCGGTTGCCCATTCGCCACATCCGGTTTATAATCATTTTAAAAATAAGATTGATAAGCAAGAAGCAAGGGAGCAGTTAGGTTTGCAAGCAAATGGAAAATATGTGTTGTTTTTTGGTATGATAAGAAAGTACAAAGGTTTGGATTTATTGTTAGATGCTATGGAAGTGTTAGTAAAACAAAACCCAACAATTCAATTGCTTATTGCGGGTGAGTATTATGATGATGAAGTATTATATCAACAGAAAATTAAGGAGTTAGGCTTGACTAATAATATAGTCAGCATTAATAAATACATACCCGATGAAGAAGTACATCTATATTTTTCGGCAGCCGATTTAGTAGCACAAACTTACCATACGGCCACACAAAGCGGAATATCACAGATTGCAATGCACTATGAAATGCCAATTTTGGTAACAAATGTTGGTGGTTTAGATGAAATTGTATTACATCAAAAAACAGGCTATGTTGTTAAAAAAGATGCTGCTTTAATTGCTAAAAACATATACGAGTTTTTTGCTTTAGAAAATTATAATACTTGCTTTGAAACAGCCATAATTAATGAAAAAGAAAAATATAGCTGGGAGGCTTTTGTTGATAGTTTAATTGATTTATATTACCAATTATGAGAGCTGAAATAAAAGCGCATTTAAAAGCATCCATCGCAACTAAGCAATTTTTACTTAAAGACGACTTGTTGCTGCAAAAAATTGAACAGTTGGCTACTACTTTAGTTACTTGCTACAAAAATAAAGGGAAGTTAATGCTTTGCGGTAATGGAGGAAGTACTTGCGATGCGGTTCATATTGCAGAAGAATTAACAGGTAGGTATAACTTGAAACGGCCACCATTAGCTGCCATTGCATTAGCAGATGCCGCACATATTACTTGTACGGGAAACGATTTTGGCTTTGAAGTTATTTTTGAACGTGCAGTAGAAGCTTTGGGTAATAAGGGCGATGTTTTGTTAGCTTTGTCAACATCTGGCAATTCGAAAAATGTATTAAATGCTGCAAAACTGGCCAAACGTAAAAGCATTTTTGTTTGTGGTATGACGGGCTTATCGGGCGGTAAATTAAAGCAGCATTGCGATTTATGGATTGGCGTGCCCAGCAACATCACAGCACATATACAAGAAGCACATATTACCATTGGGCATATTTTGATACATTTAGTGGAACAAAAACTATTTGGAAACGATGAAGGATAGAATACAAAATATTAACAGAAACTGGAGTTTATTTTTAGATAGAGATGGGGTAATAAATGAGTTGCTAATAGATCAATACATAAAAGAATGGAAGGATTGGACTTATACCCCAAATGCACTTTTGGCCTTAGAAAAACTAACCAATTTTTTCAAACATACCGTAGTAGTAACTAATCAGCAAGGCATTGGTAAAGGCTTAATGACAGAGGCGCAACTATCTGCCATACACAATAACTTAATAAAAGATGTTGCAAAAGCAGGTGGTAAAATTGATAAAATTTATCATGCACCACAGTTAGCAAAGCATCATCATACTTGGCGAAAACCAAGAACTGGCATGGCAAAGCAGGCGCAAAAAGATTTTTCAGCTATTAACTTTAATAAAAGTATAATGGTAGGCGATTTTGTAACCGATATGAAGTTTGCCGATAAATTAGGTATGATAAAAGTATTTATTTCGAAAACCATGAGCCAACCAAAAGAAATTGAAGTTGATTACTGCTTCAAAAATTTGGCGCAATTTTATGGTTTTTTAGATGATAATAAATTTATTGAATTATAAACTTGTTTACCTTTATATAAACGGGTTGTTTATTAGTGTTTTTGTTAGATGCTTATTTTCGGTAAAAAAAATCCGCTACAAAAAATTTTTATAGCGGATTTTGTAATATAATTAATAAATATTATAGTCAGAAATCTCTAATTAATTTCTACTTCTTCTTTTACTTAAAATATTGTTGAAAAGCGCTAATTGTTCTTCAGTTAAAATTTTCTTTATTTTCTCTTCCGAAGCCTTTTTTATTTCGTTCATTTTAACCATTGCAGCAGCACGCTCATCAGCATTTCCCATACTTTCTCTAATAGCTTTAAGCTCCATAGATTGCTGCGCTCTTATTAATTTATAAGCTGTAATTTGAGATTCTGTTAAACTTAAATCTTTTATTAAATCGCCAGAACCGCTAAAAGCACTTGCTCTTTTACCCGTTTTACTTCTAAGTTTATTTCTTTGCAATAATAACTCATTAAAAATAGGGAGTTGTTCTGCAGTTAATGTTGATTTTATAGCATTGTTGGTATTTGTTCTAATTTCATTTGAAGCCTTTCGTGCCCGATCTTTATCGGTAATGCCCGAACTTCTTAAATCCTTTAGTTGCTTGTCTTGTTCTTCTAACATTGCTTGAATTCTTTTGGTTTGCTCATTTGTCAAATCCAATTTTTCAGTTAAATATTTAGCATTAGAAATAGAACGCACATAATTTTGCGATTGCGCAAACGTCATTGTAGCAATACATAACAGTAGGGTGGTAGTAAATGTTCTGATTAAATTGTTCATTTTAAATATTATTTTTATAGTTCTCAATTATTTCTTTTTGTGTGTTTCTTGTTGTTGCTTTAATAAGGCAATGTTTTTTTTATGAGATTCCAATTGCTCGTGCGTGAAAATTTCTTCCATTTTAGCCATCATCTTTTTTTGCTGTTCAGCGGCTAATAACATTATCTCATCTGAGTTTTTGTTTAGTAATTCTTTTTTAGCTTTCATCTCTTCAGCTACCGTTTCTCTAGCGGTAGTAAGGGCATCAATTTGCGCATCTGTCAAATTCAATTCTTCAAAAACAATTTCTTTTTTAGGCTCAGAAGTTTGGGCAGAAGAGCTTAGTGAAAAGAGAAATAGGGTTAGGCATATAAAGCAAATAAAGTTTCTCATACTTAATTTTTATATTTTTGATAAAAATAGTGATTATTAGATTAAAAAGGTGGCCCTAAGTTTATTAAATGTAATATTATTTACATTCTCTTACATTTTCATTATTAAAAAAAGCAGCTAAACGCTGCTTTTTTTAATAATTTTTATTTTATAATACTATCTTTTACCACCTTTTAGTTTGCTTTGTAGTTTGCTTAATTGATCCCATTTATCAGCAGCAGCCAACTCAGCTTGATCGGGCCAAGTGCCTGGGTTGTGCATTTGAAATCTTGATCCTGCCTCAGTTAAAATCTTCTGCAATCTTGCAATTTTAGCTTTCGAAAGTTGGCTAAAGGTAATAATTCCATCATTGTTTAACAACATTGCAATTTTTGGCCCAATGCCCTCAATCTTTTTCAAATCGTCCTTTTTTGCTTTTTTATTTGTTGACAGTTTACTTTTTGTAGTTGGTTTCGCTTTGGTTTCATTCAATTGCTTTATTACAGTTATTGCTTTACCTACAACACGTTTTTCTCCAACTACTTTTTTTGAAACTTCAACAGTATCAGCATTTTCTAACATTTCTTGCAGTGCCGAAATATCAAATGATCTTACCACTTCTACTTCTTTTATAACTTCAACCGGTAGCTCTTTAATTATCTCAATTTCTTTAATTACTTCTTTAGGCTTTTTAGCCAATTCTCTTTGTAATTCTTTTATAAGCTTATCTAAATCTTTAATATTTAACTTTTGCGCATTAATTTCATTTTTGCTTTCAGCATATCGTTGATTTGCTTTCTTTGTATTTTCGTTAGCAATTATATATTGTTTTTCAACATTTTCTAAAACCTTCACTTTATCGTTAATAAGCTTAAACTTACTTAAAACTTCTTTTAACTTTAATTGAATTTCTTGTATGCTAATTTCCCTATGCTCAACATCTTTTGAAAGTTTTTTGATATTAGAGTTAAGGGTATTGATGACCACATCCTTTTCTTTAGTTCCAACACTTAATTTTGTTTTTGTTTTGGTTAAATCATCATTTAACAAATCCATTTCTTTAGCTAATTCACTTAATTTATCATCTTTCTTTTTGTTTAGAACCTCTAATTTTTTACAATCACCTTCTAATTTATCTATCTTTACATCTTTTTCTTTGCTACCTGAATTTAACAGAACCCTCAATTTAGCTAATTCATTATTTAAAATATTAATTTTTTCGGTCAAATTATTTATTTGTTTTTCTTTTTCTTTATTAAGAATTTCTAATTTTCTGCATTCACCACTAAGTTTTTCAAGTGTTGAATCTTTATCTTTTATTTCATTCTTAATTTTAGTAGATTGCTCATTATAGGCCGAAATTGTTGTATCTAATTGATCTTTATAATTTTCAATTAATTTATCTTTCTCTAAAACGTTGCGTTCTATTTCTCCTAATTTTTTTGAAATAACTGCATTCTGATGATCTTTCTCTTTTAAGTCTGCAATTTTTTCAGCTCTCAAATTTTTATATGATAATTCGACATCTTGCAGTTTAGTATTCATTACCTTTAGTTGGGTTTTCAACTCTTCCCAAGCTTTATTCTTTTCGTTAAAGCTATGTTGCAAAGTACTTATTTGCTTTTCGTTGTCAGCCTTTATTTTATTTAAATTTTCCCAACTTTTTAATTTAATGTCATAATCCGATTTTAGTTTATTATACTCATCGGCAATGGTTTGCCAAGCTTTATTTTTATCGTTATATTTATCTTCCAATATTATTGTGTTACTAGCATATTTAGCTTTTAGTTGATCATATTCACTAATTACACCTTCCCACTCTTTACGCTTGTTGTTGTATTTGTTAGTCAAAGCACTTATTTGGTTATTAGTATCTTGCTTTAATGCATTAAATTGACCGTTTACTGTTTCCCAAGAGGTGTGTTTGCCATTGTATTTGTTTTGCCAATCTTTAATATCAGCATCATACTTTGATTGTAAATCGTTATACTGACCGTTTACTGTTTCCCAAGCGGTATGTTTGCCATTGAATTTGTTCTGCCAGTCTTTAATATCAGCATCATACTTTGATTGTAAACCGTTATACTGACTAGTTACTGTTTCCCAAGCGGTGTGTTTGCCATTGTATTTGTTTTGCCAGTCTTTTATATCAGCATCATACTTTGATTGTAAATCGTTATACTGACCAGTTACTGTTTCCCAAGCGGTGTGTTTGCCATTGTATTTGTTTTGCCAGTCTTTAATATCAGCATCATACTTTGATTGTAAATCGTTATACTGACCAGTTACTTTTTCCCATTCTTGAGTTCTACTGTTATATTTATTTTCCCAATCATCAATATCGGTTTTGTACTTAGTTTTTAAGTCGGTATGATCGTTACTAATGTTTAACCACTCTGTATTTTTATCGTTAAACTTAACTTTCCACAATTCTACATCTTTAATATACTTAGTGTTTAATTCTTTATGTTGATTGTTAAGTAAATCCCAATCTTTTTGTTTTTTGGTATATTTATTTTCCCAATCTTTTACTTCAGTATTATATTTAGATGATATTTTCTTATAATCACTATTTAAGGTTTCCCAATCTTTTAACTTGGTATTATACTTATTTTTCCAATCTTCAACATCGTTGTTGTAATTGCTTTTTAAGGTAGTAAGTTGTTTGCCTAAACCTTCCCATTCAACGTGTTTGTTGTTGTATTTTTGTTCCCAATTATTAACATTCACATTTAAACCTTCATTTTCATTTCTAAGCAATACAAAGTCTCTATTCAAATTATCGAACTTAGAAACCGCGCCATTGTAATCTGATTTTAAAGAAAGATATTGTTGATTTTTCCCTTCAATTTCACTATTCAAGGTATATAATTTTCCCCAACCTAATGATTTTGCAATTAAGTAACCTAAAATTGCTGCTCCTAAGGCAAACAATAAAGGCAATAGCCAACATAAAGAAACTAATATTAAACCTATAAGCATATTTTATTTATTTTATTATTTATTTTAAAGTTACCTCTACTCTTCTATTCTTCTGTTTTCCCGCTTCGGTATTATTAGGTGCCACTGGTTTATTTGGTCCAAAACCTTGTATTGACATCTTTGACTTAGAAATTCCACTTCTTTTGGTAATGTAATCTGCTGCAACACCAGCTCTTTTTTCAGAAAGTGCCGTATTACCGCTTAAAGAACCAACATTATCTGTATGGCCACTAATTTCTAATTTAGCTTTTGGTACTCTATCTAAATAATAAATTAAATCGGTAAAATCCTTTCTTTGCGACTCACTTAAATTAATGTTATCACTATTTGTTTGAAAATACAAGGTAACCGGCTTGCCAAATAATCTTTCTTTAATAGCAGGAATTCTAAGGTCTTCTTTACTTTTATCAGAAAAACCAAATTCAATACCTTTGGTATATTTGTTATTGGCTAACCACTTATTGTTGGGCAACAGTTTGCCGTAAGTATTTATTTGAGCAGCACCTACACCAGCACCTAAAAGCAGGCCTTTAACCTTATCTGCCCTTGCTGCACCCAAGTTCGAAAACAAACTTCCATTTTTTTCATCATTAGTATAATACCCTGTAATATCTAATGATCTATTTTCATGCCCTTTCAAATAAGCTGTTGTTTCATTAATCGATGTTTTTAAACCTGCAGATATTGGCAGGTAATCAGCATTGTTTTTGTTAAATGAAAAATGAGTGGGCGAGGTAGAAGTAAATGCGCTATTATCTTTAATAAGCCATCCACTTGTTAATGCTGATGCAGCATTATTTTTAGTATTATCGGCTACAGCTGTAATTGCTGCCGAACCTCCCATACCACAAATATATTTTCTACAAAGTAGACATCCTACAATAAGCCATATTATTAAAAGTATTATCCATAGTGATGAAAATTTCCGCATAATTTATTATATATTATTTTTTTTTAAGGCTAAACAGAGCGTTATCAATGTAAGGTATAATGTTAAAATTAAGACATTTAAGTATTAGGTTTGTCACCGATTAGCATATATTTGCCAACTTAAATAGTTATAGTAAAATTTATACTTTGAAATTATAATTAAAATCTCAGACAACATAATATATACATTGAATAAAAGTAATTTTAACATTTCTCTTTTACTTTGTTGTTTAATTTTTGGCAGCTTAAATGCGCAGGTCTATCAACAATCAATTCAAGGTCAGCTTACCGATAATGTTACGCTAAAAGCGATATCACAAGTAAAAGTGTTTTTATTATCAAGCGGTAAAAGTATAGATTCTTTACAAACCGATAGTAATGGCTATTTTAAATTTGAAAGCCTTACTGTTGGTAAATATGATATACTTTTTGATCATCCGCAGTATTTTCCCGAGGTTAAAGTAGATGTTTTACTAACCAGTAGCAGACCGCAAACTATTGAAATGGCTTTACAAAAAAGGTTTGAACTTTTGGAAGAAATAACGATCGTACCAGAATTAAACAGAACGAAAGTGCTAAACGATATGAGTACCCAAAGTGCCATTAGTATTGATGCTAAAACTGCCCGTAAAATTGCTGGTGGTTTAGACGATCCTATTAGAGCAGCGGCCAACTTTGCAGGCATTAACAGTAACGGTTCATTTTCTGATAATTTTATTTCGGTAAGAGGAAATTCGCCCAGAGCATTAAAATATTATTTTGATGGATTAGAACTACCCAACCCAACCCATTTTGCACGCATAGGCAGTTCTGGAGGAACGTTTACCATTTTTAGTTTTAGGCTGTTAGGCAATAGCGATTTTTTTGCTGGCGCCTTTCCTGCGGAATATAGTAATTCGGTAGGTGGAATATTTGATGTAAATTTTAAAAACGGCAATACCAACAATCACGAATTTGCTTTTGAAATAGGCACTTTGGGTATAGATGTTTCATCAGAAGGACCAATAAATGCCAAAAAAAAATCATCGTACACTACAAATTTTAGATACGCTACCATAGGTTTGGCGCGTTTAATAGGTTATCCAACACAACCTACCTATACCGATTTTGCCTTTAACCTCAATTTTCCGATCAATGAAAAATCTAACCTAAAAATATACAGCATTAATGGCTTGAGTGATCGACTTAGAGAAGCTGAAAAAGATATTAGCTTATGGGAAGAAGGCTTGGATAGATATGAGTTAAGTTTAAACTCAAAACTATTTAGTATTGGAAGTACCTACAGCCGTTTAGTGGGTAGTAATGGTTTATTTAAATTGGCTGCCTTAACCGCTTACACCAACCAGCAAGACAATAGCGTTTTTTTACTACACGACTTAACCGAAATACCCAGAAACATAAATGAGTACACAACCATACCACTAAGTGTTGCGGTTTCTTTTAAACAAGCCTACAAAAATGCTTTATTAAAAGTGGGTGCTTCTTCAAATTTTGTTAATCATAGGTACAATTACTACGCTACTGTTGATACTACTATTTCTCAATATGCTGATGAAAAAACTATTGGAAACACCATACAAACAAATGCTTATTTGCAAACTAAAATAGCGTTAAATAGAAATTTTAGGATTAATGCCGGTATTACCGCAATACATCATAACGTAAATAATGAAGTAGTTTTAGAACCAAGAATTGGCTTGATTTATACGGTTCAACAAAACAATCGTTTTTCAATTGCTTATGGTAAGCATAGTCAGTTTTACGAATACAGCGTTTACAATTTTGAAAATGATGGTGCCTTTCCAAACCTAAATTTAAAAGCAACTAAAGCGCACCACTTTGGTATTGCCTACGGTACAAAAGTATGGCAACAGAAAATAAATGTAGAAGCCTTTTACCAACAACTATACGATGTGCCAATTGAACCCGATGGTACTTTTTCAATAATTAATTTGAGTGAATTAAATGAGCTACGATCGTTAATTAATGAAGGTAAAGGCAGAAATTACGGCATCGATTTTAGTATTGGAAAATACAATACTAATAATTGGTATTATAATATAAATGCATCTTACATAAAATCGTTATACACCGCTGGTGATAATGTTAGGCGCAGTACAGAGTTCGATTTTAACTATAATATAAAGCTACTGGCGGGTAAAGATTTTGAAATAGGTAAACGTAAAAACAAGAAAAACAACCTTAGTTTAAATGCCACTTTTACAGCAATTGGCGGCCGGCCATATACGCCAGTAGATTTAATAGCATCTGCCAAAGTACAAAGCACTATTTACAACGAAAGTATGGCCTTTAGCCAACGCGAAGAAGGTTTATTAGTGTTAGATTTTACGGCAGTTTATCAAACCAACAAAGCAAAGCGAAGTGCGTTTTGGACCTTTCAAATAAAAAATCTTTTTTCGAGTGCCGATGCCGTTTACAGAGAATTTGATGTAGTAACAAAACAAGAAGTAATTGTACCTTCTTCCAGCTTTTTTCCAGTAATAAGCTATGGTTTAGAGTTTTAAGTGATGTATTTTACAATTATGCTTTAACCAACCAAAACATTACAGCATTATAAGATCCACTTGCTTCGGTTTCAAATTGTAAGGTTAGTTCTGTAGCTTTTTTCTCTGCATCTTTCGTTTCATCACCAAAACGGCAACGGTAGCTTCTGTTGTCAAAAGTAAGCGTGTATTGTTCTGCTTTTGTAAAACCTACATTCACTTTTTGTCGGGTAAGATCCCAATCGCTGCTGTCTTCGTACAAAGTATCTAACCTGGTATAATTAAAATTAACCGAAGCATTATTAAATGTAAAAGTTCCTAAATCACCTTCTTCGATAAATTCCTCTTTGGTTTGCGTTCCCAATTCCATTTTTTCGCCATAAGCGGAATAAATTTTGGTTACCAACCATTTGCCATCTAAAGATTTTTCTGCCCTTTTAATATTTTGTTTTTCACAAGCAGAAAAGGTGAATAACAAGGCAAGGCAACACAAAAGTAATTTTGACATAGTTAATAAACAATTTTTTAGTTGGTTTATTATATAATGTGATTTACTCCAACTTCATAAAATTTTCGTACCGTATTTCTTCTCTTAAATTAGCTTTGGCAGTTTTTATTGAAGCTTGGTTTTCCATATCAATAGTTCCCCATATTATTTCATCTTCTTGGCAAACATCATTAATAAATTTCCGTTGTATGGCTTTTGCAAACCCCTTTCTTTTCCAACCTTGGTTTACTAAAATTTCTATAAAATAAACAGCAGGTTTGCCCAAAAAATCATCTTTTAGTCCAGCAATAAGTCCAATTGTTTCCCCATTATATTCCGCTGTTTTTAAAAGTCCGGCTTTTCTACTGCTTTCCATTAGTTCCAAGTCATTAAGCTGTACTATATTTTTAAAATTGGGGTTTTTCATAAGAAATTTCTCATATTCTGCTTTGTAATTATTGTAGTAATCATAGTTGTCTGGGTTAATTAAATTAATATCTTTTTCAAGATGAAACTGAATACCCTTTTTTATGGTAGCCGCATTTTGAACTAAATAGCTATTTCTTATTTCATTAGAGGCTATTTTATATTTGCTATAATACCTCAAATGTTTTGGTTTAAAAGGAGCGAAATATTTACTAAGCTTAAAGTTGTAAAGTTCCATTAGTTCTGCTCTTGTGGTTGTAAAATTGCTAAGTATATTTACAAAAGCTTCATTAGGCTGTCCACCCAAATGTCTAATACCACAAATTAATTTTCTATTGTTATCAAGGTCCAAAATTCGTTCTGCATAATCTTCTATTTCAGTATTAGGAATGTTAAAATGTTGATGTCTGTCTTCTCTTATCTTTTTACTATTTAACTCCTCATATTCCGCTTCAATTTCCTTACCTAAAGCTACTATTGCTTTGGTATGATCTATATTTATATTTTTGAGATTAAAAGTAGCAAGTGAAATTTCGGCAAAATCATCAAATTTGTTTTGTTGCATTTTTGTGTTATTTTTATTTTAAGATCATAAAGATATAATTTTAAGTAAAAACAAATTGCCGTACACAGTTGCTTATTTTCAATTTAATAAATAACAAATTATGAAGTTTATCAATACGCCAGAATCAAGATTTGAAAACCTAAAAGATTACAATTTTAAAGCCAATTTTATCGAATTAAATGAAGGCCTGCAAATGCATTATGTTGATGAAGGCCCGAAAGATGCGAAGCAAACTTTGTTGCTATTACACGGCGAACCAAGCTGGTCTTATCTTTATAGAAAAATGATACCTATTTTAGCAGAAGCTGGCCATAGAGTGGTTGTGCCAGATTTAATTGGCTTCGGCAAATCATCAAAACCTTTGGCGTTTGAAGATTATTCCTATCAAAACCACGTTAAATGGACAAACGAAATCTTAACCCAATTAAAATTAAAAAACATTATACTTTTTTGTCAAGATTGGGGCGGCTTAATTGGAATGAGATTGGCAGCGCAACACTCAGAAAAATTTAGTAGCGTAGCAATAGCCAATACCGCATTTCCAATGGGCGTAAAAGATGTTTCAAAATTAGCCGTGTTTTTACAATGGCAGCAATATGCCAAGCAAACCGATAAAATGAATGTTGGCAAGGTGATTCAAAACTCAACCGTAAGCGAATTAACGGATAAAGAACTTGCTGCCTATTGGGCACCATTTCCGGATAAAGAATATATGGCAGGCGCAAAAATTTTTCCATCTTTAGTCCCTTTAGAAATAGACGACCCAGAATGTGTTACCAATAGAAAAATATGGCAAAAAAAGTGGTTGACTTGGGAAAAGCCTTTTTTAACGCTCTTTTCTGATAAAGATCCCATGTTTTCTGGTCAAGAAACTTATTACCAAAAATACATACCTGGCGCAAAAGGGCAGCCTCATAAAGTGATAAAAGATGGCGGGCACTTTTTACAAGAAGATAAAGGGGAAGAAATTGCAAATGTTTTGGTGGAGTGGATGGGGTAGGTTTATTCTACAGGTTTTGAGTTTCTTTTTTACTAACTACTAATTGCAATTAATGCATTGATTACCCCTTTACTATGATTGAGAAGGGTTAATATGTTTTGTTGAGTTCGATGGGTTAAATCAAAACGTAAACTATAAATGCAATTTACTGTTTCACAAGAGACCCAAGATGGTACAGAATTACGCAATTGATAAATAGGGCATAAACCAGACAGAATTTATGTCGGAAATTAAACCTCGTATAGGTTTCGTAATGCTAAACCATCAATTCTTTGAAAGTCGGATACGTTGCGGGTTATTAAGGTGCAATTGTTAACCAAAGCAGTCGCAGCAATAATAGCATCAGGTAGTTTTATCCTTTGGCTTTTTCGCAACTCAATGGTACGTATTGCTATCAATTAAATATTGCGTTCCCACTCTGTTCTACTTTCATTTATATGCTGCTGCAATTGTGCTGCAATACCAGCTGGCAGTTTCCCAGCGTATTTGTCAGATAGTTTCTGTTGGGGCTGCTCAATTTTTTTCAATACTTTTATTAAGCTCAATTCCTCCAGATCCATCAATAACTTCAACGCTTTTTGGTTAGTTATTTGTATAGTTAAAATTTCCATTGCTTCCACTAATTTATTGTAAAGGTATTACTATTGTTGCACATCAATTATTTCTATTTAAGATTGCAAGTAACCTTAAAAACCAATCGCAACAGACCTTAGTTTTATCCTCTAAAAGTACCGTTTACTTAACTATATTCTAACAATTTTTTCTTCAATTAATGCAGATTTAACAATCTTAAATATTTTTTTCAAAAACTACTTGATAATTAAAGCACATAATTGTTATTTTTGCATTTCTTTTTAATAAACACATTAAGTATAAATGGATATAAGTGTTGAAAATCTTACGAAAACGTATGGCCCGCAAAATGCGGTGGACAATGTTTCTTTTAAGGTAAATACAGGCGAAATATTGGGTTTCTTGGGTCCTAATGGGGCAGGTAAAACTACCACCATGAAAATTATCACCTGTTATATGGCGCCTTCTCAAGGCACCGTTAAGGTTGGCGAGTATAGCATAAGCGAAAATGCCGATGAAATTAAAAGACGTATTGGCTATTTACCAGAACATAACCCTTTGTATTTAGATATGCCGGTTATTGAATATTTAGATTTTGTAGCCCGTTTGCAAAGCGTGCCTAAAGGTGATATTGCACAACGCATTAAAAAAATGGTGCAGCTTTGTGGGTTAGATTTAGAAAAACATAAACTTATTGGTGAACTTTCTAAAGGTTATCGACAAAGGGTTGGGCTGGCGCAGGCTTTAATTCACGATCCGGAAATATTAATTTTAGATGAGCCAACAACTGGTTTAGATCCTAACCAAATTGTAGAAATCCGTAACTTAATTAAAGAAATTGGTTCTGAAAAAACAGTTATTTTGTCAACGCACATTTTACCAGAAGTAGAAGCTACTTGCGATAGAATGATGATTATAAACAAAGGTAAAATTGTGGCAGATGGCGCACCTTCTACTTTGCGTAAACAAGCGCAAGGCAGCGAGGTATTAAAGGTAACTATTGAAGATGGTGTGCCTGAAAACATCTACAATAAATTACAAGAATTACACACCACCAAAAGTGTTGATATTGATGCAAAACGCAGTAATCATTTTATTGTAGCAAGTAATGCTGAGGTAAGTTCTAAGCGAAGCATTTTTCAATTGTGCGTGCAAAACAATTGGGTAATTACCGAAATGATTGCCGTTGAAAAAAGTATGGAAGATGTATTCCGAAACCTAACATTAAATTAAATAAAAAACGACTATATATTTATGAGACAAATCTGGACGATAGCGATAAGAGAATTTAGAGCTTTTTTTGACTCTCTTATTGCCTACATACTTATTATGGTATTTTTAGGTTTAAGCGGTTTTTTTACTTGGCTTTTTGGAGCAGATGTTTTTTTAACTGGCCAAGCAAGTATGCAACCGTTTTTTGCCATTGCTTATTGGACTATGTTTTTCTTTATACCCGCATTAACTATGAAAATGCTTGCCGAAGAAAACAATACCGGAACAATGGAATTATTGCTGACTAAAGATATTAGTGACATGCAAGTAATTTTAGGTAAATTTTTGAGTGTAATGTTTTTAGTAATGGTTGCCTTGGTGTTTAGCTTGCCTTATTATTTTACCATAGCTTGGCTCGGCCCAGTAGATCATGGTGCAGTTTTGTGTGGCTATTTGGGTATTTTACTAATGAGCGCATCTTATGCAGGCATTGGTTTATTTACCAGTTCAATTACTAAAAATCAAATTGTGGCTTTCTTGCTCGCCTTATTAATAGGGGTTTTCTTTTTAATAATTTTTGGTGCATTAGCAAGCAATATGCCCGGTGCTTTGGGTAAAATTTTTAGTTATCTCGATGTTTCAAGCCATTATCAATCCATTGCAAGAGGTGTTATTGATAGCCGAGATATTTTATACTTTGTTTCCATTGCTGCACTTGGTATATTTTTGGCGCAAACTGTATTGGCCAAAAGAAATATTTCAAAGTAAGAACACTATTTTAATCAAATTGTTAAATAATAAGACAAGAGTTAAAAAACAAAAATGACAACAAATTCACAACGTTGGTTTAGAATTTTATTAATACTTGGGGTAATAATTGCAGCTAATGTGTTGCTTAATCGCCTATTTTTTAGGTTAGATTTTACAGGAGATAATCGCTACACACTAAGCAATCCTACAAAAGACATATTAAAAAATATTGAAGATCCTGTTACTGTATCTGCTTATTTTAGTAAAAATTTACCGCCACAAATTTCGCAAACAAAGTCTGATTTTAAAGATTTATTAGAAGAGTACAGCCAAAGGTCTGGTGGTAATATTGATTATGAATTTATTGATCCGAATGAAAGCGAAGAAACCGAACGAGAGGCACAGCAGGCAGGCATTCAACCCATAACAGTAAATATGCGGGAGCGAGATCAGATGAAGCAACAAAGGGCTTATTTGGGAGCTGTTATAAAGCAAAACAATCAAAAAGAAGTGATTCCGTTTATGCAACCCGGTGCTGCAATGGAGTACGCTTTGTCTTCTTCTATTAAAAAAATATCGGTAGTTGATAAGCCGAAATTGGGCTTAATACAAGGCCACGGAGAACCTGCAATAAACGAACTGGCTCAGGTAAATAGTGCTTTAAGTGTGTTGTTTAATGTTATTCCGGTTACTTTAGATACCTTAACGGCAGATAACTACAAAGGGCTTTTATTAATTGCACCAAAAGATAGTTTTGTAATGGCCGAGTTTCAATTTTTAGATGAGTTTTTAAAAACCGGCAAAGGTTTGTTTGTAGCTATTAATAGAGTAGATGCAGACATACAGCAAAGTAGTGGTACCACCATTAGCACTGGTTTAGAAACTTGGTTGACAGAAAAAGGAATAACCGTTGAAAATAATTTTGTTATAGATGCCAATTGTGGAAGTGTTTCCGTTCAGCAACAAACAGGATTCTTTTCTTTTAATAGACCAATACAGTTTCCTTATTTACCAATTATACAAGAGTTTGCAGACCATCCCATCACCAATGGATTGGAACAAGTGTTACTTCAATTTGCGAGTTCTTTAAGCTTTCCTGCAAAAGAAGGCGTAAATGTTACCTCGTTAGCATTTACTTCTGGTAAATCTGGTACTGCAGCAGCTCCTACTTTTTTTGATATTAACAAGCAATGGGTTGATAGTGACTTTAATATGAAAAGATTGCCCGTTGCCGCCGCACTTGAAGGTAAATTAACCGATGGTGATTTAGATAGCAAATTGGTGGTAATTGCAGATGGTGATTTTGCAACTAATGGAGCTGGCCAGCAAGCTCGTCAGGTAGATCCTAACTCGGCAAGTTTAATGGTAAATGCAATAGAATGGTTAAATGATGATACTGGTTTGAGTGAGTTGCGTACCAAAGAAGTTACCTCAAGGCCAATTAAAAAGGAACTGACCGACGGACAGAAATCTATAGTGAAATGGGGCAATTTTTTACTGCCTATGCTTTTAATAATGATTTATGGTTTTGTAAGATTGCAATTTAGAAACAGCAAGAAAAACAAATGGAGGGAAACCCGATATGTTTAAGAAAGGAAATTTAATTTTATTAGTCGCGCTTTTATTATTAGTAGGAGCGTATTTTTTTATAACTAATCAAGATCGTAAAAAAGGCGAACGTACCTTTAAATCGGAGTTAGTTGAAATTGATGAAGCCGAAGCCACCAAGCTGGTAATAAATTCTGCAAAAAATGAGCAACCATTAGAGTTGAACAAAGTTGGTGATGATTGGCAAGTGAGTTTAAAAGATGGTAGCAAAGTAAAAGCTATGCCCGAGGTGGTTAGTAATACTTTTAAAGAATTGCAAGGCATTAAAACTTCTCAAATTGTAGCCCGCACTACTGCTAAATGGGCCGATTATAAGGTAGACGATCAAGGCACAAAAGTGCAGGTTTTTGAAGGTAGCAACAAAGCATTAGATATTGTTTTGGGCAAATTTGATATTGACCCAGCCAGTTTGCAACAGCAAGGGCAAGGTGGACAATTTGGTGGGCAAAGCAATCCTAAATTTACCAGTTATGTGCGGTTACAAGGCGAAGACGAAATTTATTCGGTAAGTGGTTTTTTTGAAGGTTTGGCCAGTCAAACAGCTGATAATTATAGAGACAAACAGTTATTTAAAAGCAGTAGTGAAGATATAAATCAAATTAATTTCAACTACCCTGATAGTGCCTTCCAAGTAATACTGCGCGATACCGTTTGGATGTTTGCAAACAGCACCCGAAATGCAGACCAGCTTAAAGTTGCTCAATATATTAGTAATTTAGCTACTACAAACGGTAGCAAATTTGTTGAGAAACCAGCTGGAGAACCAGTTGTAAACGTTGAAGTGAAAGCTAAAGATGGTAGCACCACAATTTTTAATGCTTATGCTTTACCAAAAGATGAATCGGACGAAAAAGCTACACAAAATTATGCAGTAAGTTCTAACGGTTTAAGCAATTCTTATTTTGATGCAAACGCAAGTGGCTTGTTTACTAAGTTGTTTGTTGGTAAAGATAATTTTAAGAAGTAGTAGATCGTTTTTTGTTGAGCAGTTGTTCTATTTGAGTTTTAAACCAAGTAGTTTTAGCTAGGTTGATTTTCGAAATATTGTGTCGTTGAGGTATATTGGTACAGTAATCTTTCATTGGTAAGGCGGGATAAAAAATTTCAAACTGATTGCTCTGTAAACTCTTTGTGATGTATGTTGTTTGTTCGTAGTTCTCTTCATTAGGTTTAAAACGTTTTTGCAAAATTTCAGCATTATCTGGTTGTCTGAAATATGGATAGCTATTCCTTACCGAACTTATTCTTGCAATTAACAAATCAATTAATATTTTTTTTCATCAGTCATTTGCCGAATATAATCCGTTTTATCAAATGGTTTTTTTATGATCTCATAATACTCCAATAAATTATCAGGGTGATATAAATAATTTTCAATACTATAAAAATTGAGAATATTGAGTTTAGGGTAATGATGTAAAATCTGTTCAACATCATCATCACTTAACCAATCTCTGTCAACTAAACCTTTAAAAATAGTATTTATAGTTTTATAAAAAACACTATTCCTATCTCTTTCTGAAACAAATACAGTTTTTGCTAATCCAATTGAACTGTAATAGTTCTTGTCTTTATTCTCTACAAAAACTACCTGCATACCTTCAAACAAAGCTAATAGAAACTCTTTACCAACTGCTATTTCGTAAACATCTTGGTTTTCTTTGGGCACTGGAGTTAATACTTGAGGTACATCAAAATCTAAATTATCTAAATCAATAATACTGGCTTGTTTAGATTGACGAGCGTATTCTATAAAACCCAAAGAATGACTTGCCGTTTAAAATTGGCAATTTTCTGGTATCCAGTTTTCAGTAATTTCTTTTATAAGATTGAATTGTAGTTTGGTATTTAAATGCAAATCCAGTTCGTCAATATAATAAACAGTATCTTGATATTGTGGCGTTCTACTCAATAGATTAATCAAAATATTAAACACCTCTTTTTCACCAGCACTTAAATAGTTGTAATGAAATTGGTGCTACCCTTTTTGGAAGGTTACTTGCGCAATTTCCCCATCTATAAGAGAAATTTAGTCAATAGTTAAATCGGCAAAGCTTTTAAAGTTGGTTAGCTGTATCTTTTTTAATTTCACAATAGTGTAAAAGTTTTCATTTTATGATTGAAAGCCCAAAACTTTAAAATTAAAATAAGCAACTGTATTTCATTAAGTTGAGTATTACTGCTATTTTTGCATTTTATGATTCCACAGTTGTTAATACTTGATTTTGGTTCGCAGTACACGCAGTTAATTGCCCGTCGTGTTAGGGAGTTAAATGTTTATTGCGAAATCCATCCATACAACAAAATACCAACTTGGGCAATGCAATGCAAAGGCATCATTTTATCTGGCAGTCCAGTTTCTTCGTTGGCAGATAATGCTTTACGTATTGATTTATCACCTTACTTGCATCAGTTGCCAGTTTTGGGTATTTGTTATGGTGCACAGTTTATCGCCCATCAATTAGGTGGCAAGGTTATTAAAAGCGAGCAACGAGAATATGGAAAGGCAAATCTTAGCAACATCAAACCTAATGAAACTTTATTTAATGAAGTAACTGCTGATAGCCAAGTTTGGATGTCGCATGCGGACACCATTAATCAACTGCCCAAAACAGCAACTTGTATTGCCAGCACTGCTAACATTACCAATGCCGCTTTTAAAATTGAAGCAAGTGAAAATAAGGCAGCAATTTATGGTTTGCAGTTTCACCCAGAAGTAACGCATAGTAAAGAAGGGAAAACTATTTTCAAAAATTTCGTCTACAGTATATGTAAAGCTAAGTTAGATTTTACACCAGAAAATTTTGTTGAAGAAACGGTAGCTCAAATAAAAGAAACAGTTGGAAATCAGCTCGTAATAATGGGTCTTTCTGGTGGGGTTGACTCATCGGTTGCAGCAACATTAATACATAAAGCTGTTGGAGCGCAATTAGTAAGTATTTTTGTTGATAATGGGCTGTTACGTAAAAATGAATATGAAGAAGTGTTAACAACATACCAAAAATTAGGTTTTAATGTTAAAGGAGTAGATGCAAAACAAGAATTTTATAAAGTTTTAAAAAATATTGATGACCCAGAACGGAAACGTAAGCTCATTGGCAAACAATTTATAGCCGTGTTTGAAAGAGAGGCAGCCAAAGTATTGAACGCAGCTTGGTTGGGGCAGGGTACAATTTATCCTGATGTTATTGAGTCAGTTTCTGTTCTTGGGCCATCTACTAAAATTAAATCTCATCATAATGTAGGAGGTTTGCCCGATACCATGAAACTGAAAGTATTAGAACCTTTAAACAGACTATTTAAAGATGAAGTGCGAGCGGTTGGTAAGGCTTTGGGGTTGCCACATCATATTGTTGGGCGACATCCATTTCCAGGGCCAGGCTTAGCCATTAGAATTTTAGGAGACATCACCCCCGAAAAAGTAGCGTTACTGCAACAAGCAGATCATATTTTTATAGAAGCATTAAAAGCTGAAAATTTATATGATGAAGTATGGCAAGCGGGAGTTATTTTGCTGCCTGTAAAATCGGTAGGCGTAATGGGCGACGAACGAACATACGAAAATGTAGTAGCTTTAAGGGCAGTTAGCTCGGTTGATGGAATGACGGCAGAATGGTGTAATTTACCTTACCAATTTTTAGCTAAAGTTTCTACAACAATTATTAATAATGTAAAAGGAATAAACAGGGTAGTATATGATATTAGTACCAAACCACCAGCAACTATTGAATGGGAGTAAATTATTAGTATTACTAATAGTTGTATTAAATCTATTTTCGGCGTGCGAATTTTTACGTATTCAGCCCGCACGTAAACCTTACGACCCTACTAAAGATAGAACGGTACGCTCGGTAGATGACTTTAATGACGACAGCAAAACAACCGATATAGCAGAGAAAGAAGATTTAACCAATGAAGGTGAATTAGATACGGTAGCTATAAAACCTTCTATTGACAACCCGTTAGATAGTTTGTTGGAAGATACCTTAGCGATTTTTTCAATTGATACTTTTTTCACCAATGAAGATTTTTTTAAACAAGACATTGGTTATAAAAAAACTGATTTCACTTTTGCGATATTGTTACCCTTTAAAGGAGCCGATTTTTATAATGCAAGTGAGCAAGATACCATCCTAAAAAAATCGAAAATTGCAGTTGAGTTATACGAAGGCATAATAATTGGCGTAGAACAGTTAACTGGTTTGGGAATGAATATTGATGCTTACGTGTTTGATACCGAAAATTCGGAAGCAACTACCGAGGCCATTATTGGCCAATTATACAATTACTCGATAGATTTAATTGTTGGCCCAGTTTATAACAAAAATTTGAGAATAATTGCTGATTATGCCAAACGAAACAACATTTATCAATTGTCGCCATTATCCCCATCAAAAAATATCACCGAAAAAAACCCCTACTTCATACAAGTGAACCCAACCATAGATTCGCACAGCTCTAAAATGGCAACTTATATAAATAACAACTTTTTAGATGCCAACATTGTTACCATTAGCAGAAATACAGAGCGTGAAATGAATTTAGCCAGCATTTACGAAGCCATTAACGGGGCAACAAAAATAGAAGTAAATGCCGATATTGAATTAGGAAACTATATGGATGCTAACAGAAGTAATGTAGTCATCATACCCTCTTTTAATGAACTTTTTGTAAACGAAACGTTACGTCGATTAAACATATTAAGTCAAAAATATAACATTACCGTTTTTGGTATGCCCGATTGGATTGACAATATGGAAACAATTGATTATAACTATTTAGAAAATTTAAACTACCATTTTACCGATGATTTTTACGTAGTAGAAGATAACGAATATCATACTGCTTTTTACAATGCTTATGTAGAACGTTTTAAAACAAAACCTACCAAAAATGCTTATAAAGGGTTTGATATGATGATTTATTTCGGAAGAATGTTAGCGGAAGGTGTTGAGCTTTCGGCCCATTTTGAAAACCCTGCTGAAAAAGGTATTTATAATGATTTTTTTTTACAACCCAGCTACTTTAAAAACAATTTAGATACCTTCGATTTTTTCGAAAATAGGTTTGTACATTTATTGAAGATAAAAGATTATAAAGTACAAAAGGTAGAATAAGTTATTGCATTTCAGTTTTTATAGAAATATAAAAAATTGTTCTCTATGAAACGCATAAAGAACAATTTTAGTAAGTCCAATTTTAAACTACTTTAAAAGTTTAAGGTATCATAGCCAATGTTGCCAGTTTTATAATAATCCCAAGCACCTGAGCTATAGCTGTCTAACCAGTCATTTGGGCTGTCATAAATATGTGAGCTTCCTGTTGCTGGTACAGTTTGATAGCTGGTATGAATGTGAATATCAAAATCGGTTGGAAACCATCCATCAGTTCCTTTTAGTGCTAATTGTGCCCAACGTGCTCTTGCCCATCTAATTGAGGATCCGGTTATAGGGCTTTCTATTAAATAGGCATCCCAATCACCTTCCTCTCGGTCGTCACCAAAATTATCTAATTCAAACCAAGCGGTAGTTAAGTTACCTCTGTTAGATGCAAAGTTTAATCGCCCATAAGCATCTCCATCAGTTCCGTTGTTCGTTTGCGAACCTGTTTTAGTTCTTAACGAAAAAATTAATTCAGTACTTACACCCATCTTTCCCGATGTAGTTTCGTCTAATTTTACTTGCTTTAGGTACTTCTCTACTTCGGCTTCCCATTTGGCATCCACCTCTTCTTCAGTTAGGTCACCACTAAAACGCTTATGCATTAAAGGGGCTAATACTTCGTCATTTTCGTTTATTGAAATTGGTGTTTTGTTGTTAGTCGTACTTTTGTAGCCCTCTTCTGTGTTTTTTATTTCAGCAAGGTCATTTGTTTTTTCGCACGATGTTAAAAAAATACTTAGAGTAATAAGGGCTACAAAGCAGCCAGTAATTGTTTTGTTTAATTTTAAAAAATTCATTTTTTGTATTTTAGCTAATTAAATAATAAAGAGTAATTCAATGTTCATAATTTTAAATGATTTCCTCTTTTTGTTTGGTTGTTTTTTATCCTTGTTTAGCCAAGTGCAGCTATGCGTAATCAATTCCTTGAAATGAGATCGCTGTTTTCGTTTTTCTATATTTACATGGTCGTTCTTGTTTTATCTTATATCATTCTTTGCATTAAAATCTTACTAAAAAAGAAGAAATAATTTTATAATTAGATATAGAAAATCAAGGTAATTGTATGAAAATATCCTCAAAAAGAATAGATTATTGCAGTGGTTAGCGCATAGATTTTAGAAGCAAGGCGGTTATCTTTCGCAAAATTTTTGACCCACCATCCGTTCAAATACCATTTTGCCTATGCTATATAAGCCCAACTACAAAATGGTATAACCACTATTGTAACAGCTAAATTTTGAATTTTGCTCAGTCGTATTAGCCGATCTAAGATGCCAAATGTCTCAAAAAATTTCTTATCTTAAAAAATTACTAATCATTGTATTTTATGAAAATTCACCTAAAAAAAAATGAAGACAAATGAATCATTATCTAAAACCTGTTTACCGTTAAACTACAATCACTCAATTCAATTCACTTTTGTTAACCACCATAGCTTATTTATTTTATCGTTTAATGTAATGGCCTTATAAGAGATAAAAACCATTACTATTAACAGGTAATTTATGTGTTTCATTTTACTTAGTATTTTTCTAAATAAAAAAACCAAATCTTTTAAGTATTAAGATTTGGTTTTTAAGGGTTAAGATTTTTTTTGTTGTCAAAGCAATAATAACTTCACATAAACATTTGGCGAATTAGTATTTTGTATAACTAAAAAATGAAATCCATTACTAAAATCACAAAGCTCCACTATAAGCTCATTATTTGTATTGATGTAGCTTGGTATTTCATTTTCATTTGCATCTTCAATTTTAATATTAAAAGCATTAGATAACCCAACAATTGTAAGCGCATTTTGATTAGAAACATACTGTATATTAATGTTATTATTAGATAAATTGATTGCGTAAGCCAAACCAATATTACAATTTGTGTTGGTAGTATTAGTTTCAAAATCAACCCCAAATTTTGGCAACGTATTCGCATATTCGTAAGCGCCTCTATCTGGCATCCCATCATAAACAAAACCATTATTAATGTTATCTAAATTAAGCCCATTGTTTACAAAACTGGCTGCACGGTAGGGTTGAAAATTAGTATTGTCGGGCGTGTATTCGGTGCCATAACTAGCTGGTGGTATCGCATTAATCAAACCTAAATTGCCAATCGCTAAACCATTATCTTCAATGTTGGTGCCATTACGCAAATCATTAATGGAGGCATATCTATCGTTATCCCACTTAAACCATTCTTGTCCTAATGTGGCGTTGCGGGTACTTTTGTAAGCATTATAATCCCAATCATCGGTACTACCATTTACTAAGCCGTATTCTTCAAAGCAATACTTACTACCAACTATTACATTGTTTTTTATGAAAGTATTTTGCCAACCATCAGAACTCATACCATTACCTGCTTTTGAACTGGAGTTATGTACAATCACCATGCCCGATGTACCACGGTTCATTTTAAAAGCAGAAATATCCATATTGTACAATTCGTTTCTAAAAACATAACAAGGGCCGCCAAATATTGGTGCAAGACTAATGCCGTTGCGACCATTATAACCTCGGTTACGGTATACTCTTGTATTAGAAACTGTAAAATCAACTTCAATAAAATCGTCAACCATACTTTTAATGTCATTGTTATGAATATCCATTGCAAAAGAAGGAGTGTACTGTCCGCCATCGGTAGAAACGGCATCGTCAAAATATTCGATGGTATTAAAACTAACCACGTTTCGATTTCCTCGTATATCCACCGCTCTTAACTCGGTTGTTCCATTACCAGGCCATATTCTACTTCCAGTTAAATGGTTGTTGGTAATATACTGATCGTGTTCCCAACCATTTTCACGACGGTTATATATGCCATAATTCACCTCTTTTATTCGGCAATTTTTTATGGTAAGATGTTGTGTGTTTTGTGCATCAATAGCAATATTGCCATTCTCAATTGTTAGGCCATCAATTATAATGTGCTGCATAGAATCATTAAAAACGCCTAACTCAATAATTCGATCAGCACCACCTCCGTTTATTATGGCCTCTCTTGGGTTCTCACTTCTAAAGGTGATAGGCGCATTTGCCGTGCCACTTGTAGTTAAACTAAAACCGCTGTAATTACCAGAGCGAACAATAAAAGTGTTACCAGCTTGTGCATTATCGGCAGCTGTTTGTAAACCTTTATATGGATTGCCACTTGTTCCACTTCCTCCACCATTACCAGCAGCTACATATTTAAAGTTATTATTTTCTTTAGGATAGGCTTTTGTTTGAGTTGTAACGGTAGTAGTAGTTCCGCCACCATCAGCATCACTTAATGTTAACCGAATTTGGTAGCTAGTATTGGGTTGAAGAAACATAGCACTACCTGCATGATGATTGGCATTATACGTTGCGCCGTTAATTACCAAACTAGGGTGTGAACGCATTGTAATCGCTCCTTTTTTGTAAGATGAAGCACCTTGTTTACGAAACTCGATTTGTAAGTTACTATTTAAGTTTTCATCACCACTAATAGGGTATAAAATACCGATATGCTCAAAAGTAGGATCAATTTTTATGTTGCCGGGGATAACCGCATTTGCTGTAGTTGGTGAATCTGGTTGTTCTGGTATTGTTCCATCGTATGCTGGTAGTTCTACTACATAACTATCAATTGAAATACCATCTTCAGCACCACTCCAATCCGAACCAAACAAAACTCGTGTACCTGTTGGACTGATGACCGCATGCGGTTCACCAAAATAATTATTGCCTTCTGCAAGGCCAAGTTCGGCTTCGTCTTCATCGGCTCGGTGGTGACCAATTCTGCAAACTTGCACATTGCCTTCGTTTGCTCTGGCAATAATCAATTCTTGATCTAATAACGATTGTCCGTCTTCATCATAACCCATCATAGAAGCAGCCACCCAACCGCCTTGGGTATTTTTATGTGATAGGGCAGAAACATGAGTGCCTGATTGTGGGTATTCGTAACCTTGTGCTTCACTAGTTAGTGTAAAACAATTACCATTTTGCATATTATGCGCTACTACATCGCCAATGCAACCACCATTAGGGCCTTGTGCAAAAGCAATGGCAATATGAGCATCAGCACCATTTGCTAATTTACCAATGCACGAATGTTCTGTACTACTTTCATTTAAACTCAAATGCAAATTACCTTGTGCATTATACACACTAGTGTTGTGATAAAAGTAATTACCACTTGGTGCTGGCATAGGCGCCGTATAGCCTAAGTAATTAATATTAAATTCAACTAAATTACCCGTAGAAATTCTATAATAGTAAGCGCGGTCATTATTACATCTAAAACAAAACACATCCGAATCCCACGACATCATTTGCACATCATTACCCATACTAAATGAGCCACTACAATTGGTAACTAAAACATCTAAATCGACAATTACAGTTTTACTTTGATTGCTGATGCGATATTCGATAAATTCGTTGGTGGTTTGATGAAGATAAAAGAAAATATCTGGATCATTAAAATGCCAAAAAATTTGCTCAATATCGTCTGGTTGTATGTCGTTTAAGTCTCTTAGGTACTCATAGGTAATTCCGTTTAACAAAATATGCCCAGTGGTTCGGTTGTATAATATCATCAAACTTTCATCGGCATTCCAAGCTTGTATGGTGCTGTACATTGGCTTAATTACTTCACCAACAGCAGCGTTAGTTATTCGCCTAATAGTTGTACCAAAAGAAGGGTCGATGGCAGTTTGCAAATAGCCTGGTTTGGCTAAGGCTTGCATAGGTTTTAAAGAGGTATCATTTATTTGTAGGCCTTGTGTAAGATCTTGCGCTTGAATTGCCTGGTTGCTAATTGCAAGTAACAATAGACTAACTAAAAAATTTTTCATTTCTATTTTTCTTAATTTTATAATAAACATAGTGTATTAATTGCTTACTTTTAAATTCATTAACAGTATATTTTAAAATTATTTTTATTAAATATTATTATTTTTATATTTTTAATATTATATTTTTTAGATAGAAAAAATCTCCTTATTTAAAAATGTTAAGAATTACCGTACCTTAATTTTAACAAAGCAGAACAAGGTGAAAATCTTCTTTTTTGTTAGTGTACTGGTAACTTTAAATAAACACTTGGCGAGTTATTATTTTGTAATTTTTATTAGTGGATGCCATTATTGAATTACAAAACTTAACTATTAACTTATTATTGATATAGCTTGGAATTTCATTTCCAATTTCATCTTCTATTTTATCATAAAAGAAATTACCTTATTTTTCAATTTCTTTTTTTGTTTCAATCGTAATTATATTTTATAATTGGTATACTTTTAAAATAGTTAACAGTATTTTGCGGAATGATTTTTATAAGAACTATTGTTTTTTTTATATGCTTACTTGTTTTAAGTGCATGTTCAACTACAAAAAAAACTTATGTAATTGAAAGCGATAAAAATGGTATTAACTTAAAGTTACCCAAAAAAGATAAAGAGGCAACCTTATTTTTAATTGGAGATACAGGTACGGATAAGAATTATAATGATGTTCAAGTTTATTTGTTTAAACAACTTAAGCAAGCTTTAAAAGATGCAGGTGAAAATTCTTCTATTGTTTTTTTGGGCGATAATATTTATCCTGCTGGCTTACCTGTAAAAGAAAATGCAAAAAGAGGTATTGCTGAGCATAAGTTGAACACTCAATTGGCACTTTTAGAAGATATGCCTTGTAAAAGTTATTTTATACCCGGCAATCACTGTTGGAATATGATGCGTGCTGGTGGTTTACAAGCAGTACAACGACAAGAGGCATACATTGAGCAATATTACCAGAAAAACAAAATTGAATTTTTTCCAAATGATGGTTGTGGCGATCCGGTGGTGAAAAAAATTAGTGATAACATAACTTATGTTTTTATTGATACGCAATGGTGGTTACAAAATTGGAAAAAAGAAAATGGCATTAATGAAGGTTGTAATATAAAATCGAGAGTTGAATTTTTGAAAGCTTTGCAAGCGATCTTTACCAAACATAAAGCTGAACAAATTGTGGTGTTGATGCATCATCCATTATTTTCTAATGGTGAACATGGAGGCAATTTTCCAATAACGGATCATTTTTTTCCTTTTAGAATTTTTAACTCGAAACTGTGGATACCTTTACCTGTAATTGGTTCTATTTTACCGGTTACCAGAATGTTGGGTGGCATAAAACAAGATATTCCGCACAAGTTATATCAAGAATTTAAAGACGGAATATTAGAAATGGTAGCCAAAAACCAGCAAGTGATTTTTGCTTCTGGACACGATCATAGCTTGCAATACTTTGTGCAATACCAGCATCATTTTATAATAAGTGGTGCCGGTAGTAAGGTAGATTTTGCAAAAGCAGGTGGTGATGCCCGTATGGTTCGTTCGGCAATGGGTTACAGCTTATTGCATTTTTATGAAGATGAAACAGTTTGGTTAGATTTTTATACGGTTGATAAAAATAAACCTAAAGGCGAGTTAATTTATAGAAAAGAAATTATTAAATAAAGTTGTTAGAGCAAAAAAAAAGCGGCCAAATTTTGACCGCTTTTAATATCTTTTAAAATAATACAACAAATTATTTTCTTGTAATTGTCATAATTGCACCTGCCATTGCTGGTATCTTTTGTTCGGTTTTTACCATTTCGTTAGTCGCCTTATCAATCCAAATTTTGGTAATATCATTTTCATCGTCAACATTGCTTACGCTCATCAAGTAACAATCCATTTTGTTTACTTCTTCTGTACCTAAATGTTGAGCAAGCATTTGCTTAGTATTAGCTTTCATCATATCTGCTACATAAAACGAGGCTTGATCTCCTTCATTCATTTTCATAGAAGCTAACAATATATCAAAACCAGGGCCATCATTAACTAACAAGCCTTCGCTTTCAATATCCATATCTTTACCCATAGCATTAAGTGCAACTGAATTTTCATTAAATTTAAACGACATTTTCTGACCAGCCTGTTCTGCTATTCTTTCAATAACTTTAAAGTTGCTATTGTAAAGAGCCATATCTTTTGATGTTCCCATAGGCCCGTTAGACTCGTCAGTTATCATCCAATTATCACCGTCTTTAACAATAGCTCGCTTCATGGTCATTGGTGTTTTTTGACCCTGTACTTCAATTAAGATATCGTATTCAATGTTTTTTTCTGTCCAATCGTAATTTATTTCTGGCAAAGTTTCTAATACGGCAATGTCTTCCACTTCTATTAACTCAACGTTATCAATATTTACCGAAATCAAATCTAAGGTCTCTGCAACATCTTCTGGCATATCTTTTTGAAATTCTCCTCCTAAATGTGTGGCCAAAAATTCTTCAACCTTTGCGTACATAGCCATAGAGTTTAATGGTTTTCTAAAGCCGTGGCCTTCATCAGCAGCCAACAAATAATCCACCTGCTGTCCGTTATCTCGCATCGCAATTACTATTTGATCCGACTCTGCTTTTTTTACTCTTGGGTCGTTAGCGCCTTGTACTATTAGTAATGGATCGTTAATTTTATCAGCACTAAATAGTGGGCTTGCTTCACGCATTAGCTTTTGGCCTTCTTCGGTATTAGGGTCGCCTACCATCTCATACAACATTTGTCTACCAGCTTCCCAGTAGGCAGGTACACTTTCTAACAATGTAAATAAGTTGCTTGGCCCAACAATATCTACACCACAGGCATACAAATCTGGTGTAAAAGCTAAGCCTGCTAAAGTGGCATAGCCGCCATAAGAAGCACCCATAATGGCAACTCTATCCTTATCAGCAATGCCTTCATCTATTAAATATTTTACACCCCAAGTAATATCGTCTTGCATTAATTTGCCCCATTGCCCATCACCAGCATTTAAAAAAGCTTTACCGTAACCACCGCTGGCTCTAAAATTTGGTTGCATTACTGCATAGCCTCTGCTATTTAAAAACTGCACTGGGCCACTAAAACCCCAAGTATCTCGTGGGCCTTTTGGGCCGCCATGAACCATTATCACTACTGGTAAATTTTTAGCTTCTTTACCTTTTGGGTAAGACAAGTAGCCCGATATTTCTAAGCCATCACTACTTTTGTAAGATATTGGCTTCATGGTAGAAAGCTGATCTTCAATAGCCTTTAAACGAGGATTAGGAGTGTATTGTAAAATCAATTCTTTTTTAGCTGGATCGAAAAAATATACTTCAGAAGCATATTTGTCGCCATAAGCTACCACCAACATTTTACTATAATCTTTAGTAAAACTGCTATAGCCTACCTCTCTATCAGGAAACTGTTTAGTTAAATATTTAAAACTTTTCTCCCAAGCTTTATTTTTAAAATAGCGTTTTCTTTTATCGTAAGTGTAAGAAGTTGCTATAATTTCACGGGTATGATCGTTTACAAATAAGCTGCCAAAATCAACTTTAGCTTCTGGATCGCTTTCCATTAATTCAACTTCATTGGTAGCCATATCCATAGTAAATAAAGTGCTAAGGTTTAAATCGCCTTTGTTAGAAACCAGATAACATTTGCTATTATCTTTATTAAAACCAGCAATGTAAGCTTGCTCTTTTACATTGGTATTATACACTTCTTCAAAGCTATCATCTTCTAATTTTTTTAATATTTGAGAATTGCCCTGTTCATCCGTTCTGGTAGTAAAACGTAGGTTTTCATCCCAATCAAAAATGTAGCTGGTGTATCGGTTGTCGTTTTCAAACAATTTAGTTAATTCGCCAGTAGAAATTTTTAAGCTGTACAAATCGTGCCAAGCCTTATCTCTATCGTTAATACCCACCATCATCATATCTGGGTCAATTTCAGAAACTGCATAAATACGTGCCTGAATATCTAATAAAGGGGTTAAATTTTTAGATTCGGGAACTGCACCTTCTTCTGCTGCTGCATAAGGATTTACCGAAAAAATGTTCAAATTTTCATTTCCACCTTCATCATTTACATAAAGAATTTGTTTAGAATCGTTAGTCCAGAAATAGCCTAATAATGGGGAGCTGCTTGCGGTTAACAATTTGGCATCATCAAAAGCTTCATCAAAAGCTTTTACCCAAATGTTCATAATGCCTTCGTGCTCTTTCATAAAAGAAACATATTTGCCATTAGGACTAAGTTGCCCAGCGGCAATTTCGGGGTTGTCAAAAAATATTGCTCTGTCTATCAATTCAGTAGTTTTGTCGTTTTCTGTTGCATTAGCTGTTAAAACAAATAATGTCAGCACAACGGTTAAAAAGTAGTTTACCTGCATAAAAAGTATTTTGTGTTGGTTTGTTAATTTTTATTTAGAAAGTTTATTAATGAATGTAAAAATATATAAGGAGCAATCAGAAGATAAATTTAATAATTACAATATAGTATTTTTGTTAAATCGTTATTGGCCTAAAAATGAGGCTTTTTTTGGCCTAAGGCAATTATCTTCAATTCCGATAGCTATTGAAAAGTATATCATAAAATTACAAAATTTTAATATCAATTTATTTTTGGATCGCTCATAAATATTTCACTTTTTAAGTTAATTAGAAATACAAAATATCTGATTTTTCAGTTCTCTAAAAATTTAATCGAATTTAAGCCACTTCTTTCTGTAATTTAAATTCTGAAGTAAAATGAAATTCAAGATCATCATAGTCTTCACGGGCACGATCTAACATCCATTTACTTTCTGCCATAAATACGTAATTGCCATCTTTATCAGTAGCAATGTTGCCTTTTTTTCGTTTTAAAAAATCGGCTAACATAGTTTTATTGTTGGTGGTAATCCAACAGGCTTTGTAAAACCTTAACGATTCAAAGCGGCAATTGGTACCATATTCTTCTTTTAAACGATATTCAATTACTTCAAACTGTAGTTCACCAACTGTGCCTATTACTTTTTTGTTGCCTGGTTGTAACGTAAATAATTGTGCTACTCCTTCATCTGTTAATTGTTGAATGCCTTTGTTGAGTTGTTTAGTTTTCATTGGGTCTAAGTTAATCAACTCTTTAAACAATTCTGGTGAAAAGCTTGGCATACCTTGAAACATTAATTGCTCACCTTCGGTGAGGGTGTCCCCAATTTTAAAGTTACCAGTATCATACAAGCCAATCACATCTCCTGGAAATGCTTCTTCAATTACATTTTTGCTTCGAGCAAGAAAAGAGTAGGGGTTGCTAAATTTTAACTTCTTAGCTAACCTAACGTGGTTGAAAAAACGATTTCGCTCAAATGTGCCACTAATAATACGAAGAAAGGCAATTCTATCTCTATGGCGGGGATCAATATTGGCATGAATTTTAAAAATGAAGCCACTAAACTTTTTTTCGGTGGGTTCAACTATGCGTTTATCCGTTTCGCGCAAGCCAGGGCTTGGGGCAATTTTAATAAAGGTATCTAACAATTCGCGCACACCAAAGTTGTTTAAAGCACTACCAAAAAATACAGGAGCTATATTTGCTGCTCGGTATTCTTCTTTATTTAAAGGATCATAAACACCTTCAACTATTTCTACTTCTTCTCGTAATACATTAGCATCTTCTTCACCTATTAGCTCTTCTAATTGCGCATCATTTAAATCTTCAATTGCTATGCTTTCTCTATCGTTACGTTGCGAACCTGCTTGAAATAGGTTTAAGGTTTTATCGTACAATTTATATACGCCTTTAAAACGAGCACCTATGTTAATAGGCCAACTTAGCGGCCGCACTTTTATGTCTAATTTTTCTTCTAATTCATCTAGTAAATCAAAAGCGTCACGGCCTTCACGGTCCATTTTATTTATAAAAATGATTACTGGTGTTTTGCGCATTCGGCAAACTTCCATTAGTTTTTCAGTTTGCATCTCTACTCCTTTTACACAATCAATTACTAAAATAACGCTATCAACTGCTGTTAAGGTTCGGTAAGTATCTTCTGCAAAATCTTTATGGCCAGGTGTATCTAATAAATTGATATTGACACCATTATACTCAAAACTCATTACCGATGTGGCTACCGAAATACCTCTTTGGCGTTCAATATCCATAAAATCGCTGGCGGCTGTTTTTTTAATTTTATTAGATTTTACTGCACCGGCCACTTGTATAGCACCACCAAACAATAACAGTTTTTCTGTAAGTGTGGTTTTACCAGCATCGGGGTGGCTAATAATGGCAAAGGTGCGCCGGCGTTGTATTTCCTTTTCTAAGTTTGACATAATTGATTCTCAAAAATGATTGTAAAGATACTTAAAGTAATTAGGAATGAGGTAGCGGTTTTAAAATGTTATTAGAAGATGCTTTTGTTTTGGCTTTACTTAGTGTAACTGTTTCACTTCTTACCAAAGAAAAATAGGCTGTAAAACTTAGTGAAAGCAATAGGTAGGCTAACATTAAGTAGTTAGCACCAGGTAAATATTGATCTAAATTAAACCAAGTACCTAAAGTTATTAACAATGCCAAACCTAATACAAATTTAAATATTTCGGCGATTAAAGCTGTTTTATGCCCATCCATTAAAGTAGTGTAAGCAGCTATAGAAATAACTACAAATAGGCCACCCAACAGTAAATACACAAAGCTAAAGTTTGCCAGTTGGTTAAATAAAAAAAGTGTAATTGTTGCTGTTACCAAAAACTGAAACCAGCAAAAAGCTTTAAACCATAAGCTTCCTTCTGTAAAATATTTTTCAAAATTGTACACGTCTTTAATGCTATTGATAGGATGTTTTTTTATAACATCGGGTGGTCGCCAGCCGGTTGGCATAAACCATACCCTTAACTTATCATACCAATTTTGTGTATGCCAAGCATCTTTTAAAATTTGCCAAAAATGCAAATAATTAATTATAATAGGATTCCAAGTTTTTACTGGCTTTTTAACGCCGAAAACAGCGGGCACATCGGCTAATTCTTCTTGAAAAGTTCCAAACCACTTATCCCATACAATAAATATTTGAGCATAGTTTTTATCAATATACTCATCGTTTATAGCATGATGTACTCGATGGTGAGATGGGGTTACAATGATATGCTCTAAAAACCCCATTTTATTAATTAAACGGGTATGATACCAAAACTGTGCAAATAATTGTATGGGTTTTATAATAGCGATTACTTCAACTGGCACGCCAACAATTGCCATTGGTAAATACAAAAAAAAGAAAATACCAACTATGGCTGAAATATCTTGCCGTAAAGCGCAGGCCAAATTATATTCTTCGCTGCTATGATGTATAATATGGCGATTCCAAAAAATGTTGATCACATGCTCAAAACGATGCGACCAGTAACCTGCAAAATCATCTAACACAAAGGCAATTACAAAAACCCACCAGTAGGCTTTTAATTCGAAAACAGCAAAATGAGTTACCATAAAATCGTAACTCACAATTACGATGGCAATGCCCAAAACGCTTTTTAAAATGTTGGTAATGCCTGAGCTTAGACTGGAAATAGTATCGAAACTATTGGCAACTTTGATACCTATAAAATAACTAATGATCCATTCAATCATAACTAAAACAACAAATACAGGTGCGGCTATAGATAGTATTTGCCCCATTTCTTCCATAAAAACAATATATTTTAATGCCCTAATTTAACAAAATTATTAAAAATTACAATATTTAAAATGAACATTTAATTTGGAAGATAGCTTATGTTGTGCTTAATGCTTTAAAAATGGTTTGTTGAAATTCTTTAGCTTTAGCAGCTACCGCTTGTTGAAAATCAACTCCTTTACCAGCGTAAATAATACTTCTGGCTACATTTATTAATAGGTTAACATTTTTAGTTGCGCCATTTTCAATAACAGATTTTATGTTGCCACCTTGTGCGCCAATACCAGGTATTAGTAAAAAACTATTGGCAGCCGATTTTCTTACCAAGCTTAAATAGTTGGCATTAGTTGCACCAACAACATACATAATTCTGTGGCTGTTAGGCCATTGTAAACTTTTTTGTATAATGTTTTCGAACAAGTAATTATCAGTTTCAGTTTTTAATAATTGAAAGTTTTCTGCGCTTTTGTTTGAGGTCAATGCCAGTAGAATTACCCATTTATCATCGTAACTCAAAAAAGGTTCAACAGTATCGTGGCCCATATATGGCGATAGGGTAATGGCATCAAAATTTAAGGTTTCAAAAACTGATTTGGCATATTGCTTTGCGGTGTTACCAATATCACCACGCTTGGCATCAGCAATTTTAAAATGTAAATCGCCTATATAATCAACTGTTTTTTGAAGACTTAACCAGCCTTTAGCGCCGTGTGCTTCGTAAAAAGCAAGGTTGGGTTTGTAAGCCACACAATAAGGTTTGGTAGCATCAATAATGGCTTTGTTAAACTCAAAAATAGGATCTTCTAATTGTAAAAGATGTGCAGGCATTTTGTCAAAATCAGGATCGAGGCCTACACAAAGGCAACTTTGTTTTTCAACTATAAGTTGTTGAAGTTGCGATTTATTCATTGCTCAAATTAATAGCAACTACTTTTTGTACTTGCGGTACGGCTTTTTTTACTGCCTCTTCTATACCTGCTTTCATGGTTTGATAGCTCATTGGGCAAGTTCTACAAGAACCTAAAAGGTTTACCTTCAAAGTCCAATCGTCGGTTAGTTCACTTACTTCAATATCGCCACCATCGGCCTTTAAATAAGGCCTCATCGTATCTAAAGCAGTTTCAATTCTATCTAATATTGATGTTATTTGATCAACCATTTATTTCTACTGAGGTTTCTGTTTCTAATTCGGCTTTTTGTGCATTTAATATTGAAATGTTACGAGCCGTATTTTCAACAAAGTTATTAAATGCTGCAACAATTGGCGTATTTTCTTCCGATAAAGTTATTGGCTTGCCATTATCGCCAGCTAAACCAATGTTTTCTTGCAAAGGTATTTGTGCTAATAGAGGCAAATCAAGTTCGTCGGCTAATTTTTCGCCGCCTTTTTCACCAAAAATAAAATACTTTTTATCTGGCGCATCGTTGGGTACAAAATAAGCCATATTTTCAACCATACCAATAATGGGTACTTTTAGCTGTGGCATCTGAAACATCGCAATTGATTTTTTTACATCGGCAATAGCTACTTGTTGAGGTGTAGTAACAATAATTGCACCTGTTAAAGGTACGCCTTGTACTAAGCTTAAATGAATGTCGCCAGTGCCAGGTGGTAAATCAATAATTAAATAATCTAACTCGCCCCAAATGGTATCGCCAACAAATTGTTTTAATGCAGAACTTACCATTGGCCCGCGCCATACAACAGCTGTGTCGGCATCGGCCAGAAAACCAATGGACAATAACTTAACGCCATATTTTTCTATTGGTAATATTTTAGGTTTATCATTTTCTTCGGTTACGCCCGGCCTCGCATTTACCAAACCAAACATTATTGGTATTGATGGGCCATAAATATCGGCATCGATTAAACCTACTTTAGCACCTTTTTTGGCTAAGCCTGCTGCTAAATTTACGCTTATGGTTGATTTGCCAACGCCGCCTTTGCCCGAGGCCACTGCTATTACGTTTTTTACGCCCGGTAATAATTGGTCTTTATCTTTTCTTGTTGTGGTAACGGTGGCCGAAAAATCGACAACAATGTTTTGGCTAATTTCGAGCTCTGTTTTTAAGGTGTTGATAATGTCTGCTTCAATTTGGCCTTTTAACGGACAAACTGGCGTAGTTAGCTTTACGTGAATTTCTATTTCCGTGTCAGAAATAATAACATCTTGCACCATATTAAGGCTTACAATGTCTTTTTTTAAATCTGGATCGTCTACCAGTTTTAAAGCGGTTAGTATTTGGCTCTTATCAATCATTATACTTGCAAAGAAACAGCAATTAGTTAAAAAAAGTTCAGATTTATTTTTTTGGTAAGATAAGAGAAAAAAAGCGGAGGAAGAGGGATTCGAACCCCCGATACCCTTACAGGTATGCCAGTTTTCAAGACTGGTGCATTCAACCGCTCTGCCATTCCTCCGCTGCAAAAATAGAAAGACTAATGGTATTTAAAACTAAATGTGTATTTTTTTTTTTAGATTAAATAATGAAACTGAACTTCTATTTGATTTACAAAGCGTTAGGTAGTAGAAATAATATGATATTAATAAATTTAGAGTATTTTTAAATGGGGAGCAAAGCACTTGGCTTAGCCTCAATTGTAGTGGTTATGCTATTGTGTAGCTTGGGCATTTTAAAGCGTTCGCAAAATGATATTTGAACGGATGGCGAGACCAAGGTTTTTAAGTGGCATAACCTTTTCGCTTCTAATTTCTTTTGTTACTTACTTTTTTTCTTTGATGGCAGCAGTATCGGTTTTCGAATTGGGATATTTTGCTTCCATTTGTTTTAGCAAATCTTGATATTGCGCTTCGCCTGTTTTTCGGTAGATTTCGATTTTTTCGTTATTGATGCAACTGCAAAAAAACAATGATGCAAAGCCAATAAGTGAAAAAAACTTAAAATATAGCTTAACCGATTTTAGTATAGTTATTAAATCTTTCATTTCAATACAATATTTGGTAGTTTCGCATAAAAGTAAATTAATATGAAAACAAGTACGTTTAAAAATACATTTTTAACTTCAGTAATCGGCTTATTATTCGCAAGTGTATCATTTGGGGTAAACCCACATTGTGAAGTGCCTTGTGGTATTTATGAAGATTCGTTAAGAATAAGTTTAATTAAAGAACACATTACCACTATAGAAAAGGCAATGAATAAAATTAATGAACTTGCTACTGCGCCTGCTGCCAATATAAACCAACTGGTTAGGTGGGTAAATAATAAGGAAAGCCACGCAGAAAAAATTCAGCATATCGTATCTCAGTATTTTTTGCACCAACGGGTTAAAATTGCTGATGCTAAAGATTTAATGGCAGTCCAAAAATACCAAGCGCAGTTAACTTCGTTACACGAAGTTTTGGTGTATGCTATGAAGGGTAAACAAACTACTGATTTACAGTTTATCGACAAAATGCGAAAATCGGTTGTAAAATTTGAAGAAGCTTATTTTGTAAAGGCAGCAGGCCATCCGCACAATCATAGCAAACCAACAACGCAACCGCACAAGCATTAATGCTCAAATATTTATTAAAGCCAACTTAGCAAAGCTTTTTTTTTGGTATGAATATTTTAATATCGGCTTATACTGGTATGGGTAATATGGTATTGAAAACACCTATGATACGCTCAATTTACCAGTTGTTTAATGAGGTTAAGGTAGATTTGGTTGCAGGCAGTTCTTTTGGGCCAGAAACGGTATTGGCCAACAGTAATTATATTAATAATGTTTTTTTGATGCAAGAAAACAATCCTGCTCGCAACAAAAGCATTATTAAAAATTGGCAATACGATTATTGTTTTGTTGGTTTTGATGCCGCCCCTCAGTTTTTGATGCAATTACTTAGATCAAGTAATATTAATACGATTATACGCCATTATTTACCATCAAAAAACCCAATAAATAAAGCGAAACGAGTTGCGCAAAAAAATACGATTTGGGTACCATTGCAAGCTGGCCGTCACGAAATTGACTTAAATTTTGATTTGTTAGAAGCTGCTTATGGTTCGCCTTTTAAGCGAAAAAAAAATACTTTTGTAGCTTTTAAAGAAGATAATAGTATTATAAAAAAATATGAAATAATACCACCTTATTTTATAATACAACCTGGCGCGGCAAATGGAATTGACAACACAAAAATTTGGCCTTCAACAAGTTATATTGAGTTAATTGAACTGTTACTTAAAAACTATGGTCATCAAATTGTGTTAGTTGGTCATAAAAAAGATTATGATTTTGCTGTTTTGCCAATTGCTACTCATTTTGAAAATGATAGCAGGGTAGTTAATACTGCTGGCGCAACAGAAATTAATGAGTTAAAGAATTTACTATATTATTCTAAATTAATTATTTGTCACGATTCGGGCGTTATGCATTTAGGCGATGCCTTAGAAAAACCTTTGATCGCACTTTTTGGCCCAAGTGACTTTAGCAGGGTAAAACCTTTAAAATCAACTTCGCATTACCTTTTTTCAAAAACAAAATACTTAAATATAAAGTATAATTTCAAATCTTTTAATGTATCTAATTTGAAAAAAAATGAAGCTCAAAATTACCCAATGCAAGGCTTGCCCGTTGAAGAAGTATTTAATAAAGTTAAAAGCCTTATTTAAGCCTAAGTTCACACAATTATAAATAATCAATTATGTTAAATAGCTAATTTGATTTTCGATAAAATATATCAACTACTTGGTTTAAACAAAAATAGCGGTATGGCTCGCTACTTAGTAAAAGGGTCATCAGCAGGGTTTTTAATTATTGCTTTTAATATAGGGTTAACCTTTATAAATAGCATTGTTGTAGCAAATTTGGCAGGCGGTTATGAGTTAGGTCGTTACGAATACATTATGACTTGGATTAATCTGTTTTGCATTTTTGCATTGTTTGGTTACCACACATTAGCAGTTAGAGAAATACCCAAATTAAAAGCCAACAACGATTTTGAAGGCATCAAACACTTTTGGCAACAATCGTTTTGGTGGGTTTTATTGGCTGCATTGTCAACAGCAATATTGGGTTGGTATACTTTAGTTTTTTTTGGTTTAGTTGATGCTTCAGATTATAACTTACTCAAAATAGGCATGTTAATGCTTCCTTTTTGGGTGTTAGCCTTACTTATTTCTGGTGTATTACGCGGTTCAAAACATATTATTAGTAGCCAAATTCCAACACAATTAATAAGACCTATTATATTTGTTGTAGCAGCAACTTGCTTGTATTTTTGTTTTCAACAATTTACCGCTACTTCAATATTTACTGCACAGCTAATAGCTTTAGTAATAACTTTAGCAGTAGCTATTTTTTATTTAAGAAAAGATGAAGGTCATTTATTAGCAAAACCGACTGAGAAAACTTACGAAAGCAATTGGTCAAAAGCTGCATTGCTGCTTTTCTTTCAAGGCTTGGTAATTGCCTTAAATACTAAGTTCGACATCTTACTATTAAACAGTTATTGCACCAAAGAAGAATTGGCCTATTATGCCATTGCAGTAAAAGTAGCCGCTTTAATGGGCATTATGTTAATGACGGTAAACTTAGTTATTGGGCCAGAAATTTCACGCTTATACAACCAAAATAATATAGTAAAGTTAGAAATGTTGGTGAGCAGATCCATAAAATTAATTTTTGTTTTAACTATACCTATTGCCTTGTTCTTAGTGGTTTTTGGGCCTTTTGTACTTTCTTTGTTTGGTAAAGAATTTGGCGTTGGTTATCCAGTATTAGTAATATTTATTTTTGTAGCCTTAGTAAATGTTGGCGCAGGTTCGGTAGGTAATATTTTAAATATGACGGGCCACGAAAAAGAGGTATTTTATGGAATTATAGTTAGTTTAGTATTCAACATAGTATTAAATATTATATTAATACCACCTTTTGGTATTATTGGTGCAGCAATATCAACAGGCACAGCAATAATTATATGGAATATTATTTTATGGTGGGTAGTAAAACAGAAAGTTGGTATTAACGCATCTATCTTTAACTTTAAAAAATTTAGTTGAAAAAAGAGAGCAACCATAAACCTGATTTTTTTATTGTTGGTGCGCCAAAATGTGGCACCACTTCTTTGTATTATTATCTAAATCAACATCAAAATATTTTTCTTGCCGCAAAAGAGCGTTACTATTTTGGTAATGATTTTACTTTTTTAGAAGGTAAATCTTCACTATCACATTACCTATCTTTTTTTAAAAATGCGCAACCAAATCAGTTAATTGGTGATGCTTCAGTTTGGTATTTATACTCTAAAACTGCGGCCGAAGAAATAAAAGCTTACAAGGCCAATTCAAAAATAATTGTAATGTTAAGGCAGCCTACCGATATGATTTACAGCTTACATCAACATCAATTATTTAATGGTAATGAAAATATAGTTGATTTTAAAAAAGCATTACAAGCACAAGTTGAACGGAAAAAGGGTCATCAAATACCCGCAAAGTTGGGTTGCCCAATTGAAGGCCTACAATACCAACAGGTAGGTAAATATCATAAACAAGTAAAGCGCTATTTTGAAGTATTTGGCAAGCCAAATGTTTATATTATTTGGTTTGATGATTTTAAGAAAGATTCAAAAGCCGAATACAAAAAGGTGTGTGCTTTTTTAAATATTGCTCCAATAAAAAATATTGATTTATCTGTTCAAAATAAAAGCCAAAAAGCGAGGAGTAATAAGTTTACGATACTATTAAAACATAGATCGAAGAGAGCGATAAGTTTGTCAAAAATACTAATACCATCTCGAAATTTAAGATACAAATTATTAGATTTTTTTTGGAAAATGAATAGTGTTGAAGTTGAAAAAACAGCTTTGTCAAAAAAATTGAAACAACATTTAGATCATTTTTTTTTAGAAGATATTGAAAAATTAGAAACACTTACTGGTAAAAATTTGGATGGCTGGAAAAATAGAAAATAGATTGTTTTAATTTAAACAACAGATAATTATAATTTTAATAGAAAAACTGTTATTTTTGTAATCATTTTTTAACATTAAAATTAACATTTTTTATTTTGACAGAAGAAGATTTAATTAACTCAAAAAACCTTAGTGAGGGAACTGAAGAAGTTCAGCAACCTGCTGAGGCGCCGGCGCAAGAAACGCTGGTCAACGATACTGCCGCAGCTGCGACAGAGGAGATAACAAACCAAGTTGAAACAAGTAGTAGTGAAGAACCCAAAAAAGCAGTAGAAAATACTGATAGTGGTGTTTTTAGTACCGATTTTGCACCATTAACCAATTTTGATGGTGGTGCACACGATGATTTCGATTGGGAAATTGACAAAAAAGCAAATCAATTTGCAGAAGATGATTCTTCTATGGTGAAAGCCTATGAAGATACCTTTAAAGAGATTTCGGAAGATGAAATTATAGAAGGGGCTGTAGTTTCGATTTCTGATAGCGAAGTGGTATTAAACATTGGGCACAAATCCGATGGTTTAGTGTCGCGATCAGAATTTAGAGATATTGAAGATTTGAGAGTAGGCAGCGAAGTAGAAGTTTACGTGGTTTCGCAAGAAGATGAAAGAGGTCAACTGGTATTAAGCCGTAAAAAAGCTAAATTACTGCAAGCTTGGAACAAAATTGTAAAAGCCAAAGAAGAGGAAACCGTTGTAGAAGGAACTATTATTTCGAAAACAAAAGGTGGTTTAATTGCCGATGTTTTTGGTTTAGAAACTTTTTTACCAGGCTCCCAAATTGACGTTAAACCTATTATTGACTACGATGCTTATGTTGGTCAACGAATGGAATTTAAGATTGTTAAAATCAACGAAATCATAAAAAATGCTGTAGTGTCTCACAAAGCATTAATTGAAAGTGATTTAGAAGAGCAACGTCAAAAAATTATTGGCGATTTAGAAAAAGGTCAAGTATTAGAAGGTACTATCAAAAACATTACCGACTTTGGTGCATTTATTGATTTAGGTGGTGTTGATGGCTTATTGTACATTACTGATATTAGTTGGGGTAGAATTACACACCCAAGCGAAGTATTAGAATTAAACCAAAAGTTAAACGTTGTTGTGTTAGATTACGAACACGACAAAAAACGAATTTCACTTGGTTTAAAACAATTAAAACCGCATCCGTGGGATATTTTTAATGAAACTGTTGTTGAAGGTTCTACCGTAAAAGGTAAAATTGTTAATATTGAAGACTACGGTGCTTTCCTTGAAATTGAGCCTGGAGTAGAAGGTTTGGTTCACGTTTCGGAAGTGGGTTGGTCCAATCAACCAATCAATTCGAGAGACTTCTTTAAATTAGGCGATGATCACGAAGCGAAAGTAGTTACCATTGATAGAGAAGATCGAAAAATGTCTTTATCTATTAAGCAGCTTTCAGAAGATCCTTGGCAAAATATTGCAGAGAAATATGCTGTTGGTAGCAAGCACACTGGTTTAGTTAAAAACATTACGCCTTATGGTGTTTTTGTTGAGCTTAACGATAGTGATGGTATCGGTGGTATGGTTCACATATCCGATCTTTCTTGGACGAAAAGATACAATCATCCAAATGAATACACTAAAGTAGATGTTAATTTAGAGGTTGTAGTGTTAGAAATTGATTCAGAAAACCGTAAATTATCATTAGGGCATAAACAAATTGAGGAGGATCCGTGGGATACTTTCGAAAACATATTCCCAATTGGAAGTGTACACGAAGGTACTGTGATTAAAAAGAATGATACAGGTGGTATTGTTTCTTTACCTTATGGAGTTGAGGCTTTTGCGCCAAACCGTCATTTGAAAAAAGCTGATGAAACTTTAGCCGGTGCTGATGAAACGATGGAGTTTAAAGTTATTGAATTTAATAGAGATGATAAGCGTATTGTAATTTCACATACTCGTATTATTGACGATACTAAATTTGAAGAACGTAAAGTACAATCTAAAGAAAAAGATCAGCAGCGTGCCCGTTCGAGAAACCAAGTGAAGACGATGCAGAATAACTTGGAGAAAACCACTTTTGGTGATTTGGATGTGTTAGCGCAGTTGAAGCAACAAATGCAGCAAGATGAAAAGAAAGTAACTAAGCCAAAAGAGGTAGCAAAACCAGTTGAAACATCGGCTACAGAAGCAACAAAACCAGTTGAGGCAGCAGAAGAAGTTGCTGCTGTTGAAACGGCAGAAGCACCAATTGAGGCAACTACACCGCCAGCTGAGAAAGTAGCGGAAACGCCAGTAGAAGAGGCTAAAGTACCAGTTGATGAAAAGTCGACAGATGTCGAAGCAGATAAAGCGGCAGACACTACTACAGAAGAAGAATAGAATAACATAAATTCTTATTAAAATAATAAATTAAAAGGCCAGCTTTAAGTTGGCCTTTTTTAATATCTCTTATCTCAACGCTGTATTCTACAAGCTGTTATTTGTTATTCTGCACGCTGCACGTTGTGTTCCGCAATCTGTATTCTTAACTTTGTTTTCTTTACTCTTTACCATTATACCAAACAACCACTATACCAAACATAAACTATAGTTACAAAACCCATAATATTACTACCTAATGCAAAAAATTTCATTTCTTTTAAACTGTAAGTTTTGGTTTTGTTAATGTAGAATAAATCTAAAAATAACCATAGTAAACCAACTATTAAAACGATTGAAAAATAAAAGGCGTCAAAATAAAAAAGTAGCAATAAAACCTCTAATGAAACAATGAATATAATAATGAGTTTGGTTTTAAAAATACCAATTTGAGTAGCGGTTGTTTTTCTATTAGCTTTTTTATCAGGTTCAACATCCATCACTTCACCAATTAAATGGCTTTGCACGCAAAACAAAAACAGATAGATGTAAGTAGCAAAACTTAGGTTTTCAGTTTGATTAACTATAATGCTAAATGGAACAATTAATAAATAACCAATTTGGCAAATTAGTTCTAATGGTGGTTTGCTTCTTAAGCCATTATGCGGTTTGTTGTACAGATAATTAATACCAAGAAAGCAAAGGATAATTAATAAAATTTTATAACTAGAGAAATATATTAATATTGGGATCCAAATAAGCTGAACAGCTACAATTGCTTTCCATAAATTTTTTAGTTGAATTTTACTTGCTCTTGCTCCAAACCAAAAACTATCTTTTCTTGGGTTTAGCTGATCGGTTTTGAAATCAACTATATCATTCCAGCCATATAGCATAAAGTTTAAAGGAAAACATACATAAGCCAAACCTAACCAAAAAAAGGTGCTTTGTATTAAAATATAATTGTTACTTGTGGGCAGTAGGTACAACCATATAGTTGCAAACCATAAGCCAGGGCGAGATATTTTTAAATAGAATAAAATATGCGAAATGATGTTTTTCAAATGTGTAAAAAATTTGCAGCTAATCAGTATTAATTGGGTGTTTTTTATTGTTACTACATCTTTATTTGTCGTAAATTTCTGATTGCTCTTTTAAAAAATATACTTTTCAAAGTTAATTATTTTTTGTTATTAGCTCAAGTTTTTACTTTAGCTTTTTTTTTAATAAAGGTAGATACGACGGAGCGAAGCCAGAAAAATAGCCTCGACAGAAGTGGTTATACCATTTTCTGTTGGGTGTTTCCATTTAGCTTATGGAGCTATGGCAAAATGGTATTTGAACGGATGGCGGGACCAAAATTTGTGCGAGAAACAACCATTTCGCTTCAAAAATCTATTTTTTTGAGTTATTTTTTTACAATTGTCTTTACCTATTACCATTACTATTTTATTATTGTAGCTATTTAATTATCTTGCTCATAATATGGCTATACCCAAGGTATTTTATAACACTGTTAAAGATTTACCATTTTCAAACTGCAGCAAATGTAACAGGTTTCTGTTAGATGATAGTGTTGAATATATGATAGAAAAAGTATTAATACCTAATGATGTATTGTACGAGTTTGCAATTTGTGGTAGTTGTATCAAATTACTTCAGCAAAAAATTTCAAAAGAATCGCTAAAGAATATGCAAAAGTTTAGTGAAGATGAATTGGATAATCGGATACAAAAAATTGATCATTTGTTTAATGAAGACTATGATGGCATAAAAAGAGAACTAACTATTCAAAACCCAGAATTAAGTTATGAAAACTGTAATATAATGGCTTTTTTTAAAGGGCAAAATATGGTGGATGATTATCCTGCTGTGTGTGTTTCAACTCAGGCATTAGAAAATATGCAAGAGGTACTTTCTAAAAAAACAAAAGAGAGTTTTGACGATTTTATGGATTTTATTGGCGATGTGCCACCAGGCTTGGAAGAATTATTTAAAACACGAAAGCCTGTTTTTGTATAAAAACAGGCTTTAGTGGTATCATTATTTTCTAAAAAAGATTATTTCTCTTTTTTGCTATTTCTTCCTTTTATATCTTCATAAAATACGGCAGTTTGTCCTTTTAATTGAGCGTTAGCAGAATTAGTAGCAGTAGTTAATGCTTTGCTTACGGTTACCTTTTTATTATTTGCGTTTTTCTTATTGTTTTTGTCAGTAGCTTGTAAGCTCAATGCTGCCATACAAAAAACTGCTAATGTAAAAACTGATAATACTTTTTTCATAATTTGAAATTAAATTTTGCATAAATATAGTCAATTAGTTTTTTTACAAAAAATAAAAAAACTATTTATTTGTTTAATTCTGCCATTTTAAAGTGTTTTTGTAGTAAAGTTGCCTTATTTTTATCTAAAATGCTAGCTAATTCATTTTCTGAGGCAGTTTTTATCTTATCGTACGATTTAAAATGAAGATATAACTTTTCAATAGATTTTGTTCCAATTCCTTTTATGTCGGTAAATTCTGATTTTAAACTACCGGTTGATCTCTTTTTTCGGTGAAAGGTAATTGCAAATCGATGAGCTTCGTTTCTGAGTTTTTGCACCAACTTTAAGCTCGCAGATTTTTTATTGATTAACAAGGGTATAGAATCTTCTGGCATAAAAATTTCTTCTAATCTCTTTGCAATACCAGCAACCGCAATTTTGCCATATAAATCTAACTTTTTGAGACTTTTAACGGCTGCATTCAATTGCCCTTTACCACCATCAACAATAATTAATTGTGGTAAAGAAAGCTTCTCTTCTTTTAAGCGTTTGTATCGGCGGTACACTACTTCTTCCATCGAAGCAAAATCATCAGGCCCTGTTACTGTTTTTATGTTAAAATGTCGGTAAGATTTATTGTCGGGCTTACCATTTTTAAAAACAACCATTGAAGCCACCGGGTAACTACCTTGAAAATTAGAATTGTCAAAACACTCAATATGAACGGGCAGCTCGGTTAGTCTAAAGTCGTTTTTTAGTTGTGCCAAAACAGCGTTACCTTTTTTCTTATACTTATTTTCAAAATTTTGAAGCGTTTGTTGGTTGCGATAATAGTCAACGTTTTTTTTAGCTAATTGCAACAAGTTTAGCTTATCACCTCGCTGTGGAACGGTAACCTTTAAACCTTGCATTGGTAATGCTACTTCAAAAGGTACTATTATTTCAGTAGCGTTGCTGCCAAGTTGATTGCGTAATGCCACAATACCATATTCTAAAATTTTACTTTCTGTTTCCGCTAATTTTGGTTTCAGTTCAATTACCTTAGTTTGTATTATTGTACCTTCTACCAACCTAAAACAGTTTACAAAATATTGCTTCCCTTCTTGTGCCATAGCATATACATCAACATTGTCAATACTTCGGTTTACTATGGTCGATTTACTTTGGTAGGCTTCTAATGTGGCTAATTTTTGTTTTACTGCAGCAGCTTTTTCGTACTCGAAATTCTCCGCATAATCACTCATGGTTTGTTTTAAATAAACAATAACTTTGGTAATATGGCCTTTTAAAATTTGTTTTATTTGTTTGATGCTTTCATTATAATTTTTTTCTGTTTGTAAATCTTCACAAGGCCCAAAGCAGTTACCCAGGTGATGCTCTAAGCATACTTTAAATTTGCCAGCTTTTATATTAGCATCACTTAAATTTAAATTACAGCTGCGTAGCGGAAATATAGTTTTTAAAACATCTAAAATAGTTTTAACCCGCCTTACAGAGGTGTAAGGGCCTAAATATTCCGATCCATCTTTTATAATCCTGCGGGTTAGAAATATACGAGGAAAGCGTTCTTTTTTTATACAAATATAAGGATAGGTTTTATCGTCTTTTAGTTGAATATTGTAACGTGGCTGATATTTTTTAATTAGGCTATTTTCTAACAAAAGTGCATCTTGCTCTGTTTCAACAATAATAAATTTAATAGTGGATGCTTTTTTTACGAGCACTTTTATCCTACCATAATTATTTTTATTGAAGTAGCTAGAAACTCTTTTCTTTAAATTTTTAGCCTTGCCTACATAAAGCACTTCGTCTTCTTCATTAATAAAACGATAAACCCCTGGTTTGTGCGGTATGTTATGCTCAAAATTTTCTTTGTAAGTTGCTAATGTCATTTGCCCCTACGAATGTAATAGATTATTAGCGTATTATGGTAACAGTTCCGCTTATGGTTTCACTTTCTTCTTTAATTTTTAGCAGATAATAATAAGTTGCTTCGGGTAGGGGAGCGTTCTTATAAGTTCCTTTCCAATCATTTTGATAATTGGTAGTATTAAAAACTAACTGTCCCCATCTATTATAAATGTGCAATTCGTTGGCATTAAACCTTGTAATTTCTGGTATAAACCAAGTATCATTAACGCCATCATTATTGGGGCTAAATGTGTTTGGAATAAATTCTACCAAACATTCTTTCGGGCTAACCACCAAGGTGTCTTTAAAAGTACATCCAAATGTTTTTATAGTAACAAAAAACTGAGTGGGTTGATTTATGTTTAAAGCAACGGGGTTAGCCGTTAAAGCATCCGAAAGGAGTTCTGCAGGTTCCCAAATATAATTTTCGCCACCAATGGCGCTCAATTGAGCATTGTCTCCAAAACAAACTTCAAAATCATCAACACTTCCAACCTCATCGTTAAAGCTAACTACATTTACGGTAACCTCTTTTCTATCGCTGCATTGGTTTAAGATTCCGGTAACGGCATAAGTTGTAGTAACTATTGGTTTTACTACTACTTCGTTACCGCTTGCAAAATAATTGCCGTCTAAGGTCCACTCATAATTTATAGCAGCATTTGTTGTACTATTAGCGGTTAAGGTTTGAATTGCGCCCTCACATATTGTAAAGCTTTGGGCATTAGTCGAAATATTTAACGCATCTATTATTTTTACAGATGTATTGGCCTGCGCTAAGCAAACTCCATCTACGGTAAAAGTGGCAGCATAATTTATATTATCAGTAATTACGGCCTGTGGTTGTTGAATATTAGCATTATTTAAACCATTTACCGGCAACCAATTTATGTTTGATAAGTTTTCGCCTTCTAAATTTAATTGAACGGTTCCATTTTTACAAACTTCAAAAATTGGCGTTAAGTTATAAGTTGCTGATGGGCCTAACAATATTTCAATTTGTTTTTGAGCCACACAATTTGCTTTACTAATTTCCACTTGGTAGTTTGATGTTGCTAAAGTAGGTTTTAAAGTTTGATACTGAAGATTTGGTTGTGTAAAATTATAATCTGTGCTGTTCCAATTATAAAAATCGCCTCCTTCGGCTTTTAGTGTAATGTCGCTTCCTTCGCAAACGGTTAATTGTTCTGTTTCGGCAAAAGGTGCTAAGTCAACCACTTCAACAAAAACAGTATCGGTTTTGCTACATCCTTTACTTTGTAATTGCACTATATAATTAGTAGAATTTTGAGGATTGGCGATTGGGTTTGAAATTGTAACATCACTTAAAGTAGAAATTTCATTCCATAAATAATTGTCGCTGCCTGTGGCATCCAGCTGAATTGTTTCATCTTTACAAATTATAATATCATCACCCGCAGAAACAGCAGCTAAACTAATTACATCAACTGCTACGCTATAGGTTGTTTTGCAGCCTCTAAGGTTAGTTACTTCAACTTTATAAATAGTGCTTGTATTGGGTGTGGCAATAGGGTCGAAAATTTTAGGATCGTTAAGGCTGCCAGCAGGAAGCCAGTTGTACTCAAAACCTAATTTAAAAGTAATTGATAGTTTAACTTCTTGCCCTTGGCAAATTCTTTTAGCAGAAGAGATTGTTAAATCATTATTTCCTTCTTCAACAAAAACAGTTATCTCATCAAAATCGGTACAGCCATAAATATTGACGGTAGTAACATTATAAGTAGTAGTTGATGTTGGTGCCGCTAAAGGATTAGCAATGGTATGATCGCTTAAACTTTCTGGATTACTCCAAACATAACCTAACCCGCCAGAAGCAAATAATTGAACCGTGTCTCCCTTACATATAGTAATATTTTCACCTGCATTTGCTGTTAACGATTGATTGATAACATTTACTGTTGTGGTTTCGGTAGCAGTACAAGCGCCATCAGAAGCTGTTAAAGTATAAGTTGTAGTAGTAGCTGGGTTAGCAATAGGATTAGCAATTTTATCAGAAGAAAGACCAATATTAGGTTTCCAACTGTAAGTAAAAGCACCTGTTGCATTTAACTGTGCTCCATTGCCATCTTTACAAATAGTAAATGCTTCGTTTAGTTTTACCTGCAATTTATTGGCTACGTTTACTTTAACCGAAGCTTTCTCAATACAGCCATTTTCATCTTCAACAATAACTTCATAAGTGGTGGTAGATGCAGGAAAAGCAATTGGAGCGGCATTGAAAGCATTACTTAAAGTATTAACAGGCGACCAAGTATAGTTTACGCCACCTAAAGCTGAAAGTTGCGCTCGGCCACCATTACAAATTGTATTGGGTTTACTTACACGTACAAAATTATTAGGGATAACGTTTATGGTAATTTCGTCTGTCGCAGTACAACCATCTTTTTCTAATTGAATAGTGTAGCTGGTGGTTTCTTTAGGTTGTGCCGTAGGGCTAAATAAGGCAGGGTTGTTTAAACCTTTGGTAGGAAGCCAAGTAAAAGAAGCATTTTCTGCATTGAAGTTTTCATTAAGCACTACAGATTTACCAGCACACAAAAATTGATCTTCTCCTAAATTTATTTGTGGGCTTTCTTTAACTGTAATTTTTAACTGCTCAACAAATGAACAACCATCTGATAATTGGCCTGTTAATGTGTATGATCTATTGATGGTTGGGTTAATTACTATAGAGTCGTTAGCTATAGTAAAACCGTTTTGTGGCTGTATGGTATAGTTGCTTAAATCTGCAATACTAAAAGCAAATGTTTTATTGCGGCACAATTGCACTTCACTTTGTGGAAAAATGATAGCGCCATCTAAAACTGTAACGGTAACCGTTTCTGTTATTTCACAATAAGCATCTGAAATTTTTACATTATAAGTAGTGGTAACATTTGGTGTTGCAATTGGGTTTGGACAATTGGTGCAAGACAAGGAGCTTAGGTTATTACTCAACCATTGGTAATTGTAATTGCTATCACTACTAAAATCTAATTGAGCAGAATTTGTTCCTCCACAAATAATAATATCTTCGGTAATGTTTGTTTCAAAATTACAGGTTTTAAGGGTAACCATAATTGTATCGTAACCTACACAATTGCCACTTGTACCTTTTAAAATGTATGATGTATTTGCAGTTGGACTTATGCTTGGGTTTTCACAATTGGTGCAAGAAATTGACTCATCTTCTGTAATCCATTCATAATTGTTTGCACCCGAAGCAGAAAGGTTAATGTTCTGACCAGAAAATATTTCTATATCGCCAGGGGTAATAGTAACCTCTAATTCATTAACAACTTTTACAACCACTTCATCTGTGCCTTCGCAAGAAGTACCTTTATTTACTGTTAAAACAAAAGTGGTGGTAATAGCTGGGCTAACAATTGGGTTGTATATATTTGGGTTAGATATGATGTTGGGCATTGCACCAATTGAAGTAGTCCATTCGTAAGTAGTGCCACCAGCAGCAAATAGTTGTACATTTTCGCCAGTACATATTTGAAGATCTTGCCCAGCATTTGGCGCTGCATCAGCAGCTACACTTACGGTTACTTTCTTAGTATCAGAGCATCCTTTTTCATTAAAAACGGTAACGGTATAGGTAAGGTCATCTGCGCCTTCTGGTGTTACTATTGGGTTAGAAATAGTTGGATTATTTAAATAAGTTGTTGGCGACCAAATATAACTAACCCCACCGCTTGCAGATAAACTTGCACTACCGCCTTCACAAACCGTAATTTCATCAATTACAATTGCTTCCACATTGTTTCCAATATTTATATGAAGGGTATCGGTAGCGGTGCAATTATTTTCGGAGCTTACCATTAAAATTATAGTAGTATTGCTAGTAATATTTGCTGTTGTATTTTGATCGTTGGCATCTGCAATTTCAGCTGTTGACTGCCACAAAAACTCAACATTACTATCATTAGTAACTGCATTTAAATCTATTTCTTTGGCAGTACATAGGGTAGTGTCATTTCCTGCAAAAGCAGTAGGTTTTGGTTTTATAAAAATATTTACTTCGTCGCTTGCAGTACAGCCATTATTATCGGTAACGGTAACCGTATATTGTTCATCTTCATCTATGTTTACAACTGGGTTAGCAATAGTATTATTAGACAAACCTGTTTCTGGACTCCATAAAATACTACTGCCTTGCGATGCTTGTAATTGCAATTGAATATTTTCACCTTCGCAAAAACTTTGTGATGCCGCACCTGCTTCTGCAACAGGTAAACTTAATACGGTTACTATTACCTTTTCGTTTACACTACAGTTGGTGTTACTATCAGTAATTTTCACCGTATATTCCGTGGTACTTTGAGGTGTAGCGGTTGGGTTTGAAGCCGTAGCATTAGACAAACTACCAGTAGGAAACCACTCATATTTATCACCACCACTTGCGGTTAAAACCACGCTTTCTTTTCTACAAATACTAACACCTTCCGAAATAGAAACATCTAAACCTAAACCCGGTTTTACTGTTACATTGTTTGCATTGGTGCAACCATTTTCATCGCTTGCGTTTACCGTGTAGGTTGTAAGTTCTGTAATTGAAGCAATAGGATTAGCAATAGTAGCATCGGACAAACCTGTTGCGGGTTGCCAATTGTAGTTAAGTCCTTCGGTAGCATTTAATTGAATTTGATTGCTATTACAATCACCTATTGGGTTTTGTGTAATAGAAATTAATGGTAAAGGATTTACCAATACAATAATGCTAGAACTGGAACTACAACCATTACTTTCTGCCTCTAAAATGTATTGTGTAGTTGATGATGGTGATACAACAGGGTTAACCAAGCTTGAAAAAGCTACTTGCAGTTCGGTAGACCAACTTAAATTAGCAGAACTATCATTGATAATGGCAGATAATTGCGTTGAAGTATTTGCACATATTGGTTCAACTTCACTAATTGTAATTATAGGTGCTTGATTAACCGATAACTCAAAATTTGCCAATGCGGTACAACCATTTTCATCACTTACTTCAACTGTGTAAATTGTTGTTGTTGCCGGATTAACAGATATTTTATCGGTATTGGGTAAATTGGTATTATTGCTGCTGCTCCAATTATAAGTTTGATGTTCATTAACAGATAAGTCTGCATTTTGACCTTCGCAAACAGCAGAGGGGCCAGTTATAGTTGGCTGTGGTAATGGGTTAACCCTAATAGTAACTTCATCAGTTCCTTCACAACTACCATCAGAAACCAAAACAGCATAAGTGGTAGTTTGATTGGGGCTAATAGTTAACTCCTGTCCATTAAAGGTTTCTAAAGTTGAGGTGTTAGTCCATACATAGTTAGTACCACCAGAAGCATTTAGGCTAACTGTTTCACCGCTACAAATTTCTCTGTCTTCTCCAATATTGGCAACAATATTATCTGCTATTTTAACTGTTGAAGTTCCTTCGAAAGAACATCCATCTGTGTCGGTAATAGTTACTTTATATTCAGTATCTGTAGTTGGGCTAACTGTTGGGTTGGCACTATTGCCGTTTGCAATAATAGAATTAAGATCACCCGAAACCTCTTCCCACAAATACGATATTCCGCCAGAGGCACTTAAATCAGTTTGGCCACCGCTGCATATAGAAACTTCATCAATTACAATAATATTAGTATTTGATTTTATGTTAACCATTTGCGTTAAAACACTGCTGCATCCATTCGCATCAATTATGGTTACTTCAAATGCGGTATCGCCACTTAGCAATGCGGTGTTTACGGTTGGGTTGGCGCTAGTAGCATTTTGTAAAGCAGAAGCAGGTTGCCAATTGTAACTTAGGCCACCAGCAGCAAACAATGTTCCACTATCACCATTACATAAAGTTAAGGTTTCTCCAATACTGTAATTTTCATTTGTGTTAATTATTACTGTAACGCTATCTTCAAAAATACAACCATTTAAAATGGTAAAAACAGTATATGTAGTTGTTTCGTTTGGGTTAGCTATTGGGTTGCCAATACTATTATCTGATAAACCACTACTCGGATTCCAGTTATAACTCTCTGCCCCTGTTGCTTCTAATTGAACTCCTTCTTCATCTTTACATTTCACAAGTTCACGTTCTGCAACTATTAACGGATTTGGTATTACCGTAATAGTTATTTCATCTTCTGAATTGCAAGCCCCAGTACTGCTAACTTTTAGTGTAGTTGTTTCTAATAGCACAATGGTAGGGTTTGAAATTTCTGTATCTGAAAAAGCATCGCTTCCTTCCCATATAAAATTGCCACTACCACCAACAGCGTTTAGTTGAACAATTTCTCCTTCACATATAGTTTTATCACTTCCAGCATTTATAGCATTACCTTGTGATAAGTTTACCTGTAAAGTGCCAGTAAAAATACAACCATCTGATATTTCGGCTCTTAAAGTGTATTCAATATTCTGCTGTGCAATTATTTCAGGACATAAAATATTAGGATCGCTTAAACCAGTACTTGGCTGCCATAAAACACTAGTAGCATTAATGTTAGGGCAATCTATTTGCAACCTTTCTCCATTACATGCGTTGTAGCTACCAAAATTAATGGTGGTATCTTCAACATCAAGTATTTCAATATTAATTATGGCAGATGAGTTGCAGTTGTTATCTCCTGTTGCGGTAACGGTGTAAGCTGTAGTTTCGTTTGGTTGCACAAAAGGATTTGCGGTTTTACTATTTAGGCTATCTAAATTTGCATCTAAAGGGTTGGCTACCCAATTGAAGGAGCTTAAAGAATCGGCAGTTGCAGTTAGCTGAACACCCGTGCCTATGCAAGTGGTAATATCTTCATTAACAGTAAGTGGGGGCGCTTTTTTTACATTAACCTTTACCGAATCTATAATTTCGCAGTTGTCGGCAGTAGTTAAAATAATTTGGTAAACGGTGTCTATGGCTGGGCTTACAAGTGGTCTTTGTAAAAAAACATCGTTTTCGTTTACAAAACCATAAGCCGGACTCCATTCATATTTAACTGCGCCTCTTGCTTCTAAGGTATCTATTTCGCCAGGGCAAATTGATTTATTGCCACCACCGCTAGCTGCTGCAAAACCTGGTACGTTTACTTTAACTAAGGCAGTATCAGAACAGTTTTGATTAAAGCCAGTAACCGTATACACAATTTTGGGGTCGGCGTTTTCTATAACAAAAGATGCACCAATTTGAGAAGCGATAATGCTATCTCCAATTGCCCAATCATAAAGCCCAGTTACATTGCCTTCTGCTTCAACAGATAAGGTAACTTCTTCGCCTGGGCAAATGGCAGCCGATGCGCTGCTTTTTACATCAAAAAAATCACCTTGCCATTGCTCGTCCAAGTAAGTAAAACGATTAGTTAACCAGTCTTTTAATTGCTGTACCGCCTCTTGGTAAGTAGCAAAACCATTTAATGCATTTGCAGGTATAGCAGTATTTAATAAGGTTGGATATCTTTCAAAATTGAAATCGGCAGCTTGTTTTAGTACATTCTCGAAAGAATCAATCTTACCAAAAACATTTTTATCACTTAAAACGGTACCTCTAAGTTGGGTATATCTACATTTTAGTTTAGTTATAAAATTAGGGTCAGTCATTAGCTTTGGCCAATAATTCGGCACTTGAAAAGGATCGTTAAAATTACTATTAAAATTGTATTGAAAACCTGTTGTTTCTTTACCTTCAAAATCGAAGGTGTTGCCCATGGCAATATTAAAATCCCATACGGGGCCGGCATATATTAAAGAATCTCCAGATGAATTTTTGTCTTTATAAAAATAACTGCTTTTTCGATAACCGTCTACGTTTTTAGTAAATTCTTGTACAATAATAAAATCAATAAAAGAAGCAATATTAATATGTGCCGAATAGCCAGTTAAAGGATCGTTATAATTGGCGCTTTGCATTGTATTTTCAAAGTCATCAAAAACTCCCTTTATGTACTCTATTTGAATATTTTGTAATCCATCACCAGTACCTAACTTAACTTGAGGATATTCGAATATATAGTTCCAGTTGCCTTTAGAAGAAGTCCAACCGTCAACACCATTGGCAATGCCTTCATCATTCACAGAAACGATATAACCACCCGTTTTATCTTGATTATTAATAGGATTTGGAAACTGTAATTCTGAAGGTCCTAAGTTAGCAATATCCACCCTGTCATCATCACGTTTTATTCGCTCTGTTAACACATATACCCCTTCGTAAGCAGGTAAAAGGTCTACCGCAGGAGGATTTACATTAAAATTAAAAGATACCGTATCAATTACAAAATTGAAAAATTTGGTTTTAGGCGCATACCAGCCCATTTCATTTACCAAATCATATATTAGGGCATTTCTAATGAGAGATTTATCTAAATATGGGCCATAAAATATCCAATCATTTTCACTTGGCAGTCCTAATAAGCTTACATTTAATTCATCATATTTGTTATCTGCTTCATTAAATTTACGTGTTTCTAAAGCAAAGGATCTTTTAGTGTTGCTTGGTTCTCCTCTGTACTCAATACCAATAAAAGTTTCTAATGTAGGGTTGTCATCAATGCTATTTATACCGTTTTCATTTTCAATTACTTTTATTACAACATTCTTTTTATTGTCTTCGTCTATTCTTGAACATTCCCCAAAAGTAGTCAAATCACATTCAAAGCCGGTTAAATAAATAATAGGTATATCTGAGTTATTTAGTATGGCATCTTGTGCTTTTAGGTAAGTATTTTTTAAACTTGCAATTGTCAATAGGGCAATCAAAAACAGTTTAATATTAGTTGAATATTTTGCAAAGCTCATAACTAGTAATATACGTTCATTTCTTAAAAATGTTATAATTATATGATGCTGAATTTAGGATCACAAATTTAGTCCTCAAGGATATTATAATAAACGTGCAATCAATTTTTTGTTTTAAATTGAAATACTTTGGTATGAAAAAATAGCGCATAGCCTGCCATAAGATAAATTACTATTAAAGCTAATTTTAATGGGTAAGCGTAAATTTTCGAAATAGTGTTTATCCAATAGAAATCTACAAAAAACATGGCAAAGGCAATAAATAAGATGCTTGCAATTTTTAAATAACTATAAGGTACAGCGTAATACTTTTTGCCCCAAGCTAATGACAACATACACATTATTAAATATACAAACATTGTTGTTAAAGCCGAACCGTAATAACCAATTTTAGGTATTAATAATACATTTAGCACAACTGTTACAAAAGCACCAATTATAGAAATGACAGCAGCGTAAATTGTTTTGTCAGTTAACTTATACCAAACCGAAAGGTTAAAATAAATACCCAAAAATAGATTGGCCAACAATAAAACGGGTACTACTGTTAAACCTTCCCAATAGCTTTGGTTAGAAATGAAATATTTAAAAATATCTATAAAAAAATTGACCCCCAGAAAAACTAAACCGCCAAACAACACAAAATAATGCATTAATTGCGCATATTGTAAAGTAGCATTTTTTTGTTTAGAAGTAGAAAAGAAAAAAGGTTCTACAGCCATTCGGTAAGCTTGGGTAAACAAAGTCATTAATATGGCTAATTTGTAGCAAGCACTATAAATGCCAATTTGTGAATTTATGTATTCTTCTGTTCCTGTTAATAGTTTTTTTAGTAAAATCCTATCTAACACTTCATTAACCATAGCTGCTAAGCCTACTAGCAAAAGTGGTGTGGCATAATGCATCATTTTTTTCCACAACTTAAAATTGAACTGCAATTTTTGCTGAAAATAATACGGCAATAACAATACTAAAGTTAAACCACTAGCAACCAAGTTGGCAATAAAAATATAGCCAATGCCTATGTTTACATTGTAGATGTAGTTTAACCATTGCCAAGTTTCACCTTGTTGTAATAACTTGGGGCAAAGCCATAAAAATAAAATATTAAGCACCACATTAGTTATAATGTTTATAATTTTGATGCCTGCAAATTGAAAAGCTTTACCCTGTAACCTTAGCTTGGCAAAAGGTATGGCACTCAAAACATCAAAGGCAATAATTAAGGTAAACCAAGTAATATATTCTGGGTGTTGGCTAATGTCAATTAAGTGAGCAATGTTGTTTTTAAAAATAAAAAACAGAATAACGAAGAATAAAGTTGATGTAATTAAACTAATTATCGCCGTACTCCAAGTATCTTCTTTTTGTTCTTGTGAAAACCTAAAAAAAGCGGTTTCGAAACCATAAGTAAGCGTAACCATTAAAAAACCAATGTAGCTGTAAAGGTAGCTGTAAACACCATATTCGCTTGGTAAAAATACCATGGTATGTAATGGTACTAACAAATAATTCAGCAATCGGCCTACTACAGTACTCAATCCATAAATGGCGGTTTCGCTTGCTATTTTTTTAAGAAGAGACAATTATAATAATTACGCAATTTATGGATTTATAAATAGTTTAAAAAGCTGTTTTATAAATTGTGTATAATTTTAAGTAACAAAAACCAATAAAATTGGAGTTTACTTTTTATTGACAAGCTCCTTTGGTAGTGCCTATAAATTCAGCACCTTTCGAAATAGCAAACCCATTATTTAAAGTAACTTCATTTTTAGCCCAATATTCTACCTGCTTACCCGACTTAATAACAACAGCTCCTTGAGTTGAAATAGTGCCTTTACTTTGGTACAAATTTTTGAAGGGCGTATTTCGTGTAATTAAAATATTGGCTTCACACGAAGTAGCTAAACAAGCTCCGGCATTTGTTTCACAAAAAGAATTCCAATCAGCATTAAAATTGTTACCATTGTTTATTGCTGCATTGCCTTCGTAAAGTACATTGTTGAGTTGATTGCATAAATTAGACAAGGCTGCTGAGTAACAACCGCTTAGCCCATTGGAGTATAAGGTTAAAATAGATAAGTTACTTAAATTTCCTATTTCACGTGGTATACTACCAGTAAGTTGGTTGTTAGATAACAACAAGTCATTTAATTTGACTAAGTTTCCTAATTCAGAAGGAATATTACCGCTAAGTTGATTTTCATATAAATCTAATAAAGTCAAATTAGTTAAGTTCCCTAATTGAGCAGGAATATTACCTTTAAGTTTATTACCAGTTAAGTCTAGTTGTTTCAAATAAGTTAAATTTCCTAATTCGGCAGGTAGCCTACCGTTTAAATTATTAACTCCTATTGATAATTCAACCACTCTTCCATTGTTAATAGTTGAAGTTTTTACCCCCAATAAGCTATTAAAATTGCAATTTGTTGGTGGACTATTTCGATTGGCTATTAAAACAGTCCAACCTGTTTTGTTAGTCCAGTTATCTCCATTTGTATTTTCATAAAGTGCTTTTAAGGCAGTCCAATCGCCAATATGGCATTGAGCATTTATGTTATAAGAAACAAAGAAAAAGGAGCTTATAATAAGAATTTTTGTTGCTAAGGTTAAATACATATTAATGATTAATTTTACGTATAATAGTAAAACAATTAATTTGCAATATAAAATTAATGTTGTTAATTTTATATAATTTGTTTTATGTTATAAATTTCAATGGTGGCTAATACTTTGCGAATTGATATTTTATATTGAAGCTTAAGCTAAGGGCAGTTTTTACGTAAATACAATTGAGCCATACAATAATGTGGCAACCATAAAAAAATGTGGCAACTTATTAGGGGTGATAATTGCGCGGCGATGCTTCTATACAACAATTAGATGCCATTTTTGAAGTAATAATTATGGGTGGTTTTAATTGACAAGCCTAACCAATTCTTCTTAATACGGTAAAGTTTAAAAACAAATAGATTAAAGCACAAACCAATGCCCAAGTAGCAAAGCCGTGAAACAATTCGCTGTAACGTTTAACACGGGTAACTTCAATTTCTGTTTTTTCTAAGCGGTCAATTTCATTGTAAATTTTTTGTAACCCTTTATTGTCTTTTGCCCTAAAATAACGGCCTCCCGTTTGCTCAGCAATATCTTCTAATAAGGCTTCATCAATTTCAACTTTAATATTACGCATGCTAGTACCAAACAAATTTTTAACAGGGTAGGGAGCAGTACCTTCAGAACCAACACCAATTGTATACACTTTAATGCCAAATTGTTTAGCGGTTTCTGCGGCTGTACCCGGATCAATAAAACCAGAGTTGTTAACACCATCCGTCATTAAAACCACTATTTTGCTGGCTGCTTTGCTTTCTTTTAAACGACTAATAGAAGTTGCTAAACCCATACCGATGGCAGTACCATCTTCTAAAAACCCATTTTTTACTTCAGAAAATAGTTTTTTTAATACTTGATGATCGGAAGTGATTGGGCATTGGGTAAAACTTTCGGCGGCAAAAACCACCAAACCAATTCTATCAAATGGGCGTTTGTCAATAAATTGTTGCCCTAAAAACTTAGAAGCTTCTAAACGGTCGGGCTGAAAATCGCGCGCCAACATACTGCCCGAAACATCCATTGCAATTACAATATCAATACCTTCGGAGTTGATATTTTCGTTTTGCAAGGCTTTTTGCGGACGCGCCATAGCAATTGTTAGCAAACTAAAGGCGGCTAATTGTAATAAAAATAAGAGGGGACGAAGCCTACCGATCCAACTTCTACCTTTTATGGCCGACAAATCGGGCATTCGCATGGCCGAATGGCCTGAATTTTTACGAAAATATCGCCAATAAACAAATAGTGGTATTAGCAATAGCAGCAATAAAAACCACGGATCTTCTAATGTAATGTTATTCCAAAGTCGCAAAAACGTTTTATTTTAATTGTACTGCAAAGAAAAAACTATTCTGCGAATTACTATTGATTATTGATATTTTTTAACGGCTTGCCAGATTTGAGGTTTTTGTGGCTTTTACCTTTGTAGCGTTTGCGTTAGGGATAGTAACGGAAATCCTTTTTTTGAGGTACGAGAAAAAAGATTGGAGTGGATAGCCCGACCCGAAGGGAAACGCCCAAAAAACAAGAAATATCTAATTACATAAACTCCCAAACCGAATGGTAGGCATTGCTTTCTTGAAAATAGTCCATCAATTGTTGGTAAAAAGGGTCGTTGGCTATGGTTGCGGAGTCGCCAACAATAACCAGTTTTTTTTGCGCACGGGTTACGGCCACATTCATACGGCGGTAATCTTTTAAAAAGCCAATATTGCTTTTTGTATTAGAACGCACCATCGAAATGTAGATGACTTCTTTTTCTTGGCCTTGAAAAGCATCAACCGTATCCACCTGAATTTGCGCAATTTGGTCTGGCAAAAAATGATCTTTTAAATGCGCTCTAATGTATGCAGCCTGTGCTTTGTAAGGGCTTATAATGGCAATAGTTAGCGTGTTTTCTAAGCTTTGCAATAATTTAGTTAAGTGAATACCTATGGTTTTATATTCGCCAGGGTTGTAATAACTCAAAGAACTGGGGTTTCTTTTTTCTTCGTAACCGCTGCCTGCGGTGTCAATAAATTCTACTGGTTTTAGGGCACCATTTTTGCCATTTAGTTTTTGATAAGCTACCGTTTTGTCCGCCAACAAAGCGCCTTTATAAAAATATTGATTGGTAATATTCATAATGTTGCTATTCATTCGGTATTGCGTGTTAAGCAAATGAACGCCAAGCGGTTGGTCAATTAGCTTTTCCATTAAAGTTTTGCCTAAGCCCAGTTTTTCTGCTTTTCTACTTTTTACGGTGGGTGGTAATTGAAAAGGATCGCCCGCCATAATAACCCGTTTTGCTTTGCACAGCGGAATCCAACAGGCAGGTTCTAAAGCTTGCGCTGCTTCGTCAATTACCAGCGTATTAAACTCAATTTTATCTAAGTATTTATTTTGAACACCAACCAAAGTAGTGGCAATTACATCTGCTTGTTGCACCAATTTATGTATTACATAATTTTCGGCAATTTTTATTTGGTTAGAAAGGTCTTTAGCTTCGTTACGTAAATTTCGGCGTTGTTGACGTTCTTCAAAACCAAAATTTCGCTTAAATTTTGCCGCTTGTTTTCTTAAATCGCTCACTTGTTTTTTCATCTTTTTAATAGATGCTGTATCTGGATGATCCGCAATTTGAGCAGCTAAGGTTTGTTGCCAAACTTCGTTTTTCATGCGGCTTAGGTTACCAATTCTAACCACATTTAAACCTGCTTCATTCAGTTTTATCACCAAATGATCTACCGCAGCATTGCTTGGTGCGCACACTAAAACGGGCAATTCGTCAATAGGTAATTGCTTAATGCAATTAACTAAAGTAGTGGTTTTTCCTGTGCCAGGTGGGCCGTGAATTACCATATAATCAGTTGCATTTAAAGCCAGTTCAATTGCTTTGTTTTGGCTGTCGTTTAAATGTTCGTTAAAAATAAATTTGGCGTGCTGGGTAAACATTGGTGGTGATTTTAACAGCAGTTTATCACGTAAATCGGCAGTTCTACAATTTTTGGCACCAGCAATAATTTCTATTGCTCGCAACATTACTTTGTAACTGCGTTCATCAAAAAAACTATTTAAACCAATGGCGTTTTTGAAAACCCAATCGGGCAGTTGGTCAATAGAAAATAAAATTTCCATTGAATTTCTGTCCACCCAATTAATAATACCTTTAAGTTTACCGCCTGCTGTTTGGTCTTGATTTTGCAAAGTGTACAACTCCACCTGCGAACCACCTTTAAATTGATGCGGTAAATCAACGGCTTTAGTACGGCTTACTTTTAGCGTAGGTATTTGCCCCAAGCTATATTTTTGATTTTCTATTTTTAGTGGAAACCAAGCGTAACCTTTCGCTCGCCGTTCGCTGGGGCTTAGTTTATTTAACCGTTGAAAATAGGTTTCTTTTTCGGCTTCATATTCTAACTCCACTAAATCGGTTAGTTGTTTAAAGTAGGCTTGTACTTTATTACTCATTATATACGTAGGCTCGAAATTCCGCCGTCTATTTTTATAATTTGGCCAGTTAACCAAGCTGCTTTATTAGATAGTAAATATGCTGCCAAGTGGGCCACGTCTTCTGGTTCGCCAATTTTTTTTAAAGGATGCCTTTTTGTGTTTGCTTCAATTTTCACATCGCTGTTTAAATATTTTTCGGCCAAAGGGGTATTGGTGATGGATGGCGCAATGGCATTTACCCGAATAGTTGGTGCAAACTCTGCGGCCAATGCTTTGGTTAAACCTTCTAATGCACCTTTTGATGCCGCTACTTGGCTATGAAAATTGAAACCTGTTTGCACCGCAACAGTCGAAAATAATAAAATACTGCTATTGCCAGTAGCTTTTAATTTGGGTAAGATGTGTTGTATAATTTTTACTGCACCAACTACTTGCAAATCATAATCTTGCTTAAAAGCCTCTGGTCTAATTCGCTTAAAAGGAGCTAAATTAATGCTGCCCGGGCAGTATGCTATTCCGTCAATGGTTTCTGGTAAAAAGTCTAAATTTATTTCTTCCTCCAATACATTTAATGGATGATATTGAATAGCTGAAGTATTATCAATTGCTGTTTTGTTATAAGTTCCAAAAACGCTGTGGCCTTGTTGTGCTAAGGTATTTGCTAAACTTAAACCAATACCGCTTGAAGCACCAATTACTAAATAGTTATTCATTCCAATTATTTTTGCAAAAGTAAGGTTAAAAATAGGAATATGCTTTTTTTAGTAAAAGGTAATTATTGAAGTATATTTTAATACAAATATTTAAAGATAAAAGCTCAGAAAAAAGGGCAGTAGCTTTTGTTGTGAGGGGAGTTATTTTGCTGTAAAAAATAGCTGTAAAACAACTTTTCATTTTTTTTGTTACTATACCCTTTAAGCAGGTGATAAAATAGAAACACAAAAGATGTTTTTAGTGAGATAAAAAACAGGTTACAAATGTTAAAAAGCGGAACAGATCATCAGTTCCGCTTTTTTTGGTAAAATTTATATTGTACTTTTATAGTCAAATATAGCTTAATGAAAGCCAACATTTCAATCTACTTTATATTGCTAATTACTTTAACCTTTTATTATGGTGGCAGCCAAGCTCAATACGCTTTGACTGCCCCAAAAGCCATCTACAAAAATGCTGATTTTGTAAATGAGATAATCAGCAACCCAAGCAAGTCACTTTCATATAAAAACTCAAAAAATAACTCGCCTGCTATCTCAACTAATTATTCAGGTGATGTATTGGTAACCTTAAACAACAACCAAAACATCTTAAAAAATAATTATGCTGAAGTGTGGGATTATGAAACCTGCAACAACAACAATAATGCAAATTGTAATGCTGTAATTGGTTTTAATGATTATACCGCTAACGAAATACTTTGGGCTATTTCAAAATCTTTTGAGTATTATGAAGACCGGTTTAACAAAGCTGCACCAGATACTTTAACAATAAGTAAAGTGCATAGTACTTATCAAAATCAAACCAATAGTGCTTATTATTTGGGAGAGGAAGGTATATTGGTTTTTGGAGATGGTGATGGCGTAACCAGAAATCCCATGTCTTCAATAGATATTGTTGCTCATGAAATTACACACGGCTTAATTAAATTTACGGCCAATCTTTTCCCTGCCTTTGAGGCGGGTGCCTTAAACGAATCTTTTGCCGATATTTTTGCCGAAATGATTGAAGATTATGTTTTTGGTTCGAATAATTGGGTGATCGGTTCAGATGTTACTATTAATAAAAATGGTATGAGAAATATGGCTAACCCAAAAGATGCAACGATGCAGTACCAGCAACCCAACACCTATTTAGGTGAATATTGGGTATCTGTAAATAATACTTGTTTTACAAATGATTTATGTGGCATACACACCAATAGTGGTGTGCAAAATTACTGGTTTTATTTGTTAGCCGAAGGTGGAAACGGTACAAACGATCATAATTACAATTACCAAATTACTGGCATTGGTAAAAATAAGGCGGCTCAAATTGCTTACAAAAATTTGACTACTTATTTATCACCTAATGCTAAATTTATGGATGCTAAAGACGGATCCATTGAAGCGGCAACCGATTTGTTTGGTGCTAACTCAAATGAGGTTACCCAAGTTAAACAAGCATGGAAAGCAGTTGGTGTACTTAATGATCGTGAAATGGATTCGCTTGCTTTAGTTGCCCTCTATAATTTAACGGATGGCGCAAACTGGCATACCAGTTGGAATATAAACCAACCAATGGATAACTGGTATGGCGTAACTTTAAATAAAAATGGCAGAGTAGTTGCATTAAACTTAGTAGATAATGGTTTGAGTGGAATAATACCAATAGAGCTCAGCTATTTAAGTAACTTAGTAGAGTTGTATTTACACAACAATCAACTTAGCGGAAACATACCGGCTGAATTAAGTAATTTATTTAATTTAAAAATATTGTCATTATATGCTAACAATTTAAGTGGAGAAATACCAGCACAGTTAGGCAACTTAAACCAACTTCAAGAATTCTATTTACAACAAAACAATTTAACTGGTGAAATACCTGCCAGTATTGGCAATTTGACCAGCTTATTATATATGTCACTATCATCTAATGAGTTAACAGGCAACATACCAAATGAATTAGGCAGTTTATACAATTTGATTGAACTATATTTATTTGACACTAAATTAAGCGGTTCTATTCCGGCAACTTTTGGCAATTTGACAAATTTAACCAAATTGTATCTATACGAAAGTTACTTAAGTGGCCATATACCAAGTGAGTTAGGTAATTTGAACAACTTAGAAGAATTAATATTGTTTACTAATCAACTGAGTGGAACTTTGCCTGCAACACTCAGTAATTTAACGGCATTACAGTATTTAGAGCTTTATGACAACAATCTTGGTGGATGTTATAGTAGCAATTTATCAATATTTTGCACACAGTTACTATCAAGTACAAATGCCAACATTAGTTATTTGAATTATTTCAATAACACTTGGGAAGATTTTTGTTTGAACGGAACAGGTAGTTGTATTTCTAACCCCATTAAGTGGCAAATAAAAAATGTTACTGTAGACCCAAATGCTCCAATTACTTCAAACCAAATACCAATTGAATTTGATTTGTTAGTTGATTCTCTAAATCAGGATGTGCACGGAGATGGCTTACAATTTACATTGAATACCGGCACACAATATGAAGATATTTCAGTTACAGATATTCACCCATATTTAACTTACCAAGAAGTTGATACTTCTATGATTGATGAAAATACGATTTACATTAACAGAATAGATCAGGGTAGTTTAAATAGAATACCTAAAAATGAGCCTTTGCTTCGCGTTACCACCAGTATAGTAGTAGAAGATATTGCTTCCGATCCTTCTACTATGGCTTTTTTCGATATTTCGGGCGGTACAAATATAAATGATAACCTGGTTGAATTTGATTCAACCCCAATTGGCATAACTTATTTTAACATCAATACAGGTATTGATGCAAACAGCTTACTTTATCTTACTATCTCAATATATCCTGAAAAATGCGAGGAGTTTGGCAGTATGGAGATCGAGATTTTAAATAGTGATAGTTCCCCTTTTACTACAAAACTATATGATAACGACGGATTGTTAGCGTACAACTACACCTCCAACAATAATCTTTTCTCCTTAACTAATATTGAAAATGGAAAGTATCAAGTAAATATTCAAGATGCATCAAATAAGTACATCAATTTTAATACGATCGTTTATCAAATAGCTCCTTCAATTGGAAATGATGCCTGTGCAGAAAATTGCCCCGACTATTTACAAATTAGTAATCAAACGATAAATGGATTGTTCACAGCAAAAGAAAGAATTGAAATTCGACACAACTCAAATAACATTCAAAATGCCTCATTTTATATTTGTGAATAGAATAGGATTATGCCTGTTTGAGATTTTCAAGTTCTTTAATTTTTGTTAGTAACCAGTTTTTTAATTGAATAGTTTGAAGATTGTATAGTTTGTTTTTAATCGAAGTAATTGATCTGCCAGAAACTTTATGCCTATATCTATATAAATCAAAAAATACGGTTATGAAATTTAGATAAGCAACCTTATCGGCTTTGGACAACTTTTTGTTAGCAGAAAAAAAAGTTTTTAAACTGTCAAACATTTGTGCAGTAGGCTCGCTATATTCCTTTTCAGTTTCGTATAGAGATCGTAAAATAAAAATTCTTAGGCCAATTTCGTAGGTATCATTAATTTTGTTTACCAACGTAAATTTTTGGTGAGCATACTTATAATCACCTTTGTTAAAATCAAGTACACCTAAATTATAATAATATACACTATCTCTAACTTTTTTATGGATGTAGTTTTTATGTTCTTCAATAAATTGATATACCCACTCAAATTCTTTAGCACGGCAACTTACAGTAACTATGTTTTTCAATTGTCCAATATCAATTAAATCGTCTATTACCAATAAATTGCTGCGCCACATTTGTTTATATATTGTTGTTAAGTTTTTATAGTAGCCCATTTTCCCATTTCTAATTTGCCGAGCACAATAATTACTTAAATTGGTATAAAATGGTTCCAAAAACGAATCGTGGATCAAATGCTGGTTTTGTGTTAAAATATTGATCAACCTATTAAAAGTAGCATCGTTTTCAGTTTCTATTAAATCAATATTTTGTTGGTAAATTTGAATTAAAGAATTTTTACTATATGTTTTTATATTGTAAAAAGGTTGTAATAATTTGAAGGATGAGAAATCATAATTTTTGTTTTCTACTCTTTTTACCAAGGTCAGTTGTGCCAAGTGATGTCTTAACTTTTGAAGTAAATACTGTATATCTAAATGATATTGCAAATCATTAAAATTATCTTCTTTGAGCAACAAACCTTCATTAAACAAATAAGTTAATATACTTTCTTGCAATTTATACTGTCTGTTATGATAATGAATGTCACGCTTAACCTCTTTATCAAGTAGTTTTTTATCTTTATTAAGATGCCTTTTATACAACATCATTTGTTTTCGTTCAATCAATTGCGGAAAGAGTAGCTCACTTTTAAAATGCTCTTCAGTATTTAAAGTTTCCATCATTAAAAATTTTTCTGCCAACCGCAATAGTTTATTTAGCTTATTAACTAATAAACCACTTTGCTTTTTATTAAGGCTTGTTTGTTTATGGTTTACCTCTCCAAAAAATTTGTTGTAAATTTTTATTTGCAATTGAATTGTAAAATGGCTTGTTTTTAAAACATATCGAATTAACAGTTGCAGCAGAGCAGGCAAACCGGCATCTGCATTTACATACTTATTATCAATAAACAACTTAAAGCCATTCATTTCCTTTTGGGTAAAGGTTTTAAGTAATTCTATCGATAAAAAAACACGTGTATTTGTCGTTTTATTTTGAACATTTGGCATAAAAGGTATTTTAAATCAATTTTTTACATATTTAAAAACACATAAAATAATATATCTAAGCAAATTTTTCTCCGAAGATATAATAAATATCGGATTTACATTTGTCCCATCAAAACGAATAACACTCAATTTTAAAACAAACAATTAATTAACAAAATTAAGAAAGGAGGTTAATCAACCAAAAGAAAACAAATTTATAAGTAAAACCACTTTTAGCGGAAGTTTTTATAAAGCTATTTCCAGCTAAACAGGTTACTAAAGAAAACTCACATATTAACAAACAAAAGAGTAAACGGCAAAAAATAAAAAATCAATCGCTGTTTACTTTCCTTTAAAAATTAAACACAATTAATTATGAACATTATAAAATTAAAATCATTTTTTTTAACTTTATGTGCTATCGCAGTTATCGCTACGATAACTTCTTGTGAACGAGATACACTTACCTCTAGTGTAAATTCACATACACATCAACACAGTTTAAAGTGCGATCTTGTAGAAATACCGGAAAATACTTTGAACGATGGATTAAATTTAAGAGCCAGTCAGGCATTTGTTGCACCAATTGTTTTAATACCCAATGGCAGCAGTTTATCAGAACTCCAAAAACGGCAAATTCAACTAGGTTTGGAAAATGTTAGACACTGGTATCAGCGTGAACTACCCAATAAAGATATCAGATGGGAGAAAATACGATATTTGAATGGTGAAAAAACCGCTGCTCATTACCTAGTAGATAATAATGTGTGGAAGGAGATACCATCAGAAATAAAAAACAAATTTGGTTGGAACCCTTGGGATAGTAACAGCAGTACAAACAGAATTGCATTAGTATTAGGTAAAGATTTGTTAGGATGGGCTGGTGGAGCCGGTTTTCAAAACGGTAGTGGCTTAGCTATTGCAGGTTTAGAGTCATTAGTTGATTTACCTCAAGTTAGCAGCGAATGGTGGGGCAATCAAAACTTGTGGCATGGCACAGTAATACACGAATTAGGTCATGCACTTACCTTGCCACACAATAATGATCCATCAAGTATTATGAACTTCCACGGCGACTATAAAAACAAGCATTTGAATGCATCAGAAAAAACACAAGTAGAAGGCACCCAGGCATTAACTACTAAAGGTTCAAAACCTATTGCCCGTTGGGATTTTGATGAAGATTTTAAAGATCAAACAAAAAAGGGTAATAACTTAAGTGCAAAAAATGGAGCTACTCAACAAACCGGTTTAGTTGAATTAGCTGGTTCATTTGACGGAGTTAACGATTTAGCTGAAACTGCTTCGAACAGGATTAATATAAGCAAAAAAATAACCATATCTGCATGGGTAAAACCTAATGCCACCGGTGGTATTCAAACTATTGTAAACAAATGGTATGCAAAAGACTCCTATTATATGGGTCTTGAAAATGGAAAATTTGTATTTGCTCTAGCATTTCCAGGCGGTGCCTGGGGAGTAGCTAAAAGGGTTACCACAACAGCATCAGCTTATAAATGGCAACACGTTGTTGGTACCTACGATGGTAGTAAAATGAAAATTTATGTGGATGGAAAGCTAAAAAGTACAAAAGCTGTTTCGGGTAATTTACAAAAATCCACTCGTCCAGTTTCGGTAGGCAGCCACCCTTCGTGGAACAACTTTAAAGGTTCTATTGATATGATAACCATTTATGATAATGCTTTAAACGAAAATCAGCTGTTTACTTATTAACTTCTTAAAAAAGAAATAAAATTTCTTAGTAATAAATAGCGCAAACAATCAGGTTTTTCCCCAACCTGATTGTTTTTTATAATATCTTTCTTTGAGCCAAGTTTCTAAACATAACTTATACATTCTTTAACATTTAATAATAAAAACTGTTCGCCATTATGGAAGAGTAGTCTTTAAAGGCACAGCAGAAGCAACTAAAGAACCAAAAAAAGTATACTTGAAATTGCAGGCTCTTTGCGATTAGACGGCAATGAGATTATTACGAATAAAGATAAACCAATATATCTTAATCAAAATAATAATAGAGATGGGGTAGATTATATTTTTCCTATTCCTATAGCATAAAATCAACCAATGCAAACTTTACTTTTCAAAACTAAAAATTTAAACAAAAACATATTTTAATCACTTAATTATTTAAACAAATGAACAATTTAGAATTTATTATTAAATTTAAATGGGTAATCATATTTATCTTAGCCACTTTTATATACACTAACACGCACGCACAATGTACTGGCGAATGTATAATAGAACACGAATACTATACCGAAGTACATACCATACTTCCTTTTAATAATAGCGCAAGTTTGATAACCGTTGGTGTTACAAACAATGTTGCCTATTATCAAGGTGATATTGTATTGGGCAACATTAATGAATTGTTAGTGCAAGAAGACGATGTTTTAAATGGGGTAGCCATTGACAACATTAGCTTGCGTTGGGAAAACGCCACAATTCCGTATGAAACAGGCAATTTTTCGAATGCAGAAATTCAAAAAATTAATGAGGCAGCTAAGCACATTTCTGACAATACGAACTTATGCGTAGTTCCACGCACCAACGAAACAGATTATGTTTTTGTAAAATCCTCTGACAGCGGTTGCAGTTCAGTTGTTGGTAAAATAGGCGGGCAACAGTTCATCACACTTTCACAGGGTTGTAGTTTTGGCAGTACGGTTCACGAATTTTTACATGCTGCCGGGGTTTATCATGAACAATCAAGATCAGATAGGGATGAATACATAAGCATAAATATAAATAATGTTAGAGATGGTTCTGAACGTAATTTTGACAAACGAGAGACTAACGCAACGGATTATGGGTCATATAATTACGAGTCAATTATGCACTATGGCAACTTTGCTTTTGCTGTTAATAGTCAAACACCTACCATAGTCACAATTCCTCCAGGCATACCTATTGGTCAAAGAGATGGCTTAAGTTCAGGTGATATTTTAACACTAAATACAATTTACCCCATTGCTTGTGGTTCGCCAGAAGTGACTTCCCAAACCAACTGCCAACAAAGAGATCGTACAGCATTAACTGAAGTTTATAATAGTTTAAATGGAAATACCTGGCCCGAATCGACTCAATGGGATTTTAACCAACCAATGAATACCTGGAACGGAGTTACGCTTGATGGAAATGGTTGTGTATACAGCCTTAACCTGCCCAACTTAGGTATACAAGGAATACTGCCAACAGAAATAGGAAATTTGAGTGAAATTAGAAGCATAAATCTTTTTAACAATAATATTGGTGGTGAAATTCCTACTTCCATTGGTAATTTAACCAATTTAAAAAAATTGAATTTGTATAGCAATCAGTTAACAGGTATCATTCCATCAACTATTGGCAACTTGCAAAAGTTAGAACTAATAACCCTGGCCAGCAACAAGTTTGAAGGAAATATACCAGAGTGGCTTACCAATATGAACGCCTTGATAAATATAACTTTGCGAAATAATAAAATGAGTGGCTGTTATGCAAGTAGTTTAAACGGGCTTTGTAATCAATTAAGTTCGTACAGTAATAATAATGCTAAAATAAGCAACGGTAATAATTTTGATGCTTCTTGGGAAGACTTTTGCACAAACCAAGCAGGAAGCTGTGACCCAACATCCACTTGTCGGCAAGCAGACTCCCTTGCATTGATTAAAGTATATGAGGCTTTAGATGGAGAGAGTTGGTGTACACAGTGTAATGGAGATTTCTCACTACCTATGAATGAATGGTATGGTATTACACTGAATGCAAATGGTTGTGTAGATAAAATTTTTATGAATGATGCCAGCATAAGTGGTACACTTGCCACCGAAATAGGCGATTTGAGTGAAATTACCGAAATAGATTTGATGCAAAACCAAATTAGTGGTAACATTCCATCTTCCATTGGTAACTTATCAAAGTTAAAAAATTTGTATTTAGGTTTTAATCAGTTGACTGGTGCCATTCCATCTTCCATTGGTGAATTAGCAAATTTAGAAACTTTGAGCTTGTTTTTTAATCAATTAGAGGGAACAATCCCATCCTCTATTGGTAATTTATTTAAATTAAAGACTTTGCATTTATATTTAAACCAATTGGAAGGGACCATTCCTTCAACTATTGGCAATTTGTCAAAGTTGGAAAATTTATCATTGAGTGACAATCAATTAACAGGCACTATTCCCTCAACCATTGGTGATTTGTTGAATCTAAAATCAATGACACTAAAAAACAATCAATTAAATGGTTGTTATGATAGCAACTTGTTTCAACTTTGTGATAGACTGTATCCATACTTTAGTAGCAATACACAAATCAGTAATGGTAATAATTTTGGACTAAGTTGGGAATCGTTTTGTAATGATAAATATTGTGGTGATAAATTATCTAGCCCCAATAATTTAACAATTGGAAATTATCCAAACCCATTTAGAGCCGAAACAACCATAAGTTTCACTTTAGATGAAGCAAGCGAAGTAAGAGTAACTGTATATAATGTTTTGGGTGAGCAAATTGAGGTATTGCTAAACAATAAACTGCAAGCCAAAGGAAAACAAAGCATCACCTTCGATGGAACAAATTTGCCAGCCGGCATTTATTACTGCAAAATAAAAACCGGAGCGCATGATGATTTAAGAAAAATGATCTTAATGAAATAAACACTTATACATATTTACACAAAATATGATCATATAAAAGCAATCAGGCATCAACCTGTCTGATTGCTTTCTTACCAAAGGTAGCGTACATTTTAGTGTGTCTAAAAAAAGGTTTTCAACTGTTCACATTTACCATCCGAATATTTTATCGCTCAT
>ENA-ORXM01000413-ORXM01000413.1-marine-metagenome-genome-assembly--contig:-NODE-413-length-77921-cov-8.320307_pt1 | contig 77921 bp, 48 predicted proteins | sample MGYA00237867_ERZ511480 | MGnify/ENA primary metagenome ERZ511480 (study PRJEB26309, sample SAMN06266103) | marine metagenome | isolation source: Algal blade | place: United Kingdom:Sidmouth, United...
CACGACCGGGACGTCGCACTCGTTCTGTTGGATGAAGGCGTACTTCACTTCTGGTTCCGAGCGAAGTACGCCGAGGCCTTTTTTAGCAGCGAGAGCTCCTCCTTCTGCTCAGCCAGCTGACGCTTGAGGCTCGCGTTCTCTGTCAACAGACGATTCTCGGCATCGCTGCTGGACTCGACCTGCCGGATCCTGTTCCGCCAGCTGTAGATCTGGCAGGCCTGGATCCCCAACTCGGCCGCGGCCGCCGACGCGCCGACCCGCTCAGCAAGCTTCACGGCCTCGGCTTTGTACTCGTCCGGGTAGCGTTGTCGAGTCTTCTTCGTGGTCTTCTTGCGTGCTGTCATGGTTCACCTCGTTCGCGATCAGTATCGCTTGTTGAGGTGTCCGTCGCCGCTGGGGAAGATCAGTTGGCGGAGCCCACGTTCCGGCGATGGGTCCAATGACAGCTGCAACGCTTCGTTAGATCGTAGTTTATCGCAAGCGTCTACCACCGGATCGTCACAGCGACTGCCAACAGGACAGTAAGAAATGAGACATAACAGAACGCGAAGAGATGATATCCGACAAAGATATTCTCCTTTTTTCGCCACCGGAGCAACGCGCCAGAAACGTACAGAGGGGTTCCGGGCAAAACCACCAACGCTATAATCAGAGAGTAGCTCCAAATATACAATACGATATTGCTATGCGATCTAGATTTTAGATGCTCGGATGTGCATCTCTCTTCGCTGCTTTCTGTATTGCTACAATCAATCATCAGCCCTGCGCCACCAGGTTCACCGTCAGATCCATAGGTCAATATTTCGTAGTTATTATCCGATCTATTCGAAAGTCGTTTATATCGATACGGCCTACCCCATGGATCGTCGTCAATTCTTTTTATAAAGCCACGTTTGACTATCTCTGAATTCGAATTGTCAGCCGGTAACAAGGCAGCAAGTCCGACTGAGTCAGATGGCACATGGCCGAACTCTTTCTCGTAGAATGAAAGCGCAATTTCGAGCTGGCGATAGTCTTTGTATATTAGTCGTGCCTTGAGCTCACCCGCATACACACTGTCCGCCGTGGCAACATAGATACCTGATCCACCAACCAAAACAAGAATTGCTGAGACGAGCGCAAGTGCTACGAGCTGGCCACGGCTCATCGATCTATCAATTTCCTGAAAGTTGCTAGGTGTGAAGTCTACGATCTAACAAAGCATTCACCTGCAATTGACATCGACCGACCAGAGCGGCCGCGCCGGGAGGGCGATGTCAATTGACAGGTGCAATGCACTGTTATGCACCACTTCTATAGGGTCGAAAGCGACCAGCAACGCTGTCGAGCACTGACTGACGCCCTTGAGCAGGCAATTAGCACTCGCGAAATTACCGTGCACAGCTACAGTTTGCGCAAAGCTTTGCACTCGGCGTGCGCAGCAGATGCCCACATCGCACGCACGGCGGCCCCCAAAGAGACAATCGATGATGGCTCACCGTATCGAAGTGAATTCGATCGAACCCACTCATTTCAAGTACTTTCTCGACCACGGGTCCTCGTGCGTTGTATCTAGCTGTTTCTATGTCATGGCCATATCGCGACCGATAGTCGGTGATAGTTTTCTTTCCCATTTCCAGAAGTGGCTCGATCTGAGCCCATTCATTCTCGTCGAAGAAGGGCATCTCTTTACTACAGCGCCAGCAGTAATGCTTTTCCATAGTATCAATTTTCAACGAATAGAGAATTGAGAACATCTTGATGTTCGCTTACATCCTAATCCTCAAAATCAACGAACTCCTCAAGTAGCGAAAACTGCCTTGAGTCTCTATCGTGTATAGATCCATGGAGTCTTGATCCATCAACGCGGAAGTTTATGACGTACTGTTTGCCACGTGAATCTTGTTCATACACTTCGGCTTCGCTCTCGATTTGCGCGAGAGTCTTCGTTCTGCCGAGAGCAACGAATTCTCGCAATCGTTCGGTGAGAAGTTTATACGCTTCCACTCGGTTCAATCCACTGTCTCCTGTAGATATCCATTGCTCTCGCGTGTAGGTACCGTGGGGCATAACAATGCGTTGACCGGCAATTGACGCGGACCGACTGGAGCGGCAGCGCAAGGAGGTCCGGGTCAAGTTGACCGGTCCAACGTGCTGTTAGCTTTGCGACTCGATCACGCAGCATTCACCGGTCGTACGGCGAGGATGTCGTTCTCGCTTAACCGCCGAACGTCTTTCTCCGATAGCGTCAGAACCGCCTGCGTCTCACCAGTTCCATTTAGAAACTCAACCTCTACTCCATCAGGCTCGTAGAGTTCAACGACGGTGCCAGTGTCTCCAGACTTAAGTCCACATTCCGGCTTGTCTTTCTCAAGAACTACTATTTCGAATGATTTGAATTTCATTTTCACTTGCTCGGGTACGCGGTCACGAGTCTTGGCTCTTCAGAATCGGGTGGCAGAATCCATATAGTTCGTACGCTTCCTGACCGTCCATTCGGGCCGGATACTATTCCAGTTATTTTATATTTTGTTCCGTATTGCGTCTTTTCGGTGGAATCAACTTCCGACCTTGCGACGATTTTCAGCGCGTCGATCAGCTCATCAGAATTATCAATAGAGTATCCAAGCGCGTTGAACCACTTGGCCTTCATCGAGCCGCGAGGATGTGTAGGGGAGAGAAGGTAATTCGTAGCTTTCTCTCTCGGCACCGTCGCTGATTCGCCATGCGGCATCTTCATAGCTGCATCATACCTCACGTCACCGATGCTGCCGTCTTGTCCGCTCGCAGCACTTTCGAAAGGCAGGCCTGAGAAGAACTTTCAGAGAAAAGCTAACAAAGCGTTCAGCTGCACTTGAGGCGGAGCGACCAGAGCGGCAGCGACGGGAACGACGGGTCAAGTGACGGCTGCAACGCAATGTTCGGCCTGCGGATTTTTATCTAAGGGTGCCGACCAATCCAACCTACTAAGACCATTCCGCATTCCTTGTCGTAGTCGAAATAGATTCTTACGCAACGATCAGGAGAAGTTGCGTCAGATGGCTTTAGATGAAGTGAGAACTGTCTCTTCGAACCTCCGATTCTCCAAGAGCGTTTCTCAATTTCTGTCCTTGAATTTTGCACTGTTTTCGATTCAATCGAAGCATTAACTCCTCGGTCCTTGAGCCACGCAACCATATTTTTGCCTAGTGTACCCTGAGCTAGCTCTCCGCCTAACTCACTTAACGACTCGAGGTGATCCAATATTTTTTCTGGCGGACCGGCATCTGCAGCAAGGCCCCGCACACCAGCCTCAACGTCGTCACCAAATAATAGGTTCGCGCCAAAACGCTCCTTGGCAGCGTTAACAGCATCCGTGATAGTTGTTGGAGGCGTAACTACATCAGGGGTGATGTCGTTTTCGTCAGCCGCCCAACTAAGTGCGTCGGAAAGGTTTTGGATCTGATCTTGGAGATCTTTAATAAGTTGTCGTTGGCCCTTATTCTCTGCGACCAATTGATCATTCGACGCCGCGTAATCCTCGGCGAGCGACTGCCAATCCTCATTGGTTGAGGCCGAATTCCTTAGGCGTTCCGCCTCCTCTTTTCGGGCTGTTGAGCGTAGATCAATAAATGCTTCAGGCTCGGAAACCGAAAAAGCCGACAACCCAAGAATCTTCGTGCGAAGCTGCCTTCGGATTCTAAAAGACGCATCCTCTCGATTCGCAGATCCGGCAAGCAGTCGTTGCGCAGTCCATAATGGATGCGCGAAAGGCAAGATCAAACTTTTCTTCAACGGCCAATATACGCGAAGCGCACCGTTGTAACACGACCATTCTTTCCCCTTTTCTTGAGTGAGTGTCCATGCTGCCGCTTCGTCAATTCGAACAGTTATTGCGAGTCCGGCGAGATCGGCTGCGATCTTTGAGTCTAGCTCTCTTGCAATCGGAGAACCCTCATACTCCGAAACTACTACGATAGGAAGATTTCTTTGCGGATGCCAAATAATCTTCGACAGCGTATACCCGCCCGCTGAGCCTTGGAGGGTCAGAGGCTCGCACCTGAGTGGAATTTCTCCTACGTTCCATTCAAAATCTAATGCAATAATATCTCTTACAATTCTTGGGCACCTCACATCGAACGTGAGCGGCTGCAATTGAACTACTTTAGTGCCGACGTGTAGATCAATGTATACCAATACGTTGTGTCCGAATCGACCGATGGATAGCGTGGTAACGAAAATCTCTGTTTGGGCTGGTTCGGTTAGGACTATTTGCCAAAGTCGGCCTCCGCTAGCCTCAACTTCGGATTTCTCCAGCTTTGCTACACGCCCATCCTCAAACGTAATACCTTCTGCCGTTTCAGTTGAGTCGCGGTTGCCTTTCGAGTCCAACCAAGCTTCCGCAACAGAAATCGTCTCGCTTAGGCACCTTAATGCCGTCGGCTCGTCTTTACAGCGCACATTCATAAAGTAGCCAGCAACTTTTCGCATTGTTCGCCGTGCGGTGAAAGAGTGGTGTCAACTATACCTGCTACGGATCCCTATAGCCTTCTCTGCCTACTCTGTCGCTCCTTCGCAGGCACTGAGTCACGCGAAAGAATGCGAGCAGGCCGAACAAATATTCTGGCGCGTCCGCCTTAGTCAAATGTAACCCGAATCGGCCGGATTCTGAATTCGGTTGCGTCGGTGGAAACCTGATCAGGCTGCGTTGGAGGGAGGTGGTGTCGACCGCCTGATAGTCGACGACGTGCCAGATCGTCACCAGTCGTCGGATCGCACGCTCTTGCGTTTGCACCGAGTCGGGCGAAGGGCTGGACCCGTGCACGGTAGGTACCGATACGGAACACGCCTGTAGATCCGAATAGGGGTGCGTCGAGCTTATCCGATTCAGGCTGCTCGAGGTGTGCGTCGCGGTGCTAAGGTTTCCGAAGGGCATCGAGCCCCGCATTCAAGGATGAGTGTCATGTCGGAGTCGTCGGAGCGCGAGCGGTCCCGGAGCGGAATCGGGCACGCGAGATACCTGGCTTGTCTCGAGGCCGAGTCGGTGCCGTTGCGGCAGAGGCCTTTCTATGTGTCTCGAGTCAGGCAGTTTGTCGGAGCGATCGACGGTCGTGATCCAGGTTCATTGGACGAGCGGAATATCGCCGGGATTCTGACGTCGTTCGGCAGGCGTGCGGATCTGGAAGGCTGGCAGTTCGCTCAGCTGATCGATGCCGTCCGGATCTACCTCGTCGTCTTCCTGAAGCTGGAAGCCGCCGGCGGCGTTGATTGGGCGTACTGGAAAGGTTCCGCGCGAACGTCGGGTTCGGGTCTTCCGGCCGCGGCCCGGGAATCGCGCCCCGAGGAGCTTCTTCGTGAGCGGATTCGGCAGGGCAGCGGGGCGTTGGCCGAGGTTCGGCGCCGGCACGAGGATCTGATCGTCCGGTTCGTCACGGAGATACGGGCGCGGGGATACGCTTACAGCACCGAGGAGACGTACGAGCAGTGGCTCTGTCGCTACATCGCGTTCTGCGGTGGAAGGTCGCCGGAGGTTTCCGGCGCCGATGGAGTTACCGCCTTTCTCAACGAGCTGGTCGTCTCGGGCAACGTCAGCGCCAGTACGCAGAATCAGGCGCTCAACGCGCTTGTCTTCCTGTACAAGCGCGTGTTGATGATGCCGCTGGGGCAGCTCGACGACTTCGCCCGGTCCAAACGGAAGAAGAACGTTCCCGTGGTGATGACGCGTTCCGAGGTGCGGCGCCTGCTCGCCGAGCTCGACGGCTGGCAGCTCGAACTCGCGTCCCTTCTTTACGGTACCGGCATGCGGGTCACGGAGGGGCTGACCCTGCGGGTCAAGGATATCGACTTCGAGTACGAGCGCATTCACGTCTGTCAGGCGAAAGGCAAGAAGGACCGCCTGGTTCCGCTGCCGAAGCAGCTGGCCGAGCGCCTGACTTCACGCATCGAGTCGGTGGCCACGCTGCATCGGGAGGATCTGGCGGCCGGTTATGGTGAGGTGTTGCTGCCGGAAGCGCTGGCGAGGAAATATCCGAACGCCGCTCGCGAGTTGAAGTGGCAGTTCCTGTACCCGTCCGGTCGGCTGTCGGTCGACCGGCGCTCGGGGAAGGTTCGCCGTCACCACCTACACGAGAGCAGTCTGCAGCGAGCGGTCAAGCGGGCCGCCGCGAGGAGCGGTATCACCAAGCGTGTGGGGTGCCACACGTTCAGGCACTGCTTCGCCACCCACCTGCTCGAGACGTCTCACGACATTCGCACCGTCCAGGAGCTGCTGGGACATGCGGACGTGTCCACCACGATGATCTACACCCACGTGCTCAACCGCCCGGGCATCGCGGTGTCGAGTCCACTCGACCTCTGAGAAGGCTTGCGGCCCTCCGAGCCTCGCTCGCTACCCGGAATGCCGGGCAGGGCGCCGCGGGCGGCATCCGGTCTACAATCGCCGGCTCGATCCGGACAAGGCTCCACCATGCGTACACACCCCTGCGGGGTCGTCACGACCGAACAGCTCGGCGAGGAGGTCGTCCTCTGCGGCTGGGCGCACCGCCGGCGCGACCACGGCGGCGTCATCTTCGTCGACCTTCGCGACCACACCGGTCTCGTGCAGGTGGTGTTCGACCCGGATCGGGCCGAGACCTTCGCGCGGGCCGAGGAGGTCCGCAACGAGTTCGTGCTGCGGGTCACGGGGCGCGTGCGGACTCGCCCCGAGGGCACGGTGAATCCGGACATGGCCACCGGCGAGATCGAGGTGCTCGGCCACGAGCTCGAGATCCTCAACCGCGCCGCCACGCCGCCGTTCCAGCTCGACGACGCGAACGTCTCAGAGGAGAACCGTCTCCGCTACCGCTACGTGGACCTGCGTCGCCCCGAGATGCAGGAGCGCCTGCGGCTGCGCGCCCGCGTCGTCGGATCCTTGCGCCGTCGCCTCGACGACGCCGGCTTCGTCGAGGTCGACACGCCGATGCTGACGCGCGCGACACCCGAGGGCGCGCGCGACTACCTGGTGCCGAGCCGTACCCACGCGGGCGAGTTCTTCGCGCTGCCGCAGTCCCCTCAGCTGTTCAAGCAGCTGCTGATGATGGGCGGCATCGATCGCTACTACCAGGTCGCGCGCTGCTTTCGCGACGAGGACCTGCGCGCCGACCGCCAGCCCGAGTTCAGCCAGCTCGACATCGAGATGAGCTTCGTCGACGAGGCCACGATCACCACCACGATGGAGGCGATGATGCGCGCGCTCTTCACCGAGGTGCTGGGTGTCGATCTCGGCGAGCCGTTCCCGCGCATGAGCTACGCCGAGGCCATGCTGCGCTACGGCTCGGACAAGCCGGATCTCCGGATTCCGCTCGAGCTAGTCGAGCTCTCCGATCTGCTCGAGGGCGTCGACTTCAAGGTCTTCGCCGAGCCCGCGAGGAACCCGAAGGGCCGTGTCGCGGCGCTGCGCGTGCCCGGTGGCAACCGCCTGACGAGGAAGGAGATCGACGGTTACACCGGCTTCGTCGGCCGCTACGGTGCGAAAGGTCTCGCCTACATCAAGTGCAACGACGTCGCCGCCGGTCCCGAGGGCCTGCAGTCGCCGATCGTCAAGTTCTTCCCCGCCGACGTGCTCGCCTCGATCGTCGAGCGCACCGGCGCGGTGGACGGCGACCTGATCTTCTTCGGCGCCGACAAGGCGTCCGTGGTGGAGGCCGCGCTCGGCGCGCTCCGCGTGCAGCTCGGGCAGGACATGGACATGGTCGAGGACGGCTGGCGCCCGCTCTGGGTCGTCGACTTCCCGATGTTCGAGCACGACGAGCGCGAGGATCGCTGGCAGGCGTTGCACCACCCGTTCACGGCACCCGCGGCCGAGAGCATCGAGGCCTGGCAGGCGGAGCTCGACGAGGACCCCGGCAAGTGCCTGTCGCGCGCCTACGACATGGTGCTGAACGGCAGCGAGGTCGGTGGCGGCTCGATCCGTATCCATTCGGGCGAGATGCAGCAGCGCGCGCTCGACGTGCTCGGCATCGACGAGGCCGAGGCGAACGAGAAGTTCGGCTTCCTGCTCGATGCGCTGCGCTACGGGGCGCCTCCGCACGGCGGCATCGCCTTCGGGCTCGACCGGCTCGTCATGCTGATGGCCGGGGCAGAGAGCATCCGCGACGTCATGGCCTTCCCCAAGACGCAGAGCGCGAGCTGTCTCCTGACGAAGGCACCGTCGGCGGTCTCCGAGCGGCAGTTGAAGGAGCTGCACCTGCGCGTGCGCTCCCGGGCCGCGACGACGGGAGCGGGCGAGGCGGGGTCTTCCGGAGCGGCGGAGGACGGCGTGGCCGCGGGTGCCGCGCCGGCCGCCTGAGACGGCGTGCCCGTGGCGGACGGTCGCGCCGATGACGGTGACGCCGCGTCCGTGTCGGGCGAGGCGGTGTCGGACGTATCGGGCGGGCGCTGGAAGCGGCCCGAGTCGGTGCTCGTCGTCGTGCATGCGGCGAGCGGCGAGGTGCTGCTGCTCGATCGCGCGGACGATCCGGCGTTCCGCCAGTCGGTGACCGGCAGCCTGGAGGCGGGCGAGAGCCCGATGGCGGCGGCCCGGCGCGAGCTCCGCGAGGAGACCGGTCTCGATCTCGCGCCGACCGATCGCGACGAGCGCTCCCGCTTCGAGATTCGCGGCCCCTGGCGCGTGCGCTACGCACCGGGTGTCACGCGTAACCTCGAGCACGTGTTCGAGGTCCGGGTCGAGCGCCCGCTCGCGATCACGCTCGATCCCGCCGAGCACGTCCGCTCCGCGTGGCTGCCGGCGGCGGACGCCATGGCGCTGGCCAGCTCCGCGACGAATCGGGCCGCGATCGGGCGGATAACCGGTGCGGGCGTCGGTGCGGAAGCGAGCGCTGAAGCGACCGTCGAGGCGGGCATCACCGCAGGCATGGAGACGGGTGCCGGGGCAGGCACTGGGGCGGACACCGACGTGGCCACCGGCATGGGCAACGGCATGGGCAACGGCATGGGCAACGGCATGGGCAACGGCATGGGCAACGGCGCGGGCAACGGCGCGGGCAACGGTGCGGGCAACGGCGCGGGCAACGGCGCGGGCAACGGCGCGGGCAACGGCGCGGGCAACGGTGCGGGCACCTGCTCGGGTACCGACGCGGGTGCGGGCTTCCGGAGCGGCGGCGAGTCGTGAGCGCGGACGATCCGCTCCGGCGCGTCCGTCGCGGTGGCGGTCTGGTCGTGCTCGTGCACGGTATCTGGATGCACGGCATGGCGATGCAGGTGATCGCGCGTCTGCTCGAGCAGCGCGGATTTCGCACCCATCGCGTCAGCTACGACTTCCTCGGTGCGTCGCCGGCCGAGAACGCCGAGTCGCTGCACGCCGAGGTCCGCGCGCTCGGCGAGCCGGTCCACCTCGTCGCGCACAGCCTCGGCGGCATCGTCGTGCTGCACCTCCTGAGCCGTTATCCCGAACTGGAGATCGGACGCGTGGTGCTGCTCGGCTCGCCGGTCCGGGGCAGTCGGGTCGCCCGCCGGGTGCACGCCAGGGCGTTCCTCCGTCCGCTGCTCGGGCGCAGCGTCGAGAAGGGTCTGCTCGGCGGGGCCCCGGAGCCCGACGGGCGCGTGCCGCTCGGCGTCATCACCGGCAGCGCGCGGTTCGGTGTCTCGGCGCTCCTCTACCCGACCGAGGACACGAGTGACGGCGTGGTCGCCGAGAGCGAGACCTTGCTCGACAACGTCACCGAGCGCATCTCGCTGCCGCGCTCGCACTCGGCGATGCTGTTCTCGCGCCTCTGCGCCGATCACATCGCGCGCTTTCTCCTCACCGGCACGTTCCGCGAGGGCGGAGGCGCATCCCGATGACGGCCGGCGACGACGGAGCGGCCGGTGGCGGCCACGCGCGAAACGCGCGGGGCGCCTCCACCGCCTCGACCTACGACGTCATGTTCGTCCAGGACACCCTGCGAACGGAGCGTCTCTACGACGGACCGATCGACGGCGTGGCCGGCGCCAGGACGCGACTCGCCGTACGACACTACAAGCGCCGCCACGGCGTTCCCGTCGACGACTTGCTCGACGCCGCGTTCCTGCGGCGGGTGCGCGACGCGATCTGATCGAGAACGGGACACGCGGCGCCGGTCCGGACGCGATACTCCACACGCCCTGTCCAGTCCCGAGCCCGCCTTCCCATGTCATCGCGCGATACCGCCGAGTTCCTCGCTCTCGCCGCGATCTGGGGCGCCTCCTTCCTGTTCATGCGGATCGCCGCCCCGGAGTTCGGGCCGTTGTCGCTGATGCTGGTGCGCTGCGCGGTCGGCGCCGCGACGCTCCTGCCGGTGCTGCTCTGGCACGGCAAGGGCCGGGAGCTCGTCGCCCACGCCCCGCGCCTGTTCCTCGTCGGCGTGCTGAATTCGGCGATCCCGTTCGTGCTGCTCGGCTACGCGACGCTCGCGCTGAGCGCGGGCGTGACGTCGATCCTCAACTCGCTCGCGCCGCTCTGGACCGCGCTGATCGCGTGGCTGTGGCTCGGGGATCGGCTGACGCGGGCGCAGGCGCTCGGCCTCTGCCTCGGCGCGATCGGTGTCGCGATCCTGGTCGGGGGCGGTGGCGGCGAGGTCGGCGTCGACGGCGGCGGTGCGCCCGACGCCACGGGTCCGGGCATGTCGGCGGGTGCGGGAATCGGGCTCGCCGCGCTGTCGTTCGCCGCCGGCATCCTCGCGGCGCTGTTCTACGGCGTGAGCGCGAACTTCACCCGGCGCTACCTCGTCGGTGTCCACCCGCTCGCGACGGCCACCGGCAGCCAGCTCTCGGCCACGCTCGTGCTGCTGGTGCCGGGGTTGCTGACCTGGCCGGCGAGGGTGCCCGACGCGAATCCCGAAGGCGCATCCGTCCTCGGGCATGTCGCGCCGCTGCTCGGTGCCGTCTCGCCCGTGAGCTGGCTCGCCGCCGTCACGCTCGGCGTCGTCTGCACGGGGGTGGCCTACCTGCTGTTCTTCCGCCTGATCGCGAGCGTCGGGGCGACCCGCACGATCGCCGTCACGTTCGTCATCCCGCTGTTCGGCGTCGGCTGGGGGGCGCTGTTCCTCGGCGAGCTCGTCGACGTGGCGACGCTCGCCGGGGGCGCGGTCATCGTGCTCGGCACGGCGCTGACGACAGGCGTGCTGCGATCGCCCGGCGGACGTTCCACGCCCTGATCCGGCCGAACCGGCGAGCGTTTCGCGGCGCGGGTCTAGCGATCGTCGTCGGGCGTCGGCCGTGGCTCGTGCTCGACCAGGCGCAGGCGCGAGCGTCGGGCGCGGCGCTCCAGGTGGGTGACCTTGTCCCGGAGCAGCGCCTCGTTCTCGGGCGTCAGGATGGCGAACTGGCGGAACAGCTCGCGGAGCTCGGCAACGGCCTCGCCCAGATCGCCGTGATGCGCCGCACCACGCGCCAGGAACACCTCGACGAGCAGCTCGCGGACGATCTCGGAGCCTCCGTCCGTCTCCTCGACCGGGACCGTGTCCGGATTCGCCATTCGATGGTTCCCGCGCGACTCGCCTGAGGTTCCGTTTCCGCAAGAACCATGCCGTCGGTGTCGAGCCTCGGATCGGGAGGCGAGCCTTCCTTCGGGGCGGCGGACGCGTCGCGTCGGCCGTCCGGTCGGTGCCGGATCGTTCGCCGGCACCGCCTCCTCGGTCTCGGCCGGCCGGTGTCGAACGCGCGGCGTCGATGCCGTGCCGTCGTCTTCTCTCGCCACGCCGGAGCGACCCGGTATCGCCCGCTCGGCAGCGAACGCGGCGTCGTCACGATCGATGGCAGGTGCCGGTTCCGCCCCTCTCGCTTGGAAACCGGGGGGATCGCTCATATACTGTACGAATGAGCAGTCAACGTTCCGTGAACCCCTCGCCGTTCGTCCCCGCCCCCCTTCCCGTCGACGGGGTGCCGGTCCGCCTGATGGACAAGCTCGCGATCCTCGCCGACGCCGCCAAGTACGATGCCTCCTGCGCGTCCAGCGGCGCCCCGGCGCGGGACTCGCTGGACGGGCGCGGCGTCGGCAGCAGCGAGGGCATGGGCATCTGTCATGCCTACGCGCCGGATGGTCGCTGCATCTCGCTGCTGAAGGTGCTGCTGACCAACTTCTGCACGTTCGACTGCCTGTACTGCGTCAACCGGGTCTCGAGCAACGTCCCGCGCGCGCGCTTCGAGATCGACGAGCTGGTCGACTTGGTGCTCGCCTTCTACAAGCGCAACTACGTCGAGGGGCTGTTCCTGTCCTCGGGCATCATCCGCGACCCCGACTACACGATGGAGCAGATCGTCGAGGTCGCCCGGCGCCTCCGCGAGGTGCACGACTTCCGCGGTTACATCCACCTGAAGACGATTCCGGAAGCCTCGCCCGAGCTCCTCGAGGCGGCCGGCCGTCACGCGGACCGGCTCTCGATCAACGTCGAGCTGGCACGCCGGTCGAGCCTCGCCGCGCTCGCCCCGCAGAAGGAGGCGGGCGGCATCCGTCGCGCCATGGCCGGCATCCGGCTGAAGCTGGAAGAGAGCCGCGAGCGCAGCCACACCGATCGGGCCGCCCCGCGTTTCGCCGCCTCCGGGCAGAGCACGCAGATGATCGTCGGGGCGGACGCGGCCGACGACGGCGAGCTGCTCGCCTGCAGCGAGTCGCTCTACGCGGGTTACGGCCTCAAGCGCGTCTACTACTCCGCCTTCAGCCCGATTCCCGACGCGAGCGCGGCACTTCCGCTCGCGCGCCCGGACCTCACACGCGAGCACCGCCTCTACCAGGCTGACTGGCTGATGCGCTACTACGGGTTCGGGGTCGACGAGATCGTCGCGGGCGGGGAGGAGGGCATGCTCGATCCCGCGCTCGATCCGAAGCTCGCCTGGGCGCTGAAGCACCGCGAGCGCTTCCCGGTCGACGTCAACCGTGCCGATCGGGAGACGCTGCTTCGGGTGCCGGGGCTCGGCACGAAAGGGGTGGAGCGGGTGCTGTCGAACCGGCGCGTCCGCAGGCTTTCCCTCGCCGATCTCGGGCGGCTGTGCGGCTCGGTCAAGCGTCTGAGGCCGTTCGTCGTCACCCGTGACTGGGCGCCGACGTCGTTGCTCGACGGATCGCGGCTTCGCGAACAGCTCGTGCAGCGCGACGCGCAGCTGCCGCTGTTCGGCTGACCCGTCTCGCGGACGACGGCAGGGGACTCGGAGCAGGTGCACACGGTCAGGCTCGAGCGAGCGGATGACGTCGAGGGCTGGCGCGCGGCGGCGCGGGCACACCTCGGCGCCGGTACCGCGCCCGAGGCGCTCGTCTGGGCGACGGACTCGGTGGCCACCACCGGCGATCTGTTCGGTGAGCGCGCGCTCGGCGAGAAGGGGGCGGAGCCGGTCGCTCCGTTCCGCTCTCGATCCCGGCCCGTCCCGGCGGTGCCGAGCGCGTTTCTCGACCTCGCCGAGCGCGTCGCCTGTCATCGCGATCCCGACCGCTTCGCGCTGCTGTACCGCGTGCTCTGGCGCCGGGCGAACGGCGAGCCCGCGCTGCTCGCCGACGCCGGCGACCCGGACGTGCACCGTCTCCATCGTCTCGGCAAGGCGGTCTCGCGGGAGCGGCACAAGATGCACGCCTTCGTGCGCTTCCGGCAGACTCCGGAGGTCGAGCCCGAGCACTTCGGCGCCTGGTTCGAGCCCGAGCACCACACCCTCAGGCTCGCCAGCGGATTCTTCGTGCGCCGCTTCGCCAACATGCACTGGTCGATCGTGACGCCCGCGGAGAGTGCGCACTGGAACGGGCGGGAGCTGGCGTTCGGCCCGGGCGGCTGTCGAGGCGACGGTCCGGAGGCGGAGGCGATGGAGACGCTGTGGCGGACCTACTTCGCCAACATCTTCAATCCCGCCCGTCTGCGTCTCGACGCGATGCGCTCGGAGATGCCGGTCAAGTACTGGAAGAACCTGCCCGAGGCGCCGCTGATCGCCGGGCTCGTGCGCGAGGCGGGTGGCCGGGCCGAGTCGATGGTGAAGGCCGCGCCGAGCGCACCGCCGCGCTTCGCCGCCCGGGCCGTCGCGCCGATCGCCGGGTCGGGCGGGGATGCGCGAGACGTCGCCGTCGCGTCGATCGAGACCTTCGCCGACCTCGCCGCGCTGCACGAGCGCACGCGCCGCTGCACCTGGTGCGAGCACGCCTGCCGGGCGACGCAGGCCGTCAACGGCGAGGGCCCGGCGGACGCGCGCCTGATGCTCGTCGGCGAGCAGGCGGGTGATCGCGAGGATCTTCGCGGCCGTCCGTTCGTGGGTCCCGCGGGGGTCTTGCTCCGCACGCTGCTCGAGCGGCACGCCGCGGCGCCCGAGTCGGTCTACCTGACGAACGCGGTCCGTCACTTCCGGCACGAGCCGCGCGGCAAGCGCCGCTTGCACCGCAGCCCGACCATCGAGCATGTCGACCGGTGCCGGAACTGGCTGTTCGAGGAGATTCGTCTCGTGCGGCCGAGCGTGATCGTCGCGCTCGGGGCCACGGCGGGGCGGGCGCTGCTCGGGCGGGCGGTGCGGGTGGAGAGCGAGCGCGGCGCGCGTGTGGTCTTCGCCCCCGGGTGTACCGTGCACCTGAGCGCCCACCCGGCGGCGATCCTGCGCGAGCGCGATCCGCGGGCGCGAGAAGCGCTGGAGCGCGCGCTGTCGCGCGAGCTCGCGGACGCCGTCGCCGCGTCACGGCTCGAGCGGGGTATCGGTGGCATGGCCGGGGCGGCGGTGGCCGGCAGGTAGGCCGTTCGACGCAGATCGGACGTCTCGACGGTCGCCTCGACCTCGGCCGCCAGTGCCGAAAGGCCGTTCTTGGCGTCGTGCATGGAAATTTCTCTCTTCACGACGGCTGTCGGCAGGCATCGGACTGACCGGCGAGGTCCCGGCGAAGGCGCCGCTGTCCGGCAGGGTGCTCGCGCTCGACGTCGCGATCGGCGGACTGCCGGAGACGATGTCAGGCCCGTCGCGGGGCTGACGCGGGACGCCCGGGGGGGCCGGACGGATCGTCTGCATGCGCGAGGGCCGCTGGCGTACGATACTTCCCGGATCGCACGCGAGCAGAGGGCATCGACACGTCATGGCCGGACACAGCAAATGGGCCAACATCCAGCACCGCAAGAACGCGCAGGACGCGAAGCGCGGCAAGCTCTTCACCAAGCTCATCCGCGAGATCACCGTCGCGGCGAAGATGGGCGGCTCCGACCTGAACGCCAACCCGCGGCTCAGGCTCGCCGTCGACAAGGCGCTCGGCGGCAACATGACCAAGGACACGATCGAGCGGGCGATCAAGAAGGGCGCCGGCGAGCTCGACGACGTCGCCTACGAGGAGAACCGCTACGAGGGCTACGGCGTCAACGGTGTCGCGATCATGGTCGACACGATGACCGACAACCGGAACCGCACGGTCTCGGACGTCAAGCACGCGTTCTCCAAGTACGGCGGCAACATGGGCACGCAGGGCTCGGTCGCCTACCAGTTCGACAAGCTCGGCGTGCTCGGCTTCCCCGACACCGCCGACGAGGACACGATCATGGAGGCCGCGCTGGAGGCCGGTGCCGAGGACATCGTCGTCGCCGACGACGGCTCGATCGAGGTGGTCACCACCGAGGAGACCTTCGTCGACGTCAAGGAGGCGATGGTCGGGGCCGGGCACGAGCCCGAGGTCAGCGAGGTGACGATGCGCGCCCAGGTCGAGGTCGAGCTCGACGTCGAGCAGGGTCAGAAGCTGCTGAAGCTGGTCGACGCGCTCGAGGACATCGATGACGTGCAGAACGTCTACACCAACGCCGACATCCCGCCCGAAGCCTACGGCGAGTGAGCGTCCCGCCGCCGGATCGAGCGACGCCCGCCCGGGCGGAGAAGAGAGGCGCCGGCGCGCGCGATTCACGGTTCACGGATCGGGGCGCCGCGGAACCGGCGGTCGCTCGACGTCCCGCCGCCGCCGCTCCGCTGATCCGTGTCATGGGCATCGATCCGGGGTCGGTCGTGACCGGCTACGGCATCATCGAGTCCGACGGCACGCGGAGCTTCCACGTCGCCCACGGGCACATCCGCGTCAAGGGCGCGAGCTTCATCGAGCGGCTCGGCCACATCCACGCGGCGATCGGCGAGGTCATCGTCGAGTGGGGACCGGCCGAGGTGGCGATCGAGCAGGTCTTCCTCGGCAACAACGTCATGTCGGCGCTGAAGCTCGGGCAGGCGAGGGGGGCGGCGATCACCGCCGTCGTGTCGCGCTCGATCCCGGTCTCGGAATACGCGCCGCGCTCGGTCAAGCAGGTCGTGACCGGCTCGGGCGGGGCCGGCAAGGATCAGGTGCAGACGATGGTACGGGCGCTCCTCCGGGTCGAGGGGACGCTGCAGTCGGACGCCGCCGATGGCCTCGCCATCGCCGTCTGCCACGCGCACTCGCGGGTCGGGCGCGACGGTGCGACGACCGCGCTGCCCGCCCGACGTCGCTCGCGCGGGCGCGGGCTGCGACTCTGAGCGAGTCTCGACAGCCCGGGCGCGACGCGGCCGGTGCCGACGGCTCGACGGCGACGCGACGCTACGCCGACCTGCCCGGTCCGCGCGGACTGCCCTTTCTCGGCGTGGCGCTCGCGATCCGTCCGGCGTCGCTGCACCGTCGGCTCGAGCGCTGGGCCGATCGCCACGGGCCGGTCTACCGGTTGCGGATCGGGCCGAGCCGACTGCTCGTGCTGTCCGAGCCCGACACGATCCTCGCCGTGCTCCGGGCGCGACCGGAGGGCTTCTCCCGCAGCGTGCGCCTCCGCCGGGTGGCACTCGAGCTCGGGCTGAAGGACGGGGTGTTCTCCGCCGGCGGCGATGACTGGCGCGTGCAGCGCGCCATGGTCGGCGCCGCCCTCTCGCCCGCCAACGTCAAGCGCTGGCTGCCGTCGATGTCGCCGGTCCTCGAACGCCTGCGCGCGCGCCTCGTGCCGGCGGCCGCGAGCGGCTCGCCGATCGAGCTGCAGCCGACGATGATGCGCTTCACCGTGGACACCGTCGCCGGACTCGCGCTGGGCGCCGATGTCGATACGTCGAGTGGTCGGGCGGACACGCTGCAGCGCGATCTCGATCGGCTCTTTCCCGCGCTGTTCGAGCGCGCGATGGCGCCGCTCCCCCGATGGCGCTGGTTCCGCACCGCCGCCGATCGCGAGCTGGCGGCGGCGATCGTGCGGATCGACCGCACGATCGAGACGTTCGTCGCGGACGCCCGCCGGCGTCTGTCCGAGGACCCGCGCCGGGTCTCGGCACCGCCGAACCTGCTGGAGGCGATGCTGGTGGCCGGCGCGGAAGGGGTGGAGGGCATCGACGACGACATCGTCGCGGGCAACGTCCTGACGATGTTGCTCGCCGGCGAGGACACCACCGCCAACACGCTCGCCTGGACGCTCCACTTTCTCGCCGCTCACCCCGAGGCGCTGGCGCGTGCCGTGGCCGAGGTGGACGCCGAGATGCCCGACGGCCACGTCTGCGAGGTCGCCGTGCTGGAGCGGCTCGTGTGGCTCGATGCCTGCGCCCTCGAGGCGCTCCGGCTCGAACCGGTCGCGCCGATACTGCCGGTCGACACGATCGCCGCGACGACGATCCACGGGGTCGAGATCCCCGCCGGCACCGTCGTGATCAACCTGATGCGGCAGGCCGCCGTCGATCCGGAGCGGATCGAGGACGCCGCCGCGTTTCGCCCCGAGCGCTGGCTCGCGGACGCCGCATCGAGGATGCCGCCGCGCGTGTCGATGCCGTTCGGGGCCGGTCCACGGCTCTGTCCCGGACGATGGCTCGCGCTGCTCGAGATCCGCGCCGCGCTGTCGATGCTGCTGGGCGAGTTCACGCTCGAGGACGTGTCGACCGAGGACGGTTCGCCGCCGGTCGAGCATCTCGCCTTCACGATGGCACCCGCGGGACTGAGAATGCGGCTCTCGCCCCGCGCCGGGCGTGAGTGTGCGCCGGACCGGGACACGCATCCGACGCCGCCGGATCGGGGCGCGCGGCCGACGCCGCCCGGCCGGGACACGCATCGCGAATCACCGGGCCGGGGCGCGCAGCCGACGCCGCCGGGCAACGGTACACGCCGGGCCTTGCCGGTCGAAGGCACGCGCCGGGCCACGTCGAGCGAACGCGCCACCCTTGCGGCCCAACCTGGAGAGAACCCGTGATCGGACGCATTGCCGGCACCCTCGTCGAGAAGAACCCTCCGGCGCTCCTGGTCGACGTGCACGGCGTCGGCTACGAGCTCGAGGCGCCGATGTCGACGTTCTACTCGCTGCCGAAGACCGGGGACGCCGTCGCGCTGCTGGTGCACATGGTCGTGCGCGAGGACGCGATGCTCCTGTTCGGGTTCGGCAGCCCGCTCGAGCGCACGCTGTTCCGGGCGCTGCTCCGGGTGAACGGGGTCGGGGCGAAGATGGCGCTCGCGATCCTCTCGGGGCTGAGCCCGGACGAGTTCCTGTCCTGCGTCGCGCGCAAGGACGTCGCGGCGCTGGTGCGCGTGCCGGGCGTCGGCAAGAAGACCGCCGAGCGCCTGCTGGTCGAGCTGCAGGACAAGGTCGACGGGATCGGCGGCGGCGCGCTTCCCGGTGGTGACGTCGCGGCGGGCGGTGCGACGGGCGGCGAGCCGTCGATGCGCGCCCAGGCCGAGGAGGCGCTCGCGGCGCTCGGCTACCGGGGGCCCGAGGTCAAGCGCCTGCTCGACAGGCACGGTGGTGCCGCGCAGAGTGTCGAGGAGATGATCCGCGCGGCCCTGCGCGGGGCGAACGGGTGAGCGGCGGCGCTTGAGCGACGCACTCGCTACAGATAAAATATACAGATGATCGCGAGCGCCGACACCGAACGCCTGATCGCCGCCGAGCCTCGCACCGAGGACGCCCAGGAGCGGGCGATGCGTCCCAAGCTCCTGGCCGACTACCACGGGCAGGACGTCGTCGCCGAGCAGATGGACCTGTTCATACGTGCCGCCCGCGGGCGCGGCGAGGCGCTCGATCACGTGCTGATCTTCGGCCCGCCCGGGCTCGGCAAGACGACGCTCGCGAACATCGTCGCCAACGAGCTCGACGTTCGCATCCTGCACACGTCGGGCCCCGTGCTCGAGCGTCCGGGAGATCTCGCCGCGATCCTGACCAGCCTCGAGGCGAACGACGTGCTGTTCATCGACGAGATCCATCGCATGAGCCCGCTCGTCGAGGAAGTGCTGTACCCGGCGATGGAGGACTACCAGATCGACATCATGACCGGGGAGGGCGTCAGCGCCCGCTCGTTCAAGATCGACCTGCCGCCCTTCACGCTGGTCGGCGCGACCACGCGGGCGGGGTTGCTGACCGCGCCGCTCCGCGACCGCTTCGGCATCGTGCAGCGGCTCGAGTTCTACGCCGTGCCGGATCTCGCGGGCATCGTCGCGCGCTCGGCGAAGCTGCTCGGGGCGACGATCGACGAGGGCGGCTGCACCGAGATCGCCCGCCGCGCGCGCGGCACGCCCCGCATCGCCAACCGTCTCCTGCGGCGCGTGCGCGACTTCGCCGACGTCCGCGCCGACGGTCGCATCACCACGGAGATCGCCGACGCCGCGCTGAACCTCCTCGACGTCGACCGGCTCGGGCTCGACAACATGGATCGGCGGCTCCTGCTCGCGATCGTCGAGAAGTTCGGTGGCGGGCCGGTCGGCATCGACAACCTCGGCGCGGCGCTCTCCGAGGAGAGCGGCACGCTCGAGGAGGTCATCGAGCCCTACCTGATCCAGCAGGGGCTGATGATGCGCACCCCACGCGGACGCGTCGTCACCGACCACGCGTACCGTCACTTCGGGTTGAAGCTGCCGGAGACGGTGCCGCGCGCGGCCGAGGCGCTCGAGGCCGCCGGCGGCGGCACGCCCCCCTCGTCGGGAGAGCTCTTTCCCTAGGATCACGGGTCCGCTCTACCCGGGGCCGGCGTGCGTCGTTCGTGCAGGCCGTCGAGCGATCGCCTTTGCGGGTGCCGTCGACGCGCCGCACGACGCCTTCCACCTCCCCTCTGATCGAGTCTTGCCGACTTGCTCCTCCTGTATTTCCGAGGAGTTGTCTGCAATACTCTGTCATGCGGCAATTTTCCATGCCGGTGCGCGTCTACATCGAAGACACCGACGCCGGCGGCATCGTGTATCACGCGAGCTATCTCCGTTTCATGGAGCGGGCCCGTACCGAGTGGCTGCGTGCCGGCGGCATCGGGCTTCACGACTGGCAGGAACGCCACCGCCGCCTGTTCGTCGTCCGCTCGATGACGGTGGACTGGCTGGCGGCCGCGCGACTCGACGAGCGACTGGACGTGTGTGTCAACATGATGGCGTTGAAGCGCGCGAGCGTGGTGCTCGAACAGCTCGTCCTGCGCGCCGGGGACGGTGCCGTCCTGACACGGGCCACGGTGCGACTCGCCTGCGTCGATGCGGATAAAATGTCGGCGGGACGGCCGCCCGTGGTCGCGATTCCCCCCGCCATCCGAGAGACGATGACGCGTGAACGCTGACCTGTCCTTCCTCCACCTGATCCGCGACGCGAGCCCGGTCGTCCAGGCCGTCATGCTGATCCTCGTCATCGCCTCGATCATGTCGTGGGCGCTGATCTTCGGGAAGGCGCGCCAGCTCCGTCAGGCCCGGCGCTCGGCCGAGGACTTCGAGCAGGATTTCTGGGGCTCCTCCGACATCTCCGGCACCTACTCCAAGCTGACGATGCGGCGTGGCACGCTCGGCGGGCTGGAGCGCATCTTCGAGGCCGGCTTCTCCGAGTTCGGTCGCCTGCGCCGGAAGACCAGCAACGACGAGATCATCATGGACGGGTCGGGGCGGGCGATGCGCATAGCCGTCTCGCGCGAGGCCGACATCGTCGAGCAGCACCTGCCGTTCCTGGCCACCGTCGGCTCCATCAGTCCGTACATCGGCCTGTTCGGCACGGTCTGGGGAATCATGAATTCGTTCACCGCCCTCGGCAACGTCCAGCAAGCGACGCTCGCGATGGTCGCCCCCGGCATCGCCGAGGCGCTGATCGCGACGGCGATCGGGCTGTTCGCGGCGATCCCGGCCGTCATCTTCTACAACCGCTTCGCCACCGACGTCGACCGGCTGCTGAACCGCTACGAGAACTTCTCCGACGAGTTCTCCACGGTGCTGCAGCGGCAGGCGATCCGACGTGGCCAGGACGCGGACGCTTGACGTCGCGCATGTTCATGGCGAGGCGCGAGTCAGCCGGACACCGCCAGTCCGGAGGCGCGGACGCCGGAAGCCCGGACGCCGGAAGCCCGGACGCCGACTCTCGCATGGCGAACGTCGGTCGTCGAATGCCGGGAAGTCCGGATACCGGACGCCCGTCGATCCCCGACTGCCGGAAGTCGCGTCTCCGGCCGGACCGCTGAGTCGTGGCGAGACTGGCCCAGCGGGGTGGCGGGCGCGGCGGCGGACGGCGGGCGCGCCGGCAGGTCGCCGAGATCAACGTCGTGCCGTACATCGACGTCATGCTCGTGCTGCTCGTGATCTTCATGATCACGGCACCGCTCCTGCAATCCGGCGTCGAGATCGACCTGCCCGACGCCGATGCCACGCCGATCGCCGATGCCGGCGAGGCGGGCGAGCCGCTGATCCTGTCGGTCGACAGCGAGAGACGCTGGTACCTGAACGTCGGCGACGATCCGGAGGCACCGCTCGCGCGCGAGGAAGTGCAGCGTCTGGCGAGCGCCGTGCTGCGGCTCGAGCCCGCCCGGCGCGTCTTCGTCGCCGGTGACAGCGGCGTGGTCTATGAAGAGATCATGAAGGCGATGGTCACCCTCCAGCTCTCCGGTGCGTCGCAGATCGGGCTGATGTCCGAGCCGCCGCGCTGAGCCGCCGTGTTCGCCCTCTTCAAGCGCTACCCGCTCGCGGTCGTCGTGTCGCTCGTGCTGCACGCGTGCATCGTGGTCGCGCTGGTCGTGAAGCTGCAGGGCGTTCCGGACTCGGGTGGCCTGCAGGTCGATGACGGCGTCGTCATCCAGGCCGTCGCCGTCAGCGAGGCCGACATCCGGGCCGAGGTCGAGCGATTGCAGGCGCGCGAGGAGGAGCAGGCCGCTCTCGCCGCCGAGGAGCAGGCGCGGCTCGAGGAGCAGCTCGCCGCGCTGGAACAGGCGCGCGAGCAGGCCGAGACGCGTCTTCGCGAGGCCGAGGACCTGACCGAGCAGCAGCGCGTGGAGTCGGAGCGGGAGAGGGCGCGCATCGCCGAGCTGCAGAGCGAGGCGAGCGAGCTGGAGAGTCAGCGCGAGCTCCAGCAGGCGCAGGCCGAGGCCGAGCGGGCGCAGCGCGAGGCGCTTCGCGAGCAGGAGGCGAGTCTGACCGAACGCCAGGTGGCCGAACGCGAGGCCGAGCTCGAACGGCTTCGCCAGTCGCGGCTCGACGAGGAGGAGCGCATACGCGCGGCGCAGGCGCGACTGGCCGAGGAGGCGGCCCGCATCGAGGCGGCGCGGCTCGCGGCCGACGCCGAGCGCGAGCGGCGTCTCGCCCGGCAGAAGGAGGAAGAGGCGCGCATGCGCGAGCTTCGCGAGGAGGCGCGAGTCGCGGCCGAGGAGCGCGCCCGGGCGGCGGAGGAGAAGGCGCGGCTCGAGGAGCAGAACAGGGCGGCCGAGCTGGAGCGGCAGCGGATCGAGGCGGAGGCGGCGGAGGCGGAGGCCGCGAAGTTGCGCGCGCTCGAGGACAAGGCGGCCGCCGAGGCCGAGCGCGAGCGGCTGGACGAGGAGCGCCGCGCCGCCGAGGAGGCTGAACGGGCTCGGCTCGAGGCGCTCGAGAAGGCCGAGACGGAAGCCGAGCGTGTCCGGCTCGAGGAAGCGGCGAGGGTCGCCCGCGAGGAGGCGGAGGCGGCTCGGCTCGAGGCCGAGCGCGTCGCCGAGGCGGCGAGACTGGCCGAGGAGCGTCGCCTGGCCGACGAGGCACGCCTGGCCGAGGAAGCCGCCGCGGCGGAAGAGGCACGTCTCGCCGAGGAAGCCCGGCTGGCCGAGGAGGAGCGTCTCGCCGAGGAAGCCCGGCTGGCCGAGGAGGAGCGTCTCGCCGAGGAGGCCCGGCTGGCCGAGGAGGAGCGTCTCGCCGAGGAGGCCCGGCTGGCCGAGGAGGAGCGTCTCGCCGAGGAGCGGCGTCAGGCCGAGGAGGCCGCGGAGGAGGCACGGCTCGCCGAGGAAGCGCGCGTGGCCGAGGAGACACGCCTCGCGGCCGAGGCGGTCCGGGCCGAGCAGGCGCGTATCGCCGAGGAAGTCCGGGCCGCCGAGGAGGAGGCGCGGGCGGAGAAGCTGCGTCGCGCCGAGGAGGCCGCGGCCCGCGAGGAAGAAGAGCGTGTGGCGGAGCAGGCACGTGTGGCCGAGGAGAGACGCGTCGCCGAGGAAGCGGCGGCCGAGCAGGCACGTGTGGCCGAGGAGAAACGCGTCGCCGAGGAAGCGGCGGCCGAGCAGGCACGTGTGGCCGAGGAAAGGCGCGTCGCCGAGGAAGCGGCGGCCGAGGAAGCGGCGGCCGAGGCACGGCGTCAGGCCGAGGAAGAGGCGGCTGCCGAGAGAGCGCGGGCGGAAGAGGCCAGACGCGCCGAGGAGGAGGCCGCGGCCGGGGCCGAGCGGGCGCGCGCCGCCGCCGAAGCCAGAAGGGCTGAGGAGGCACGCAGGGCGGAGGCCGCTCGGGCGGCGGCCGAGGCGGAGCGGCTCGCCCTGGCGCGAAGTGCCGAGGCGAAGCTCCGACAGGATCAGCGCGACCGCCAGCTCGCGCTCGCCAGGCAACGCTACTTCGACGATCTCAGGCGAGATGTCCAGGACGAATGGCGTCCTCCGCCCGGCACCCGCGATGTCGAATGCGTGGTCGCCGTCCGGCAGAACACCCTCGGCGACGTGCTCGATGTCTTGGTCGAACGTTGCACCGGTGGCAATGCGGCGCTCAGGAATTCGGTCGAGAATGCCGTGCGGGCCGCGTCTCCGCTGCCGGTTCCGAGCGAGCGAGAGCTGTTCGACCGTCGTATCAGGTTCCGTTTTCGTCCAAGCTGACACCCGATTCCACCGATCGTTTCCCTCCGCCCGCGCCGTTCGTCCGGCACCGCTTCCCGCCCGCTCCGGAACGTCCCTCGCAAACAGGTATCGAAGACAACGCATTGAACGCTCAATCCAGACTCGCCGCCGCCACGTTTCTCCTGATGATCGCCGTCTCGCTCGTCGCGAGCCCGGCGCGCGCGGTCATCGAGATCGAGATAACGCAAGGCGGGGACAACGCGATCCCGATCGCGATCGTGCCGTTCGGCGGCAACGGCCCGGACGACACCCCCGCCGACATCGCCGGGATCGTCTCGGCCGACCTGCAGAGAAGCGGCAACTTCGCCCCGCTCAATCGCCAGGACCTGGTCGCGACCCCGGTCAGCGGTGACCGTCCACGGTTCGCCAACTGGCGCCTGACCGGCGCCGACTTCCTGCTGATCGGCGCGGTCCGATCGGACGGGAACGGGTTCGCCGTCGAGTTCCAGCTCTACGACGTCGTCCAGCAGAGCCTGATGATCGGCTACCGCTTCCCGGTCACCGACCAGACGTTCCGGAGCGTCGCCCACCGCATCGCCGACGAGGTCTACGAGGAGATTCTCGGCGTGCCGGGCGCCTTCAACACGCAGATCGCGTTCGTGTCGGTCGAGGGACGCACCGGAGACCGGACCTACCGCCTCGAGCTCGCCGACGCCGACGGCGAGGGCGCGCGCGAGATGCTGAAGTCGCCCACACCCATCCTGTCGCCGTCCTGGGCGCCGGACGGCGTGCGCATCGCCTACGTCTCGTTCGAGGACCGCACGCGCTCGGCGATCTACATCCAGGATCGCGAGCGCGGCGTGCGCGAGAAGGTCGTCTCGCGCGAGGGCATCAACGGCGCCCCGAGCTTTTCCCCCGATGGCCAGCGGCTCGCGCTGACGCTCTCCGAGCAGGGCAGTCCCGACATCCACGTGCTCGACATCGCCAGCGGACGGCTGACCCGCGTCACCGACAACGCCGCGATCGACACCGAGGCGGTCTGGCTCGACGACGAGACGATCGTGTTCACGTCCGATCGGAGCGGCGGTCCGCAGATCTACGAGGTACCCGTACGCGGTGGGCGAGCCAGGCGCGTGACCTTCGACGGGAAGTACAACGCCAGCCCCACCGTCTCCCCGGACGGCTCGACCATCGCGTTCGTGCACGGGGTCGACGGACGCTTCCAGATCGCCTCGATAGATCGCGCCTCCGGCGTGTTCCGCACGCTGACCCAGGGCACGCTCGACGAGTCGCCGACGTTCTCGCCGAACGGGCAGATGATCCTGTACGCCACCGAGAAGAACGGTCGCGGTACGCTCGGTGCGGTCTCGCTCGACGGCAACGTCGTGCAGAGCCTGACGCTCGACGACGGCTCGTTCCGCGAACCCGCCTGGTCGCCCTACGCCGAGTGAGCGCGAGTCTCGAACCGCGTCGCCCCGTCGGTCGACAGCGACGTTCCCCCACTTGTTCCAACCTTGCCCGACGCACCCGACCGGACACATCCATGAGCCACCGATTCCCGCCCCTCGTCGTCATCGTGCTCTCCGCCGTGGCGCTAGCCGCCTGTGGCTCGAGCGAGATTCGCCCGGAGGAAGGCCCGCCGCTCGACGCGAACGGTCAGCCGATCGTGCAACCGGTGACGATCGACGGTCCGCAGACGGGTCTCGAGATCGATCCGGACTCGCTGGCCGGGCGGGCCCCTCGGGAGCGCGTGATCTATTTCGACTACGACCAGTCGGCGCTCCGCCCCGAGTTCCTCGACATCGTCGCCCGGCACGGGCGCTACCTCGCCCAGAACCCCGACGGGCGCGTGCGGCTCGAGGGCCATACCGACGAGCGTGGCTCGCGCGAGTACAACATCGCGCTCGGCGAGTCCCGCGCCGAGACGGTCTCGCGCATGCTGCAACTGCAGGGCGTGGGTGGCGATCAGGTCAGGACGATCAGCTACGGCGAGGAGCTGCCCGTGGACGAGGCTCACAACAGCGAGGCCTGGGCCAAGAACCGACGTGTGAACGTCATCTACGAGACGTCCGCGGCGCTCAACTGATCGCGGCCCGCCCGACCGCGTCCGATCGATCGCGTCCGCGCGCGGCCCGGTTCAGCCGGACGGCAGTCGGGCCGATCTCGACCGAACCGAGCTCGCCCGAGCCGATGCCGTCCGGGGCGGGCCTCTTTCACGACTGACCTGTCCGACCCGGAGCGTGACCTGATGAACAACCGACAGATCCCGGTGCCGACCGTCCCGGTGTCGTCTGCCGACGATTCCGTCCGCATCCCGGCGGACGATGTCTTCGCGACATCCGCGATCCCGTCCGCCGGTTCGTCCGGCGGCCCGCTCGCCGGTGTGACCCGCTCGCCTGTCATCGCCCTGGCCATGGCGCTGCTGTCGAGCGCGCTGTTCGTCGTGCCGGCGCCGGCCGGTGCCCAGGATCGCGCGACGCTGGAGACCCTCGACAGCCGCCTGCAGCGGGTCGAGCGCGTGCTGGACGCCTCCCTGCTCGATCAGCTTCAGCGAATCGACGCCCTGCAGCAGGAGCTTCGGGAGTTGCGTGGCGAGCTCGAGAACGTCAACTACGATCTCGACAACCAGACCAGACGCTCGACCGACCTGTACGGCGACACCGACCAGCGGCTGACCGACCTCGAGGAGGCGCGTGACGCCGGCGTGCTGTTCGGCGGCGAGGGCGGACTGTTCGAGGGCGGTCTGTCCGAGGGGGGCCTGTCCGAGGACGGTCTCTCTCCGCTCGACGAGATCGGCGGACCGACCGCGGTCATCGTGCCCGAGGGCGGGCGGATTCCGGCGGCCGCCTCGTTCGGCGACGGACCGCAGCCGCCCACCGGAAAGCTGCGCGACACCGCCACCCAGGCCGAGAAGGCGAGCTACACCGGCGCCTACGACCTTCTCGCCCGCGGCGAGAACGAGGCCGCGGTCGATGCCTTCGACGCCTTTCTCAGGAGCTTCCCCGACGGGCCGTACTCCGACAACGCCTGGTACTGGCAAGGGGAGGCGATGTACGCCCAGCGCCGGTTCGACGAGGCTCGGCGGAACTTCGGCGCGGTCGTCAACTCGTTCCCCGACAGCACGAAGGTGCCCGATGCCCGTCTCAAGATCGGCTTCGCGCTGTTCGAGCAGGGCGCCTTCGCCGAGGCGCGGCGCATCCTGACGGAGGTGCAGGACGACTACCCGGGTCGCTCGGCGGCGGTGCTCGCGAGGAAGCGCCTGCAGCAGATGGACCGCGAGGAGCTCTGACGGGCGGGGAGTCGCGGCGAGTCCGACGATAGAGGCGAGCGCCGTTCGTCGGAGCGTTCGACCCGATGCGCCGCGCGCTCCGCGACGGCGTCCCGCTTCGCGATCACGGGCCGCGACGACCGTGGCGGTGGATTTCCCCGTCCTGTCCCGGCATCTCAAGCGTTCCGGCCGCCACGCGGGAGCACGGGTGCCGGAATCGGCGAGCACTCGGTCGAGCGCATCGCGTGGAGGGACACCCATGTCGGGACCAGGATCCATCGGCCCCCTCGTCAAGGTCGCCGTCGCGCCGGCCGGCATCGCTCCGGCCCGCCTTCGCGATCGGTGCGCCCGGCGCGGCCCGCGCGCCGAAGCCGACGAACCGTCGTGCCTGATCGCCTCTCATGTTCATGTTCCCGTCCCGGTGTCGCGTGCGGAACGGTGAGCCTACCGAACTCGAACGCGCCACCCGCTCGAAAGTCCGTGCGGGCGCGGAAAACCCGCTCGGGGATGACGACGTGACCCGTCCGACAGGCATGCCGTCATGCGCCGCCTTCCTCGGCAGCGGCCGGCCGGGTGTCCGGAACCCCGCAGGCGACCGTGAGGCGATCTCGCGCGGCGGCACTCCCCCGACGCGGCGGGACGGGGGTGTTTCCGCGCGGCACGCGTTGCGCTATGATTCGCCCTCGCCGGAATCCCGATCGTGGAGTCCGGCAGGTATCGGGAAGTCGGGGCGTTAGCTCAGTTGGTAGAGCATCTGACTTTTAATCAGGCGGTCCCCGGTTCGAGCCCGGGGCGCCCCACCATCCTTCCGATCACCCGAGCACGACCGGGCCGCCATGAGCGGCCTTTTCTTCGCCCGTGATTTTCGCCCGGGCGCCGCGTGTCCCGCACCGCCCGAGCGTCGTCCCCTCGACGCGCGCGATCGGCGCGCCCGCGATCACGCGCGCGGCCGAACCGCGAGTCCGATGCGCCGTTCCTCGGCGAACCGCTCGATGGCGCGAGTGACCAGCCATCCCGGATCGAGCGGCACGTGGACGCCACGCCCGCGGAGGCGTCCGAGTCGACAGCTTGCGAATCCGCCCGTGCAAACGGGCCATCGACCTGCCGATAGTGACCGGAATCGAGAACGGCATCGTGGATCGTTCCCCGCGGTCCGGGTGCAATGCAGACATCGACACCGGTATTGATGGCGTCCGGACCCGACCGGGTTCGCGCACGATGAAGAGCACGACCAGCCGGTGCCGACGAGGCTCCTCCCATGATCGACGATTTCCTGACCTGTCCCGACGATCTCCCGCCCGTCCGTCCGCGGCGTGTCGCACGTGCCGAACCGGGCCGGACCGACCTCGTGTCGTCACCGGCGCCGTCGACCGCCTACGCTTCCCGGGCGGCACTCGCCGCGGGGATGCTGCTCGCGGCTTCGGTGGCCGGGACACCGCCTGTCACCGACGCCCCGCCCGGACCGGGAACGGGCGCTTCGGCATCGCGAACGCCCTGATACTCGGGCCGACACGCCGGCCGGTGTTCCTCGGCCCCCGGCGGCATCGAACGCGTCCTCGGTCGAGGCCCGGCGGCCGGTCGACGACGATGTCGTGGTGCCAGCCGAGTGGGCGGGAACGGTCGAGTCGGCGGGATCCGCCGGGTCAGCCGGGTCGGCCGGGTCGGCCGGGTCAGCCGGGTCAGCCGGGTCAGCCGGGTCAGCCGGGTCAGCCGGGGCAGGGTGTGCCGACGAGTTCCGCGACGGCCCGCTCGTCGAGACGTCCGGCGAGCGATTCGGCCATCCCGTCGTCGTGGACGAGCTCGACGCTCAGCCGACCGCCCTCGATTTCGCTGCCCGATACCCGGATCTGACCCAGCTCGGAGTCGGCGAGCCGATCGTCGACATCGATCGAGAAGACGAACGTCTCCCCGGAGACGAAGGCGCCCGAGCCGCTCTCGTCGAACTCGAGCGCCAGCCGCTCCTCGCCGTCGCCCGGCACGCGTGCGTCCCGCAGGCGCACCGGACCCTCTTCCGCGCGGAAGGGCTGGAACACCTCCACACCGACCCCGCCTTCCGCGGTATCGAAGACGAGCCTTCCGGCGGAGCCCTCGAGGTCGAGCGTCAGGGCGGCGACTCGCCAGCCTGCGGACGAGCCGTTGGCGAACTCGAAGCGGTCGCGGGGCGCGCTCTCGACGAAGGCCGCTCGCAGCAGGGTGCCGCAGACCGATGCGCCATCGGCCGCGTTCGCCTTCGCGTCCGCGAGCGTCGGGATTCCGATCGCCGCGAGCGGCGGGACGGCCATCGCGAACCGGAGGAAGGCGTCAGGCATGAGTTCGGCCGGGGTGTCGGGGCGAGCGATCGATGATGCCACGCCCGGCCGGTGCGCCGGGACACCCGGAACCGCGTGCGGCGACTCGCGAGCGATCGGGAAGCTTGCCGATCCGTATGCAGACGGTCGCCCGCTCGACGTGCACTGTTCAGGGGAGACGCGGTGATGCCGCTCCGGGGAAAAACGACGCATCCGGGCGGTACGTACGCTGCTTGACCGAGGTCGTGTACGAGTGTTGCGTACCGGCGTCACGTATGTCGGCCACGTTCCATGCAACGATGTGACATCGCGGTGCGTGTCGTTCACGTGTCATTTCTACCGCCCGACTTTCGTACGGCCGGCACGTCTTCATAGTCGTGGTCGACCCGAAGCACGATGGCCCGACTCGTCAGTCAGGCCGCAGAGCCCTTCCGATGATCGACCAGTTCCTGAGCAGCTGCGACGACGTGGCGCCTGTCCGGCTCCGCCGTCTCGACCGGCCGGCGAGTACCGATATCACCCAGCCGCGAACCGATGCCGCCGCCCAGCACCGGGCGCTCGCCGCCGGCATGGTGCTCGTCGCCTCCGTCCTCGGGACGGCGGCGGCACCGGGCACGAGTTCCACGTCGACCTCTTCTCCGGATACCGGGAAGGAAAGGACGGTCTGACGGTCACGGTGCCCTCGGCACGGCGTCCGTCGAGGCGCGGGCGAACGCCGCCCACCCCGCCGCCGACCCCGCCGCCGACCCCGTGACGGACGATCACGGCCGACCCATTCCGGAGAGAGCGCCACATGCAGATCATCGTCAACGGCGAGACGCGCGAGGTCGAGAGCGAACCGGGTACGCCGCTGTTGTGGGTGCTGCGTGACGAGCTCGGGCTGACCGGCACGAAGTTCGGCTGCGGCATCGCCTCCTGCGGCGCCTGCACCGTGCATGTCGACGGGCGGGCGGTGCGCTCGTGCGTGCTGCCGATCGAACGGGTGGGCGGTGCGGTCACGACCATCGAGGGACTGGCCGGCGGGGGGCCGGCCGGCCAAGGCGCCGTCACCACCGCCGAGGTTGCCGACGAGGTGGCCGATCGGGCCGTCGCGGGCGGTGACGACGCCGCCACCGCCCAGCCGGGCGACACGTTCGATGCGAACGACACGGCCGACGACACGGCCGACGATGAGGCGTTGCACCCGCTGCAGCGCGCCTGGATCGAGCACCAGGTCGCCCAGTGCGGCTACTGCCAGTCGGGACAGATCATGGCCGCGAGCGCCCTGCTCGCCGTCGATGCCGCGCCGAGCGACGCGGCCATCGACCGGGCGCTCGCCGGCAACCTCTGCCGCTGCGGCACGTACGGGCGTATCCGCGCCGCGATCCGCGCGGTCGCCGATGCCGCGCCTCCGGAGCGATCCCGGGCCGCTGTGACGGACGCTCGCGAGGGCTGACCGATGGCCCGCTTCCCGAGGATCACGCGCCGTCGCTTCCTGATCGGCTCGGCCGCCGTCGCCGGTGGTGTCGCGTTCGGTCTGTACACGCGGCTTCAGGACGAGGCACTTCCCGGCGCACTCGCCGACGCGCCCGGTGACGTGGTGCTGAACCCGTTCGTGATCGTCACCGAGAGCGGCATCCGCGTCGTGACCCCGCGCGCCGAGATGGGACAGGGCATCCACACGACGCTCGCCGCCCTGGTCGCCGAGGAGCTCGACGTGCCGATGGACGCGGTGCGTGCCGAGCACGGTCCGGCGAGCATCGCCTACGCCAACACCGCCGCCCCCGGGTTCGGGTTGCCGTTCGCCGAGTACGACCCGTCGCGCGCGAAGGCGCTCGCCCGCGGTGCGTCGGAGGTGCTCGGCAAGTTCATCGGCGTGCAGATGACCGGCGGCTCCACCTCGACGGCGGAGTCGTTCGAGCGCATGCGCGAGGCGGGGGCCGCGGCGCGCGAGACGCTCGTCGCCGCGGCGGCCGAACGCCTCGGCGTCACCGCCTCCACCCTCTCCACCGACGGGACCGGTGCCGTCGTCGCGGCGGACGGCGCGCGGTTGTCGTACACGGAGCTCGCCGCGGCCGCGGCCGAGCGGCGCCCACCGAGAAGCCCCGCGCTCAAGCCGGCTTCGGAGTGGCGCCATCTCGGGCGCTCGCTCGATCGACTCGATATGCGTCCGAAGGTCACCGGCGAGGCGCTGTTCGGCATCGACGTGCGTTTGGAGAACATGCTGTACGGCGCCGTCCGGATGTCGCCACGGCTCGGCGGCGAGATGCTGTCGTTCGACGCGGCGACGGCCGCGGCGATGCCGGGCGTCGAGGAAGTCGTCGATCTCGGTGGCGGCGTCGGCGTGATCGCCACGAGCACGTGGCGCGCGTTCCGGGCCGTCGCCGCGATCGATGTCGTCTGGGGCGAGGCGCCTTACCCGGCCGACTCCGCCGGGCAGTTCGCCGCCATCGCCCGGGCGTTCGACGACGAACCGAACGCGACGCTGCGCGACGACGGGGATGCCGTGCAGGCGCTCGCCGACACACACCCGGACCAGATCCTGACGGCCGAGTACCGCGTGCCGTTCCTCGCGCACGCGACGATGGAGCCGATGAACGCGACGGCGCTCTTCCGGAAGGGCGGTGGCGAGAGCGGGGACGGTGACCCGCGCGGACGGCTCGACATCTGGGCCGGCAACCAGCTGCCGACCGTCGTGCGCGATCACGCGGCGACGATCGCCGATCTCGACGCCGCCGACGTGCACGTCCACACCCCCTTCATGGGCGGCGGCTTCGGGCGGCGTGCCGAGACCGACTTCAGCGATCTCGCCGTGCGCCTCGCGATGCGGGTGCCGGGGCGGCCGCTCAAGCTGACGTGGACGCGCGAGGAGGACATGCGTCACGACTTCTACCGCCCCGCGGCGATCGCCCGGCTCGAAGGCACCGTCGGCGAAGACGGACCGGACGTGCTGTCGGCGCGCATCGCGGCCCCGTCGGTCTACCGCGCGCAGGGGCTCCGCGCGGCGGGCTTCGCCGCCCCCGGTCCCGACAAGATTCTCGTCGAGGGGGCGTTCGATCAGCCCTACGCCATCCCGCATTGCGCGGTGCACGGGCACGTGGCGGATCTCGCCGTGCCGATCGGCTCCTGGCGATCGGTCGGCAACTCGTACAACGCCTTCTTCCACGAGTGCTTTCTCGACGAGCTGGCCGTGGCCGGGCGGCTCGATCCGCTCGCGATGCGGCTTCGCATGACGGCGGGCGTGCACGAGCCGTCGCGGCTCGCGCTCGAGGCGGTCGGCGAGATGTGCGGCTGGGGCGGCGAGCTGCCGGGCGATCGCGCCCGCGGCGTCGCGTTCACGCACTCGTTCGGCTCACCGACGGCGCAGGTCGTGGAGATCGTGCGGACCGAGGCCGGCATCCGCATCGACAGGGTCTGGTGCGCCGTCGACGTCGGCACCGCGCTCGACCCGCGCAACATCGAGGCGCAGATCGCCGGCGGCATCGTGTTCGGGCTGTCGGCCGCCGTCAGCGGCGAGATCACGTTCGAGGACGGGGCGGTCGTGCAGGGCAACTTCGACGACCAGGACGCGTTGCGCATGCACCAGAGCCCGGTGATCGAGGTGCGCGTGCTCGAGCACGGCGAGCGCCTGAGCGGGGTCGGCGAGCCGGGCACGCCGCCCGCGGCCCCGGCCCTCGCGAACGCGGTGTTCGCGCTGACCGGGTTGCGGGTGCGGGAGTTGCCGCTGGCCCGGCACGTCGACTTCGTCTGAGGGGCTTTCGGCGGCGGCGTCCCGTCCGGGCCGCGCGCGATCGGCCCTGCCGGCGGTCGGACGCCGACGGGCTCGCCCGGGATCGGGTGCCCCCCCGTGTCAGGGGTTTCCGAAGCCCCGGTCCGCTCGCACGGTCAGACGGTGGCGGACGCCGCGGCGAGCTCCTCGAGAATCGCCTCGTAACGTTCGACGCCCTGCGCGCCGGTGACGAGACGGCGCTCGTCGAACACCATCGCCGGCACGCCGCGCACGCCCTGGGCGAGCCAGAAGCGTTCGTGCTCGCGCACCGCCGTCGCCCGTGTCTCGTCCTCCAGCGCGACGCGGGCGGCTTCCCGATCGAGCCCGATCGACTCGGCCGCGTCGAGCAGCACGTCGGTGTCGTCGACGTTCAGGCTTCGCGTGAAGTAGGCGTCGAACAGGGCCATCTTCAGCGCGTGCTCGCGACCCGATTCACCCGCCCACGAGAGCAGCCGGTGCGCGCGGAACGTCGGCACGATGCGCTTGCCGTCGGCGTAGTCGAACGTGAACCCGAGCTCCGCGCCGGTCGCGACGAGCCGCTCGCGGGCGCGGGCGCTGTCGGCGATCGAGCTGCCGTACTTGCGCCCCATGTGCGCGCTCAGCTCCTCCCCCTCGGGCGGCATGTCCGGGTTCAGCTCGAACGGGTGCCAGTGGATGGCGGCCCGCGTGCCGCGCCGCTCCAGCGCGATCGCGAGCTGGCGGTAGCCGACGATGCACCACGGGCAGACGACGTCCGAGACGATGTCGATCCGCAGGGCGTCGCCCTCGTCGGCGACGGTCGCGCCCTCGCCCGGCGCGTCCGGGGCGCGGTCCGTCGCGTCCGGCGAGGTGGGCTTCATCGAAGGTGTTCGTCGAAGAAGGCGATGGTGCGCTCCTCGGCGAGCTTCGCGGCCGCCTCGTCGAAGCGCGGGGTCGAGTTGTTGTGGAAGCCGTGGCGCGTGCCCGGATAGACGTGACGCTCGAACGCGACGTCGCCGGCCGTCAGCGCTTCCTCGAACGCCGGCCACATCGCGTTGATGCGCTCGTCTTCCTCGGCCGACTGGATCAGCAGCGGTGCGCTGATGCCCGCGACCTCCTCGCTCGCGGGCGCGGCGCCGTAGAACGGCACCCCGGCGTCGAAGTCGTCGCCCATCTCGACGGCCAGCCAGTTCACCGTGCCGCCACCCCAGCAGAAGCCGACCGCGCCGAGCTTGCCGTCGGAGGCCTCGTGCTCCTTGACGAAGCGGGCGCTGGCGAGCATGTCCTGCTTGAGCTTCGCCTGGTCGAGACTCTTCTGGAGCTCCCGCCCGTCGTCGTCGTTGCCCGGGTAGCCGCCGACCGGGTAGAGGCCGTCGGGGGCGAGCGCGAGAAAGCCGGCGACGGCCAGGCGCCGGGCGACGTCCTCGACGTAGGGGTTCAGGCCACGGTTCTCGTGAATGACCAGCACCGCCGGGAACGGACCGTCGCCGGCCGGTCGGACGAGGTAGCCGCGCATGTCCCCGGAGGTGCCCTCGGGCGAGGGGTACTCGGCATAGGTCGGGACGATGCGCTCGTCGGTGAACGAGACGGTCTGGGCCCGGGCGTAGCGCGGCAGCAGCGCCTGCGCCATGACCAGCCCGGAGACGCCGGCCACGGTGATCGCGCCGCAGCGACGCAGGAACTCGCGGCGGTCGATATGACCGTGGCAGTACTCGTCGTAGAGATCGTAGACGCGCTTGTCGATATCGATGTCGGAATCGCTCATGGGGGCTCGCGGATCGTCGGTGGAGAAGGTGTCGTGACCGGCACGGCGACCGGTGGTTCGCACCGTCCGATCATCCGTCGCGAACCGCTCGCCGGCAAGCGTCGGGCATCGTCGTCGGTACCGCGTGGAACGCTTCGCGGACGAGGCCGTCCGGCAGGCGAAACGTCGGCCGAGGTCTGTCGGCAGTGCCGCGGGCGAGCGGCTACACTCCGCCCATGAGCGAGATCGGGACCGACCGCACGCCACCGGGCAGCAACACGGCCGAGGGGACGGGCAGCGTCGCGAGCGCCTCCGCGAGCGCCTCCGCGAGCGCCTCTGCGAGCGCCTCTGCGAGCGCCTCCGCGAGCGCCTCCGCCGCCGCGAACCCTCCTGCGAGCGACTCCCGAGGCGATTCCGCGAACGCCTCCGCGAGCACCTCCCGCGCAGGCTCCACCGCCGGCGTGTCCGGAGCGGCGGCGCCACCCGCGGAGCGCGACCCGGCGTCGCCGCCGCTCGGCGTCGCGACGTGGCCGAGCTGGCTCGCGGCCGGCGTGCTGAGCCTGCTCGGTGGGCTGCCGAACGGAGTGCGCCACGCGCTCGCGCGCGCCGCCGCGACCCTCGCGATGCGCACGGGCGCGCGCGCGCGACGTCGTCTCGACATCAACCTGCAGGCCTGTTTTCCCGAGCTCGACGCCGACGGACGGCGCGCGTTCGAGCGACGCTACCGGACGGCGCTTTTCGACGCGGTGCTGCGCGCGCCGCTCCTGTGGTGGGGCTCGCCCGCGCGGCTCGAGCGCCACACGCGTTTCGACGGCAAGGCGCATCTCGACGAGGCGCTGGCGAGCGGGCGTCCGGTCGTGCTCCTGGTCAGTCACACCGTCGCGCTCGACGGCGGCATGATCTCGATGTCGCCGCGCTATCCGCTGCAGGGGTTCTACAAGCCCTTCCCGAACCCCGTGCTCGACTGGCTCGTGCGCCGCACCCGCACCCGGTTCGGCGGTCACCCGGTCGCGCGCGGCAAGGGGTTCCGGGCGATGATCAAGGGGCTTCGGAGCGGCAAGCTCCTGTGCTACCTGAGCGACGAGGATCTCGGTGCCGAGGGCTCGGTGTTCGCCCCGTTCTTCGGGCACGCCAAGGCGACGCTCGCGATGCTGCCGCGCATCGTGCGCGCGACGGACGCCCTGGTCGTGCCGATGGCCACCTACTACGATCACCGGAGCGGCGCCTACGAGGTGCGCTTCGAGGCGCCGCTCGCGCCGTATCCGAGCGACGATCCGATCGCGGACGCCACCCGCATGAACGCCGCGATCGAGCGGAGCGTGCGGGAGCGTCCCGAGCAGTACCTGTGGAAGCTCGCGCTGTTCCGGACCTGTCCGGACGGCGGCGTGTCGCGTTACCAGCAGATCCTCGACGGGCGGCTGACTCCGTCCGGTCTGTGACCCACGCGGACGGACGCTGTCGGTGAGCGCGGGCGAGCTCGTCTGGCTCAGGAACCTGTTCTACAGCCGCGCCGTCGGTTCGGTGCTGCCGGTGCGCTGGTTCGCCCCGGAGGCGCCGCGTCCCGACGCGCTCGACGTGCCCGAGGGTCGGCTTCGTCTCGAGATCGTCAGCCACTGCTGGCGCTACGCGCACCTGCTGCGCTTCCAGACGAGCTCGCTGGTCGAGCATCCGCCCGCGCACGTCGATGTCACCTACACGCTCTACCACGCGGCCGAGGACGCGCCCGTGCGCGAGCTGATCGAGCGCTTCGACGCGCAGGCCGTGCCGAACGTCACGTGGAACTGGCGGACGCTGCCGCGCGGGGAGCTGTTCCGCCGCGCGATCGGGCGCCACCGCGCGGCACTCGCGAGCGAGGCCGACTGGCTGTGGTTCGCCGACTGCGACCTGATCTTCCACGCGGGCTGTCTCGACTCGCTCGCCGTCGCGCTTCGCGGCAAGCGCACCGGGCTCGTCTTCCCGGCCAGCGAGCGGATCACTCCCCTGCTGCCGGGCGATCATCCGATGCTGAACCAGGTGCCCGGACCCCGCGGCACGATCGACATCGATCCGGCACTGTTCGACGAGAGCCCGATCGAGAAGGCCAAGGGGGCGTTCCAGATCTGTCACGGCGACGTCGCGCGGGCGGTGGGCTACTGCGGCACGATCCCGCTCTACCAGAAGCCGTCCGATGTCTGGCGGAAGACCTACGAGGACACCGTGTTCCGACGTCTGATCGGCTACCCGGGCGAGCCGGTGGACGTCCGCGCGCTGTACCGCATCCGGCACGTCGAGAAGGGTCGCTACGCGGCGGGCAGCGTCTGGTCGCGGCTGCGCGGCGGCATCCGGCAGGCGCAGGGATGAGCGGCGCATCGACCCGGGGCGGCACGGGCGGCACGGGCGGCGAGGGGGGCAAGAGCGGCAGGAGCGGCAACGGCAACGGCAACGGTGACGGCAAGGCCCGGCGCACACCGGCGGCGGCCGTGCGCTGGTGGTGGGAGACGCGCGTGCGCTCGTGGTGGAGCGTGCGGTTGCCGGCCGCGCGCAGGCGCCGGGCGAGCGCGGGTGCACCGACCCTCGGGTTCACGCGCCGCGGCACCGAGCTCGGTGACTCGATCGACGGCGGCATCACCGCGATCCTGACCGTCTACCGGCGCGGCGAGTACCTGGCCGCGCAGATCGACGCGCTGCGCGCGCAGAGCGTGCCGCCCGACGAGATCTGGGTCTGGTGCAACGACGGCGACGTGCCGCTCGAGGACGTCTCGCCGCTGGTCGATCGCGTCATCGTCTCCAACAGCAACTGGAAGTTCTGGGGCCGCTTCGCGATCGCCAACCTCGCGCGCACCGAGCACGTCGGTCTCTACGACGACGACGTCCTGCCGGGACCGCGCTGGCACGAGAACTGTCTCGCCACGATCGCCGCCGGGCACGACGGCATACTCGGCGGCTCGGGCGTGGTGCTGCCGCTCGCCGGTGGCTACTCCTCCAGGCACAAGGTCGGCTGGAACGGTCACCACCTGGACGCGCCGCGCGAGGTGGATCTGGTCGGGCACGCGTGGTTCTTCAGAAAGGCGCATCTCCGGTTCATGTGGGCCGGGCAGCCGTCCTCGTGGCAGAACGGCGAGGACATCCATTTCAGCTGCATGGCGGCGATGCACGGCGACGTGCGCACCTGGGTGCCGCCGCATCCGGAAGGCGAGCGCGAGCTGTGGAGCTGTCGCCCCGACTTCGGCAAGCGTGTCGGGCGGACATCGGCGGCGACGTTCAAGGCGGCCGGCCATCACGCGGTGCGCGACGAGATGGTCGACGCCTGTCGGGCGGCCGGGTGGCGCATCGTCGCCGAGCGCGAACCGCCCGGCGCCGGCTCGTGAGAATCCCGTGCATCGCCGTGCACGGTCGCGAGGGCTGGGATCGAGCACTGGCAGATGGCAGGCGCTCGCTTTCGAGCGGCTCGGCTGCACGGTCGAGCGTCTCGATCACCGCGCGCGTCGATCAAGGTGCTCGACGCCGATTCCGCACGGATCGGGGTCTTGCGTGCGGCCGCTCGAGAGGCGATCCGGCGGAACATCCCGAGCGCGCGGCGGACGTGCTCATGCGGATCCAGGAGACGAACGGAGCGGTGTCGCGATGAACGAGAACGCCACCGGGCGGCCGGACACTCGTCGCGAGCGCTGGCTGCTCGTCGCGTATTACGCGAACTGCGAGGGCCGTGCGTCCTCTCACCACGTCCACGACCGTCTCGACGAATTCGCGGTGGCCGGCGTCGACATCACGCTGCTGTCGTCGATCTGCGGCGCGCGCTACGAAAGGGAGAAGGTCCGTCACCTGCGCGCGTTCTCGCTGATGCCGTCGGGATCGCTCTACGAGATCAGCCATTGCCTGCGGCGCTCGCGACGCGGCCGCGGGCTCGCTCGCGGAATCCGTCTGGCGGCGCTCCTGCCGCTCATGCTGCCGGTCGCGCTCGCCGCCGTGGCGCGCCCGCTCGAGCGTCTCGTCAGCCGCCACGACAAGCGCTGGTGGTGGTGGCCGTCGGCACTCCTGCGGGCGCTGCCGCACGTGCTGCTCCACCGCCCGGACGTCGTCTACACCATCGGCGGCCCGTCGTCGTCGCACGCGGCCGGGCGCTGGCTCGCCCGGCTCGCGGGCGTGCGTCTCGTCTGCCAGTTCCAGGACCCGCTACCGTTCCAGTACCCGCCGAGCCATCCGTGGCGGCACCGCTTCCACGAGCGGTTCGAGCGAACGCTCGCCGCCGAGGCCACGCCGCTGGTGTTCCTGACCGAGGCGGCGGCGGCGGCGGCGCGTCGGCGCCTGCCGCCAGACACGCGGGTGTTCGCGAACCTCGCCGGCGCGGCACCGCGCGCCGCCCCTACCGTGCCGCCGGTGATCGTGCCCGGCGCGCCGCTCACGATCACCCACATCGGCACGCTCGCCGACACGCGCAACCTCGATACCCTGCTCGCCGCGTTGACACGCCTGGCCGCCGACGACCCGTCGCTCGGCGAGCGCTTCCGCCTGCGCCTGGCCGGCACGCTGGACCGGCACGTCACGGCATCGATCGAGCGGTTCACGTTGCGCGACTCGGTCGAGGTGCTCGGCAAGCTCGAACGCGCGGCGGCACTCGCCCTCGCTGACGAGAGCGACGTGCTGCTGCTCGTGCAGCACCGTGGTGCCGTGTCGGGCGAGACGATCCCGTCCAAGGCCTACGAGTACCTCTGCGCGACGCGGCCGGTGCTCGGCCTCGTCGACGACAACGCCGAACTCGTCGAGCTGCTGCGCGAGCACGGTCATCTGGCCGTGCGCTACGACGACGGCGAGGAGGCGCTCGCGCAGGCGCTTCACACCTTGCTGTACGGCACGTTGCCGACGCCCCGACCGAGCGCTCTGACGGCCGCCGCGAGCGTGCGACGGCTCGTCGCGCGAATCACCGCGACCCACGGCGCGTGAGCGCGCCTGACGAGGGCTCGCCCGCCCGGACGAGCTCGTCGAGTGACGGATCCTCCCCGTCGGGGCGATCGCGCCGCACGCTCGCGCTCGTGCTCGGGTTGCTCGGCGGGATCGTCGTCGGGGGGGTGTTCGTCGGGCGCCACGCGCCGCTCGACACGCTCGGCGCCCGGCTCGAAGGCAGTGGCCCGGCCGGTCTCGCCGGCTTTCTCGTCGCGGGTGCCCTCGCCACCGCCGTCGGTCTGCCGCGTCAGGGCCTGGCGTTCGTCGCCGGTCTCGCCTGGGGCACGACCGCGGGACTCGCCCTGTCGCTCGTCGCCGCGATCGGCGGCTGCGCTCTGACGCTGGAGGCGTCGCGACGCTGGTTGCATCGCCACGTGCGCGCGCGCCACCCGGCGTTCGTCGACACGCTCACCCGCCTCGTGCGGCGCGACGCGTTCGCCAAGGTCATCGCGCTGCGCCTGCAGCCGTTCGGCACGAACCTGCTGACGAATCTCTGCGCGGGCCTGACGCCGATGCCGCGCGGGGCGTTCCTGGCCGCGTCGCTGATCGGGTACGTGCCGCAGATGCTCGTGTTCGCGCTGCTCGGCTCGGGCGTGCGGATCGGCTCGGGCACGCGGCTGCTCGCGAGCGCCGCGCTGTTGCTCGTCTCGCTGGCGATCGGGGCCGTGCTGTACCGGCGGCACGTCCGGAGTACCGACACGCCCGCCGGCTGAAGCGACGAGGCTCGACGGGTGCCGCGGCGTCGCGGGAGGCGGCGGGCCGATGTCCCGGACGCTCGGTGGCCGTCCCGGCGAGACGCTCTGGCACGGATCTGGCGACGCATCGTTGCCGGAACCGTCGGCCCGACGGGGTCGATGCGTGTCGGTGCCCGCACGGTCGACCCGATCGTCCTCAGCCAGAGCCTCGCATGCGCCTCACATGAGTCTCGCCGTCCGCTTCCTCGCGCTCGCCATCCTGCTCGTGACTGCCCTGCGGGCGGGCAGCGTCGCGAGCGCCGAAGTGCCGAACCTCGCGACCGGACGGAAGGCGGACGAGTCCTTGTCGGGCGCGGACGTGTCGGACCGCCGCGTCGGGAGCGGTAGCGGAACGGGATCCGGTGAGGCGCGCACGAGCATCGCCGTGCTCGGTGCGCGCACGCTGTTCGAGTCGAACGAGGCGGATCTGTCGGCGGAGGGCGGGCGCGCGCTCGAGCGGCTCGTCGACGCTCTCGTGACCCGTCACGTCGCGGACGGCTCGCTCCTGGGCATCCGGATCGTCGGACACACCGACGGCATCGGCACGGACCTCTACAACCTGCGACTGTCCGAGCGACGCGCGGCGAGCATCGGTGCCGTCATCGCGCGGCGCTACCCGGACGTGCCGATCGTGACCGAGGGCGCCGGCGAGCGCGCGCCGGTGGCGAGCGACGCGACCGCCGCGGGCCGGGCACGCAACCGCCGCGTCGAGATCCGCGTCGTCGCGCTCGAGCGGCGCTAGCGCGCGCCGTGCGCCGCGTCTCGCCCCATCGCCGGAAACGCCGCGCCCGCCGGCGATCCGGCCGGAGGCTCCTGCGCGGCATCGCGCTCGTGCCGGCGATCTCCCTCGGTGCGCTGATCGCTCCCGTGCCCACCCGGGCGGCCGACGCGGCGGCCGTCGCGACGGTCGGTACGAACGACGGACGATCGCACTGGCGGGAGCCGCCGCGCGCCGCGGCGCGTCCCGACGGTCGAGCGGACTGGGCCGTGGAGAGCTCGCCACGGGCGGCCGCCGCTCTGCCCGCCGTGGCGCCGTCGCCCGCGGGGGCGGACTCCGGCGGCGCGCTCCGCCCCCGCTGGCTGGACGTCGTCGTCGATGGCGAGCCGAGGCGCGTTCCGCGCCTGCGCGAAGCGCCGCCCCCACCACCTTCCGTTCCGCCCGCTCCCGTGCCGACACCCGCTCCGCCACCGGAGGCCGCACGCATGCTGCCGCCTCGCGAGGAGCGGCCGGTGTCGCGGCAGGCATCGTCCGGCGGCCCGGGCGCATCGCCGGCGATACGCGCGCCGCTCGATCCGTCCACGCCGCACGACACGGACGCGCTGGCGCGATGGCTGCGCGAGCTCGGCATCGGCGGGTCGTCGTGCCTGACGGACGAGGAGCTGGACGCGATGCCGCGCGGGCCCACCACCCGGGCGGCCCCGGAAGGCGGCGACGGGCGGTTCGAGCGGCTGCTCGACGCGCTCGGCGACGAGGTCGACGGGCATCCGCTGGACGACGGCGTCAGTCGGGACTGGGCGCTGTTCCGCCTGACCTGTGACGGCGACCTCTCGTCCGTCCCGTCGCGGACCGGCGGAGACGGCGATACCGAAGGCGTCCGCGAAGGGCCGGGCGACGGCGACAGTCTCGCGGGCGAAGAGTCCGCCGATCTGTCCGGGCGCGGCGGTGGCGGCGATGCTCCACCCGGCACCGATCGGGCCGGCCCGCGGAGCGAGGGCGACGACGGCTCACCCGATATCGACCTGGGCGGCGGCACGCGACGCGGCGGCTCGGTCGCCTCCGGACAGAACGGGGACGATGCGGGTCTGCCCGATGTCGACCTGGGCGACGCGGCGCGTGACGATGGTGCCGCCTCCGGATCGCGCGAGAGGGGCGACGGCTCGCCCGACGTCGATGTCGGCGGCGCGTTCGATGTCGACGACGGCGACGGCGCGCTCGATGTCGACCTGGGGTCGCCGCCACCGCGCCTCGCCCCCGGCGAGGGAGGTCTCGACGTTACGTCCGGCGGTCCGCTCGGTGGCTCGCTCAGCGACCCGCTCGGTGGATCGCTCGGTGATTCGTTCGGCGACGTGGCCGACGACCCGTTCGGTGATCCCTTCGGCGGCGGGATGGATGGCGGCGACGCGTCCGGCCTGTTCATCGTCGACGACGACGTTCCCGAGGGGTTCGAGGCGCTCGCCGCCCCTCAGGACCTGTGGGTCGACGTCCGCTTCAACGGCCGCAAGGTCGGTACCACGGCGATCACCTCGACGATCGACGAGCTCCTCTTCGATCAGCCGGCCGAGGTGCTCGCGATGCTCTCCGACATCGAGGATCCCGAGCGACTGCTGGAGCTCCTGGCGATGCCGCTCGCGCCGAACGCCGATCTCGTCTGCTTCCGGGACAACGATCCGGAGGGCTGCGGACGGGTCGTTCCCGCACCGATCGCCGTGATCCTCGACGAGAGCGCGCTGGTGCTGGACCTGTTCGTCTCGCCGGCGCTGCAGAGCGTGCAGGCGCGCGAGCGCGCGCGGCACCTGCCTCCTCCCGAGCGACGCCCCACCTCGATCCTGTCGCTGTATTCGGTGGCCTCCGACACGCCGGGGGCCGGCGGCACGTACGACCTGTCCGCACGTCTGCTCGCCGGCTACGGCGACGGTCACGTGTCGGCGGCCGCCGACTACGGCTCGCTCGACGAGCAGGCGCGCCTGAACGAGCTCAAGCTGACCCACTTCGCCGACGACCACGAGTTCACGGCGGGCACCTACGAGTGGACGCCGGGTGGTGCGCTCAGGGACATCGGACTGACCGGCGTCGGGTTCTCCACCTCGTTTCGCACGCGGCTCGATCTCGAGCAGGCGTTCAGCAGCGAGCTCGTCGTCTACCTGCAGCGACGCGCGATCGTGCAGCTCGTGATCGACGGCCGCGTGCAGGCGGGCGACAGCTACGCGGCGGGCAATCAGGTGATCGACACGAGCGCCCTGCCCGACGGCACCTACGTGGTCGAGATCCGCATCGTCGAGAGCGACGGTTCGACGCGCAGCGAATTTCGCACCTTCACCAAGAGCATGCTGATACCGCCGCGCGGCGAGCCGGTATTCTCCGCCACGGCGGGCATCGCGCGGATCGACGAGGAGCTCCTTCCCGACGACGCGGAGCCGCTCTTGGCGGGCTTCACGGTCGCGCAGCGTTTCGGGGACCGGGCGGCGCTGACGCTCGGCGCGGTGCAGCTCGCGCGCGACGGTCTCGGGCAGTCGGATCTCGTCTACCTGGGCGAGCGACTATCGGTGCAGGCGGGGTTCACGCTCGGGCGCGAGCGCACGTTCGGGACCAGCGTCAACACCGCCTACGCACTGCCGGGCGTGACGTTCGGTGCCTCGTGGCGCAGCTTCGCGTCGGACGTCGTGCGCGAGGGCGATCCGGTACGCGAGAGCCTGTATCCGAGGAGCGGCACGGAGTGGGGCGCGTCGATCAACCGCTCGCTCGGGCGTCTCGCCCTCGGGCTGTCGACGAGCCGCCGGGCCGAGCGGATCGACGACGGCGAGGTGCGCGACACGACGCGGACCGAGCTGCGCGCACGCCTCCCCGTGCTGCGTCGGCGCGGCATGCGCGGGTTCCTGGCCGCGAGCTTCCGCGACATCGATGGCGAACGCTCCGGCTCGCTGCGTTTCGACGTGTCGTTCGATCGCGGCCCGAACCTGAGCGCGGGCCTCGGGCTCGATGCGCTCGGCACACCGGGTGGCCCCGTCGAGCTCGCCCAGCGAGCGACTCTCGACTACACGACGAGCGGTGCGGGGATCGACTGGGGCACGTCGCTGTACGCCGGTCGCGGCGCCTTCGATTCGGCCGGCGCCCGTCTTCGCGTCGACCATCCGTCGTTCGCGGCGAGCGCCGCGCACGATGTCGAGCTGACCGCCGACGGCGCGGGACGTTCGAGCAGCGTGGCCGCCCTCAGCACGCACATCGGACTGGACCGGCAGGGCGGCGCGGTCGGTCGGGCGGGCGGCGGGGTACGCTCGGGCGTCATCGTCGCCGTCGACGGCACTCCGGCCGGAGAGCCGTTCGACATCGTCGTCAACGGCCTGAGCGTGACGAGCGGGGAGATCGGCACGTCGCGCTTCATCGGCCTGCAGCCGTTCGATTCCTACGCGATCAAGCTGGTCCCGCGCGGGGTGCTGTCCAACGGGCTCGGCGACGACGTGCACGAATTCACGTTGTACCCGGGAAGCGTGCAGCGCATCGCCATCGTCGCGGAGACCCGCGTCCTGCTGATCGCGCCGATCGTCGACCCGTCGGGACAGCCGCTCGGCAGCGCCGTCGTCCAGACCGGCGACAGTCCGTCGATCACCGATGCCGACGGACTCCTGCAGGCCGAGGTGGTGCCCGGCGCCTCTTTGTCGGTGCGTCCTCTCGAGGGGCCTTCCTGCACGATCGAGATACCGGCGGCCGAGCCCGGCACCGAGGTGCTGGTCGCCGATGTCGAGATCGTCTGCAACTTCAGCGGGGAGGCGAGCCCGGACGGCGATCGGGACGGCGAGTAGGGAGCCGGGCGAGGCGCTGCCGGGCGCGTGCGCCCGGGCGGGACGCGAAGGCCGCGGCGCGGGTTCGCCGGCCGCGCTCGCGAGGCGGCCGTCAGAAGCTGTCGGTGGAGTTGTCGAGTCCGACCGCCTTCCACACCTTGACCGGGAAGCGCTCGGCCGATCCCCGCTTGGGCAGGGCCACCCGGTAGCGCTCTCCCGCGTACAGCCGATTGGGCGCGAGCTCGACGCAGGCGTCGTCACCGGCGCCGCGCTCGCACTGCTCGATGCGACGCAGCAGCACGTTGGTGTTGCCGGTGTTCCTGAACTCGATCGAGTCACGCCCGCGGGTGACCTTGAGATCGGAGCGAGCGTTGTCGGGGCGCGAGAACAGCAGCAGGTCGTAGCCGACCAGCACGCGGATGGCGGAGGACTTCTTGCCCCCTCCGGCATCGGCGATGCGCGCCTTGCCGGTGTAGGGCTCGACGCGCAGGCGGAACACGCGATCGACGTCCGCACCGGCTTCGCGAAGGATCACGCGCACGCGCTTCCTGCCGCCCGGCGGAACGAGCAGCTGGCGGGGGCTGACCAGCACCGCCGCGGTGCGCGGATCGTCGAGCTCGACGCGGGAGGGCTCGTCGCTGCCCGGGTCGACGATCTCGGCGACTGACAGGTTGAGGTAGACCTTGGTTCTCCCGTTGTTCACCACCTCGACGTCCTGCACCGGTGTCGTCCCGGTGAATTCGATGACCGAGCGATTGACCGAGATCTGCGCGCCGGCAGGCGACGCGGCGACGAGCATCAGGAGAGCGAACGGGACCAGGCGAGTGAATGTCATGTGTGAGCGCTTCGCGGTGACGTTGAGACACCGTCTGTAGCGGTCGGACGGGACGTCTGTTGAGTCCCGCACGATCTCCCGCGCCCGGGCAGGCGGACAGAACCGGTGATTCGGCGTGTTTCTCACGGGCTCTCACCACTGGAAAACGTGTCGCGTCAGACGTTCGGCTGTGCTTTCGAGGGTTCCTCGTGGGGGCGATCACGTTTCCCGCACAGGCGATTGGAAACGGTTACAGCCGTCGTCGATACGCATTTCAGCACCGGATGTGGATCGTCGTTCAGGAGCTTCCACGGTGTTCAGCCAGCTACCCCGATCATGAGGATCGCGAGTCGATCAGGGATCACGGGTAGTGGGTTCGTCCATAACGACCCGCACGTCACACGAAAATAGAAACGGAGATTTGTCCCAATGAAAAACGTCAAGCTCGCACTCGTCGCCTCGGCCCTCGCTCTCTCCTTCGCCGGTGTTGCCGGCGCCGCTACCCAGGGCACCCTGGGCACCGACTCGACCGGTACCTCCGACATCATCCTCATCAAGGACAACGCGGTACAGATCTCCGACGTCGGCAACATCGACCTCGGCACCGAGTCCACGCTCGCGGCCGACAAGACGGGCTCCGATTCGGTCTGCGTGTTCGCCTCGACCGGCTCGTACCACCTGACGGTATCGGGTGCCCGTGCCGCGTTCACGCTCGAAGGCCCGACGGCAACCGACCTGATCCCCTACGGCGTCACCTGGCAGGTCGGTGCCGGCACACCCGAGACGATTCTTCCGGGCCTGAAGAGCGTCGGGGTCGGCTACGCCGGTGACGCCACCAGCCTCAACTGCAACGGTGGCACCAACGCCACGTTCGCGGTCGCCGTCGACGCGGTGGGCTTCAACGCGGCCGCTCCGGGCACGTACACCGACACGCTGACGCTGTTCGTCGAGTCGATCTGACCTCCTCCCGATGACTCCGCCGGGGCACGTGCTCTCGTGCCCCGGCGTTCCCGGATCTGTTGATCGACGACTCTCGCGCGAGAGTCCACGACGAGGCGACGGCACATGCAACCGATTCGAAGGTCCCGCATCGCGATCCTCGTCGCCGCTGCGCTCGGTCTCGCCTCCGCGTCCGCGTCCGCCCAGGACGCCGCCCGGTCGGACATCAGCGTCATCCGCGGCGAGGCGGTCCGGATATCCGACCTCGAGGACTGGGTCATCGGCATCTTCGCGGCCGACGCCAACCTGACCAACTGGACGTTCAACTTCGACACCGCCTGCGTGCACTCCACCTCCGGTGCCTACCGGCTGGAGATATCGGTGCAGAACGGGCCTGGTGCCCTGAGGCTCAAGAACGACGCCGGTGACGAGATGGCGTACGAGCTCTACACCAGCTCCTTCGGTCTTCGCGCGAACGACGCGCGTGGAAACGTCAACAACACCTTCTACACGAGCTCTCCCGTGCGGGTGACCGGCCGCTGGGGCAGTCCGGCGCAGGACTGCGGCGGTGTGCCCAACATCGGATTCGCCGCCATCGTGCGTCAGGCCGCGTTCAACGCGGCCCCGGCGGGCATCTACCGCGACTACGCGACGATCTTCGTCACTCCGGAGTAGCGCCCGCGCTTCACCCTTCGCGCCGTCGAGCCCACCGGCGGCGATTTCCCGGTTCGCGTCTCTGACCTCGGGTCCTCGGGCATCGGCGTCCAGGCTTGCCGCGTCCGGTATCCACGGCTTCGGCGGGTGGGTGCCGATGAGCGGACCTTCGCATTTTCGTCCCCGGCGCGATCCGTGCCCCCGATGCAATGTCCTCGATGTCGCCACGCGAACCCAGTCTCTCGACCGTACCGATCGTCGGCAGACGACGGCCTCGTGCCGTGGCCGCCAGACGCTTCGGTCTCGTGCTTCTCGGTTTCGGGGTCTGCGGCTCCGTGCTCGCCGGCGGCATCTCGATCGTGGACGACCTGTTCATCGGTGTCTGGTCTCCGTTCGGCACCCGATGGGAGGCCGAGGCGGGTGTCTGCATCCAGGGCGACGAGTCGTTCCGGGTCTACGCCTCGAGCATCGGCGGCAACGCGTTCGCGTTGCGCGACGGGGGCCTGAGCGAGGTACCCTATCAAGTGTTCTGGCATCCGGACGACGAACCGGGCGACGGCGAACGACTCGAACCCGACGCTCCGTCGCGGAGCGCGATCGTCGGGGCTTCCGTGGTCGACTGCGGCGGCGGCTCCAATGCCCGCATCCGGGTCCGGATCGGACGACTCGCGATCGAGCGTGCGGCTCCCGGCATCTACGGCGACACACTTCTACTGACGCTGTCGCCCCTCTGACGAGACGGTTCGTGGCAGGATCGCGATCTCGTGGCACCATTGGCGAGAGAAGTGCATGTCGTACCCCCATTCTCTCTCGACCGGCCGTGAGTGCACAGGGATGATCCGATCGAAACGACTTCTGCTCGGCCTGCTGTCGTCGACCCTGTGGGCGTTCTCGGCGACGGCGGCGGACGATGGCTGGTACGTCGGTGCCGGTGGCGGTGTATCGCGACTGACGCCGGACGCGGAAGGGTCGAACTTCACACTGGATGAAAGCACGTCGGGTGCCTTCGGCGTGTTCGGCGGGCGCGAGTTCGGACGGCGCTATGCGTTCGAGCTCGGTGCGACCCGCCTCGGCGAGGCCGGCCTGTCGGATGGCGAGTCGATCGAGTACTCGGTGGTGTCGGGTGGTTTGCTCGGCTACGTGCTGGGCGACGTCGAGCGCGTGCGTCGCGGCGAGGCGGCGGGTGGCTTTCTGCGCCTCGGGCTCGGAGCGATCGACAACGCGAGCGGCGTGCCGCTCGAGAAGGAAGACAACGTCTCGGTATGGGCCGGGATCGGCGCGGACGTGCCGATCGGGCGAATCTGGGCGCTGCGCGCCGAGCTCGCGAGCTTCGACGGCGACGCCCAGGCGGCCACGATCGCGCTCGTCTGGCGGCCCCGCGCCAGCTCCCGACGGGTGGTGGCGGAGCGTGCGCCGGTGCCCTCCGGCACGGTCTCCGACTCGACTCCCGCTCCGGCCCCGGCCCCGGCCCCGGCTCCGGCTCCGACTCCGACTCCGACTCCGGCTCCGGCTCCGGCTCCGGCTCCGGCTCCGGCTCCGGCTCCGGCTCCGACGGAGAGTGCCTCGGTCTCCCCTTCCGTTGTCGTTCCCGCGATGCCTCGTCGCGCCGAGGTCGCCGAAGCTCCCGCGAGCGTCGCTCGTCCGCCGCGTGTGTCGTCAGGCTCCGTCGCGAGCACCGACTGTCCTGCTCCGGGCACCGGCGAGCCGGTCGACGAGCGCGGCTGCGCTCGTTTCAGCGGCGTGCTCGAGGGCGTCTCCTTCGATCCGGGAACGGCGGTGCTGACGACGGACGGCGAGGCGGCGCTCGAGCGCCTGGCCACCGCACTGCTCGCCGAGCCGGCTGTCACGGTCGAGATCCGCGCGCACGTCACCGCTGGTGGCGATCCGGCGGCGGACAAGTCCTTGTCGCGTGATCGAGCGGTGGCGACCGCCCGGTACCTCGTCGGTCAGGGCGTACCGGTCGCGCGGCTCCGGGCCCGTGCGTTCGGGGCCGAGCGCCCACGTGCCGACGGCGGCCCCGACGAGCGCGTCGAGCTCGGTACCGTGACGCCCTGACGCCTCGCCACCCCGCCGCTCTCGCCGGAACGGCGAGGCCGGGCTTCGCCAGCTCGGCGTGTCGATGGGCCGGGACACCGGCGAGCGAATATCCCGCGCGCCTCGTCGTCTCCTCCCGAGGCGCTGATCCGCCCGGTATCGCCCGATATCGATGGGAACCCTGCGGCTCGCGTGCCGCGTCCGGTCTCCGCGCGAGGCCCGCTCCCGACGCCGACTCGATTCGGCAGTGGGGCGTGGCCGGCAACTTGCAAGCAGCCTGGAAACGGCGTCCCCGCGACGCCGTATCTCCTCGTCCGCGTGCTGTCCAGCGTCGCGGAAGGCTCTTCTCGCGCGTCCTCCGGGCAGGCACCGATGCCTCTATCTCCGACACGATTCCCGTTCCCGTCCGGATACCGTTCCGCAAAGGCGTTCGCGTTCGCGCTCCTCGCGGCGGCGCTGTACGTGCCCTCGCTGGCGCGAGCCGCGCTCGTGCTCACCGAGACGCTCGATCCGGCCACCCTCGCCGCCACGGTCATGGCCGACGTCGGCGGCAACGTCACGATCGACAGCGTCACCGTCGTCGGTGCGGAGGGGCAGGCGGCGACGTTCACCAACGGCCTGAGCGTCCCCGGCTTCATCGACTTCGAGCAAGGGATCGTCCTGAGCTCGGGACAGGTGAGTGCCATCGCCGGACCCAACACGGCCGACGACACCCGCAACCAGATGCCGGACGTGCCCGGCAGCAACGGCGACGCCGACTTCGACACGCTGTCGACATCGGCGGCCGGCACCTTCGACGCGGTCTACGTGATCATCGAGTTCACACCGCAGGGCGACACGATGACGGGCACGTTCACGTTCTCGTCCGAGGAGTACAACGAGTACGCCCCACCCGACGGCGCACAGAGCGCGGGCAATCAATACTTCGACGTCATGGGCTTCTTCGTCAACGGCGTCAACTACTCGACCACCGCCGACGGCGGCAACGTCTCGATCAACACCGTCAACAAGACGCTCAACTCGGCGGACTTCATCGACAACGACTTCGGTGACTTCGGCGCCGGCAACACGCCGGTCGACATCGAGCCGGACGGTTTCACCACGCTGCTCGTCTGGACCGCGCCGGTCGACCCTGGCGTGAGCAATACGCTGAAGTTCGGCGTCGCCGACGGGGGCGACGACGCGTTCGACTCGTGGCTGCTGGTCGGCAAGGACTCGTTCCGCGTGCTCGATTCGGCGGCGACCGTGGATCTGGCGCTCGAGGTCTCCGACGGGCGCCTCGAGAGCGTGCCCGGCGAGGCGCCGCTCGTCGAGACGGTGCTGACCAACCTCGGACCCGAGAGCACGGCGCGCGAGATTCGCATCGACTACACCCTGCCGGCGGGGGTCACGATCAACGGTGGTCTCGCCGCCGCGATCGGCGAGAGCGGTGCCAACGGCAACGAGTGGGCGTGCACGTCCGACGCCGCCTCGCCGCAGACGATCGATTGCCGCAGCGTCACGACTCTCGGCCACACGCCGGGTAACGAGCGCACGACCTTCGCGTTCGCGCTGGACCCGCTCGACGCCTCGCTCGTCGGAGAGACGCTGACGATCGCCGCCACGGTCTCGGCGAGCGATACCGACACCGTCGGCGGCAACGACGACGCGAGCGACACGACGCTCGTGGTCGCCAGCGACACGACGCCGCCGTCGGCCGCGATCACCGGCATGCCGAGCATCACCGGTGCGACCACACCGTTCACCGTCACCGTGACCTTCGACGAACCGGTGAACGGACTCGCCGCGACCGACATCGTCGTCGCTGGCGCGACGGCAGCTGCCTTCGCCATCGTCGACAGTCGCACGGCGACGCTCGAGCTGACACCCGACGGCAGCGGCGACATCGTGTTGTCGTTGCCGGCCGCGTCCGCGCAGGACTTCGCCGGCAACGACAGCGCGGCCGCCGGCCCCGTCACGACCGTCTACGCGCCCGACTCGCCGCTACTCTCGATCGACGGTGCACCGGGTGTCGTCGGCGATACCGACCCCTTCCGGGTCACGTTCGCGTTCTCCGAACCCGTCGGCGAATTCGTGCTCGGTGACATTCTCGTCGGCAACGGCTCGGCGAGCGATCTCGTCGCCGTCGACGCCTCGACGTGGACGGCGCTGATCAGCCCCGACACGACCAGCGACATCTCGATCGACGTGCCGGCCGGCAGCGCCGTCGCGCTCGACGACGGTACGCCGACGAGTGGCGACGCGGTGACCGTCGACTTCAACGCGAGCGCCCCGAGCGTGCTGCTGTCCGGCGCGCCCGCGATCGTCAACGCGCCTGACCCGTGGACCATCTCGCTCGCCTTCAGCGAGAGCGTGACAGGGCTCGATCTCGGCGACTTCAGTGTCGCCGGCGCAACGCTCTCGAACCTCGCCGGAAGCGAGGCGAGCTGGACCGTCGACGTGACGCCGGACGGCAGCGGCGACGTGACGCTCGCGCTCGTCGAGGGCGCCGTCGTCGACATCGCCGCCAATCCGAACTCCCGGTCGGCCACGCTGCTCACGGTCTACGACGACGTCGCGCCGGACGGAGCGTTCTCGAACGTGCCGACCTGGGCGAACGACACGACGCCCTACAGCGTGACGTTGACGTTCTCGGAGCCTGTGCCCGGATTCACGCTCGGCGACATCGTCGCCACGAACGCGTCGCTCGGTGCGCCGTCGAGCGGTGGCGACACGACGTTGACGTTCTCCGTGACGCCCGAGGGGGACGGTGACGTGGCGCTGTCGGTGGCGGCGGGTGCCGCGAGCGACGTGGCCGGCAACCCCACGACCGCATCGATCGACGCCGTGACGCTCTACGACGACGTGCCGCCGGTGCTCGCGATCGACACCATCGCGGGCGACGACATCATCAATTCGAGCGAAGACGATGCGCCGCTGGAGATCACCGGTACGACGACGGGTCTCGCCGACGGCAGGCTCGTCGCGCTGACGGTCGGCGACACGACCTACCTGGCCTTCGTCGCCGGCGGCCTCTGGAGCGCGACGGTCGACGCCTTCGTGCTGCAGGGGCTTGCCGCCACCTCGACCGTCACGGCCGACGCGAGCGATGCCGCGGGCAATGCCGCCGTGCAGGCGACGCGATCCGTCGCGCACGACGCCGATGCGCCGCCCGAGCCTTCGATCACGGCGCTCGCGACCGGCGACTCCGCTCCCACGCTGAGCGGAAGCGCCACGATCGCGCCCGGTGACGTGCTCGCCGTGGCGCTCGACGGAGTGACCTACACGGTCGGCGACGGCGCACTCGCTCTCGGTGCCGGGAACACGTGGACACTCGATGTGCCCGCCGGTGCCGCACTTCCCGATGGCACGTTCGACGTCACCGTGACGCTGACCGATGCGGCCGGCAACGTCGCGACCGAGAACACGAGCGGCGAGCTGGTCGTCGACACGGTAGCGCCTGCGGCACCGTCGATCGCGCCCGATCTGACGGCCGCGGACGACAGCGGCGCGAGTGCCGTCGACGACATCACCCGCGTCACGCGACCGGCGATCAGGGTGGCGGCGGGATCGCTCGAGGCCGGTAGCGCGTTCACGCTGTACGTCGACGGAAGTCCGGCCGCGAACGGTACCGTCGCCGCCGACGGCAGCTTCGCCGAGAGGACTCCGGTTCTCGCCGAAGGCGTGCGCAACGTGACCTACACGGTCAGCGACGCCGTCGGCAACGAGAGCGCGGCGTCGCCGGTGCTCGCCGTCACGATCGACGCGACCGCCCCGCTGCCGGTGGTCTCGCGTCCGATCGCGGCCGATGACACCGTCTCGGCCGTCGAGGCCACGGCGCTGACCCTGTCCGGCTCCGCCGACGCGTTCGGCACCGTCGAGCTCGCGCTCACCGACGGCGGTGGTGCCAGTGTCGCGGCCACCGCCCTCGTGGACCCGGGCGGTGCCTGGTCGGTGACCGGCATCGACCTGTCCACACTCGCCGACGGCGCCTTGAGTGTCGTCGCGACGGCGAGCGACATCGCCGGCAACGTCGCGTCCGTGACCGAGACCGGCATCATCCTCGACGCCACGGCACCGATCGCACCGACGGTCGACGCTCTCGTGACATCCGACACCACGCCTTCCGTGACCGGTGGCTATCCGGTGGAACCCGGTGTCGCACTGGACATCGTGCTGGACGGCGTGACCTACACGCTCGGCGATGGTCACCTGAGCGTCGACGGTGCCGGGCTCTGGACTCTCGTGGTGCCGGCCGGCGCGTCGCTGACGGACGGCCTGTTCGACGTGCGGGCGACGGTCACCGACACGGCGGGCAACGTGGCCGTGGACACGACGAGCGACGAGCTGGTCGTGGACAGCGTGTCGCCGGTGGTGCCGACCGTCGCGGCACGGCTCTCGGCGAGCGCGACACCGGCGATCGAGGGCACGGCGGTGATCGCCCCGGGCGAGGCGTTCGTGGTGACGCTCGATGGCAAGGGCTACGCGCCCGGGGACGGGGCGCTGGCGCTCGGCGCGGACGACACCTGGACACTGGACGTGCCGGCGGGGGACGCGCTGGCGGACGGCACCTACGAGGTCCAGGCGAGGGTGACGGACGCGGCCGGCAACGTGTCGGTGGACACGAGCACGGAGGAGCTGAGCGTCGACACCACGGCGCCGTCCACGCCGACGGTGACGGCGCAGGCGAGCGACAGCCCGACGCCGGTGCTCGAGGGCACGGCGACGCTCGGGGCGGGGGAGACGCTGACGGTGGAGGTGGACGGGAGGATCTACACGCTCGGCGACGGGGCGCTGGTGAGCGAGGGCGAGGGGACGTGGACGCTGACGGTGCCGGAGGCGCTCGCGGAGGGTGTGTACGACGTGACGGTGACGGTGACGGACGCGGCCGGCAACGCGAGCACGGAGACGAGCTCGGGCGAGCTGACGGTGGACACGACGGCCCCGCCGACGCCGACGCCGGTGCTGGATCTGGTGGCCGCGAGCGACAGCGGGGAGAGCGACGCGGACGAGGTGACGAACCTCGCGACGGTGGAGCTGGAAGTGGTATCGGAGCCGGGCACGCTGGCGCCGGGCTCGGTGGTGACGCTGTACGTGGACGGAGCGGAGGCGGGCACGGCGACGGTGGACGGGTCGGGCGGGTTCGCGGTGGCGGGCGTGGGGCTGGGGGCGGATGGCGAGCGAGAGCTGACGTACACGCTGACGGACGAGGCGGGCAACGAGAGCGCGGCCTCGGCGGCGCTGAGGGTGACGCTGGACACGCAGGTGCCGGCGCCGAGGCTTGCGGAGCCGGTCGCGGAGGACGGGGTGATCAACGCGGCGGAGGCGAGCGCGCTGTCGTTGTCGGGGGTGTCGGAGCCGGGCAGCGCGGTGAGGGTGAGGATCACGGACGGTGTGGATGCGGTCGAGGTGGCGGCGGTGGCGGACGGGGCGGGCGACTGGAGCGTTGCCGGTGCGGACGTGAGGGGTCTGGCGGAGGGGACGCTGGAGATCACGGTGCTCGCGAGCGACGCGGCGGGCAACGCGGGCACGAGCGCGGCGGTGACGGCGACGCTCGCCACGAGCGGGCCGACGGCGCCGACGGTGGATGCGCGGGCGACGGACGAGGCGACGCCGACGCTCACCGGCACGAGCGAGATACCGGGGGATCTGGTGGTGCGGTTGAACGGGGTGGACTACTCGGCCGGGGCGGGCACGCTGGTGCAGGGACCGAACGGGAGGTGGTCGCTGACGGTGGCCCCGGGGGACGCTCTGGCGGACGGCGTCTACGAGGTGCGGGCGACGCTGACCGATCCGGCGGGCAACGTGGCCGTGGACACGACGAGCGACGAGCTGGTCGTGGACACCACGCCGCCGGCCACCCCGCTCGAGGCGCTCGACCTGCTCGCCGCGAGCGACAGCGGCGCGAGCGCCACGGACGATCTGACGCGGCTCTCGCCGGTCACGCTCGCCGCCCCCGCCGGCAGCGCCGCGCCGGGCGCGACACTGGTGGTGCTGCGCGACGCGGTGGCGTTCGCCACCGCGACCGCCGACCCGTCCGGCGCGTTCGCCACGAGCGCGGATCTGACGGCGGAGGGGGCGAACGCGTTCACCTGGCGGGTGCGCGACGCGGCCGGGAACGAGAGCGGGGACGCCCCGCCGCTGGTGGTCACGCGGGACACGGTGACGCCGGTGCCGACGTTGTCCGGGCCGATCGCCGGGGATGACCGGATCAACGCGGCGGAGGCGGGATCGCTGTCGCTGTCGGGGACGGCGGAGCCGGGCAGCCGGGTGAGTCTCGAGGTGAGTGACGGGGCGGGGGGGGCGCTCGCGCGCACGGCGACGAGCGGTGCGGGCGGGGAGTGGTCGCTCGCGGGCGTGGACGTGAGGGGTCTGGCGGAGGGGGCGCTGACGATCGCGTTCGAGGCGGAGGATGTCGCCGGGAACCTCGCGCCCGGCGCGACGGCGAGCGTCACGCTCGCCACCGGTGCCCCGACACTCGCGATCGCGCCGGTCGCCGGGGACGACATCGTCAACGCCCAGGAGAGCGCGAGCGGTGTCGTGGTGGGCGGCACGAGCACGGGACTGGCGGACGGGGCGACGGTGAGCGTGACGATCGACTCGCTGACGTTCGCCGGAGCCGTCGGCGGCGGCGCCTGGCAGGTGAGCGTGCCGGCCGCCGAGCTCGCCGCCCTGCCCGCCACGGTCGTGGTGAGCGCCGATGCGTCCGACGCGAGCGGCAACCCGGCCGGGACGGCCACGCGCACCGTCGCGCTCGACACCGAGGCACCGGTGCTGATCCTCGGCCCGATCGCCGGGGACGACCGGCTCAACGCGGCGGAGTCCACGCGGGAGCTGCTCGTGGTCGGCACGAGCAGCGGGCTGGAGGACGGGCAGGGGATCGCGCTGCGCATAGACGGGGCGCTCTTCGGCGGTGTCGTCGCCGGCGACGCCTGGCAGGTGACGGTGACGGCGGCGGAGGTGCAGGGGATCGCCGACGGGGCGGCGGTGACGGTGGACGCGGCGGACGTGGCCGGCAACGCGGCGGCGACGCTCGGGCGCACGCTGGAGGTGGACCTGATCGCCCCGACGGTGGCGATCGACGAGCCGCCGCTGGTGACGATGGCGAACGCCGCCGCGTGGCAGGTGGGCGGGGACTGCGCGGTGGACGACGCGGTGGTGGTGGTGACGGTGGCGGGGGCGACGCCGGAGTCGAGGAGCGTGCCGTGCACGCCGCCGGGGCGCTGGAGCGCGGAGTTCGACGTCGGCGCGTTCGACGACGGGGTGGACGTGATCGCGGTGGAGGCGAGTCAGGAGGACGCGGCGGGGAACGTCGGGGTGGCGCCGACGCGGCGGGCGACGAAGACGGACGCGACCCCGTCGGTGACGATCGCGACGGTGGCCGGGGACGACGTGATCAACGCGGCGGAGGCGGGGGCGGCGGTGACGCTGTCGGGGACGACGGTGGACGTGGAGGACGGGCAGGAGGTGACGCTGGGTCTGGGCGGGTTCCTCTACACGGCGGTGGTCTCGGGGGACGCGTACGCGGTGGCGGTGCCGAGCGCCCGGGTGCAGGGGCTGGGGACGAGCGAGACGGTGACGGCGGACGTGACGAACGGGTTCGGTCAGGTGGCCTCGCAGGCGAGCCGGACGGTGTCGGTGGACACGGTGTCGCCGGCGGCGGCGACGATCAACGCGCAGCTGACGAACGGGAGCACGCCGACGCTGGAGGGGACGGCGACGCTGCAGTCGGGGGACACGCTGGTGGTGAGCGTGAACGGGGTGGACTACGCGCTGGGCGCGGGAGCGCTGGAGCACGACGGATCGGGTGGGTGGACGCTGGTGATCCCGCCGGCCGATGCGCTGTCGGACGGTGTGTACGCGGTGGAGGCGGCGGTGAGGGACGCGGCGGGGAACGCGACGACGGTGGTGGTGGCGGAGGCGCTGAGGGTGGACTCGACGGCGCCGCAGGCGCCGACGGTGGGGCTGGACCTGGTGGCCGCGAGCGACAGCGGTGCGAGCGAGACGGACGAGGTGACGAGCGAGAGCGCGCCGAGGTTCGTGGTGGCCGCGGGGGGGGCGACGGCGGGGTTGGCGTACGTGCTGTACGAGGGGACGACGGCGATCGGGACGGGGACGGTGGAGGCGGACGGGAGTCTCTCGATCGTCGTGTCGCTGGGTGAGGGGACGCACGCGCTGAGCTACCGCTACGTGGACGAGGCGGGGAACGAGAGCGGCTCCTCGGCGGGGCTGACGGTGGTGGTGGACACGGTGGGGGAGGAGCCTGCGGTGGACGCTCCGATCGCGGGTGACGGCCGGATCAGCGCGGCGGAGGGTGGCGCGGTGGGGCTGTCGGGCAGTGCGGAGGCGGGCTCGCTGGTGAGGGTGACGATCGCGGACGGGGTGGGCGGCAGCGTGACGGGCGTGGTGAAGGCGGCGGGGGACGGCGGGTGGACGCTGTCGGGCGGTGCGGCGCTGGACGTGGGGGCGCTGGAGGAAGGGACGCTGCAGGTGGTGGTGAGGATGACGGACGTGGCGGGGAACGAGGCGAGTGCGGCGGCGGTGGACGTCGAGCACGACCCGGTGGCGCCGCCCGTGCCGACGGTCGAGGCGCAGGTGACGAACGACCCGACGCCGGTGCTCGCGGGGACGGTGGAGCCGGGAGTCGGAGGCACGTTCGAGGTGGTGGTGGACGGGACGACGTGGACGCCGGGCGGCGCGCTGGTCTGGGACGGGGTGGATCGGTGGTCGCTGGAGCTGCCGCCGGACTCGGCGCTGGGCGAGGGGACTCACGAGGTGGTGGTGCGGGTATTCGACGCGGCAGGCAACGTGAGCGTGGACGTGACACTGGACGAGCTGCGGGTGGACGCCACGCCGCCGCCACCGCCGAGCGTGGTGGCGCAGACGACGAGCGCGTCCTCGCCGACGCTCGCGGGTGAGGCGGCGCTGCTGCCGGGCGACGTGCTGGAAGTGACGCTGGCGGGGCGGACGTGGACGGTGGCGGATGCGGAGCTGAGCGAGAACAGCGACGGGACGTGGACGCTGGTGGTGGGGGACGTGCTGTCGGACGGGGTTTACGAGGTGGTGGTGCGGGTGATCGACGAGGCGGGCAACGTGAGCGCGGACACGACGACGGGTGAGCTGGTGATCGACACGGTGGCTCCGGCGGCGCCGACGGTGAACGCGAGCATCGCGGCGAGTGCCGCGCCCATGATCGACGGCACGGCCGCACTCGACGGCAACGAGCGACTGGAGGTCACGCTCGACGGCGTCACCTATCGGGTCGGGGACGGAGCGCTGACGCTCGGCGCGGGGAATGCCTGGACGCTCGACGTGCCGCCGGCGAACGCGTTGGCGGACGGCGTCCACGACGTGCTCGCCGCGTCGGTCGACGAGGCGGGCAACCGTTCGGAGGATCCGACGAGCGTAGAGCTGACGGTGGATACGGTCGCTCCGGCGGTGCCGACCGTGACGGCACAGACGACGAACACCGCGACCCCGTCGCTCGGCGGAACGGCGATCCTGGAGGCCGGCGAGGTGCTGACCGTCACGCTCGACGGTGTCACGTACACCAGCGACGGCGGCGCGGTGACGCTGGACGGCGTGGCCGGCGGGAGCGTCCGGAACTGGAGCCTGGACATCGTGACGGCGAACGCGCTGGCGGACGCGGTCCACGAGGTCGTCGCGCAGGCGATCGACACGGCGGGCAACGTGGCCGTGGACACGACGAGCGACGAGCTGGTCGTGGACAGCGTGTCGCCGGTGGTGCCGACCGTCGCGGCACGGCTCTCGGCGAGCGCGACACCGGCGATCGAGGGCACGGCGGTGATCGCCCCGGGCGAGGCGTTCGTGGTGACGCTCGATGGCAAGGGCTACGCGCCCGGGGACGGGGCGCTGGCGCTCGGCGCGGACGACACCTGGACACTGGACGTGCCGGCGGGGGACGCGCTGGCGGACGGCACCTACGAGGTCCAGGCGAGGGTGACGGACGCGGCCGGCAACGTGTCGGTGGACACGAGCACGGAGGAGCTGAGCGTCGACACCACGGCGCCGTCCACGCCGACGGTGACGGCGCAGGCGAGCGACAGCCCGACGCCGGTGCTCGAGGGCACGGCGACGCTCGGGGCGGGGGAGACGCTGACGGTGGAGGTGGACGGGAGGATCTACACGCTCGGCGACGGGGCGCTGGTGAGCGAGGGCGAGGGGACGTGGACGCTGACGGTGCCGGAGGCGCTCGCGGAGGGTGTGTACGACGTGACGGTGACGGTGACGGACGCGGCCGGCAACGCGAGCACGGAGACGAGCTCGGGCGAGCTGACGGTGGACACGACGGCCCCGCCGACGCCGACGCCGGTGCTGGATCTGGTGGCCGCGAGCGACAGCGGGGAGAGCGACGCGGACGAGGTGACGAACCTCGCGACGGTGGAGCTGGAAGTGGTATCGGAGCCGGGCACGCTGGCGCCGGGCTCGGTGGTGACGCTGTACGTGGACGGAGCGGAGGCGGGCACGGCGACGGTGGACGGGTCGGGCGGGTTCGCGGTGGCGGGCGTGGGGCTGGGGGCGGATGGCGAGCGAGAGCTGACGTACACGCTGACGGACGAGGCGGGCAACGAGAGCGCGGCCTCGGCGGCGCTGAGGGTGACGCTGGACACGCAGGTGCCGGCGCCGAGGCTTGCGGAGCCGGTCGCGGAGGACGGGGTGATCAACGCGGCGGAGGCGAGCGCGCTGTCGTTGTCGGGGGTGTCGGAGCCGGGCAGCGCGGTGAGGGTGAGGATCACGGACGGTGTGGATGCGGTCGAGGTGGCGGCGGTGGCGGACGGGGCGGGCGACTGGAGCGTTGCCGGTGCGGACGTGAGGGGTCTGGCGGAGGGGACGCTGGAGATCACGGTGCTCGCGAGCGACGCGGCGGGCAACGCGGGCACGAGCGCGGCGGTGACGGCGACGCTCGCCACGAGCGGGCCGACGGCGCCGACGGTGGATGCGCGGGCGACGGACGAGGCGACGCCGACGCTCACCGGCACGAGCGAGATACCGGGGGATCTGGTGGTGCGGTTGAACGGGGTGGACTACTCGGCCGGGGCGGGCACGCTGGTGCAGGGACCGAACGGGAGGTGGTCGCTGACGGTGGCCCCGGGGGACGCTCTGGCGGACGGCGTCTACGAGGTGCGGGCGACGCTGACCGATCCGGCGGGCAACGTGGCCGTGGACACGACGAGCGACGAGCTGGTCGTGGACACCACGCCGCCGGCCACCCCGCTCGAGGCGCTCGACCTGCTCGCCGCGAGCGACAGCGGCGCGAGCGCCACGGACGATCTGACGCGGCTCTCGCCGGTCACGCTCGCCGCCCCCGCCGGCAGCGCCGCGCCGGGCGCGACACTGGTGGTGCTGCGCGACGCGGTGGCGTTCGCCACCGCGACCGCCGACCCGTCCGGCGCGTTCGCCACGAGCGCGGATCTGACGGCGGAGGGGGCGAACGCGTTCACCTGGCGGGTGCGCGACGCGGCCGGGAACGAGAGCGGGGACGCCCCGCCGCTGGTGGTCACGCGGGACACGGTGACGCCGGTGCCGACGTTGTCCGGGCCGATCGCCGGGGATGACCGGATCAACGCGGCGGAGGCGGGATCGCTGTCGCTGTCGGGGACGGCGGAGCCGGGCAGCCGGGTGAGTCTCGAGGTGAGTGACGGGGCGGGGGGGGCGCTCGCGCGCACGGCGACGAGCGGTGCGGGCGGGGAGTGGTCGCTCGCGGGCGTGGACGTGAGGGGTCTGGCGGAGGGGGCGCTGACGATCGCGTTCGAGGCGGAGGATGTCGCCGGGAACCTCGCGCCCGGCGCGACGGCGAGCGTCACGCTCGCCACCGGTGCCCCGACACTCGCGATCGCGCCGGTCGCCGGGGACGACATCGTCAACGCCCAGGAGAGCGCGAGCGGTGTCGTGGTGGGCGGCACGAGCACGGGACTGGCGGACGGGGCGACGGTGAGCGTGACGATCGACTCGCTGACGTTCGCCGGAGCCGTCGGCGGCGGCGCCTGGCAGGTGAGCGTGCCGGCCGCCGAGCTCGCCGCCCTGCCCGCCACGGTCGTGGTGAGCGCCGATGCGTCCGACGCGAGCGGCAACCCGGCCGGGACGGCCACGCGCACCGTCGCGCTCGACACCGAGGCACCGGTGCTGATCCTCGGCCCGATCGCCGGGGACGACCGGCTCAACGCGGCGGAGTCCACGCGGGAGCTGCTCGTGGTCGGCACGAGCAGCGGGCTGGAGGACGGGCAGGGGATCGCGCTGCGCATAGACGGGGCGCTCTTCGGCGGTGTCGTCGCCGGCGACGCCTGGCAGGTGACGGTGACGGCGGCGGAGGTGCAGGGGATCGCCGACGGGGCGGCGGTGACGGTGGACGCGGCGGACGTGGCCGGCAACGCGGCGGCGACGCTCGGGCGCACGCTGGAGGTGGACCTGATCGCCCCGACGGTGGCGATCGACGAGCCGCCGCTGGTGACGATGGCGAACGCCGCCGCGTGGCAGGTGGGCGGGGACTGCGCGGTGGACGACGCGGTGGTGGTGGTGACGGTGGCGGGGGCGACGCCGGAGTCGAGGAGCGTGCCGTGCACGCCGCCGGGGCGCTGGAGCGCGGAGTTCGACGTCGGCGCGTTCGACGACGGGGTGGACGTGATCGCGGTGGAGGCGAGTCAGGAGGACGCGGCGGGGAACGTCGGGGTGGCGCCGACGCGGCGGGCGACGAAGACGGACGCGACCCCGTCGGTGACGATCGCGACGGTGGCCGGGGACGACGTGATCAACGCGGCGGAGGCGGGGGCGGCGGTGACGCTGTCGGGGACGACGGTGGACGTGGAGGACGGGCAGGAGGTGACGCTGGGTCTGGGCGGGTTCCTCTACACGGCGGTGGTCTCGGGGGACGCGTACGCGGTGGCGGTGCCGAGCGCCCGGGTGCAGGGGCTGGGGACGAGCGAGACGGTGACGGCGGACGTGACGAACGGGTTCGGTCAGGTGGCCTCGCAGGCGAGCCGGACGGTGTCGGTGGACACGGTGTCGCCGGCGGCGGCGACGATCAACGCGCAGCTGACGAACGGGAGCACGCCGACGCTGGAGGGGACGGCGACGCTGCAGTCGGGGGACACGCTGGTGGTGAGCGTGAACGGGGTGGACTACGCGCTGGGCGCGGGAGCGCTGGAGCACGACGGATCGGGTGGGTGGACGCTGGTGATCCCGCCGGCCGATGCGCTGTCGGACGGTGTGTACGCGGTGGAGGCGGCGGTGAGGGACGCGGCGGGGAACGCGACGACGGTGGTGGTGGCGGAGGCGCTGAGGGTGGACTCGACGGCGCCGCAGGCGCCGACGGTGGGGCTGGACCTGGTGGCCGCGAGCGACAGCGGTGCGAGCGAGACGGACGAGGTGACGAGCGAGAGCGCGCCGAGGTTCGTGGTGGCCGCGGGGGGGGCGACGGCGGGGTTGGCGTACGTGCTGTACGAGGGGACGACGGCGATCGGGACGGGGACGGTGGAGGCGGACGGGAGTCTCTCGATCGTCGTGTCGCTGGGTGAGGGGACGCACGCGCTGAGCTACCGCTACGTGGACGAGGCGGGGAACGAGAGCGGCTCCTCGGCGGGGCTGACGGTGGTGGTGGACACGGTGGGGGAGGAGCCTGCGGTGGACGCTCCGATCGCGGGTGACGGCCGGATCAGCGCGGCGGAGGGTGGCGCGGTGGGGCTGTCGGGCAGTGCGGAGGCGGGCTCGCTGGTGAGGGTGACGATCGCGGACGGGGTGGGCGGCAGCGTGACGGGCGTGGTGAAGGCGGCGGGGGACGGCGGGTGGACGCTGTCGGGCGGTGCGGCGCTGGACGTGGGGGCGCTGGAGGAAGGGACGCTGCAGGTGGTGGTGAGGATGACGGACGTGGCGGGGAACGAGGCGAGTGCGGCGGCGGTGGACGTCGAGCACGACCCGGTGGCGCCGCCCGTGCCGACGGTCGAGGCGCAGACTTCGCCGAGCGCCACGCCGACCCTCGCGGGGGGAGCCGTCATCGGCATCGGGGAGACGCTCGCGGTGACGCTGAACGGGACGACCTACACGCTCGGTGACGGGGCGCTGATGCTCGGCGCGCGCGATACCTGGACACTGGACGTGGCGGCGGGTGACGCGCTGGCGGACGGCACCTACGACGTCATCGCGACGGCGACCGATCTCGCCGGCAACGTCTCGGTCGGTGCGACCCCGGTCGAGTTGATCGTCGATGCCACGGCTCCGATCTCGCCGACGGTCACGCTCCAGGCGGGCAACAGCACCACGCCGACCCTGGAAGGCACCGCCGCGCTCGGCACGGGCGAGGCGCTGACGGTCGAGCTGGACGGGACGACCTACACGGTGGGTGACGGCGCGCTGGTGGACAACGGCGACGGCACCTGGACGCTGGCGGTACCGGGTCCGCTCGCCGAGGGTGCGTACGACCTCACGGTCACCGTCACCGACGCGGCCGGCAACGCGAGCTCGGAGACGGCGGTCGGCGGGTTGTCGATCGACACGACGGCGCCCGACGCGCCGCCGCTCGCTCCGGACCTCGTCGCCACGAGCGACAGCGGAGCGAGTGCCACGGACGACCTGACGAATCGGGCGAGCGTGGACATCGGCGCGGAATCGGACCCGGCGTTCGTGCCGGGTCTGATCGTCACGCTGTACGTCGACGGCATCGCTGCCGGCACCTCGACGATCGATGTACTCGGCCGGTCGACCGTCGCGGGCATCGCGCTGGGTGCCGAAGGCGAGCGTGTGCTCGAATACACGCTGAGCGACGCGGCCGGGAACGAGAGTCCGCCGTCGCCGCCGCTGCTCGTCACGCTCGACGTCACGGCACCCGTACCGACGATCGTCACGCCGATCGCGCTCGACGGGTTCGTCAACGCCGCCGAGGCGAGGGCGCTCGAGCTGAACGGCCGGTCGGAGCCCGGCAGCACGATCAGGCTCACCGCGAGCGACGGCACGGGCTCGGTCTCGGCCATCGCCGTCACCGACGCCGCCGGGAGCTGGCGGATCGCCGACTTCGATGTCATCGCGCTCGCCGACGGTGAGATCGAGATCGTGGCCGACGCGATCGACAGGGCCGGCAACCCCGGCACCTCGCCGGTGGCGAGCGCCACGTTCGTCGTCGCCGGCCCGCTCGTGCCGACCGTCGACGTGCTGATCACGAACGATACGACACCGGTGCTGTCCGGTACGGGCGTGGGCGCCGGCGAGCTCGTCGTGCGCGTCGACGGCGTCGATCACAGCGAGGCGAACGGCTCGCTCGTGCGAGATCCGGACGGGACCTGGTCGCTGACGGTGGACGATGCCGACGCACTGGACGACGGCCGCTACGACGTGCTCGCGAGCCTCACCGACATCGCCGGCAACGAGGCGCTCGACACCACGGTCACGGAGTTGACGATCGACACCGTACCGCCGGCCGTGCCGAGCGTGGACGCCCGGTTCGCGAACGTCGCCTCGCCCGTCGTGACGGGACGCTGGGTACCCGGACCCGGCACGACGCTGGCGATCACGCTCGCCGGCGTCCAGCGCGATGCCGACGACGACGCGCTCGACGTCATGCCGGACGGTAGCTGGGCGTTGTCGGTGCCGATCGACGCCGGCCTCGTCGACGGAACCTACGACGTGCTCGCGCGTGTCCTCGACGCCGCGGGCAACGAGTCGGTCGACGCGACGGTGGGGGAGCTCGTCATCGACACCGTGCCTCCCGCGCTCGCGCTCGACGCGATCGAGGGCGACGACGTCGTGAGTCTCGCCGAGGCGTCCGACGGCGTCGTCCTGGAAGGTGACTCGGATGCCGGCGACGGGCAGCTCGTCGAGCTCCTCGTCGACGGCGTCGCCCACGACGCGCCGCTGGTCGACGGGCGCTGGTCGCTCGCGCTGTCGCCCGCCGCCGTGGCGTCCCTGCCGGACGCGTTCGACGTCGTCGTCGACACCCGCGATGCGGCCGGCAACGCCGCTCCGCGCGTGACGCGCACGATCCGTCTCGATCGCGATGCCGCGCGGGTCACGCTCGACGCGCTGTCGCTCGCGAACGTCCTGTCGGCCGAGAACTGGCCGGTGAGCGGGGAGTGCGAGAACGACGGCTCGGCGGTCACCATCACCGTCGTCGACGCTGCGCCGGAGAGTCAGGACGTGCCGTGCGTGGACGGACGTTTCGAAGGGTTCTTCGACACGAGCGGCATCGAGGACGGGGACCGCGCGATCGTCGTGAGCGCGACGCAGCGCGACGTGGCCGGCAACCCGGGCACCGCGCCGGACGAGTCGCTCGCCAAGGACACCTCGCGGCCGGCCCTCGTCCTCGTCGACATCGGCGACGGTGGTGACGGCCTGTTCGCCAACGCCGAGGCCGTCGCGGCGATCGTCACCGGACGTGTGGGCGGCGTGGTCGCCGGCGACGCCGTACGGCTCGTCGTCGAGGGTGGCGACGACGACGTGTCGAGCGACGTCGTCGTCGACGCCACGGGCGACTGGGCGACGCCCGCGCTCGATCTGTCGAGCCTCGACGACGGCCCGATCCGGTTCGTCGCGACCGCGACGGATGCGGCCGGCAACGTCTCGGAGCCCGTCGCGCTCGACGCGACTCTCGCCGCCACGCTGCCCGCTCTCGCCGTGACGCTCGAGTCGATCCCCTGGGACACGACGCCCGTGTTCGGTGGCACGACCGACGGGCCGGACGGCACGGCGATCGAGATTCGCGACGAGGCGGATGCACTCGTCTGTCGTGCGCTCGCCGCGGGTGGCACCTGGCGCTGCGAGTCGACACGTGCCTTCGAGAACGGTGCGCACCTGCTTGCCGTGTCGGCCATCGACGTGGTCGGCAACGTCACCGTCGTGGCGTTCGCGTTCGACATCGACGAGGACATCGATACCGACGCGGACGGCATCAGCGACATCGACGAGGGAGCGGGCGACGCGACGGTGTCCGACCTCGACGGCGACGGCGTGCCCGACTGGCGTGACACCGACAGCGACGGCGACGGCATCGACGACCGCATCGAAGGGGTGGTCGACAGCGACGGCGACGGCCTTCCGGACTTCCGTGACGAGGACAGTGACGGCGACGGTGCGAGCGATGCGCTGGAGGGTGAGGTGGACAGCGACGGGGACGGGCTCGGCAATCGCGTCGATACCGACAGTGACGGCGACGGACTCGACGATGTGCTCGAGTCGTACATCGACAGCGACGACGACGGGCTCCCCGACGCGCTCGACACCGACAGTGACGACGATGGCCTGCCGGACGCGTTCGAGGGTCTGCGCGACACCGACGCCGACGGTATCGTCGACGCGCTCGATCTCGACAGCGACGGCGACCGCCTGGCCGATGCCCTCGAGGGGCGAGGCGACAGCGATGGTGACGGCGTGCCCGACAGCCGCGATCTCGACAGCGACAACGACGGGCTCCTCGACGTGTTCGAGAGCGACGGCACCCGCGCGAACGGCGCTGGCGGCGCGAACGCGCGCGACGGGCGCAGGTCCGGAGCGGTCCCCTTCGACGAGACGGTGTTCGACGACGGCGAGGGCTTCGTCGAGGTGCCGCACGACCGTGACGGCGATCTCGTGCCCGATCACCGGGACCTCGACAGCGACAACGACGCGATCACCGACGCCATCGAGGCGGGCGGGGAGGACGCGAACGGGGACGGACGCATCGACGGCTTCCGCGACCTGAACGGCAACGGCTGGGACGACGCGACCGAGGATCGCCCGCTGGCGGCGCCCGATACCGACGGTGACGGCCTCTTCGACTTCCGTGATGCCGACTCCGACCAGGACGGCCTGGCCGACATCGTCGAGGTACGCGTCGACGACCTGGACGGCGACGGCGTCATCGACGATTTCCTCGACGAGGACGGTGACGGCCTCGACGACTCGCTGCTGATCGTGCCGGCCGAGATCGTCGACAGCGACGGCGACACGCTCCCCGACTTCCGCGAGATCGACAGCGACGACGACGGGCTGAGCGACCTCGTCGAGAGCGGCGGGAGCGACGCCGACGGCGACGGACGGGCCGACTCGCTCGCCGACTCCGACGGCGACGGCATCCCCGACGGGGTCGACGTCGATCAGACGGGTGGAGCGGACGCCGACGCGGACGGCATCGACGACAGCGCCGACGCCGACTTCGTGGCGGGAGGGGATCGGGACCTGGACGGCATCGTCGACGCGGCCGATCCGGACGCGGACGGCGACGGTCTGGCCGACGGACGTGCGCCCGCCCTCGGGGCGGGTCTTCCCGACGGCGACGCCGACGGGGTTCCCGACTACCAGCAGGCGCGCAGGAACGGCCGGGTGCAGACCGGTGTGTTCGGCCACGGCGCCGGGTGCTCGATCGTCGGGCCGGGAGCGTCGGGTCCGCAGGGCGATCGCGATCCGCTGCTGCCGCTCGTCGCGTGCGCCGCGCTGTTCGCGCTGTGGCGACGCTCGCGTCGACACATGTGCCGGCCTGTCCGGGCCGACGGCGGTGCGGGGGATGTCACGAGCGGCTGGGCGAGTGACGGATCCGGCAGCGGTGGGTCGCGTCGTGGCGGTGGTCGACTCGCGTTCGTCGCGGCCTGCGCATCGCTCGTCCCGGTGTTCGCCGGTGCCGCCGATGCCTTCGAGCGGCGTGCCTATGCGGGCGTCGGGTTCGGCGCCTCGATACTCGCACCGGTGACCGACGAGACCGATCTGAGCGTCGACGACGGTGGCGGCGCTGCCGTGCACCTGCATCTCGGCTACGACGCCTCCCCACGCATCGGCGCCGAGCTCGCGTTCGGTTCGCTCGGCGAGGCGACGTTCGCGCCCGAGGGCTCGATCGCCTATGGCGTCGTCGGGGTGAGCGGACTCTTCTACAGCGCCGCCGACCGGGCGGCACTCGCGCGGCGGCGCGGTCTGATGGGTTACCTGCGAGGCGGTATCGGCGTGCTCTCCACGAGCGGCAAAGACGTCGAGATGGAACAGCTCAACACCGTGCACCTCGCGCTCGGTGTCGGTGCCGAATACGGTACGCGGAGAGGACTCGTCGTGCGCGGCGAGCTCCTGTCCTACGACGGCGACGCCCGCGCCGTGCAGCTCGCCCTGCTGTGGCGCTTCGGCGGTGATCGCGACGCGCGCACCCGTGATCCGATCGCCGAGCGGGGCGACGCGTCCCGATCGGCCGTCGAGGCGCGGGCCGCCGAGCCCGTCACGACACCATCTCGCGCGGCGGTTGCCGACGCCCCGTCCGAGGCACCGTCTCGCGTGGCGGCCGCCGACCCCGTGCGCGAGGCCGAGGCGGTGTCCCCCCGACCCGATCCGGCGAGCGCCGCGAGCCCGCCCGCCGACCGGGTACCGTCGACGGAGCCACGGCTCGGCGGGGCGCTTCCGAACGGGGGGCGTCCGGTCGACGGCGATCGCGACGGTATCGAGGACGGTGTCGACGGTTGTCTCGGTTCCCGATCGGATCGTCCGATCGACGAACGCGGCTGTGACCTGTTCGCCGGCGCCATGCCCGGCGTCGAGTTCCTGCCCGACAGCGCCGTGCTGACCGAGCGGGCGGAACACGCGCTCGACGACATCGCCCGCACGCTGGTCGATTGGCCGACGCTGCGCGTGCGCATATCGACTCACACCGACGACACGCTCGGGCGCGAGGCGGCCGACTCGCTCACCCGTCGGCAGGCGGTCGCCGTCGCCCGCCACCTGATCGGTCGCGGGGTCGCCCGGGCGCGGCTCGAGGCACGCGCCTTCGGGGCCAGGGAACCGCTCGCGAGCAACGTCGACGACGCGGCCCGGGCGCGCAATCGCCGTGTGGTCATGACGATCGTCGACTGATTCCGGCCGCCGGATCACCGGACCGTCGAATCGAGACCGGGGCGACATTTCGGGACGATGGCGAGCGGGCCATCGGTGTGGAAATTGCTGCCGTCCGGGAATTCCCCCTCGCGCCGCGCGGTCGTTCGCAGGAAAGAAACGCATGGTTCCCGATCTACGTTCGATTCGTCATCGTCGCCAGGCCAGGGGCGCGGTTGCCGTGGGCGTCGCGCTCGCGCTCGGTGGGTGCACGCTGCCGTCGATGTCCGACTTCGAGGTGCCGGGCAACGACCCGAGCTTCCGCACCCGTGTCTACGCCGGCGCCTCGATGGGCAACTCTCGTCTGACGCCCGACACTCGCGGCACGGTGTTCAACGTCGACGACAGCGACGATCTCGGCACGCAGTTGCGGCTGGGCGTCGACGTTCACAACATGCTCGCGGTCGAGCTCGACACGTCGGTGCTCGGCACGGCCACGTTGCGCGAGGCCGGTACCGACGTGAACTACTCGGCCGCCGCGATCAGCGCGCTGGTCTACGGGCTCAACGGGGTGCAGCTTCGATCGCGCCGTGAGGGCTGGAGCGCCTACGGTCGCCTCGGCATGGGGCTGTTGAAGAGATCGTCGGCCGTCGTCGACCTGGAAGAGAGTGGTTCCGGGCCGATACTCGGCCTCGGGGCGGAATACGGACTGTCGAGCGGAGTCGGGATCCGTGGCGAGATCACCCGCTTCGACGACGACGCGGTCCATCTCGGGCTCGGTGCGGTCTACCGCTTCGGGGTCTCCCCGCGCGAGGTCGGCGGACTGATCGCCGAGGTCGCCGCCCCCGTGCTCGCCTCGAGTGACAGGCGTGTGCGGGAGGGCGGACGCACGCTCGCGCGTCGCGGCCGCTTCGGTCAGATGGATGACGACACGGCGCCCGACGCGACGAGTTCGCCCCGCGGCTGGGCGACCGGCACGTTCTCGCGCTGGCGACCGCCCGCGCTCGCCGACGATCGCGATCGGGATGGTGTGCGTGACGTGAACGATCGTTGTCCGGAGAGCGGCGGCGAGATCACCGTCGATCGGGTCGGTTGCGGGCTGTTCGACGGTGTGCTCACCGGTGTCGTGTTCAAGAGTGGTTCGCACTGGCTGACGGCACGGGCGAGGGGCGAGCTCGACGCGGTCGCCGAGCGTCTGCTCGCGTTTCCCGAGGCGCGCGTGCGCGTGCACGCGCACACCGATTCGAACGGCCCGGCCGACGAGAACCTGGCCTTGTCGGTGCGTCGTGCCGAGGCCGTGGTGGAGTACCTGCAGGGTCGCGGTGTCGCCGAACTGCAACTCGAGAGCCAGGGTGCCGGCGAGACGCGGCCGCTCGCGAGCAACGGCGACGTCGAGGGACGTCGCCGCAACCGCCGTGTCGAGATCGAGACACTGACCAATCTCGATCCGATGCAGGTCGCCGGGGCCGCGAGCACCGATGATCGCCGGGAACCCGATCGCCGGCTTCCGCCCGAGTCCGGCGTCGAACCTTTCCCGACGGCCGCGCCGGTGTCCGAGCGGACCGCCATGTCGTCTTCCGGCCCGTCTGCCGTGCCCGACGCCGGCATCGATGTCGATCTCGACGCACCGGACGGTGCCGACGGGTCGTGGCGCGCGCGCCACGAGCCGGGCGTCGGCGCGGCCCGACCGATCGCGGCCCGGCCGACCGCGGCCCGGCCGACCGCGGCCCGGCCGACCGCGGCCCGGCCGACCGCGGCCCGGCCGACCGCCGCCACGGCCGAGGCGGCGGCCGCGACGACGGATTCCCGTCCGATGCCGCGACCGGGGTTCGTGCCCGGACTCACCGTGGCCGGTGTCATCCCCGAGGTCGATTTCGCGAGCGGCTCGGCGGAACTCCCGCCGGCCGCGGACCCTGCCCTCGCGCGGATCGCCGACGAACTCGACAGGTACGCCACGGCGCGCGTCGCGATCATCGCTCACACGGACGACCGCGGCGCCGAGGAGGCCAACGAGACGTTGTCGCTCGAGCGGGCCGTCAGTGTTCTCGACCGACTCGTCGAGCTGGGCGTCGACCGCTCGCGTCTCGAGGCCGAGGGCTACGGCGAGAGCCTGCCGCTGGTCCAGAACGTGACCGACGAGGATCGTGCGCGCAACCGCCGCGTGGAGCTTCGCGTCCTGCCCTGAACGTCGATTCGTGCGGTAGACGCCAAACGTGTGACACGATGTCACAGAGTTGACGCCGGTCCCGCTTCGACGGCTCGTGACCTGTTATCGTTGTTGGCGGGTCGGCATGACGCGGTGCCTCGGAACGGATGGACGTCCGGCTGCACTTCGGCGAGTGCGACCCCCGCCATCCACGAACCGGGGCCGTCACGGCCGATGCTCATGATGCTAGATAAACGATCCGTCTGTGCCGCTGCCGTCGCCGCGGCCTTCGCCGGACTGCTCGCGACGGCTCCGGCCAGCGCCTTGTCCGAACCCGTGTCGCCGTTCTCGTTGCGGGCGGTGCCGACCGGTCCCGACTCGGACGGTGACGGCATCCGCAACCAGGACGATCTGGACGACGACAACGACGGTATCCTCGATCGCGACGAGGGCGGCGTCGACGCCGACGGCAACGGTGTGCACGACGCCGCCTCGACCGACACCGACGGTGACGGTACCCCCGACGTCATCGATCTCGACAGCGACAACGACGGCATCCTCGACAACCTCGAGGCCCGTACCGATCGCGCGGCCGTCGAAGCCCTGGACATCGTCAGGAACGGTGCGATCGACATCGGCTTCGAGGTCGGATCGAACGGTGTCGCCGACGCGATCGAGACCGCCCCGGATTCGGGCACGCGCGCGTTCCCGCTGGTGGACACGGACGGCGACGGCGTGCCGGACTTCCGTGATCGCGACAGCGACGGCGACGGCATCGACGACGTCATCGAGGCGGGCGGTGCGGACGGCGACGGCGACGGCCGCATCGACGGCTTCTCGGATGTCGACGGCAAGGGCGTGGACGATCGGGTGCAGGCCAGCGCGCTGCCGCTGTTCGACACCGATGGCGACGGCACGGCCGACTACCGCGACCCGGACAGCGACAACGACGGCGTGAGCGATCGGGACGAGTCCGGCGGCACGAACCCGCCGCGGGACACCGACGGCGACGGCGCGGCCGACTACCGCGAGCGGGACAGCGACGGTGACGGCACGCCCGACTCCCCCGTCGTCGACGGCAGCGGCGACCTGGACGGCGACGGTGTGCCGGACGTGATGGACGAGGACAGCGACGGCGACGGCATCCTCGACAGCGTCGAGGGCGGTGTCGACAGCGACGGCGACGGCGTCGACGACGCCCATGATCGCGACAGCGACAACGACGGCATCGGCGACGCGACCGAGGCGTTCGGTGGTGGCACGACCGTGATCGCCGACAGCGACGGTGACGGCGTTCCGGACTACCTCGATCTCGACAGCGACAACGACAGCGTCTTCGACGGGTACGAGTCGGATCACCCGATGCTCACCGCCGACGGGCGATTGCAGTCGGCGGACATGGTCGACGCGCGAGGCCTCGCGACCGGATCGGCGGACGAGGCGACCGATACCGACGGCGACGGCGTGCCGGATTACCGCGACCTGGACAGCGACAACGACGGCATCATCGATCTCTTCGAGGTCGGTGGCGTCGACGGCGACGGCGACGGTCGTCTCGACGACGTGCGCGACACCGATGGTGACGGGGCCGACGACCGGCTCCAGACGATGATCTCGCTCTGGATCGATACCGACGGCGACGGAGTGCCGGACATGCGCGATCTGGACAGCGACGGCGACACCCTGTTCGATCTGGTCGAGGTGCACGGCGCCGACCACGATCTCGATCACGACGGCGTCATCGATACCTTCGTCGACGCCGATGGCGACGGGCTCGACGACAACGTCGCGACCAACGGCAGCGGCATGCGGGACACCGACGGCGACGGGCTGCCCGATCAGACCGATCTGGACAGCGACGGCGACGGCATCTCGGATCGGGTCGAGGCCGGTGGCGTCGACGGCGTGCGCGACGACGGCGTGGCGCCGGCGAATCCGCTCGACAGCGACGGCGACGGCACACCGGACTTCCAGCAGGCGGTGGACGGTGGTGTGGCGACCGGCCTCGGCGGATCGGGTGCCGGTTGCAGCATCGGCGGCTCGCCGTATCCGGGGGCGCGGGGCGGTGCGTTCGATCCGACGTTCCTCCTGCTGCTCGGCGCCGCCCTCGCGTTCGTCGGCTCGCGCCGCCGAGCGGGGGCGACCCGGCTCGTGCGGGCGGGCGTCGTCGGTGCGGCGGCGCTCGCCCTGGGTGGCTGCGGGCTGATCGATACCGGCGGACTCGACGGCCGCGACGGCGGGTTCGACCGTCGCGTCTACGTCGGCGCCGGCGCGCTCGTCAGCCAGCTCGAGCCGGACGCCGACGCGGACGACGGTATCGAGCTCGACGAGAGCACGAGCGCGGGCGGTTCGCTCGCGCTGGGCTACGACCTGAGCGAGCGGTTCACGGTGGAGGGTCACATCGCGTCGCTCGGCGAGGCGACGTTCGACCCGACGGGGGACATCGCCTATCAGGTCGGTGGTCTGAGCGCCGTTCTCTACGGGCTCAACGACACCGACGATCGGCTGCTGAGGGAAGGCTTCTCGGTGTTCGGTCGGCTCGGCGTCGGCACGATGCGCAACCAGGCGGACGACGTCGAGTTCGAACGGGTCAACGATTTTCATCTGCTGGCCGGGGCAGGTGTCGAGTACGGTCTGGACAACGGCCTGGCCCTGCGCGGCGAGCTCGTCGCCCACGAGACCGACGCCAAGTACGCCCAGGTCGGGTTGCTCTACCGCTTCGGTGAGGCTCGCACGGCGAACCGGCGTGCCGGTGAGGTGACGAACGCCGGCGAGCAGGCCGACTCCGCCGCCGAGACGAAGGTCACGCCCGATACCCGGCCGACGCCGGTTCCGAGCATCGCCTCTTCCGCCGGCGCGGCGATCGACGGGGACGGCGACGGCGTCGCCGACGCCGCGGATCGCTGCACCGACACCGAGGCCGACCGACCGGTCGACGAGAACGGCTGCGACATCCTCGACGGTGTCATCGAGGGCGTCGGCTTCGAGTCGGGGTCCGACTCGCTGACCGCGAGCTCCAGGAGCGTGCTCTCCGAGGCCGCCGGAACGCTGCGCGACTATCCGGTCTTCGATGTCGCGATAGAGGCCCACACCGACAACCAGGGCGCTGCCGACGGCAACCTCGAACTCTCGCGGCGACGTGCGCTGGCCGTTGCCCGGTTCCTCGCGAGCGAGGGAGTGGAGGCCGGACGTCTCAAGCCTCGGGCGTATGGCGAATCGCGGCCGCGCGCGAGCAACGCGACCGCCGAGGGGCGGGCGGAGAACCGCCGGGTCGAACTCTCGATCATCGAGTAGACCGCGAAGCGTGGAGCCGTCGACGTCCGGTACCGGCGGACGTCGATCGGCGTCGCGAAACGTGCACTCGGACGGGGTATCGTGAGGCATCCGTCGCCGCCTTCACGGAGGTCTGCGGCATACTCGCCCTCATGAACGAATCCTGTACAAGCTGTCATCTTCGAGCGTCTTCGCCGCGAGGCGTGGCGTGCCTGACGCTCGTCCTCCTCGCGCTGTACGGCGGCCTTTCGGGTCTCTCCACCGCCGCGATCGCCGCCCCGGAGCTGCAGTTCCGGGCAGGCACGCCGTCGGATCGGGACGGCGACGGCATCGACAACGCCGTCGACGGTGACGACGACAACGACCTCGTGGCTGACGAGGACGAACCGCCGGGCGACGCCGACGGGGACGGCGTGCCGAACGGCTTCGACACGGATGCCGACAACGACGGCATCGCCGACCTGGTGGAAGCGATCACCGATCCGGCGCTGCTGGCACTGCTCGACGCGAACGGTGACGGCGTGCTGGATGCCGATGTCGAGGTCGGTGCGAACGGCATGGCCGATCTTGCCGAGAGCGCGCCGGATACCGGCTCGTTCATCACCGGACGCGTCGATGTCGATGGCGACGGCGTGCCCGATCCCTACGATCTCGACAGCGACAACGACGGGCTGGCCGACGTCGTGGAAGCCGGCGGCACGGACGCCGACGGCGATGCCCGCGTCGACCGCTTCCGCGACTTCGACGATGACGGCCGTGACGATCAGCTCTCGCTGTTCCCGATCGTGCCACGCGACACCGACGGTGACGGACTCCTCGACTTCCGTGACACGGACAGTGACGGCGACGGGGCGAGCGATCGACGCGAGTCGAGCGGTACCGATACCGACGGCGACGGCGTCATCGACGGATTCGTCGACGACGACGGCGACGGTCTCGACGATCGCGTGGCCGCCGAGGCGGTCGTCCCGATCGACAGCGGAGGCGACCGTCGGCCCGATCATCTCGATGCCGATTTCACGCCCGACTCGATCGGATCGGTGGGCGATCTCCCGAGCGGTGCGGGCAACGACGGAGCGGGGCGGCCGGTGACGGGCCGGGCCGGCAACGCGCTCGGCGGGTGCTCCATCGCCGCGCATGGCCGCGCCGGTTCGGCGCCGGTCGTCGATCCGACGCTCGTGGCCCTCGCCCTGCTCTCGCTCGGAGCGCTCGGTCTGGGCACTCGACGACGGCGCGCGGCGGCGTCGGTGGCGGCCGTTCTCGCGCTCGGTGGCTGCACATCGTTCGAGCGACCGCGGGACGGGTTCGGCATCGACGGCTATCACGCCGGTGCGGGCATCGGCGCGAGCCGTCTGGACGCGGACCTCGACGGGACATCGTTCGTTGCCGACGATCGTGGCTCGACGAGCGCTCAATTGACGTTCGGCGCGACGCTCGCGCCATGGCTCGACGGCGAGGTTCGCGCGGCCGACCTCGGCTCGATGACGTTCGAGGGTGGCGGGAGCATCGGCTACCAGGTCGTCGATGTCGGTGCCGTCGTCCGGCAGCGACGCGGCGTAGGCGAGTGCTGCCGCGGCATCGCGCTGACCGCGGCGACGGAGCTGCGCGCCCGGGCGGCCGGTGTCACCTACGACGTTAATCGGGTGGCCATGGCCGCGGCGTTCGCGCACGATGATCCGTCGCTCCTGTGGCGGTGGTCGGAGCGGCTTCGAGCGGTCGCCTTGGTTCGAGGGCCGGGGCGATATCGATCCGGCGCCGTGGCCGATGCCGTGGCCGACGCCATGACCGAGCTTCGCCTGGCGGCGTTGAAGGCCCGGACGTCGGGCGAGCAGAAGCCGCTGGCAGAAGCTGAGGCCAACGTGCGTCACCTCCTGCGAACGGCCAACGGTGATGGGCTCGATGTCTATCGCCCGCTCGATAGTCCGCCGCTGGATTCGACTACCTTCATCGAACACGCCGGACACCTCCACCGAATCGACTGCGACTCTGCGGGCGAGCTTCAACTTCACATGCGGCTGTGCTCGCTCGCCGAGCTGGACCGACGAGCCAAGGTCGTTCGCAGCGATTGGCGGCGCTGCCTGCGTCATGGCAAAGAGGCCGCCCACCGAGTGGCGGCCTGGGAAGCTCTCGACGAGTCGCTCGAGTCCCTTGATCAGATATTGGCCGTCCGACCTTGGTGTACCGGCTTGACGCTCATCGTCTCGGAATCACTTCATCAGGTCCCATGGATGGCGCTGCCGTCGCTGGCCGGTGTGTCGCTGTCGGTCGGACCGAGTGGAGCGGCCGTGGCGCCGAAGCAGAAGGCCAACAGCCACTACACCGAACCGGACGTGGTCTTGGCCGCTGGTCCGGGCCTTGCCCACGTCGACGACGAGTTGACTCGCCTGATGGCGGTGTGGCCCGGAGCCAAAGTCTTTCCCACGGGAACGACGTCGGTCAACGAGTTGATCACGGCGGTGTCGGGTAGCCACGTCGTACATCTGGCGGCCCACGGCACCTTTCGGTCCGACGCCTCCATGTTCAGCGCACTCGAATTCGACGACGGACCGATGACCGCCATCGACCTGGAAGGGGTCGAGATCGCACCGGAAGTGGCCATACTCTCGGCATGCGATGCCGGCACGTCGTCGGTCCTACCCGGCAACGAAACGTTGGGCATGGTTCCAGCGTTGCTCAGTGTTGGCTGCCACTCGGTCATCGCCCCCGTTCTGCCGGTCGCTGACGAGGACTGCCATGCGGTGATGGAGGAGATTCACCGAGGCTTGGCCGGCGGTCTGGCCCCGTCTCGGGCGCTCAACGAAGCAGCCAAGCGCTTCCCGGCCGGCAGTGAGGAGCAGCGCTTGGCCTCGTCGTTCGTCTGTTTCGGAGTGGGCTAGGGGCGGCCGCCCCGGTGAGCCGACTACGCAGCGAGGCGTTGCTCCAGGGCGTCGAGTTGAGCGGACAGCTCGGTCGGTAGCTTCTCGCCGAATCGGGCGAAGTGCTCGCGTATCAACGCGATCTCGGCCAGCCACGACTCGTCGTCGACGGCCAACAGTTTGGCCATCGTGGCCTCATCGATAGCGAGGCCGTCGATGTCGATGGCTCCAGGAGCGGGAACGTTGCCGATGGCGGTCTCGACCATTTCGCCCTCGTCTGCCACCCGTTCCAGCACAAACTTGAGGATGCGGGAGTTCTCACCGAATCCCGGCCACATGAACTTGCCGTCTTCGTCGCGTCGGAACCAGTTGACCCAGAACAGCTTCGGCAGCTTGTCGGCGGTCGAGGCTGATCCGATCTCCAGCCAGTGGGCGAAGTAGTCGGCC